>Ga0105046_10004593_pt1 | contig 21957 bp, 15 predicted proteins | sample MAT03_FD_78385 | JGI IMG/M metagenome (GOLD analysis project Ga0105046, IMG submission 78385) | Freshwater microbial communities from Lake Fryxell liftoff mats and glacier meltwater in Antarctica - MAT-03 (megahit assembly) | ecosystem: Environmental > Aquatic > Freshwater > Ice > Liftoff...
GAAGTGATTCCAGCTTTCGACATGATTCCACCAAGGGGTGGGAGGGTCGGCGCTGGAATCAACCGGTGTGCGACGAGTCGGCTCGCTCATTGCTCGGACAGTTGTTGATACCTTGACCCTTACCCGCTGATCGCACGCAGCGCAACCAGGCTGATGCCGATCAAGGCCGAGGCAACGACGACGGCAACCGCCATGTTGCCCTTGGCGAGCTCTTCCTCGATATGCAACTTCGGTGTGATCCACTCGAAGACCTTGAATCCCAGGGCCAGGAGCACAATGCCCAGGATTCCAAACAGCATGGACGCGAGGGCGGCCTCGGCTATGCTCGTAAGCGTCCACGCCTCGGCGAATAGAGCGATCGGCATTCGAGTCTCCTTGAGAAAGCTACTCGCCACAAGCTAAGGATTCTTGAGGCAAACTGCAACTCAAGACCCTTCAGGATTCGGAATCTTCAAGGCAAGGCAGGTCGCCGTCGCGAAGGCACGGCATGTCGCCAGGGTGAGCAGGAACTCGCCCACGCCCAGAGTTTCCTGGCGTTCCTTGGTTGCCCCGCGGACCTCCACGCTTGGCCTTGGTGCGTTGCCGTCACAGACCACTTCCACATCCGTCCAGGCCATTCCGCGCCGCCAAGGGACGCCGAGGCTGCGAAACACGGCCTCCTTCGCCGCCCAGATCGCGGTGAACTGCTCGGTCGCCTGCTTCTTGCAGCGGCAGTGGCGCGTTTCCCGGTCGGTGTAAACCTGGTGCAGAAACACCTCGCCGTGGCGGTCGATGAGCTTCCGGACGCGGACGCACTCGAGGATATGACTGCCTAAGCCGACGATCTCCATGCGCTTGACCCTACCGCGGCCATACAATTGACTCTTTCCTCCATTCTTACCGCCCCGCCTGGCGAAGGATATGGCCGAAGGAGTGGGAATGTCGAGCGATTTGGTGAGCAATGGCGACCTGCTTGCGGACCTGACCGACGAGCAGCGAGCCGCGGTGATGCATGGCGAAGGCCCCTTGCTCATCCTCGCGGGAGCAGGGTCCGGGAAGACGCGCGTCATCACGCGCCGCGTGGCGTACCTGCTACGCCAGGGTGTGCGGCCGGGCAGCATCCTCGCCATCACCTTCACGAACAAGGCCGCCGGCGAGATGCGGAACCGCGTCGAGGCGCTCGTCCCCGGCAACCGCGTCTTCGTCTCCACCTTCCACAGCCTCGGTGCGCGGTTGCTCCGCCAGTACGCGGATCGCCTGGAAATCGATCGCAACTTCACGATCTACGACATGGACGATCGCAACAAGATCGTGAAGGAAGCGCTCGAGTCCGCCGGCATCGACAACGTCCGCTTTACCCCCGAACGCATCGGCGGCGGCATCAGCAAGGCCAAGAATCAGCTTCTCACCCCACGCCAATACGAGCAGACCGCCAACGACTTCTTCTCGCAAACCGTCTCCAAAGTCTACGGCACCTATCAGAAGCGTCTTCGGGTGGCCAACGCCATGGACTTCGACGACTTGCTGTACCTGCCTGCGATGGCCCTGAAGCTCAATGAGGAGTTGCGTCGCGATCTGGATGCTCGCTTCAAATATGTGCTGATCGATGAGTATCAGGACACGAACTCCGCGCAATACGAGATCGCAAAACGGCTCTCGCAGGACTATCAGAACTTGTGCGTGGTCGGCGACCCTGATCAATCGATTTACAAATGGCGTGGCTCGGACATCAAGAACATCATGGACTTCGAGCGGGACTTCCCGAGCGCTCGCGTGATCACGCTCGCCCGGAATTACCGCAGCACAAAGGCCATCCTCGCCGCGGCGGATGCGGTGATCTCCCACAACAAGCAACGGAAGAAGAAGACGCTCGTCACCGACAACGGCCAGGGTGATCCGGTTCGCGTACTCACTTTCGATAACGGCCTGGAAGAGGCCGAAGGCGTGGTGATGCGCATCAAGGACGATGTGCAGGCCGGCAAGGCTCGCTATCGCGATCACGCCGTCTTCATGCGGATCAACGCCCTCACGCGATCGCTCGAATCGGCCTTCGTGAAGCACGGCGTTCCCTTCCAGATCGTGAAGGGCCTGGCGTTCTTCGACCGCAAGGAAAACAAGGACGTCCTCGCATACCTTCGACTCCTGGTGAATCCGCAGGATACGATCTCCTTTCTCCGTGCGGTGAACGAACCCGTCCGTGGCATCGGTAAGGTGTCCCTGGAACGCCTCGTGCGCTACGCCGAGGAGAACGAGATGGGCTACCTCGCGGCGGCCGGGCAGGTGGCGAAGATCACCGACATCCGCGGCAAGGCGGCGACCGGGCTTCGCGATTTCCATCGACTCATGACGGACCTTCGTTCGCACCTCGAACTTCCCCCGCACGAGCTCATCAAGCTCGTGTTGGACAAGTCCGGGTACCGCAAGATGCTCGTGGATTCCGGCGAGGACGAGGACGCTGACCGCCTGGCGAACGTCGAGGAACTCGTGACCGCCGCGGCTCAGTTCCACGCAGAGGATGCGACCCGCGGCCTTGGCGATTTCCTCGAACAGATCACGCTCGCCTCGGACGTCGACAGCTGGGACGAAGCCGCTGATCACGTCTCGGTGATGACACTGCATGCCGCGAAGGGTCTCGAGTTCCCGATCGTTTATCTGCTCGCCGTGGAGCACGGACTGCTACCTCACGAACGCAGTCTGGCGAAAGAAGAGGACATCGAGGAGGAACGACGACTCTGCTTCGTCGGCATGACGCGAGCGATGAAGCAGTTGAACCTGTGCCACAGTCGACTTCGCGAATTCCGCGGCCAGGCCCTTTACGCGGTGCCCAGCATGTTCCTGGACGAACTGCCCGCCGACGTCGAACGGATCGATCGGGCGGGGCGACGGAATCAGCCTCGATCCGCGATCGACGAATGGCGAGCCAAAACGAACCTCGCGCTCACCGGCGTGGCGGATAAGAATGTGACGCCCACCACTGGCCTCAAGCCGAAGCCGGTGGAGATCAAGCCGACAATTCCGGATGGTGTGGACACCGATTACAGCGTGGGTGCCGTCGTCCAGCACGAGGAGTACGGCATTGGCCAGGTCACGAACATGAGCGGCTTCGGCGCCCTGAGGCGAATCAAGATCCGCTTCGCCGCCGCCGGTGAGAAGACCTTCGTGGCCGACAAGGTGAAGCTAAAGATGGTGCGGCGGAAGTGATGTTCACCCGAGTCTAAACGATCGGCCTTTCATCCCTACACTTTCTCCACCCATCCACCCCGAGGTTCCCTGCATGTTCTTGCTCTCCGCCTTCGCCGACGAAATCTCTCCGGACCCCAAGGAGCAGATCGCCGTTCTGAAATCCTGCGGCGTTCGGTTCATCGAGTTCCGCTCGATCTACAAGACCAATGTCCTTGCCCTCACCGACGAGCAGATCAAGGAGTTCAAAAAACTCCTCGATGGTGAAGGCCTCGGGCTCTCCGCCATCGGCTCGCCCATCGGCAAGTATCCGATCGATCAGCCGCTGGAGCCGCACCTCGAGAAGTTCAAGCGGGCCATCGACCTCTGCGGCGTCTTCGGCACGCCGAACATCCGTGTCTTCAGCTATTACCCCCCGGGCAACGATCCGAACTTTGATGGCAACTGGAAGCCTCACCGCGATGAGGTGATTCGCCGGATGGGCGTGAAGGCCGAGATCGCCCAGAAGGCCAGGATAAAGCTCTTCCACGAGAACGAGCACCGCATCTTCGGCGACGAGCCCAATCGCGTCGTCGACATGATCACGAGCGTGAACAGCCCCGCCCTGCGCTGTGCGTACGATGCAGCCAACTGGGTCTACGGCGGCTATGACCCCATTGAAGGCTGGGAAAAGACGAAAGACCTGACGGAGCATCTGCACATCAAGGACTGGAAGAAGCCGGAACCTGGCGAGGGCCACGGCCACGGCGTGCTCGCAGGCCATGGCGACGGCCAGATGAGCCATAGCATCAAGGACGCCGTCAAGCGAGGCTACCACGGCTTCGCGACGATGGAGCCCCATCTCCGCGGCGGCGGCCCCACTGGCGGCGTCACGGGGGCGGACCTCTTCCCCGTGGCCGTCGAAGCCTTCCGAAAAATCCTCCGCGACGCCGGCGGCAAGGAAGGGTGACGAATTGACGAAGGACCCGCTCTCGACGAACGTTTCGAGAATCGGGTCGCCGACAAACGCGGACGTGCCCCACCCGAAAAAAGCTCCTGGCGGATCGCACGGCTTCGAGGCCGCCTCACCGACCGACAACTGAGGCGGCCACGAGACGGCGATAGGGCTCAAAGAAATTCGGAGAAACAAGCATCAAGGGAATCGGTCTGTATGTTAAGATGCCTGAAGGTTGAAGAGCCTGCCTGTAGCGACTGAGCTTCGCTGAATCCCCGCCGACCTTCGCCCTCCCTTTCGAGTTTGATCGATGGCCCCTACCTCCTACCAGGCCGCGCACTTCTCACGCCGGACACTGCTCAAGATCGCGCCGCTCTCGTTGTTGGGCCTCCCGGGCCTTGCCTCTGCGGCAAGCTCCTCGAACAGCCGTCGTTCAAAGTCGCTCATTCTCCTTTACATGACGGGTGGCCCGGCTCAACAGGAGACGTTTGATCCGAAGCCCGAAGCTCCCGCGGAGACGCGCGGAGAGTTCAAGCCGATCGCCACCAGCGTGCCCGGCACCCAGATCTGCGAACACCTGCCGCTTCTCGCGAAGCAGGCTCATCGGTATGCGATCATCCGCTCCACCTGGCATGGTTCCGGCACACATGGCGTGGGAGTGCATTACAACCTCACCGGGTTGAAACACGCTCCTCGTGCCGCGGGAGAGCCACAAGTCGATCGTCGCGATCCTCCTTGCATTGGCTCCGTCGTTCGTGCGATGCAGGGCGACCGCAACGGCCTGCCCGGCGCGATCCAGCTGCCCCGACAGGTGGGTGATCAGAACAACGCTTACTGGGGCGGTCAGCACGCGGGCTTCCTTGGGGCCCGGTTCGATCCGCTATTCCTGCACGACGAAGCCTGGCTCCCCGGCGAACCGATTCCAGGCTTCAGCTACGCCGCCGATGTGGGCCCCGATCGCATGGCGAACCGTGCGAACCTGCTCGATTCACTCCAGGGCAGCCGTGGCGGTGCGGGCGTCGACCACGACTTCGCGAAGTTTCAGCAGCAGGCCCTGGACATCCTGCAATCCTCGGCGGCGTGGAAAGCCTTCCGCCTGGACGACGAGAAGCCCGGCACGATTCAACGCTACGGCGATAATCGCTTCGGTCGAAGCTGCCTCGTCGCTCGCCGACTGGTGGAAGCGGGCGTCGGTTGCATCACGGTGCCCTGGACATTCAAGCAATCCGAGCAGAACTTCGATACGCACTCGAAGCACTTTCCCAAGATGAAGGGCACGCTCCTTCCCACGATCGATCGCGCGATGGCTGCGCTGCTTGACGATCTGTCGGACCGTGGGATGATGGAGTCCACGCTCGTGGCGTGGACGGGCGAGTTCGGGCGGACGCCAAAGATCAACAGGGCGGCGGCCGTGACCACTGGGGGAATGTTTACTCGACGATGCTCGCAGGAGCCGGGATTCGTGGCGGGCAGGTCATCGGTCGCAGCGATTCACAAGGTGGCATGCCGACGGATGAGGCGGTTCACGTGACGGACTTTGTGTCCACGATCTACCACGCCCTCGGCTACACCTCGGCCGACGCCGTGAAGGATCCCTTCGGCCGACCACACCACTTTCTCCAGGGTCAGCCCGTGATGAAGCTCTTCGGATGAGCAGGACTTGTTCCGACGAACGGTGAGTCGCCTCAAGAAGCTGTCAAACCGCTAGGAGTCAACGACCGATGGCACGAATCCTCTCCACCTTCCTCATGCTGACGGCCTTCGCGAATTTCGCACCCTTACGGGCCGCGGAGACCGCGAAGCCGAACTTCGTGATCATCTTCATCGATGATCTGGGCTACGCAGACATCGGCCCGTTCGGAGCGACGAAGCAGAAAACGCCCCACCTCGATCGCATGGCCGCGGAGGGGATGAAACTCACGAGCTTTTACGCGGCGCCGGTCTGTTCGGTCTCCCGGGCTCAGGTCATGACGGGCTGTTACGGCGTCCGCGTCTCGGTGCCAGGCGTCTACGGGCCCGGTGGTGCCAACGGCTTGCATCCGAACGAGTTCACGATCGCGGAACGCCTGAAGGAGAAGGGCTACGCCACGCAATGCATCGGCAAATGGCACCTTGGCGATCAGCCGGAGTTCCTGCCGACCAAGCAAGGCTTCGATCATTACTTCGGCATCCCATACTCCAACGACATGCAGCGGAAATCGAAGGCGAGCGGCGAGAAGGTGGTGCCACTCGTCCGCGACGAGAAGGTTCAAGAACTCCTGACCGACGAGCAGCAGAGCAGGATCGTGGAACGATACACCGACGAGGCCCTCCGCTTCGTTCGTGAGAACAAGGACAAACCTTTCTTCCTGTACCTGCCTCACACGGCCGTTCACACGCCGATCTTCCCGGGCGAGAAGTTCCGGGGCAAGTCGGCCAACGGCCGCTTCGGGGACTGGGTCGAGGAGGTCGACTGGAGCGTCGGCCGGATTCTCGACACGCTCCGTGACCTGAAGCTCGCGGAGAACACGCTGGTCATCTTCACCAGCGACAACGGCCCCTGGCTGGTGAAAGGGGCCGACGGCGGCGGTGCCCTGCCCCTTCGCGGTGGCAAGGCCAGCACCTGGGAGGGTGGCGTTCGTGTGCCCACGATCGCCTGGTGGCCCGGGAAAATCGCGCCGAAGAGCACCTTCGACGCCGCCGCGGGGACCATCGACCTGCTCCCGACATTCGTGGCGCTCGCCGGCGGACAGGTTCCCGCCGAGCCGGTGATTGACGGTCGTGATCTCTCTCCCGTGCTACTCGGCAAGAGCAAGGAATCGCAGCGAGACGCCCACTATTACTTCTCGGGCAACAACCTCCAGGCCGTAAGGCAGGGGCCATGGAAGCTGGCCCTCGTGGCTCAGGCAGAGTCGATGGGCACCAAGGGGCCAAAGGGCGATACCGAGACGAATCCCCGCCTATACAACCTCGACAAGGACATCGGTGAGACCATCAACCTGGCCTCACAGCACCCGGAACTGGTCGAGAAGCTCAAGACGCTCGCTGCGAAGATGAACGACGAGATCGGAGGCCAGAACCCCAGAGCCCGCCGCCCGGCAGGGGTGTCGGCCAATCCGACGACGCTATACCCTTCGGAAGAAGCTCCCAAGCCCAAGGCGAAGAACAAAGACAAGGCCGGGAAGAGTTGAGACAGCCTTCGAGCCGGGCGCTCTCCGGCGGCCCTGCCGATCCTGCGTGAGCTTCGCGTGCACGACTTCGTAAGAATCCCCATGTGCCGCCCTTCAAGTGGCGGATGCGTTCGAGTTCCCTCCCTTATTTCCTTGTGAGATCCCTCATGCGAACGGTTGCTCTCCTGCTCCTCGTCTCCGCGGTCGGCGTTGCCGTCAGCCAGGACAAGAAGGCCCCTCCCCCTGCGAAGCCGGCCCCGGTCGTGGCTCCGCGCGATGGCAAGTCCGAGACGATCAAGCTCTTCGACGGCAAGTCGCTTGCCGGCTGGGAAGGCTACACCGATCTGTGGTCCGTCAAGGACGGCGAGATCGTGGCCCGCAACGATAAACCTCTGAAGTTCAGCACATACCTGCTCACCAAGGACAAGTACACCGACTTCCGCCTCACATTCGCGGCCAAGCTGGTGGAATCCGAGATGCACTCAGGCGTCTGCTTCTGGGGCGCGCTCAAGCCGGAGGTGAGCAAGGAGCCGGAGAAAGATCGATCGACGTTCACTTACGCGGGCCATCTCGTGATGTTCCCGTCCAACTGGGGCATGTACGATCTTTTCGGCCGCAACGGTCTGAAGGTCGACAGTGCTCCCGCGAAGAAGGTCGGCAAGCAGCATGACTGGAACGACATCGAAATCCTGGCCCAGGGAAATCGCGTACGCGCGGCTGTCAACGGCGCACCCGTGGTGGACTGGCGCGACAACGAGCCGGAACGCATCAAGGCAGGACCGATCGGCTTGCAGTTGCACTCGAACGCCGTGCCCCAGGAGATCCGTTTCAAAGGCCTGACGCTCGAAACCTTCCCGAAGGAAGACCGCTTGCTCACCGTTAAGTAGTCTCAGTCACCGCTGGCGGCGTCGCATCACTCACGCGGCGCCGCCTGTGGTGGAAATGCCTCGATCGCTCTTCCCACTTCTTCGATGAGATATTCCAGTGATCCGGACGCCACGGCGGCGATGATGTCCTGATAGATGCCGTGGCCGTACGCTTCTTTCGCGGGAACGTAACCTGGCTGCCAGTCGTCCGTAAGCGGTGCGATCACCAGTGCCAGGTGCGGGAACCGCGAACGCAGGCTCGTCTGGAACGATTGATAAAGCTCCCCTGGTGTGAAGATCCCCACAGCCTCGCCCAGGCGAAGTAGCGTCACCGTGAACGGATAGCTCTTCCCGGCCGGTAGCGCGAGCAGTCGGGTTTCCTGCCTTGTCATCTGTTCCACCCGAGCCCGAAAGTCGCGAGCCCGATCAGCATCGTTCGCGGCCTGGGCGGCGGCTTCCTCCTTCTCCCAATGGCTGCGTTGGCGCCGCGTCTCTTCCATCGTCGGCAGATCTGCTCGATAAGGCAGTTCCACGACGAGCCGCACCATGTCCCAGCTAGCCTGTCTCTCGAGCTCGGACCGGGAGAGCATTCGGTGTTCCCAGGTGCCAAGGGTCGCACCGGAGACGACGGGGCCGGAGTATTCAAATCGCGTCCCCGGCGTCGGGAGCGCCGTGAGCCCCGAAAGAGCGGCGTAGCCGAGTTGCCGACCGTTGCGATCCGCGATGGCAGGGTCGCCCACGAAGCCTTCGCGAGGGCCAAGATCACCGGAAGCGCCCTGAAGGAATACACAGGGCACATGCGTCTCCGCTTCGATCACTTCCCGCATCGCACCCACAAAGTCCGGGCTGATGAGTCTGTTTTCCCAGGCAAGCGTGGTAGGGTGGCAGGCATAGTTCACGATGGTGCCAAGCGTGCGGCCGTCGTCCGCGATCACCCTCGCAAGTAGGATGGTGTCGTCCGCGGGGCCCTCCGGGTTAAAGCCGCAGACGAAGTGCTGGCGCGGCTCGTCGAAGGCGTCACGATGGGCAGCGAGATCGCAACGCGCCGTGCCGTAAAGGATCGTGGCCGGCTGCGATTGGCTCTGCGATTCGATCGCGAGGTTCGCACAGGTGCCCGCGACGCTTTCGAGGTAAGGGGCGATGAGTTCTCCGCCTGGCAGATGCGATCGCGAGGGGGACATCCAGCCCGAGCCGTGGGTGTGGGAGAGGCAGACACGAACCTGATCGACGTCCAGCGACACCGCCGCGGCAGCACGAGTGCGGACGGCATTCATCGCCAGGGAATCAAGGATGCAGTGATCGAGTGCCAGAACGAGGTGGCGCTTCGCGGGGTCGCGGTCGCGAGCTTCCAACCACAGCGCCGTGGCGGTGAGAGGGCGGTGAACGCCTTCCGCTCGCTCGTGCGTGGCGGCGCCCCACATGCGGTGATAGATGCCGACAGGTGGAGTAATGTCCGCGCGAGCGATTCCAGCGATGCAGCGTGACTGGGGAGTTGTCACCGCCGTCTTCATGATTCGTCCTCGTAGAGCGGTTGGCGGGGATTCAGGAAAGCCCAAAGAACCCCGTCCAGTAAGAAAAGGATGGCGAAGGCGATGATCGCGAGATCCCAGTTGCCTGTGCGATCGAGCGCCCAGCCCAGTAGCGGAGGGAACAAGCTTGCGCCGATGTTGCCGCCGGTGTTCATGACGGCGAAGACGATTCCGACACGGGAGCCGCCGAAGGCGATGGCGACCGCGTACCCGCTGACGCCGCCGAAGGTGCCCCAGAACACGGCGATGCTGAAGAGCAAGATCAGGCTACTCACATCGGTCGCGGCGAGGCATGCGAAAGTGAGCAACGAACAGCCCAGCATTCCCAGCACTGCGGTGCCCTGGCGTGCGAGCCGAGGACGATGAGTGAGGCGCAGCAGCGCGTCCGACGCGATCCCGCCGAGGAGCGCGCCGGCCATGGCGCCGATGCCAGGCCACATGGTGAGGCGACCGGCGTCAGACTCGTTGACCTTGAAGACCTCTTGCAGGAACTTCGGGAACCACGAGAAGAAAAAGGCCATCGCAGCCCCACGCAGGAACTGCTGGGCCACGAGAAGCTGCATCGATCGGCTGCGAACGAGCTTCCCCCAATCCACGGCTGCTTTCGATGTGACTTCCGAGCCCGGCCGTCGTGGCACGAACCACCAGAACGCGGCCGCCCAGAGAAACCCTGGCAGGGCATACAGCAGAAAGATCGTGCGCCAGTCCATGTGGGGCAGCAAGCGGCCCGTGAGCCAGGGGGCTGCAGCTGCGCCCGCGAGTTGGGCGACGATGAGGAAGCCGGAAGCGATCGCGCGTGTCGGACCGGGGAACCACCCGCCGATCGCCTTGGTGGCGCAAGGGAAGATCGCGGCCTGGGCCATGCCCATCGAAAACCAGATGGCGACCAGGCCGAGGAAGCCGTTGGCGATTCCCATCAGGCCCGTGAGCAGCGACCACGCGAGGCTCGCGACGATGAGTACACGCTGGCTGCCGAGGCGGTCCGCGAGCCAGCCGGAGGGGATCTGAAGAACGGCGTACCCGAGATACCAGGCTCCCATCACGAGGCCCATTTCGGAACTATCGAGGGAGAGTTCGCCCTGGATTCGCCTGGCGGGAACGCTGATCGCGGAACGCTGAACGTACGCGATGACGGCGGAGGCGCACAGGAAGCTGAGGACGGTGTAACGCATCACCAGTCGCCCACGCTGCCATCGGCGTGGAAGACACGCTGGAGCAGTTCTTGCTCGAACGGGTGCTTCTTCACCTCGGCCTCGTTGATCACGATGCCAAGGCCAGGCCGCATGTTAGGCCTCACGATGCGTCCCTTGGCTTCGACGGTAAAGCCTTCCTTCACCACGTCCTGCCGCCAGGGAACGTCGGCGTCGACTGTCTCGCAGATCACGTACGACGGCTGACTGAAACCAAACTCGAGCGACGCCGCAGTGCTCACGGGCCCCTGGGGGTTGTGCGGCGCGAGCGCGATACGATGTGCCTCCGCAAGGGCCGCGATTCGCCGAGCTTCGCTGAGCCCGCCGCAGTGGGTGATGTCCAGTTGGCAGACCTCGCAGGCTCGCGCGTTGAAGAGATCCTTGAAGGCAGCCAGATGCGTGACACGTTCCCCGGTGGCGATCGGCGTGGCCACGGCGCGATTGATGGCGGCGAGTCCTTCGATGCTTTCCGGCCAGCAGGGCTCTTCGAGGAAGTAAAGGCCGAAGGGCTCGAGCGCCTTCGCGAACTGCAATCCCATCGCGGGCGAGGGGCGGGCATGGCAGTCGACCATGATGTCGATGCCATCGCCCACGGCTTCACGCATCGCGGCGACGGCTTTCTCCGCGGTCCGCACCGGTTTCAATCCCTCCAGGGGCATCGTCGGCGGAACGGCCATGCTTTTGAACGCCGTGAAGCCACGCTCGACCGCGGCGCGAGCCAGGTCCGCGAAGCGATTTGCGTCCTCGGTTGCGGTCTCGTAAAAGTCCTCCATGCGGCCGCCGCCAAGGTGGCAGTACGTGCGAACGTAATCTCGCACGGGGCCGCCCCAGAGCTTCGAGCATGGCAGGTTCGCCACTTTGCCAAGGATGTCCCAAAGGGCCAGGTCAATGCCAGCGATCGACGTGGAGCGGACGATCCCGTGCCCGTGCCAGAAGTGCTGGCGATACATCATCTGCCAGAGATGTTCGATACGCGTGGGGTCCTGTCCGACCAGAAGTTCCGCGAGGTCTTCGACGGCTCCGACGACCGCTCGCGTGTGCCATTCGAGCGTGGCTTCGCCCCAGCCGAAGAGTCCATCCTGGTCGGTGAGGACTTTCACGAACACCCAGTTCCGCATTCGGGCATGGCAGACGTGAGTCTCAATTCGAGTGATCTTCATGAGGTGGACGGACCGGACAAGGAAAGCGGGAAGGATGCGTGATATTGTGCACAAGCGAGGACTCCGACGCCAGTCCCTTTCACGGTACAATCGATGCGAGTAGAATCGTGAAGCCGATGACCGAGCACCCCCCTCCGGAGATTCTACGTGGCCATACTTTCTCGCCGCACTTTTTTCGGCACGTCGGCCGGGCTCATTCTGGCTACTAGCAGCGGCCGGGTTGAAGCCGCACCTGCCGAGGCTTTTCAGGCGCACAAGTGGATTCGTGATCCGAGGAATCCGGTGCTGCCTCCCGGTAAGGATTTCGACATCAGCTGTTGCATGAACCCCTTCGTGGTGCGTCAAGGCGAGACCTACTGGATGTTCTACGCTGGCGGCGAGAGCAACGGCCGAAGGCGGATCTGCCTGGCGACGGCATCGGTGAGCGATGTCACCGCGTGGAAGCGGCATGGTCCGCTCTTCGAGACCGGCGGCAAGGGATCGTTCGACGAAACCTGGTGCGTGCTCCCCTGTGTTCACCGCATCGGCGGACGCTGGCACATGTACTACACGGGTCGCAGTGCCGAGAGAGGCACGGGACTTCAAGGCTTCCATGGCATCGGCCTCGCTGTCAGCGACGATCTCACCACATGGAAAAAGTCGAGCGATTCCCCCATCCTCAAAGGCGACGGTTTCCCGGACTGGCCGGACAATCGCGGCATTGCCGGAGGCGGGCGAATCCTGGAAATCCCAGGCGAGAATGGCAGAACCATGTATCGCATGTATTACACTCTCGCCACGGGACGGCCTAGCAGAAAACTCGCCGAGGACCAGGCGAAGCAATCCGTGGTCGCGCACTCCACCGATGGCCTTGCCTGGACGGATCGTCGTGTCATGCTGCGTCCACGAGCAGATGTGGACTACGAGAATGCGGGCGTGATCGCGTTGAATGTTTGGAAGACTCGCACGCGTTACCGAGCGATCTATGCCGGCATCGGCACCAGGTTCGGTGCTTACTCGATCGTGGAAGCGGTCAGCCCCGATGGCCTGACATGGGATCGCGGTGAGACCGGCGAGAATCTTGCCCTCGCACCTGAAGGCAAGGGTTGGGAATCGAAGATGACGGAGTATCCAAATGTTATCGAGGAGAATGGCAAGCTTCGACTCTTCTACTGCGGCAACGGCTACGGTGCCACCGGCATTGGCACTGCTGTCGCGGAGCCACGGGATTAAGCGATGATCGCGTCGATCGGTTTTCCGTGATCGACTTCGAGTCGCTTGCGGCCCGGGACTTCGAGCTTGCGAGAATCGAGCCCGAGTTGCTTCAGGATCGTGGCGTGCACATCGGTGACGAAGTGCCGATCCTCGACCGCGTGGAAGCCGATCTCATCGGTGCGACCGTGCGTGATGCCGCCCTTGAGTCCGCCGCCGGCGAGCCAGACGCTGAAACCGAAGATGTGGTGGTCGCGTCCATCCACGCCCTGCGTTCCAGGCGTTCGCCCGAACTCGGTCGCGAAAACAACGATCGTCTCCTTGAGCAAACCGGTCCGTTTCAGATCCTTCAACAGCCCTGCAATCGGCTGATCGACCGCCAGGCAGTTGGCGGCGTGCTTCGCCTTGAGGCCGCTGTGCTGATCCCACACGCCGGCCCCCCCTGCCCCGTGCTGCACCTGGATGAAACGCACCCCGCGTTCCACCAGTCGTCGGCAGGCGAGGAGTTGCATCCCGAACGGGGCGCTCTCGGGGCGATCGATCCCGTAAAGCTTCTTTGTCTCGGCGGTTTCCTTGTCGAAGTTCAAGACCTCGGGCAGCGACTTCTGCATGCGGAAGGCAAGCTCGTAGCTGTCGATGCGAGCCGCGAGCGAAGCATCGTGGGGGTTGTCCGCCGCACGCAACTGGTTGAGCTTGTGAATCAGCCCGAAGCTCGTCTTCTGTTCCGCCGCGCTCAGAGGGCCTTCCGGCTTGCCGTAATCGAGGGGATTCGCGGGATCGACTCGCAGCGGCACGGCATCATGAGCCGGCCCGAGGTAATGGCCATCCTTGGCGTTCCAGTATTCACGGCGGCCCATGCTGATGAACTGCGGAAGGTTCTGATTCAACGAACCGAGCCCGTAATGAATCCAGGCCCCCAAAGTCGGAAACTCGCCATCGAGCATGTGCCGGCCGGTGTGGAATTCCGTCTGGGCACCGTGGTTGTCGTCGGTGGTGTACATGGAACGGACCAGGGCAATGTCGTCCGCACAGCCGCCGATGTGGGGCAACCAGTCGCTGACGTCCATGCCGCACTGACCGCGTTTCTTGAAGCCGATCTGCGTCGGAAAGAGCTTGTTACGCTGCTGGCCGTTGGCGTCATTGATCACGGTGACACGAGCAAGCTTGAGTTTCTCCGGGTTCTGCACATCCTTGAAGGGCGTCTCCCCGATCGACTTCCCCGCGTGCTTATCAAGGTCCGGCTTGGGATCGAACGTCTCCAGATGGCTGACGCCGCCATTCATGAACAGCCAGATCACGTTCTTCGCCTTCGGAGGAAAGTGCGGCTTCCCGTCTGGCGGCGACCACGGCACTTCCGACGCAAAGCCATCACGATGCAGCATGGCCGTGAGGGCAACCCCCGCGAGGCCATCACGAAAGCCCGTGAGCAGACGACGGCGGGAAAGATTCGATAGGTCGATCATGATTCGCCTCAGCGAATGGTGACGAAGTCATTGTGATTGATCAGGGCCCCGACCAGATTGATCCGGGCCTTGCGGTCGGCATCCGCGGCCTTCTGCGTTTGCAGTTGCCCACGCCATTCCTTCATCGCCGCACGGCATGCTTGCCGCTCGGCGTCGCTGGGCGATCCTCCCAGCGTCGTGTGGAAGGCCTCGGTGATGAAATCGTCCTCGCCGGCGCTCTTCAAGGCTTCCCGCACCCTGTTGGTGATCGGTTCGAGCATCGACAGGGCCAGCTTGCTGTTTGCGAGCGTCAGCGCTTGCTGTGGGACGATGCTCTCGGAACGACGGTAACACTCCAGCACATTGGCGTCGTCGAACTGGGAGAGGAACTTGTTGAACTCATTGTGAGACTGGAAGAAGTAAAGACTGCGTCGCCGACTCGCGTCTTGCTCGGCTGACGGGATTGCAGGCCCGCCGACACTCAGGTCGAGCTTGCCGGCCAGCGAGAGCAGCGAATCACGAACAACCTGAGCTTCCATGCGAGCGGGGTTCTGACGCCAGAGAGCCTTGTTTTCGGGGTCTATCGTCACGTTGTCGGCGACCGTCCCCATCGTCGAGGAGGACATGCGATAAGCTTGCGACGTCACGATGAGTCGGTGCAGGTGCTTCATGGACCACTGGTGTTCCGTGAATTCGACGGCTAACCAGTCGAGCAATTCCGGATGGGTGGGCTTGGCTCCCTTGCGGCCGAAGTCGAAGACGGTGGCGACCAACGGTTGGCCGAAGTGCCGGGCCCAGACGTGGTTCACAAGGACGCGGGCCGTCAGCGGATTTCGGGCGTCCGCGATCCACTGCGCCAGGGCGGTCCGCCTGCCGGTGCTGCTCGTGGGGAAGGGTTTCGCCAGCGAGGCCTTGGACTCGTTGTTATCCTCGGGTGATTTGAGGGCGCCACCCACGGAGGTGTATTTCACCCCAGGATTCTCGGCCGCTTTGCGAGCGGTCTCAACTGCCTTGGCTGCGGTGTCGCGCGTCTTCTTCAAGGCGGGTTTCGTCTTCTCGTTTGCTTTCGCGAGGGATTCCTCCGCTTTCGCCAATGCCTCCTTGGCTCGACCGAGTTCGAGATCCGCTTCAAGTTTCGCAGCCTTCGTCGCAGCCGCCTTGAAAGCTTCGGGCGTCCCCGAGATCATCAAGCGATCCGCTTCAAAGCGAGCTTCCATGGCCTGCAATTGAGCCTCGCCTTCCTTTCGTGCGGCTGCGAGCAGGGCCTCGCGAACCTCTGGCCTCAGGTGCGGAGCGTACGCCTCTGGAGGCAGTTTCACCGGGCGAATCGCCATCTCGGCGAACGCAAGCAACGGCGGCAGGCCTGGCTCGAGTTTCCGGTTCTTCAACGGTCGCCGTTCATCACCTCGCTCGTGCTTGAAGGTCGGCGTCTCCGCATTGCTGTCGTACGCCCTGGGGATTCCATCCTTCTCAAAGTCCGCGACTCCGGGCGCCATCTCCATGCGAACCTGGTAAGGCTCGAAGAAAGCTCGAAGTCGATAGTAGTCGTCCTGGCGAACAGGGTCGTACTTGTGATCGTGACACTTCGCACAGTTGATGGTGAGCCCCAGGAAGGCTTTGCCCGTGTGCTCGATCGCCTGATCGAGCCAGGTCGTGCGGTTGAAGAGGAAATATTGCCTGGCGAGGTAGCCCGTGGCGCGAAGCTTACCGAGGTCCGCGGGGTAAAGTTCGTCCGCGGCCAGCGACTGGCGAATCATCTCGTCATAGCCAGTGTCCGCATTGAGGTTCTCGACGACCCAGTCCCGCCAGTGCCACATGTGCTTCTGGCTGTTGCGAACCTGGGCCCCGAGACCCCACCAGTCGGAGTAACGCCAGATGTCCAGGAAGTGCCGCCCCCATCGCTCGCCATACTGCGGCGACGCGAGCAACTCCTCGACAAGCTTCTCGTACGAGCCCGGCGAGGTCTCCTTCAGAAAAGCGTCGATCTGTGCGGGGCTCGGCGGCAAACCCGTCAGATCGATCGTAAGGCGTCGCAACAGCAAACGCCGATCCGCCGAAGCTTGTGGTTGAAGTCCCTTTTTCACCCACTCGGCGGCGAGGAACCGATCGATCGGGTTCGACAGTTTCCCAAAGCGTGGGTCGACCGAAGGCAACGGCGGCCGCATCGGTGCCCGGAACGCCCAGTGCTCGCGAGGGTCCGGGTCGGCGGCTTCGTTTGCGGGGGCGATGGCCCCCTCATCGATCCAGCGGCGAATGATCTCAATCTGCTCGGCCGTCAGGGCTTCCCCTTCGCTTGGCGGCGGCATTCGCTCGAAGTCCGACACGCCCCGAAGATGCGAGAGAAGCGGGCTTGAATGGCTCTTTCCGGGCACGACAATCTCGGCTTTGCGAAGCGAAGACGCGGTGTCCACTCGCAAATCGGCCTTCTGTTGCAGGGCGCCGTGGCACGCGAAGCATCTCGCTGCGAGCAACGGCTTCACTTGCTTCGCGTAATCGATCGGCTCCGCAGCGACGCTCGTCTCGCTCGTAACGAAGCCGATCACAAGGGCGGTAAGAAGCTGATATCGCAACATGAGTGATCGTCGAATCGAGGGGTTGGGTCGGAGTCGCCACTCGGGGTCGGCTGCAAGCAGAACCCTATCTTAACTGAACAAGAGGCGTGTGAACATCCCCTTTTTCCACCAGTTTCAAAGTAGAAGTGCCTCTCCACGAAGGATCGAATCCGCGTAACCGCCAGGCGAAGCGGAGCGTGGAACCTCAGCCGTGCAGCCCCGAGGAAACACTACCCGCAACGGTCGCAGGCTTCGCTTCGAGATGCGGCGACGTGATAAACCGAGGATTTCGAAGGTGGTTGAGGTGCTCCTCTCGGAGTGCGTCGAGGCACGAAACCACTTGCTGAGCTCGCAGGCGGAAAGGGAGAACTAGCTCCGAAGTTTGATCGTAAGGAGTGTAACTCATGTGCAATCCGGGTTGACTGGTTGCGCGTCCACGTCACAATGTCTCTGGTGCGATGAATCGCTGATCGCTGCGGGCCTGGTTGCTTGCTCGGGTTCACCTGCAAGTCCAGCCGTCCCGTCTGCGGCGCTGTTACGATCCGTACGGTCGCGGCAGCCATCGCAACAGTTCCGCAGGAAAGGGACCTCAATGAAGACGAGTTCGAGGCGATATGCCTGGCTGGCCGCCGTACTGGCCCTCGTGGTCGGAGCCTTCGCCGCTCCCGCTCGAGCCGAGGATGCGGCAGCGAAGCCGCCCGCCGGGGCCTACGTGGTCATCGTTGGCGTCGGCACCTTCGACAAGGACGACACCATCAAACCCCGCCCCACCGCTGAGGCGGACGCAAAAGCTTTCCACAAGCTCATGACCGATGCCAAGTATTTCCCTCCCGGTGGCCCGCACGATCCGAGCCGTGTGAAGTTGCTACTCACCAAGGAAGACGCCGAGACCGGAGCGAAGCTTGCCTCGCGCGATGCCATCGTGAAGTCCGTTGAGGACGCCGTCGCCGCAACGGGCAAGGACGACCTGATCATCCTCGCCTTCTTCGGCCGTGGAGCCTCCGCGGGCGACAAGACCTGCTTCTTCACCGCGGAAACAGTCTTCAAGGATCGCGCCAAGACGGGCCTGCTCGGCTCGGATCTCGAAGCGAGCCTCAAGAAACTCAAGGGCCAGAAGCTCCTGTATTACATGGATGTCTCCTTCAAGGGATTCGAGGCCGGCAAGGAAAAGCTTGCGGAACCGAACCTCACGGACATCCTCACCTCGATCTTCGGCGGCGAGGACAAGGACGATAATGCCCTGCCGATGGACCGCGTCTTCATGCTGGGCTCGATCCCCTCGCAGGATCCGCTCTCGAAGGATGGCCACAGCCTTTTCTCCGCTCTGGTTCTTGAAGGTCTCAAGGGCAAGGCGGACGTGGAAGGCTACAGCTCGGACGGCCTCGTGACCGTGGACGAACTGGTGAAGTTCCTTGACAAGACGCTGCCGGACGCGACCCGTGCCCTCGGCGTGACGGACAAGGAGAAGGAAGCCCGCCCATTTTTCTCCGGTGTTGCGACGAGCCACTTCCCCATCACCCGCAACCCGGCGGAGACGGCCACCGTAGACGACCGCCTCAAGAAACTCGACCGGCTCGCGGAAGCCAAGAGCCTCACCCCCGAGGAATCGGCCGAGGGCAAGGTGCTGCTCACCCGCATGCCCAAGTTGAAGGCTCAGCAGGAACTTCGCAAGGCTTACGAAAAGCTTGTCGATGGAACGCTGGACGCTCAGGCGTTCGAGAAGGCCCGTACGGATATCCTCGAAGGCCTCAAGGTCGACGAGGCCATAACCTCGGCCTTCGTGAGCAAGGTGAACGACGCGATCTCGCTGGTTCGCAGCCGATACATCAAGGATCTGAGCAGTGCGGACATGACCGTGAACGCGATCCGGGGCATGTATCGCCGCATCGAGGCGACGCTGCCGAAGGATCTGGAGGAGTCGCTCAAGGACACGAAGGGCATGAGCCGTGAACGGCTGAACGAACTCCTTGGCGAGGCTCGCAAGCGACTCGGCAAGCGTGAGGATCTTGATGGCGACAAGGACGCGGACGTGGCCATCATGATGATGCTCAACGCCCTCAACGATCCCTACACGACCTACATTGATCGCGAAGGCGTTCGCAAGATGGAAAGCCAGTTCCGCGGCCAGTTCAGCGGCATCGGCATTCGCATCGCCCCGGATCTCGTTCGCGACGGGCTGTTGGTCGTCAGCCCCATCAAGGGCAGCCCCGCTTACAAGGCCGGCATCCAGGCGGGCGATCTCATCGTCGAGATCCGCCGCACCGTGGACAACGAGGGCAAGCAACTCAAACCGGGCGACAAGCGTGTGTTCTCCACCAAGGGCATGAAGATCGACGAGGCGCTCGACATCATCCTGGGCAAGCCGGGAACCCCGATAACTGTGGTGGTCGAGCGCGACGGTGACGACAGCAAGAAGCAGACCCTGGTGAAGGATCTCACCCGCGACCGTGTCAACGTCGAGACGATTCTCGGCGTCAAGCGGCTCACGGCTCTCGGCAAGAAGGATGACTGGGATTTCTTCATCGATGAAGCGAACAAGATCGCTTACATCCACATGACGCAGTTCGCCCCCAGCACTTACACCGATCTGAAGCGAGCCATCGATTCGCTGAAGGAGGCGGGCATGAAGGGCCTGGTGCTGGACCTCCGCTTTAACCCGGGCGGCCTGCTTCGCACCGCGGTGTTCGTCTGCGATCTCTTCATGGACGACGGCACCATCGTCTCCATCCGCCCCCGCGTGGGCGAGGAGGAGAAGTACGGCGGCCAGTCGTCCGGCAGCGAGCTTGGCTTCCCCATGGTGGTGCTCGTGAACGGTCTCAGCGCCAGCGCCAGCGAGATCGTCTCCGCGTGCCTTCAGGATCACAGCCGGGCGGTCGTCATGGGCGAGCGAAGCTTCGGCAAAGGAAGCGTTCAGCAGGTCGAGGACTTCAAGCCGACTGGTGGGCAGATCAAGCTCACCACGGCGCGCTATTATCCGCCGGGTAACAAGAACATCGACAAGCTCGCCACCGGCGGCAAGCCCGAAGACCAGTGGGGCGTCACGCCCGACAAGGGCTTCGATGTCAAGCTCACCCGTGAGGAGCGTGGCGACCTCGCCGAGGCGCTCCGGGATCTTGAAGTGATCGGTAAGAAGGAGCCCAAGGAGAAGAAGGAAACGAAGCCCTTCAAGGACAAGCAACTTGATCAGGCTCTGGATTATCTCCGCGGCCAGATCAAGACCGCGAATGTCGGTACTGCCAAGAAGGGTGGTTAATCGGGTTCTAACGGTCTGGAAAACCTGTCGCAATACGCGAGATGGGCTCGCCGGAGTTTACCGGCGAGCCGTTTTTGTTTGACGCATCGGATTGCGGAATCTCGTGAACACGTCAAAATTCCCTCAAGTCCGGCCTCTTGCGGTCACGCACCCGGCCGATCCACCGACTTCCATGGGGATTCGCGATGAACCGACGTATTTCGATGGTCATTCTGGCCGTGGTGTTGCTGACGACGTCCATCGGTTGCCGAAGCTCTTGCGGCGAGCGCCGCGGGCTCTTCGGCCTGTGCAAATCGGATCACGCTCCGCAGGACGGCTTCCTCGCCGGGTACTCCGGCAAGCCTGCCGGCGAATGCATCGGCGAACCGCTGCCGGGCCAACTCATGAGTTTCCCGGCGTCGTCCGGAGTGCCTTCGTTTCCTGCGCAGGGACCTGCCCTGCCGAACGAACTGCCGATGCCCCAGCCCAGCGACCTGATTCCCGGCCAGCGCGTTCCCTTCGCGCCGCCCCACGCAGCCCCGGCTCCGATCGATGGCCCCACGACGACATCCATTCCCGGATCACGGGGTAAGTAAGCAGCCGGTGAAGTCGACTCCCTCGGGTCGGGCTGAGGCGGCTTGGTCCAACCCGAAGAATTCCCCAATCCTGGGCGAGGCCATCCATGTCAAGTGATTCGCAGTCGATTTCTAAGGACGGCGGTTTCTGCGATGTCACTGCGTTTTGACGCGACTCTCAAGACGATCTTCGCCGCGAATCCAGGCGATTTCGCGGAGGTCTTCGGACTTCCGCGAAACGAACCAGTCGCAGCCATCAACGTCGATCTCTCCACACTCTCCGCAGCGACCGATGTCGCGTTGGCCTACGGCGAACCGGTCCGTCAGATTGTGGACCTGAACTTTCAATCGGGGCCCGATGCGAGCCTTCCCCGACGCTTGCTCCTGTACAACGCGGTCTTACATTTCCGGTACGAAGTCCCCGTGAGATCCACATTGGTCTTGCTGCGACCGAAAGCCGAGACGGCATCGCTCACGGGAAACCTCACTTACAGCGACGATCGAGGTGGAGTAACATTTGGGTATGAGGTGATCCGCCTCTGGCGGCAACCGGTCGAGACTTACTTACGAGCCGGCCTGGCCGCATTGCCCCTGGCGACACTATGCTTGATGCCAGAAGGCAAACCGCTACCGGATTCGCTACGCGATGTCGTTCAGGCGATCCAGCGACGCCTTGGAGCGGAAGCGAGCCATGCCGACTCCGTTCGGCTGATGACGGCCGCGTACATCTTGACAGGTTTGCGAGTCGCGAAAGAGACACTCGCTTCAATCTACAGGGGGATTGGACTCATGCAAGAATCCACCGCGTTCGACGAAGCAATTGAGGAAGGCGAACTCCGAGGCGAACTCCGAGGCGAACTCCGAGGCGAACTCAAACGGAGTCATCGCCTTTTAATGCGTCAGGGCTGTAGGCAATTTGGCGATCCGGACGAGACGATCGAGGCGGAGATCATGGCCATCCGAGACCTCGATCGTCTC
>Ga0105046_10004594_pt1 | contig 21957 bp, 18 predicted proteins | sample MAT03_FD_78385 | JGI IMG/M metagenome (GOLD analysis project Ga0105046, IMG submission 78385) | Freshwater microbial communities from Lake Fryxell liftoff mats and glacier meltwater in Antarctica - MAT-03 (megahit assembly) | ecosystem: Environmental > Aquatic > Freshwater > Ice > Liftoff...
GGGCCCGAACAGCAGCCCCAATATCGGCGTCGCGCACATGTGAGAGGTCATTCCCGTGACAGGAACTGGCACTGGAAACAAGGTAACGGCAAAGAGCAAAGCAGTGGCCATGCCCACCTGCCCTGTCGACGCGCCGCGGGACGCGCGGATTCCATACACAATCAGTGGAACGGCACCCACCGAGGTCGCCACGGCTTGTTGCCAAGGAAGAATTCCTTCAGCTAGATGCATCAGTGCGCCCACAATCCGAATTTAGTCGCCATCTACATGACAACTTCTAGTGCATTCTCGTTTCTGTCGCAATGCCATTGCATCTACGAACGACATTCAATATGATTCGGCCACTGTGGAACAAACCAAACAAGACGCTGCGGCACCTAAAAAGATTCCGGTTACCGTGCTCACCGGTTTTTTGGGATCGGGAAAAACCACGCTTCTAAACCGCATTCTTACCGAGAACCACGGTCAGCGAATCGCCGTGATTGAGAATGAATTCGGGGAGATAGGGGTTGATCAAGACCTTGTAATCAACGCCGACGAAGAGATTTTTGAAATGAACAACGGCTGCATTTGTTGCACCGTGCGGGGGGATCTCATTCGCGTGCTTGGTAACCTGATGAAGCGTCGCGACAAATTCGACCGCATTTTGGTTGAAACCACTGGCCTTGCTGATCCTGGCCCCGTCGCCCAAACCTTCTTCATGGATGAAGACATCCAAAGAGATTTCGCGCTTGACGGTATCGTCACGCTTGTTGATGCGAAGCATTTGTTGCTGCACCTCGACGAAGCAAACGAAGCTAGGGAACAGATTGCTTTTGCTGATGTAATCGTGCTGAACAAGCTTGATCTAGTAACCGATGAAGAGGCCAACGCGATTGAGATCCGGGTAAGAAGCATGAACGCATTGGCCCGAGTACACCGCGCCCGTATGGCGGAAGTTCCCGTAGCAGCGGTGTTAGATGTTGGAGGATTTGATCTTGATCGCGCCTTGGATCACAAACCCACCTTCCTAGAGCCAGAATATCCCTTTGAATGGGCGGGGATTTTCCAGACCAACGGCGATCTTGAACTTGAAATGGACGATGGTCCTGACCCAACCATGACCATTCTTGCCGCACCGGTGGCATCAGCCGATGCCCCGTCCCTTGCCAAAGCGGCTGAGCAAGCATTCAAGTTATTCTCGCGAAACAACGAACGCACCTTGAACCCTGGCGAGACAATGGTTGTGGGCGAAGGGCAATACATTCTTTCCCTACAGGGCCCCGCAAACAGCAAGAAAGTTTTTAAACTGTCCTGTCCGGTTAAAGGGGCTTTGGTAGCGGTGTTCACTCAACACCTGCCCATTGAGTTTTCGATGCGGGTGATGCAGAACGCGCAGGCTCTCGCGCCAATCATCGAGAAGGAATACGCCGCCGGGCATTCACATGACGACACAGTGACCTCTGTGGGCTTGTCATCGGAACGCGACCTTGTTCCCGAACGCTTTCAACCTTGGCTGTCAGGAATCTTACGCACACAGGGAAAAGACATCTTTCGTATGAAGGGTATCGTCGCTATGGCTGGCGATGATCGGCGCTACGTCTTTCAGGCAGTTCATATGTTGATGGACGGCCAGCCCGATAGGCTGTGGGGCAAAACAATCCGGTCTTCGCAGATTGTGTTTATCGGCCGGAATCTTGATCGTGAACAATTGACCAAGGGGTTCAACTCGTGCCTAGCTTGACGAAAGCTCCGGACGATTCGCCTAACACCAGTTCTGTCTGGAACGTACAGCTAAGCGGATATCCGCGTGCACTCGGCTGCACCGAAGACGGTAGAACAATGGCCGTGGGAACTGACGATGGCAGGGTGGCACTGATTTCAGCACCGACCGGCGAGGTCGTTCGCACATTGAAACTGTCAAGCGCCCCGATCTTGGCTTTGGCATTTCACAAATGCCTTAACCTTCTGGCGGTAAGCGGCGAGGAAGGAATCGTCTGGGTACACGACTTGGCCACGGAACAAACCACTGTCGCATTTGAAACCAATGACGTGTGGCCACAGATCGTCCAGTGGCACCCCAAGCATTCTAAACTAGCGATAGCGGCTGGAAGAGGCGTTCGCTTGTGGTCCACGGATGGGCGCAGCCAACCGCCAGAGACCGAGGTTGAAAGTACGATTGCGGGCCTTAGCTGGTCACCCAAAGGCGATGCACTTGCAGTGGCTTGCTACGGTGGCGTGCGTCTTGTAGATCAAAAATCAGGTCGAGTCACCCGACGCTTTCAATGGAAGGGCTCGATGATCAACTTGGAGTGGAGCCCTGATGGCAAAGTGATTGCCTGCGGCTGCCAAGATTCAAGTGTTCACTTTTGGCGATTGGCTACCGGACGTGACTCGCAGATGTCAGGGTATCCGCAAAAGCCAGCGGTGATCGCGTGGAGCCATGACAGTCGGTGGTTGGCAACCGGCGGAGCAAGCGAGATCACCACTTGGAATTTTAAGAAGGGGCCCGAAGGAACGGCGCCGTTACAACTACGTGCACACGACTTGCCAATCACCGCCTTGCAGTTTGCTCCTGCTGTTAATGCATTGGCTTCGGGCAGCCGAGATGGAGAAGTGTTCATGTGGCTTCCTGACGAAATGGATCGTCCGATTCGTCGCTTTCGATTGGGCGCCCGCATTGAGGCGCTGCAGTGGACTCTGGATCTTGCGAACAAACGTATGTTACTGGTGGCAGCCGCCGCTGGTGGACAAGTGGCCGCTTGGCCCTTCTCGTAGCAAGCAACTTGAAAGTGCGTCCCGGGTTCGGGGGTCCTTCGTCTGCAACAGGGCTTGATGGAATAGAGATCTATCTGCGCTGTCCCGACCTCACGCTGGCCAGGCAAACGGTTGCACTTGAGCGTGCCATTTTTCAGCTGCAATTGCAGATTGACTCGGCCCGATCGGGGGCTCAGCGCCGACCCGAGCGGGCTTCCGTGCGAACGCACGTGGCCGACGCCTTGGCTGCGAATTTACTCTGGTGCAAACAGATTCGAACGGCCCTGCTTCCGTTGCTTTCACCAGGGGCAATTTTGGCAGCCGCAGCGGCCGGGGAACACGCCTGTTCCAGCTATCCTGTGGATCGCCTGTTTACCCTACTGCGCCGAGATTGGGGTGGAATCCCAGAATGCGAGGAAGAAGTTCAAACGCTGCTACAAGCACTTTCCACCGAGCTTCCCCGTGATTTGCCGCCGAACGCAAACATCCTGGTGCTTGGTGCGGGGCTGGGACGTATCTCCGACGAGTTGGCCACGAAGTACAACCACGTTGTTTCCATCGAGCTGTCGGCTCCTCTCCTGATTTCAGCAGCGCATGTGCGTAAAACTCCCATTCAAGCGTTTGAAGTTAGCACCAGGCACACGCGGCGCGCGGAAGATCAAGCCAAGGCATTTACGGCGGCATGGAAGTTACCCGAGCCATTGTCGGCTTCCCGCTTGGTACTGGCCGACGCCACAGAATTGCCGTTTCACCATGAGTGGGCCGATCTCGTCATCTCTGTGTTCTTCACAGACGTGGTTCCACCACGCAGACTCTTGCCTGAGGTTCGTCGAGTGCTGCGCCCCGGAGGTAGATTCATTCACCTTGGCCCCTTGGGTTACCACTTTGACGATGCCGACGACCATCTTTCTGCTGACGAATTGTTGCGCGAGGTGGATGGCCACGGGTTCGAGGTTCACGAACCTCGTTGGATCACCAGCACACACGAATGCGACGAGCGTTCCATCTACGAATGCCGGTTTCACAACCTGCTATTCAGCGCAGACGCCTTGAGTGAACCCAAATATTTCCCTTATCAAACACCCCGCCTACCCTTCTTGTAGATCCGGTTGCAACGGCATTGCAGCATAGCCACCGATTGGTGTTCCGGACGTAACGCCATTCACGAAGAGCGAAACATGAAATTTAAGATCAAACTGATTGTGGGGATTCTTGCGAGTCTTACGCTATTTGGGTGTGGTGGCGACGAAGTTGGCACCGGCGCACTTGATATCATCATAAGTGGTGAGCAAGCAGCGGTTATCGGATTCCCTTTCACGCAGAATGGGGAGACCGTTGCGTTCAAAGACGGCTGGAAGCTCTCTTTTACAAAGTATCTGGTATCCGTTGGGGGCATCACTGTGAAGAGCGCGGGAGAAACCACTGAGAGTCCTTCAGATCGCTTCATAGCTGATCTACACAAAGGAGACCAGACCATTGCAAAGCTACCTGGCATGAGCGCCAAACGATGGGAGTCCTTCGGCTTTGCGATTGTCCCTGCGGCGGTGGGGGCCAAGTCGCTGGGCGCTGCGGACGCCGATGTTGCGGCAATGGTCGCTGCCGGAGTCACGCACTGGGTGGAAGGCTCCGGAACAAAAGGAGCGAATACCATTCCTTTCTCATTTGCCTTAAAGATCCCAACAACCAACAAGGATTGCACCAGCGGCATCGACAACAAAGCTGGTGTAATTATTAGGCCGAACACCACAAGCAAAGCACAAATTACATTTCACGTCGTTCACATGTTTTGGGACACGTTGGGTACGGAGGAAGCCTCGATACGGTTCGAGGCCGTTGCGGCAGCAGCCGGTGCTGACAAGGTTGTAAGTTGGGATGATTTGGCGACGCAGCCATTGGCGGCGCTTAAGGGAATTGATGGAATGCCTCTCAAAGACGAAGCAGGGACGCTCATCATTTACAACCCTGGGGCGGTCTTGCTGGACGCCCAAAATCTGCAAGCTTTCATGAAAGCTTCGACATCCACCCAAGGCCACCTTGATGGCGAAGGCCTCTGCACAGTAAGCTCGCGAAACTAAACGTCGGCGTTGCACGCGACTTAGTCAAACCCCTGGTTGATGTTAATGTTGGCCTCGTCAAGCCCAAGAAGGGCAAGGCCAACAGGATCCCCTCCAACCGAATATCGCGCTGCAACCGTCATAGAACGCAGATCGATATCAACGAAGGTTGCGTCTCTACGATCAACAACGTAGGCCCGTTGCGGCGCAACCGCAACCATCCAGTTCGCACAAATGCCGGGCTTGACAACTGAATTGACAGAAACCGCAGCCGCCCTGCCATCGAGAGCGTATTGCCCAATTCGACCGTCCAACTGCATAGCGACCAGGCTAGAGCCAGTACTCGGATCCAGAGTAAAACCGCAATCGGAACCGGGCTTGGCAACCAGCCTTGCGGAGGTAGATAGATCGGTTGAGTCGACCACCGCAAACGAGGATGCGGAAAGATCAACCACAAAGCGAGCGTTGGTGATTTGAGTCAACACAGAACGAGGAACGCCAGCGCCAGGTGGCCAAGCTGTTTTCTGTGCTCGCACAATCTGCAAGCCATTGGCAACCACTGTTAGCAACCCATCTTCACACGCGACCGCGCCGTGCGCACCCGCCACCGCCGAAAGAACCGACTGCGTTGGCCCGCTGGGAAAGGCAACGCAGTCAGGAAGCTCAACCGCCAATGGCGTTGGCGCCATTTCGCCAAGTTCGTACGCAACGGACTTGCCTCCAGGCCACACAACCACGAGGATCTCCCCGAGAGGAAGCAGCGCTCCACCGCTTTGGGAGTCTGACGTAGGAACCTTCACCATAGCGATCGAGGGGGACTCCATGCGCAAGAGGCTGCGTTCGTTCATCACAAGCACTTGTGTGGATTGCGCAGCTGCTTCCATCGCAACAAGCCAGCCCGCATTCGACGCAAGGGCCACCGGCATGGTCGTTCCGAAATGCGGGGTGAGGACCTGAGCGGGTCTTTTGTAGATATGAATGTGGTCAAGGTGGGGCATCACAGAAACGCCTGAAGCCAAGAACTTGGAACCTTCAAGACCAGGGAGAAATGCAAAGGTTCCGGAACGCGTCGACACCGGCAACACAGGTAAAGCAGTGAGTATGGGCTCGCCGAATTCCTCATCCTGCGCATCGAAAATCGATATCTTTCCGATCTGCCCGTCAGCCACAGCCACGCGGGTCCGCCTGTAGGAAACGTGGCGCGCCACGACCGTTCTGGGTTCTTCAGACTGTCCACACCCGAAAACGCCGATTGCAGCCGCACCCAACAACAAAAGCCTTTTATTCATTGCATGGGTGCGCTAACACACGCTTCCAACTAATGCAAACCTTTTGCAATACTCTCAGGATCTCGCGACGACTCAAGATCCACGCAACATGCTTCGCGCTTGCTTCGCTCGTGAGCATCGCTTCGCCTGAGCAGTCAAGTGCGGAAGACAACCAGACTGACGCTGGTGCGGATGCTTTGATGCTTTCAGTGGTACCTGATGCAGGGCAACCTACAACCGCCGACGCAAACAAGAGCCCGCCGCCGGTCGCACAGGAACAAAACCTGCCGTCCAGCGGCGAGCTGGTGGTCACCGTGCGTGGCACTGCTGCCAAGCGCATGGTCGCTGCGGGTGACTACAACATTAAGATTGGGCAACTTGCGGACGTGCCACGACGATCAGCCGCAGAAATGTTGACCTTGGCACCAGGAATCATGTTGACCAACCACGGTGGCGAGGGACACGCCTCTGGAGTGTTCTTGCGCGGCTTTGACGCAGGAGAGGGGCAAGACCTTGAGTTTTCACTGGAAGGCGTGCCCATCAATGAAACCTCAAACCCACATGGGCACGGCTATGCCGATGCCAATTTCATCATTCCGGAGTTGGTCAGCGAACTTAGGGTCGTTGAAGGCCCCTTTGACCCGCGGCAAGGCGATTTCGCTGCCGCGGGCAGCGTGCGCTACACCTTGGGCATGGATCGCAAGGGCCTTGTAGCAAAAATAGCAAGCGGCTCGTTTGATAGGCGTCGCGTTTTGCTATTGTGGTCACCGCAAGCGGGTAGCAAAGGTAACTTTGTCGGTATGGACCTAAGTGCGGGGAATGGGTTTGGACCCAACCGCGCGTTCGCCGCTGCGCGAATGATGGCGCGTCACGAGTTAAAAGTAACAGACCACATCCGTATGAGCCTTCTGGCCACGTCGTATGCAACAAGGTTCGACAGTGCAGGCGTAATTCGCCTTGATGACTACCGCGCCGAACGTCTTCCCTGTGGCGCAAGCACTAACGAACAGTTCTTTTGTCTTTATGATACCAACCAAGGCGGCGCCGCGTCCAGGCACAGTATGGCACTCACGCTAGAGCGTCGCGACGGTGCGGAAACCAACTCTGCCATGGTGTTCGTGACCTATAGACCACTGCGCCTGCGCGAGAATTTCACAGGATACCTTACAGACATCAATCCAAATGGACTTCCACAGCGAGGAGATGGCTTCGAGCAAAACTACGATGCGCTTACGATCGGATCTCAAGGCAGCCAACGTGTCACGGGGCAAGGATGGGTTCGCGAGTGGGAGGTTGGGTACTTCGTCCGTCACGATCAAATAAGCTCGGCGCAACACAGGTTGCGCACCGAGGATCGCGCCCCTTACAAAGTGGATCTCGACGCCCGTTTGCGCATTACCAATATCGCGCCATATCTTGCATTGACCGTCTCGCCCTTTTCACGGCTGACCTTGTCAGGAGGTCTTCGTGCTGATGCTTTTCTTTTTGGCGTCACCGATGAAAACCGGCCGGCATCTGATCGCCAAGGAACGCGCTTGCCTTACGATTCAGCCGAGGCCTACGGACTGGCAATACAGCCAAAACTTTCGGGGAACTTTCGCGCCACGCCAGAGCTGCACCTATTGTTGTCGGCGGGCGTTGGCACCCGATCAAGTTTCGGCCAAGCACTTTCTGATGGCGAATACGCTCCGTTTGCAAAAGTCACGGCGAGCGAAACGGGTGTGGCCTTTACACGTGTGGCACACCGAGCGCCAGGGGGCCCTGTATCGCTTGACGCTCGCTTAATAGCATTTTGGACACAGATCAACCGCGATCTCGTGTTTGACGAAGTAGCAGGGCGTAACACTTTGGCAGGTCGATCGAATCGCATTGGCTCGCTGGCCTCGTTGCGGGCCACATCACGAGTGGGGCTAGATGCATTGCTCAGCGCCACGTATTCAGAAGCCTATTTGCCTCCAACAGGCACTGGCCTGTTTGATATAAAGGCAGGTGATCGAATACCCTACATTCCTCGCTGGGTTCTGCGCAGCGATGTTTCCTTTCGGCGCCACACGGAGGTGCACAGCGAACAGGTTTCTTTAACCACCGCTTTTGGATTCACTTACGTCGCACCCCGTCCCCTTCCCTATGGACAACTGTCCCCAGCGATCGCAACGCTTGACGTTGCTGCACGCGTGAGTATTCGCAATATTGAAATCGGGATCAGTGCAACTAACTTATTGGATCGACGCAACCGCGAGGCCGTCTTCAACTATATCTGGAACTTTCGAGGACCAACCGAAGCCGTGTCAATGTTGCCACAACAACACTTTGCCGCAGGTCCACCTCGACAGTTTCTATTGACCTTGCAAGTGGCCTTCGACGGAAAAGACAACCATGAATAGACTGCTTGTATCTTTGTTAGGGCTTCCCTTACTTGCGGGTTGTGATGCAAACACCAGCGGCAGACCGATTCAAATCAATATGGCCCTCGGCTCGACAGCCAAGAATGATCCGTCTCACTTTGTCACTTCGACGGGCTGGGATGTTCAGTTGGAAGAAGCGTGCATCGCCGTCGGGCCGATTTACTTTTACGCGAATACAGCATTTGCTAGCGCAGAAACCGGCAGATGGAACCGAATTAAGAGTGTCGTGGGTATTGAGAAACAGGCGTTTGCCCATGCCGGACACAATCACTTCAATGGGGGAGAGGTTCGGGCAGAATGGCTGGGCCAAAATGCACTTAACGTCCTTAACCCCACTCTAGATCCGTTGGGTCTGCAAAACGGCCTATGGGGTGAAGTGAAATCCTTCTCGGTCTATCTTGAGCCGCCCAGAAAACTATTGGCCGCTAACCCGTGCCTACGAGGGCACAACGCCTTCGCACGTGGCATTGCACGCAAAGCAGAACGAGTCGTACCTTTTGAAGGAGGGTTGGACATCGAAAACGTTGGGGTCAACCGTCGCGTCGAGGGCTTGAAATATTCCGCCACTTTCGACGATGGCGTTGGCGTTGCCATCTCAGCACAACCTAATGCTTGGTTCGATCAAGCCGATTTTGACACCCTCGACACGATGACAACAGAAGGTCGGTTCGTAATAACACCCAACAGCCAAGTGCGCGTCGCGTGGTTCATCGGCGCACGAGGCATTGGATCATTCAGGGCTGCAGCACTTCAATAACTCATAGAGGCAGACACTGCGATTTGTTGTCCGGATTCTGCCGGAACCCCTGATCGCAGCGGCACTTTGCATCCGAGTGGGTGTGTCCATGACCGTTGCGTAGCGCTAACGCATCTTCGCACTTCCGTCATTGTTCGTCTATCAGCGTAATCTGCTCGATCACAACCATCACTGACGGGCTTAATGAGGGGCCTACCGTCACGCTGTAGTCCTGCTTGCGCTCAAGACGAAACGAACGGCTTAAGGCAATCTTTTCGCAGCCTAGACCCTTTCGTTCTTCCAGTTGACAAGGGCCGTCATCCCCTTGCTTCCGTGGCATCACAACGATGTCTGGAAGCGACTGGCTTATGGAATACACCCCCGACGAACGAGGGCGAAACCGAACATAGCCTAAATATGTGCCTGCTTGGGTCGGCGGGAGCTCAATCGTATATGCGGTATGGGTGTTTCGCAGCTCTGGTTGGTTCGTCGTTGCAACCGTAGCCACCAGGGCCTCGAAAGGGCCGTTCAACGTGTGTAAGCACGTATGGTTCACAAGCGCGTCCGTGATGAATTCTTCCTGCGCGGGTTTGCAAGTGGAGCCAGATTCGTCCGACCCGCATCCAGAACCAACGAACACTGTCGCAGTCACCAGCAGTGTGGTCCTCCCGGTGCGCGTGAGCAAGACTTTAAAGCGTCGTCTCGTCGCAAAAAACAGTAGGGCCAAAACAAGTGGAACAAAGCCGCGTTGCGGTCTGCGGCCGTTGAGCACAGAACACCCAGTGCCTCCTGCCGTGTCCGGACCAGCGTCGGAAGCAGCTTGGGGTACCGATGCGACGTCCATCGCTCCAGCATCGAAAGGCGAAGTTGGCAAACCAGCATCTGTCACTCTCGGTGCGGGCTCACCACTGCACATTTCGTCCGTCACTCCGTCGCAATCGTTGTCGCGCCGATCGCATAGCTCTGGCGCCCTTGGAAAGCTTTCCATCGCGTGGTCGTCGCAGTCGGTGTCTTCTTCCACAAAGCCTTTGGGCGGCACACAGGGCGTGTTGATTTCCCCAACGCGAGTTCCAAAGCCATCGCCATCGAGATCGGGGTAGTAAAACGCACTGAAGTCGCCGACATTCTCTACAACAACGTTGAGAAGTTCAGAAGTCGTGGGCCCGAACGATATTCGATAGAGGGAACTTGCCTTCAATGAAAAGACAGAGGCCCCAGGCAGAAGGCCACACTGAGGCGTGGGCCCTTCAAAGACGGGCGGCAACGCAACGTTATCTGCACCAAGCAACTTTGGCGTAAGGAATGGGCTGGTAAAGACTGACCAATCGCCGGTGCGCGGTGCAGTGAACTTCACTGTACCTTGGAAAAGGTTGGATCCCACGGCTGGTAACTTGATCGCGAAGATTGTGTGGCTCTTGTTGATCTGGGGTGCAGGCGATGAAAAGGATTCCACTTCGCTTGCAGGCAACGGCTGTGGCGCAAGCCCATCACCGAAAGGACCGTTCATAGCGTGAAAGCAGGCATGTTCAACCAGGGGGGATCCCAGCGCCGGACAAGCGTTCAAGGCAAATACAACAAGCAAAGACGGAATCATCTGAAGCCTCTTTCATTAAACCAAGTAGACCAAGGCACGCAACAACAGCGATATTGATAAGGAAGCCAACAATGCCGTTGCCAACTGTTGCCACGTGATGCGCAAGGCAGTTGCGAAACCTAGTTCCTTACCAACTGTAGCCATAGTCACCAAACACGGGGTCAACGTGGAAGCCATGAAGACAGTTAGAAATAGCGAACCGGTGGTCAACGCTGCGGCCGCACTGCCTTGGCTGTGGTTTAGCAGAAGCAAACCGTCTTTGCGCACCACCGAGAACAGCAAAGCAGGCGCCACGTCGGCAGGCAAACCAAACAATGTCTGTAACACAGGAGCACTAAGCGCTGACAAGCGATCGAGAATACCTGCATGGGCCATCAAGGCTGAAATCAAGCACAAGACAACAAAGACGGGCATCGCTGAAAACAAGAACTGCCGACACACTGTCTTGACCCGCCACCACATTCCTCTAAACGTCGGCCATTGCAGCAACGTTGGCGGGGAGGCCAACACAATACGGTGTGCCGCAGGTCTAGCTCGGCCACGTCTCCAGTAGGTATGAAGCAAACCTGAAAAGAAGACGCTTGCTACCATTGGAAGAAACAAATACGGCTTTCCGGCGGCGCTGAACACCGATAAGTTGGCGCCCAACTGGTAGCTGCACGAACTTCCAAAAGCCACAAGCGTGACACACGCGCTTCGGTTCTCACGTGCACACGACCGGCTCTGCAAGACTGCAACCACGTTGCAGCCAAAGCCACCCAACACAGGCCCGAGATCTCGTCCCGACAATCCAAAACGACGCATGAAAGGATCAAGGGAGCGACAAAGATGATCGCGAATTCCAATTTCATCTGTGAGCGCCATTGCGACTCCAAGGAAGAGAACCACTGGGAAAGCCCAGAGAAATGAATAAGCCCCCAAGGTCAAAATGCCGTAGTCGCCAATGAAGACCGCGCCAAGCCAATCGTGTCGCTGTGACCATGGTGCCAAGGCTGTCTTTAAGGGCGTCAAGATGCTTTCGTCTAAGACAGGGGAAAGCACTTCGGCCAAGCAATAAGCAGCGTAAACGGGCAGCAGAAAAGTAAGGGCTATCAACGCAAAGGTGATAGGAGGGAACGCCAGCTTTCGCCGCAGTCTTTCCTGAAAGTGTCGCTTAGGCGCATGATCGAAAGCACGGATCTCGCTTTCATTTAACGGCTGTGGCCGATTCGCAGAAGCCATAGCCTCTTGCAACGAGGCGGCATTTGTGGGGCCAATCCTTCGCGCATCCACCAAGCTAACGGGAACGCCAAGCACAACCTTTGCACCATGCAGCCATTCATTCAATCCGTCTGTAGCATGGTCGGCAAAGGTACAGATCACGAAAGTACGCAGTTGCTGCAAACGAGAACCCAATGTTGCTACTAACAATTTCAGGTCGTCTGCAGGGCTGGTGGCGCGAATGACTAAGCCAACAACATCGCCTTCATCTAAGGCGGCCAGCGCCAAGCGGGTTGTGACGCTGTCATTGCCCGCCTGCAATCCAGGGGTATCTACGATCTGAACTCCGGGAAACAGCGAGGCCACATGGTTACGACAAACCACCGTTGAGCCGCGAAAGTTGCTTTCGTCGCCGGCCGCCTGACCAGTGAATCCGCGAAAAAGAGCGCTTTTCCCCGATGACTCTGCCCCTAACAAGACGAGTACGGAGCGGTTGGCCGGCTGAGCAGACGTCGTGGCTTTCACGTGACCCCTCATAGCGCCCGCCTACGCTTTTTGCAACTGTATTGCAGTTTGCCAGAGAGAGAGGTATAGTCACGCGCTCTCTTGAAGTACCCTATTCATCCATGCGCAGTCTTTGTGGGATCCGCTTTGTGTCTTGTCGGCGTGTTCGGATGCGGCGACGACCACGAAGTTGTAAACCCCATTTCTGACGCAGCCACGTTGTCCGACACAGCGGACACCGACTCTCCATTGCAAGGAGACAGCGGATCGCAAGCGCGTGGTCTCGTTAGTGTCATTGTGTTGCCCGACACCCAGTTCTATTCAGCAGCATTCCCGCAGATCTTCACTGCCCAAACCCGATGGATCGTGGAACAAAAGCAGAATCTAAACATTGCGATGGTGTTACACGAAGGCGACATCGTTGACAGCGACAACGCAATTCAGTGGCAGCGGGCTGCGGATAGCTTGCACCTGTTAGACGGAAAAGTTCCGTACCTATTGTCTGCGGGCAATCACGATCTGCCGTTTGGCCCCCTGGGTTTGGATAGAGAGCCTAAGCTAATGAACAAGCATTTCCCTGTGAAAAGCTTTTCAAAGTCTGCGCTATGGGGAGGAACGTTTGAGGAAGATCGCGTCGAGAATAGCTACCAATTTGTCCAATTGGGCAACAGTCGGTGGCTAACTATGTCGCTGGAGTTTGGCCCTCGCAATCAGGTGTTGTCTTGGGCAAGTGCCGTTCTGCAGGCGAACAAAGACGTTAACGCGATCGTCGTGACCCACGCTTATATGAACAGAGACGGGACGCGATTTGACCGTAACCGAGTGACGCCTCAATTTTTCAACCCACATGGGTATGGACTTGATCGCTTCGAGGGCGGTGTCAACGACGGCGAAGAGATCTACCAGAAGCTGGTTTCACGACACGACAACATTCGCTTGGTGCTCTCCGGCCATGATCTTCACCCTGGTGTGTCTAGACAAACCAGTAGACGTGCCTCAGGAAGCCTTGTTCACGAGATCCTCGCAAACTACCAAGCATGCGCTGGCCTTCCCTGTAAGTTGCCTGACGGTAGCCTCACAGAGGGCGGCGACGGCTATCTGCGGATTCTTACATTCGATTTTGAAGCGGGGATCCTTCATGTTCGCACCCACTCGCCTTACCTGGGTAGGGACAAGACCGATGAATCCAACCAGTTCGATCTTCTACTTTGATTGCAACTGGGTCTCAGCATGCGCAAGTGATGTCTTTAAGCTTGCCAATCATCTCTTGCCCACGTTGCAACCGGTCAATGAATTCGGAAGGAAAGTTCCGACTGCGCATGGCTTCTGCCACTTTTTCAACCGGGTACGCCACTTTGCGAATCTGCACATCAAGGGTTTCCGAATCGATAATGACATAGGTGGATTCAAGGCCACCGTGGCGAGGTTCTCCAACGCTACCCGCATTGACGATAAGCTTCGGAGCGAGTTGAACCTCCTTCGTTCGCGCGTTTCGTCTACCGGTTTTTGGATCACGTTCCCACTGTGCGCTAGGAGCAAGCTTCACCGTCAGAGAGCCTGAAACTTCGCGCACAAACGGGACGTGCGTATGACCGCAAACCAGCACCCTGCATTCGGATGAGGCGGCTCGCTCCAACAGTATCAATTCATGAGTGCTTTCGGTTAAATACTCACTGGTGCTTCGCGGGCTACCATGGACAAAGGCCAAAAGACCATGAATGCCCTGCAGGCGAATGCCATGCGGCAAACCTCGAAGGTATTCCTTGTTCTCTGCCGTTACTTCAGAGCAGGTCCATGAAAAGGCTATTTTCCCCAACCTTGAATCGTCTTCTGTGGGGTAGTTGCATCCACAGCCAGCAGCTTCATTGCCAACCCCCTCATCCCAGCAGCCAAGTACCACCCTTACGTCGGCCTGTTGCAACGTGCGAATCACTTCATTTGGATGGGGTCCGTAGCCCACAAGATCTCCCAAGCAAACAACGGTATTCACCGCTTGGCGGTCGATGTCCAAAAGCACATGTTCAAGCGCCTCCATATTTCCATGCACGCAGGAAATCACGGCAATCCGTTTGTGCGCAGTGGCTATGGGCTTCATTGTGAGCTAGGGCATAGCGCTTTTTATATGCAGTCGCAATGGCATTGCATATCACTGGCGACCTAGAAAAGCAAAGTGCAGCCTCGCGCATACAGGATGAGGTCCGGCGGTGCTTTGGTAAGGTGAATACCGCCAGCTTTTGACGGTGGCAAGCACCGCTTGATCCGCAAAAGGTGCCACGCCTTCGAGGATCTCAAGCAACGAGATCGAGCCAAGTGCGTCCAAACATAAGCGTAACTTCATCGCAACCACGGCGCCTGACTTGCGAAACTGTGGCAGCAAACTTGGAGCAGGACATGACAAACACTGTTTTGCCAACTCCGCTCCAGAAACGACAAGGGGTACGGCGGCAGGGGAAGCCGAAGGCGCAACTTCCTTCACCGCCCCTTCTATGGCACCAACAGCCACCCCGCCTTTCACTCCAGCCGCTGTGCCTAGATCTTCTGCCAAAGGCTCCTGAGCGTTCAAGAGAGACTCCTCAGGCGGACGTTCTTCAGGCTGCATGAGGTCTGGAACCACAACTTCCGGCGGCGGCTGGCGAGACGGCTTTGGCGCGGCGGACAGACGACCGCCCCTCCGCTGCGCTGGGGGTGCCGAGAGCGGCTTGGCAAGTTGGGGGCGGAAGAACGCCAACTGAATGTGAAGCGGCGGCGCAGCAAGCTCGTCAACCCTCCAATGGGCACTCACTTCCAAGCAGCCCAACGCCACCACATGTGCCAGAGCCGTCATCGCAAAGATGAATTTTCGCATCCTTCCACTCTGCTGAGCGCTACCAACAACACCGCGTTTTTCAAACTGGCAGCCGCCCTGATTCACCGGCTTTCTATATCCACAAAACCATCGATACGCAATGCTATTGCATTTACATATATAATAATTTATAAACGCCTCCTTTCGCATCGCGAAATGCCCCTCAAACAGACAAGGCCTTTGCCACATGAAACTTAGATCGATTTTTGTTTGCGCCACTTTCTTGCCCGTCATTGCATTGGCGCCTCAGTCGGCACACGCACAACAGAACGGCGAGAGCGTTGAATCAATGATCATTGAAGAAGAAGTGCCTCCCGTCACGGCGTCGCGTTTGCCAATAGCCAAACGAGAATTGGCGGCGACGCTCAACACCGTGACCGAAAAGACGATGCAGGAACGTGGCCAAAGCAGCTTTGTAGACGGTTTGTCAAATGTGGCAGGGGTCAACCCTTCCCTCCGCTACGGCGGCTTTGACCATCTAACGATTCGTGGGTTTGGCGGCAACGATTTTCTTATTCTTCAAGACGGCTTCCGCGACGAACGACACCCAGTGGTGGGTGGGGAAGCCCCCATTGGTGCGATGCCAGGGCTTGATCGCATCGAAGTTCTCAAGGGGCCAGCATCCGTCCTTTATGGTGTGAGCGCGTTGGGTGGGGTGATCAACATCGTCCGGAAGCAGCCTTCCGCGCAAGCCAGCTACGTGGCGGGCATGCGCATGGGAAATTACAACGAACGGCAGTCTTGGATTGGGGCTACCGGCCCTGCCGCAACAATCGCGGGCAGACCGTTGCTTTATCGCTTCGACGCTCAAACCAACTCGAACGAGGACTTTCGCGGCCTGCAAACGCGCCATGCCGGGGCCGCAGGCACCCTTGACTATCGCATTTCAGATCAACAGCAACTCACCTTGCGGATGATCTACCTGAAGAGCTTCTTTAGTACGGATGCTGGGCTGCCAACGCTGGGCGGTGCTGTGCCCAAGAACGTTGACTCTCGCAATAGATACAATTCCCCTTTTGACAAACTGGACTACCAGGATCTGCGCGGACAGCTTGGATATTCGTACCAGGTCTCACCCAACCTAAGCCTTCACGAACGCTTTTCGATTACAGCTGTTCGTCAAGACTATTTCAGTACAGAGACAATTGGCATTGCCGCAGACAACCCCACCGTACTGAACCGTGAAACGTTTGGATTCGACCACCACATGCGACCTATGATGGGCAATCAACTTGAAGCCCGGTGGAGCGGATTGGCACTGGTGCAACACAATTTGGTCGGCGGCTATGACTTCAACTACTTTCGCAACCGCTCTCCGTCTGGATTTTCAACACTTTCGTCAGTTTCTCTGCTTGACCCAGTGGAAAACCAAGGCGTCTCGGACTTCGCCTTCGGTCGAGTCTCGCTGGACAAGCGAATGATGCACGGGCTGTTCGTGGCAGATCAGCTGCATTTACATGAAAAGCTGCGGCTGACGCTGGGCGCACGCGTTGATGTCTTCCACCGCAGCAACCGACGAGACAAGTTGGACAAGCTCACAGGCGAGGTGATTGAACGGGGCAAAACGAGAGACGATGATGTCACCGCGCCATCGTACCGGGCTGGGCTTGTATATCTGCCAAACAAATGGCTGACCGCCTACACAGGATTTAGCACCAGCGTAAGGGCGGCGTTGCCTTCAACAAAACCAGCGGATGATCGTAAGGTTGAGCCCGAAGTGGGCAGGCAGGTTGAAGCGGGGGTACGACTTGACCCTTTCGCAGGGCGAGCCACGTTGGATCTGGCATTGTTCCACATTCGCAAGACGAACCTTGTGGTGATTCGTCCACCGACAGCGGCCACAGGCGAACCCGTGTTCGAGCAGGCAGGAGCGGCACGCTCAATGGGTGCGGAAGCGGATCTCAATGTGAACCTCAACGCCTTTCGACTGACCGCCGGTTACGCTTATACGAACGCTAAATACTCGCGCTTTGATTCGGACGGAACGGACTATGCAGGAAAGTTCCTGCGAGATGTCCCTCGCCATTCGGCAACTTTTTGGGGAACCTACCGTACATCCCACGGGTTTGGTGCCGGGTTCGGAGGCCGACTTGGGGGCGACGCATACGTCGACGACGCCAATGACATTCGAATGCCACGCTATTTCATTGCCGACGCTTCGCTGTTTTACGAACGCGGACCCGCTCGCTTGCAGTTCAACGCACGTAACATCTTCGATGAAAACATTTTGACCAGCAGTGGACGCTATTACACCTCCAACATCTACAATCAAGTGACCCCCGGCGCGCCACGCCTTGTGTCACTGCAACTGGCTTTGGCGTTCTAGTGAAGCGTTACCTGAGGAAGATCCACAGATGGTTGGGCGCAGCGCTGTGCGCGCTCTTCGCTGTCTGGTTTTCCTCAGGCATCGTGATGAGTTTTCAGGGTTACCCCGACTACAGCCCTGAGGATCGTTTGCGCGCGGCAACTTCGCTGAGGCTTGCCGCCCCCGCGCAACTCGTCCCAGCGCTTCTTACGCGGGTACCAGGGACGTCCGCCAACGATGCGCGGTTGAGCATGTTGGGCGCCATACCGGCGTGGCGCATAGATACAGAGCAGGGACACACAAAGATGTTGCACGCTGACACGGGTGCGCCGCTTGTGCTGTCTGACCGCGAGGTGATAGCTGCTGCTTTAGCAAACGCAGGAATTTTCCGACTTGATCCTGCGGCCCGCATTGAAAGACTGTTCCAGCCCGATCAATGGACCTTGTACCCTTCTGTGCGCGCGGCTTTGCCTTTGCTACACGTTCGCGTGAACGACGCGGCCGAAACAGAACTTTATGTATCGCTACTTCGGGCCGAGGTCGTTCAGAAAACCACTGGACGCAGCCGACTGGTGGCGTGGTGTGGCGCCATTCCTCACTGGCTGTACCTGCGTGTGCTAGTGACCTCGCGAGGCGTTTGGCGGCAACTGGTGATTTGCTTGGCTGCGGCGGCAGTCATAGCCTGCGTTGCAGGGATCGTGCTGGGAGTTTGGAACTGGCGCCCTCGCCGACGCTATCGGGCGAACTCGAATGAGGCCTCGTCGATTCCTTACCGAACGACATGGTTGCGCCTGCATCATCTTCTTGGACTCTCCTTCGGCAGTGTTGCCTTCAGCTACGTTTTCTCCGGCATGCTATCGCTGCAGCCCTTCGGCTGGGCTGGAAGCAACCCCGTATCCAAAGACCTTCGGTTCCGACTGTCAGGCGGCCCACTGGTGCCAAGCCGCTTCACGTTGCCGTTGCAGGACGCGTTGCAAGCCTGCCGGGAACACGTGGACGTCAAGGAGATTGTCTTAGCTCAAGTTGGAACCGTGCCGTTTTACCTTTGTTTGCAGAGCATTGGCAGATCGCGCGTTGTGCGGGCCGATCAACAGCAAGCGGTGGTGCGTGAACAAGTTTCTGCAGAGCTGGTAAAGGCAGCAATCGGGTCAACGGGAAGCATTGGTCCACACTTCGATACTCTATATGCTTACGACAGCTACTACCGACCAAATCATTTTTACCCAGCGCTCGCATTGCCCGTGCTGCGGGTGCGATGGCACGATTCCGTTGATACGTGGGACTATGTGGATCTGACCACAGCGAGGTTCGTTAGACGTTTCACCACCACCACGCGGCTCGAACGGTGGCTTTACAACGGACTACACAGCCTCGACTTTTCCTGGCTCTACAACAGGCGTTGGCTGTGGCACAGCGTGGTGGTCGCGTTCTGCATGGGAGGCTTTTCGCTTAGCTGTTCAGGAGTGATCTTGGCGCTGCGATGGTTGAAACGGGAAAGGCGGCGACAGCAAAAATCTGCACCATTGGCTTAGTTGTCGGTCAGCGAAGTCAATGGCAATTTCGGCCTAATGAGGCAGAACGCAAGAAGAATCCCCACACCGCGACATTGCGGTGTGCATGAATCTTCCGATACTTGGTATGCCCAGTTGTTGATAAGGAATCTCAGCCGCCACCACGATTCCGTCTTGCAACGCGAACAGCCCGTGCGCGATTCGCCTGTTGCCTTTAACGGCCACGCCGAACAATTGGCCGAAGGCGCGAGCAGACTCTTCATCAGCACCAAAAAGAGAATACCCCGAGGCCGTCAGGTCTCGATGGAAGTGATCCACTTCGTCCCAAAAGTGCGGGGCATCTGCAGAAACATGGACCAACCGCGCCTCAGGCGCTCTGTGGCGAACCTGTTCTTCCAGACCTAGGATCTGTGCGGCGCAGGCGTGTTTGGAAATGTCAGGCAACGTAGACACAAAAACCTTCCCCCGGGTGAGATCGGAGAACACCAAAGGCTCCGTGGCATTTCTGGCTGGTGGAATCGCAAACGTGGTGGGTGGCAGAGGCTGCAATGGCAAAGGGCACTCCCCCAACAACTCAAGCTCTTTTGAACCTAGCTTCACGATTCGCATGGTACTGCGAACTATAGGGCATGAGCGGCCGATGTCTACGCTAATGCAATGGCATTGCATTTTTGATTCTCCCACCACACTGGCGGCGACCCATCAGTGACAATGATCGAAATCGTGACAAAACTCACAACACTCGGCGTGTGAAGTACAGGGCCCCGAGCTGCGACACATCACTGCAGCATCAATGTCAGTCCCTGCATCAACCGAAATCTCTTCACGCCTCTCAGAGATGCAAACAACACTGAGGGCGGCCTCTATTACAAGTGTCACCGTGTTGGAAGTCTTACTGCTCACCAACAAGCTGTAAGTATCGTCCACCAACCAAATGGGCAGCGACAGAGGCAACTCGGGGCACCAAGCGGCCACGTCATCCTGAAACGGAACTTCCACGGCTTGGCCTTTCGAGTTGTAAACGTGCAGCCCAATCGCTTGCGACGCAAACAACACCACCGTTCCAGCGCCCTTCTTGCGAAATTGCAAGCGGGTTGAAAAGCCAGGCCCATCGCCAAGCATAAGCACTTGGTACGCCGTGTGAGGCGCCGTTACCGAAGGCGCTGGCTCGCCCACCTCCACAGAAGGCACTGACACGAACGGCCCCTTTAAGGCGTGCTGGCAGGAATGTGCAATTAGATCTACCCCAGCACCTTGCAAGCAGGCTGCGTCTGGGGGCACGGGCAAAGCATCGACTTCTGCCGTTTGAGTGTCTGCATCTGCTTTTACCAGTGTTGCAGCGTCTTGGTTATCAAGCGAAATCGCCCCCCTGGGACCATCGTCGCGGCAGGCCGACAGGCCGATGACGACGCATAAGGGGGCAACAAATAAGAGTCGACAGGTTTGGCTCACGGAGGTGACGAACATACTATACGCCCGAAAGCCTACAAGCTCGCCAACGCGTCCTGCTCATGCAATTGCATTGCACAATTCCTGCGGCTCGCGTATAGAATTTCCACAAAGACGGCGGGGCGTTGTTCCGACGTCCAAGATCAACCCAGGCGAATCAACCACAACGCTCGGAGAAATCCAATGTTTGGCAAACGCACCGATGAGACGAGATCTGCTGCCATTCGCGCGATCAAGCAAATGGCGCGCTCGCTTTTTGACGCAGCAGATGACGACGTCATAGTGGTCAGCGAACTGCAATGCACTGAACCCGGGTGCCCTCCTTTAGAGACAATTGTCGCATTGCTAAGATCAGGAGCCGAGCCACGACAAGTCAAACTGCACAAGGCCGCAGTCGACGTCAGTGAACAAGATCTTCGCGCTGCTCTCGTTGCGCCTTCCCACGAACACTAGCGTTCCTCAATGGGTAACATACATCGCAAAGGCAGCGCTAAAGGTGGCCGGGCAATGTCCACATTGGTGCGGCCCACCATTCGCCACGCATTGCGGCACAGGGGCTCAAACGGTTGGCGTTTCGCTTGGACGAATGAGAGCACGGCGGATAGCAAGTCATACTTGCTTATCGCCCGTTTGTGCAATGCCATTGCGTTAGCACCTCTGATGTCGTATTGAGGAGCTCGCGTCCCGCAGTTCGCGCGACGACCATAGACATTAAGGAGCGAGATGACGGCCAAACTATTGCAAAAAAGTGTATCCATTGCGGCGCTAGCGCTAACTGCGCTTTGCTTACAAGCCTGTGATGAAGAAGAAGGCGCAGTGACAGTGACGCCAGTGGACGCGGGCGCGGGCGGCAGCAATGTGGTTGTCCCGCCGGCGGACGCGGCCCCCATTGTAGTGAGCAAGATGGACGGAGGCCTTGCGCCTGATGCGGCAACACCTGACGCCTCGTTGCCCGTGATCACATCAACCCAGGGTCGGCTTTTGGTGGCAGACAGCACGGCCACCAACCGTCGCCTTGTGGTTGTTGATTTGGATGATGGTAAAGTCGTTGGCTCCTTCACCCCCATCGGAGCTTCAGCCGTCTACAGTTCTGAAGCCAAATCGCAATATGCGTGGGTAAACCAGCGCGACGTGGGCTTGGTTGAAATTGTGGCTTCAGGCATCCGCGCCGTTAACCAAGGCGCAGTTAAGGATGCCCCCTACCTGTTGAACGAGCGCCTTGAATCTCCTGGCCCCACCCACTGGACTCCCCAAGACAACTGGATCGTTTCGTTCAATGATGGAGATGGCACGTTTGATTATGTTTTGGAAAGCTCTTTGGGCACGCGCGCTCCCATCTTTCGCAAGGAA
>Ga0105046_10004596_pt1 | contig 21950 bp, 21 predicted proteins | sample MAT03_FD_78385 | JGI IMG/M metagenome (GOLD analysis project Ga0105046, IMG submission 78385) | Freshwater microbial communities from Lake Fryxell liftoff mats and glacier meltwater in Antarctica - MAT-03 (megahit assembly) | ecosystem: Environmental > Aquatic > Freshwater > Ice > Liftoff...
CGAGCGCGGCGGTGAACGACGAGAGCTACGAGCAGTTCGCCGTGGCCAACACCAGCCGGCCCATGATGGTGTACACCTCGTCGAACGACGGCTACCTGCACGGTTTCCAGCTGTCGCCCAATTTGGCTGGGGACATTCCGTCCACGCCCACACAAAACAACGAGAAGTTCGCCTTCTTGCCGCCTGCCGTCCTGCCGCTCTTGCAAACGCAGTACCCCAGCTCGCCGCTCAAGCTGCTCGACGGCGTGCCGGTGGTGCTCGACGTCGTGGCCGAGCCCGACACGGGCAACAGCTACTACCCGTTCAAGCTACAGCGCACCTCAAGCGGCGCCAGCGGCGACGGTTCGCCGACGGGCTGGCGCACCATCCTGGTGCAAAGCTTCGGCGGCACGCGTGGCGGTTATTTCGCCGTCGACATCACCGATCCGAAGGACCCGACGACCAACACCAAGGGTCCGCGTTTCTTGTGGCAGCTGACCACCGATGCCGGCGGCAACCCGCTTTTCGGCCAAGGCGGAGCCACGCCGCTCATCACCACCATCTACGACGACGCGAGCAAAAAGGAAATCGCAGTCGCCGTATTGCCCGGCGGTCGAGGCGGCACGCCCGCCAGCGGCACGTGCGTGCGCTCATCCTCTGCGCCCTACAGCAACATCGACAGTGGCTACACCCCACGCACGCGGGTGCGTTGCTACGAGTTCGACCGCACCAACAATGGCGTCACCGGCGACGATACGCTCACCTACATCGGCGCCCGCTCGCTGACGATCGTGCGTCTGGACTCCGGCGAAATCCTCAAGACCTTCCGACGCCAGGCGGCCGAGGTGCCGACGGTGCCCGCGGCGCTGGTCGTGCCCAGCTTGCTTGATTCGCCCATCGTCGGCGTGCCGGCGGCCTACCCGACTGGCGCGGGCGCCGTAGCGGATCGCATCTTCATCGGTGACCAGGACGGCACCATGTGGCGCGTCGACGTGTCGGGCATCCTCAGCGACTGGAAGATGACGATGTTCTTCGACGCTTTCTCCAGGCACCCCGACGTGCTCAACGCCGTGACCGCGGCCTCGGTGGGGCGTCCGATCAGCACGCGTCCCATGCTTTCGGTCGACACGCTGGGTCAGATCACCGTTGGGTTCGCTACCGGAGATCAAAGCGTCTCGGGCACCGCTGGCGAAGAGCAGTACATCTGGTCGTTACTCGAGAAGCGCAATGGGGCCGGCTCCAGCAACGGCACGTTTCAAACGAGCGTGCAGTGGTGGCACGAACTGCTGGACGGCGAACACGCCCTCGGCCCGCTGCAGTTGTTCGCCAACATCCTCTACTACGCCACCTACCAACCCACGGCCGCTGGCGCGAACCCCTGCGACACCGTCGGCGCCAGCAGGCTGTGGGGCGTTCACTACATGAAGCCGCTCAGCGGTTCGGCTGCCGGCAATGGTGGCGCCCAAGGACTTTCGTACAACAACGCGGGCACGGACGTGACCGTCCAGGCTACCGCGGCTACGGCCGGCGTGATCTTCGGCGTAAACCTCGAGGTCGCTCCGGTTTGCCATCCCGGGGACACCGTGAACACCGACACCTGGATTGGTGGCGGCAATCACACCTCGATGGGCGCGCCCACGCCGCCGCAGATGCAATTGGTCTACCAGACGACGAACAGCGGCAGGACCAACCCGGTCGCGGGCTTTCAGACGCAGTTCGGTTCACTCAATTTGGCTACGCCGCAGAACGCCTCTACGATCGAATCGTGGGCGGCCATCCTCGAGTGATCCTCTCCAGCGAAGTTCGCCGAGCCGTCGGCCAGGTCTTCGCGGCTTGGCTCGGCCTGGCCGTCCTCGGCTGCGATGGTGAGCCACCACCAACGGCGCCGCCAGCACCGACCGAGGCACCAAAGCCCCAGACTCCCGACCGGCTACCTCCCGGCGAATTGCTCGAGGGTACCGAGCGGGCTTTCCTCTTTCCCATTCCCAAGACGATGCGGCTCGACGCGGTTTTTTCTGACTCGGCCTTTGCCATCGGCGAAGTCGAAGCCGCGGCGCTTCTGCAGTACGTCAAGGACCACGTCGTGGCCAAACACGTCGAGATGGTGCCGGGTCGCACGATCTTTCCCACGGCCAAGGTCCGAGGAGGCGACGGTCGGTTGCTGCACATCGAAATCGCGACGAACGACGACAAGTCCACCTTGGTACTGCGCGACATCACGCCGCCAGCAAGCACGCCCGGCCTGACTCAAGAACAGCGCTGGGAAAAGGCCGGAATGACGTCCACGGGCCAGCTCATCGACCCGAAGAACCTCCAGTAGTACGACGCGGGACGTGAACGACCTTTTGAAGACGCCCCTCGACAGCAGGCACGTAGCTCTCGGCGGAAAGATGGTGCCCTTCGCAGGTTACTCTCTGCCCATTCAGTACTCGGGTCTCAGCGCCGAGCATCAAGCCGTGCGTACGCGCGCAGGGCTGTTCGACGTCTCGCACATGGGCGAGTTGCGCGTCCGCGGCGCCGGCGCCGTGGGCTTCTTGAACGGCCTCATCACCAACGACCTCGAGCGCATCGCCGAAGGCCAAGCCGTCTACACCTGCGCGTGTCGCGAAGACGGCGGCATCTTGGACGACCTCATCCTTTACAAGCATCGCCAGGACGACGTGCTCGTCGTCTGCAACGCTTCGAACCTGGACAAGATTTGGGCGCACCTGTCCGAACGAAGCCAGGGCGTTCCGAGTATCACGCTCGAAAACGAGAGCGCCCAGACGGCTCTGTTGGCACTGCAGGGTCCGGTCGCGCTGGCCATCTTGGCCCGTATCGAGCCGAATTTGGCTCATCTCGAGAGCGAGCTTCGTCCCTTTCGCTTCATCGAGTCACGCCTGGCGGGCCGCCCGTTGACGATCGCGCGCACGGGCTACACCGGTGAGGACGGCGTCGAATTGTTTTGCAAGAACGGCGACGCTGGCGCCATCTGGGACGCCTTGATCGAGGTCGGAACGCCGCTCGGACTGCTGCCCGCTGGGCTCGGATGTCGCGACACATTGCGGCTCGAAGCGCGCCTTTCGCTGTATGGCAACGAGATCGACGAGACGACAAACCCGCTCGAAGCGGGACTCGGCTGGACGGTCAAGCTCGGCAAATCCGACTTTCTCGGTCGACCCGCGCTGCTCGCCGCCCAAGAGCGCGGCCTCTCGCGTCGCATCGTCGGTTTCGAGATGCTCGATCGAGGCTCGGCGCGCCACGGCTACCCATTCGTAGACGACGCTGGACGGACCATCGGTGTCTGCACGTCGGGTGGACCATCACCCACCTTGGGTAAGGCCATCGGCCTCGGCTACCTCCCTGTCGAGTCGAGCGAACTCGGGACTCGATTTTTGGTCGACTGCCGCGGCAAAACACTGTGCGCCCAGGTCGTGGCGACGCCTTTTTATCGCCGGTCCTGACGCGTCGGGGACGCTTCTCCGGGCCCGTTTCGGGCCTCGAGCGGAATCTCTGGTCAACGGGTCGGCGTCGCGCTACGGGCGCCGATATGACCGAGGTAGAGACCCCAGACGACCGCCGTTACACAAAAGAGCACGAGTGGGCGAAAACCGAAGGTGACGAGGTCCTCTTCGGCATCAGTGCCTTCGCGGTCGAGCAGTTGGGCGACATCACGCTGGTCAGTTTCGACGTAGCAGTCGGCGACGAAGTGGCGGCAGGCAAGCAGTTCGGCACGATCGAGAGTGTAAAGACGCTCAGCGATTTGTTCGCACCAGTCAGCGGCACCGTCGTGCGCCTCAACGAGGACCTCGAGCACCAGCCCGAGCTGATCAACAACGATCCTTGGAAGCTGGGTTGGATGATCGCCATCAAGCCCTCGGACGCCAGCGAGCAGACCAGCCTGCTCGACGCGGCGGCCTACCGCACGCACGCCGCCACCAGCGATCACTAACGCCCATGCGCTACCTTCCACACACTCCCGCAGAGATCCACGAGATGCTCGCGGCCGCAGGCCGCGGCAGCATCGACGAACTCTTCGACACCATTCCGGAGGAAGTGCGCTTCCGGGGTGAACTCGCGGTGCCCGAGGCCCTGGCCGAGGGCCAGCTCATGCGCCATCTGAGCGAGATTGCCGACAAGAACACGGGCGCGCGCCTGCTGTCGTTCATCGGCTGCGGCATGTACGCGCACCACATCCCACCGGCAGTCGACCAGCTGCTGCTCCGCAGCGAATTCTACACGGCCTACACGCCCTACCAGCCCGAGGTCGCCCAGGGCACGCTCCAAGCCATCTGGGAGTTCCAGACAATGGTGAGCGAACTTTACGGTTTGCCGCTCTCCAACGCGAGCTTGTACGACGGCGCCAGCGCAACCGCAGAAGGTGTGCTGATGGCCCGCCGTCTGACCGGTCGAAACCGCGTGTTGCTCAGCGAGTGCGTGCACCCCGAATACCGCGAGACGACCGCCTCTTATTTGTCGGGCAACTCCTACGTCGCTGGTGGTGAGGCCGAAGTTTCTGCGACCGTCGTGGCGGTTTCGAAGCAAGGCGGCGCCGACGTCGCAGCGCTCGAGGCCGCTCTCGACGAAACCGTTGCCTGCGTCGTGGTCGCTTACCCTTCGTATTTGGGTCCCGTGTCCGACCTGCGCGCTTTCGCCGACGCCTGTCACGCGCGCGGCGCGCTTTTGGTCGTTGCGGTGAGCGAGCCCTACGCCTTGGCCATCGCTGCGCCCCCGGGTAGCTGGGGCGCGGATATCGTCGTGGGCGAAGGCCAGCCACTCGCCTGCCCGCCGCAATTTGGTGGTCCCGGCGTCGGTCTCCTGGCCTGCCGCGACGATCGAAAATTCTTGCAGCAGCTTCCCGGGCGCGTGTGCGGCGAGACCGTCGACGTCCACGGAAAACGAGGCTTCGTACTCACCTTGTCGACTCGCGAGCAACACATTCGCCGTGAACGCGCGACCAGCAACGTCTGCACCAATCAGGGCCTGATTGCGCTGGCTTTCGCCATCCGCGTTTCGCTCTTGGGCAAAGCTGGCTTCGTCGAGGTAGCCCAGCAGTGCCTGGCCAAGGCTCACTACCTCCGTGACGCCCTACTCGCGCTGCCCGGCATCGCGGCCGGTTTCGAGGCCGCTGCCTTCTTCAACGAATTCGCCATCCGCTTCGACGGCAAGACCGCGCAAAGTGTGCTCACGAAATTGGAGCAGGAAGGCATCCTGGGTGGCGTCGATCTCGGACGCTTCCGTGCCGATCACGCCGACCGCTTGCTGCTCGCCGTCACCGAGCAACACACGCGCGGAGATCTCGACCGCCTGGTCGCCGCCGTCGCACGCGCCTGAGCGCGGCCTTCGCACGCGCCTGAGCGCCGCGATCGAGCCACCGTGCCGCGCGCGTCTCCAAGACGTCGCACGGCGATCAGCCTTCAAAGACCGAAAGTCGGAGCGAGGCTGGCCGCCGCCGGCAGCGGAGGCGCGCTAGAGGCTGGTGCCGGCTGATCGGGGCTAGAGAGTGGACTTGGCAGCACGTCGGTGAAGTAGGAGCGATGCGTACTCAGACGCGCGAAATCCAAGCCTAGCGAAGCGGACAACGTGCCCACACCGTTTTCGCCATAGCTCCCGCCAAGATGAAGGACGACGCCCCAGGGGGCCCCGAAGAACACGCGAGCCGAACCGGCCGCGCCACCGTAGGTCGCTACGCGGTAGTGACTTCCTAGGTCGACGCCGAGACCCCAGTCACCGCGAGCGTAGCTGCCCGTGCAGACACGGAACGCACCACCAACGTCGGCGCCAACCGCGAATTGTGCGCCCACGTGCACCAGGGCGCCAAACACCAACGGATTGACCGGTGTCGTTCCGAGGCCTGCATCGATATCGAGCAGCGGTGAGGCGACGGTCGTGGCTTGGTCGATGACACTCGCCCCGCCCGCGAGCGAATACCACGACGAAACGTCGGCGCGCGCGACGCGTGGCAGAGCAAGCAGGGTCGTCAGCGGAAGCGCTGCAGCCACGGCAAGAAGGAAAGGTGAACAAGAAGTGCGCATGACGGGAACGGTCGCGGAGGCCGCGGTGGGATCTGTTAACACGAGGCGCACGGGCACACGAGCATCACTCCGCTCTCCCGACCCACGTTTCGAGCTCCGTTGGGTTCATCGAGCCCTCGAAGGCGCTGACAATGACACCCTTTTTGTCGAGCAAAACCCAAGTGGGTACGGCGCGCACCGCGCTCCAGGGTCCCGTCCCGCCGAGGGTGATCGAGTCGGCCATGGCCACGGGATAATGGATCTCGACGGTCTGAGCAAAGGTGCGCACGAGCTCGACGTTCTGGGGCGGCTCGAGCGCGACAGCGAGCGCATTGATGCGCGGATTGTGTTGGCGGCTCAAATCTTCGAGACGTTTTGCTTGCGCCTGTGACGCCAAGTCGAACGTCGTGATGAAGAGGAGCACGGTCACCCGACCACGCAGGAATTCGGCCGTGACCAGCTTTCCGTCTATCGTCCCGAACGAATACTCAGCCACTTCTCCGGTTTCGGGTGCAGTCGCCGGCGCAGGAGGCTCCCCTCCGGCGCAACCCAGAACGACAGCCGCGAGCCAAGCTGCCCCACATCGCAAGGCGTCACGGTTCAAGGGCCGACAGCGCCCAACAAATCCACGAGCACTTCGAGTGCTTCGGGCAAAGCCAGACCCTGACGCTGATGACTGAGGACCGCCGAGGCAACTTCGTCGATCAGCGTCTTCAACGGGGCGTTCTCCAGTCGCACGCCCTCGAGCATTTGGTGCGCCGCCGGTGCGCTACCGGCCAACGTGATGGGATCGTGTCGCACCCACTCGAAGCGGCCGGCGACGACCCCACAGGCAAGCACCTGGACGAAGTCCAAATACAACGGCAGCACCAAGACGTACACGCGCAAACCTTCGCGGCTCACCCCGAACAAGCCACGCTGTTTCCCGCTCGGCAGGGCTGCCTCGGCATCTTGCCCCAGGGCTTGCATCAGCCGATGGCGGCGTTCGGGATCGCTCTCCACGGCCAAGAGCGGCGCGTAGAGGGCAAAGGTCGGCACGTCGACCTCGGGTGCATCGAACGCCAGCGAATCGAGCCAGGACTCACGCCCGAGCGCGTCCATGTCACGATAGGCGATGGCGGCTGCCAACGCAGCTTCAGCGTCGCGGGCCATCGACGCCAACCACTGGCGCCAGACTGCAGTCGAACGCCGGTCGTCGATGAAACGCACGGCCGTGTGCTCGTCGCTCGCTGCCGTCTCTCCTGCGAGATGCTCGCTGGATTCGCCACTGGTCATCAGCGCGTCTCCCAGCACAACCCGCGCTCGGTCTTCAAGTCGGCGAGCATGGAACGGACCTCGTCGCTGCGACTGTGCGGCGCGACGAGGCACACTTCGCCGCCGCGGGTTCCATGGATCACGCCGAGACCTTCACTGGCTTCGAGCACACCTTGGAGGAACGCCAGATCCTGCGCTCGTGCAGAAATCACGAACGTCGTCATACTCGCGCTCTCCTGTCGCATGGGCGTCGACCCTATATCAGCTGCGTGGTGACGGGTAGTCGGAGTCGAAGAACCGAACCGCTCTCGTTTACGCGTCTCAGCGCGAGCCGCCCAGCCTCACGAGCAGGGTTTCGAGCGCTTCGTCCAGCTTTCCGAGCCAGCCCTCATCGATGTCCACAGCTTGTCCCAAGACGCCTTGCAGTGCTGCGATGGGCTGGTCAGAAAGGACCCCAGGCGTCCGGTTCTTTCGACGCTGCGCGACGCCCGCTTGACACAGTCGAGCAGCACGCAGCGCCAGCTCGGGATTGTCGCAATCTGCTTCACTCCGAGCGACCTCGAGTAAGCACTCGAGCTCGCGACTGGCATCGATCCACCCCAGCTCGATCGCTTCGAGCAACCGAACGTGGGCGCGCACGCGACCCGAAACGTCACCGAGTTCGCGCGCAAGCTGAGCTTCGAGAGCGCGGGCGCGAAAGCCAAGCGGTGACCTCGAGTCGATAGCGCGTAGCTGCGCAATCGCTTGGCTCGGGTCGAGTGCTTCTCGAACCAGCAGCCCGGCGAGCTCGAAGCGAACCAGGTCATCTGCCCCCGGCTCGAGCGTCTCGGCAGCGAGCGTCTGCAAGAGTTCGAGGGCGCGCAAGTTCTCACCCGCTTCGACAAAAGCCCGGGCGAGCGCGAGCCGCGCGCCGCGATGGGAGGGTTCTTGCTTCACCGCCCGCTTGAGCCATGAAATGGCTTCGCGCCGGTAGCCCCCGGCAAAAAACAGCTTCCCCATCTCGAAAGCCGAAGCGGCGCGCTCGCCGGAAGTCGTACAAAGCGCATCCAGATGCTCGGCATCGCCGACGGCGTTCTTCAGCTCGCCGCGCGCGATCGACTGCTCGATGCGAGAGCTTCGGGGCTCGGCGAGCGAAGGGGCCCGTTCGATCGCGCGCTCGAGCAGTTGCAAGCGTTCGTCGCCCGAAGTTTCGCGTGCCAGCGCCGAGAATATCATACCGCTGAGCGCCGAATCCTCTTCCAGCTCGGCCGCGCGCAGAGCACTCTCGCGCGCAGCTTGGGGGCGCCCGGTCTGGCGCAGGGCCTCGGCTTCGAGCGCGTAGTGCAGAGACCGAGCCTCGCCATCGACGCGTAGCTCTTCGAGAAAAGACAACGCCGATTCCCCGTGCCCACCGGCCGAAAGATCGAGAGCCGCCAAAATCCACGACAATTCGGGCTGCCGCGGCGAGCTCTCGAGTGCGGTCAAATATTGCTGTCGCGCTTCTCGCGCATCGCCCCGCAACAGGGCTTCGTCGCCGCGACGCGCCAGCTCCGCAACGCCGGCCAAGCGCAGCCCTCGCCGCGTTGCTTCGCCAGGCTCGGTAGCGCTGTCGAGCGAGAGAGTCAGGGCGCCCCGTGACAACTCCGTGTGCTGCACCACCTGCTCACCGATGGCGGGCACCCGAAATCCGAAGGCCGGCAACACGCGCAAGCAGAGAGCGCGAGACAGATCGTGAAACTCGACCGCACGCCCTGTGCGCTCGACTTCGGCCGAAAGCGCGCCAAGATCGACTAAAACTGCGTCGACGAACTCCAGCGCCAAGCGCAACGCCGGCACGTCCAAACCGACGCCCCGAGCTCTGTCGACGATCCAACGCGGCCGTTGCCCAGAGCACAGCACCCAGTCGAAACACAAAGAGCGCCCTGTGCCGAGCAAGCTACAAGAAACGACCTGAGCCGCAGGCGCGGCAACTGCACTCGCTGCGGGGACTGCACCGGGGCCGCGTTCCCCACAAGCAACCTCGCGGCCCACGGGAGCGGAGCCGTGTTCCCAAGTACCAAAGCCGCGCGAGCCGAGTCGCAGATCAACCAACGGCACGCCCAGCACACGCTCCGCGAATGGGCGGAGAAAAGCGGCCAAGCGATCGAAGTCGACGCGCAGCACCGCGCGTTCGAGAGTCGCCCGCCGATTGCGAAATTGCTTTACGCCCTTGGACAGGTCGACCGGGTAGCGCAAACCGACCAGGGCGAGACTCAGCTCTTCGAGTCGCAGGGGGCCGAGCGCGAGTGGCTCGCAAAGCTCGACGCCGAGTGCGCCGCGAGCGACACTCAGACGGAGCGGCAGAGCGGAAGCCGGCTCGGCCTCCGCAGCTTCACGAGCGCCAAAAGGAGCGCGACCCGGGGGCGCGCCCTCTCCTCGACCACGCTCGCCCAACGATGACATCGTTCGGGATGGTATCCCGACTGCTCACTTCTCGGCTACCTTGAGCTTCATCTTCTCGATCAAGCCTGAGAAATTGCTCTTGTCGATGATGCGCTTGAACTGGCTCTTGTAGTTTCCGACCAGACTCGACCCTTCGGTGACGATGTCGAGCACGCGCCACTTGCCGCCCACTTCGTGCGCCAGGTAGTCGATGGCGATCGGCTCCTTGCGCTGATCGGTCTTGTGCTTGGCAACCGTGCGCACCAACTTGCCTCGGGCCGCGTCTTGTTCACCCTTGAACGTAATGTCGTAGGCCAAGGTGTCCCGAATGTTCTTGGTGTAGGCGCGCTGCACCAAAGTCGTGAGCAGCTCTTGGAACTGCTTGCGTTCTTCGGGCTTGAGCTTTTCCCAGTTGTCGCCGAGCGAATCCTTGGCCAGGGCGTCGTAGTCGAGCACCTCGTCGAAGGTCGCGGTCAGTTTCTTGTCGCTTTCCGGGCCCGACTGCGTCACGAGCGCGGCCAGCTGCGCCTGCTTGGCCTTCAGGTAGGTCTCGGCGCTTTCGGCGCGTGCAGGTGAGGCAGAACCGACGAGCACGGCGAAGACAGCCAGGCTTGCGAAAACTCGGAGGAAATTCTTCATGGTTTGATTCCAGAGAAAGCGTTCAGAGGAGGTACGTCAGCCCCGCGCGAAAGATTCCCCTGGACCTGCGTGCTGCGCAAGCCGCTGTACTGCCACTGGAATCAATCTGTGAGTCGAACTCCGAGGTCGATTCGAAACGTAGCTCCCTGGCCCTTGCTGCTCTCTACGGCGATCGAAAAACCGTGCTCGTCGGCAATCCGTTTGACCACGGCCAAACCCACGCCCGTCCCATGTGAGCGCGTGGTGAAGAAGGCGTCGAACAGTCGCCCCTCGGCCTCCTTGTCGATACCGGCCCCTTGGTCTTCGACCGAGAGCACAACGCGTGCGCCGAGCTGGAGACGTACTTGGACCTCGCTTCCCGCTGCGCTGGCTTGAACGGCGTTGCGCACTAGATTCCAAACGAGCTGTCGAAGCTGCGCGCCGTCCGCGCGAACGAACACCGGTTCACCTGGAGCAAACAGCTGCACGGCGACGTCCGCCTGCGCTCGGCCCGAGCGTCCGGCCAATTCCACGACATCCGTCAGCAGCTGAGCGACATCGGTCCGGGCGAAATGAGGCGGACGCGGGCGCGACAGATCGACCATGTCCGAGACCAAGTCTTCGAGACGGCCTGCTTCACGGAGCACGATGTCGCAGAGCTGCCGGTCGTCTTCGCCCATTTCGCTCACGCGCAGCAGCTGAACTGCTCCCGCGATCGAGCTGAGAGGATTACGAATTTCGTGTGCCAGGCCGGCAGCCAAGCGACCCATTGCAGCCAGGCGCTCGGCTTGGGCCGCGCGTTGCTCGGCTGCCTCCAGGGCGCCGCCGGCGCGCGAGAGGCGCTCGGCCAGGTAGCTCGCGAGCAGCGCGACCAGCACGAGCACCAATACGTTGACGACGAAATAGTAGGTGACCTGTTCGCCCGCGACGGGGTGCAGGCGCGCCACCTGATCGTTGGGCACGACCAGAGCGCCCGATTCGAGGAGCAGCACCATCAAGCTGAAGAACACGCCGCCCGCCAACGCGGCTGCCGATGCCCCCGAAACCCCGAGAAGCAAGCCCCCAGTGAGACAAGTCACGCCGTAGAGCGACGTCGCGCCACTGGCCACGCCGCCGCTCAGGTAGACGATCACCGTCCATAGAGCTTGATCGAGCAGCAGCAGCGCCATGGCAATCTCGACGAGGCGACGGCGCCGACGGATCGCCCAGGCGCCGAAGCCACTCGTCAGCACGACCAAACCGGCGGCCAAGAGCGCGAGCCGCGCCGATTGCCCCAATGCGTAGCCCGGCCCCGCAGGAGCCAGGAAGAACGCGACGGCCAGAGCTGCGCAGCCGAAGAGAGCCACACGCGCGCCGAGGACCACCCCAAGCGCCCGCCCCAGCGGGTCGATGGCCGGTGGCACCATGGAGGCCGCTTCGTAGCGGGCGCGCATGCGGGACTAGGCCTTGATGCTGCCGGCCAGCGAGAAGATGGGCAGATACATGGCCACGAGAACAACGCCGACCATGCCGCCGACGCCCACCATCATGATCGGCTCGAGCGACGCCGTGAGGCCGGCCACGGCCACGTCCGTCTCTTCTTCGTAGAAATCGGCAATCTTGTTCAACATTTGGTCAAGCGCGCCGGTCTGCTCGCCAACCGAGATCATCTGCACGACCATTTCGGGGAACACCCCGGCCTTCGTCAGCGGATCGGCCATGTTTTGGCCTTCGCTCACAGCCGTTCGAACGCTGAGCACGCCTTCTTGAATGATGATGTTGCCCGCGGTGCGTCCGCAGATTTCGAGTGCATCCAAGATCGGTACGCCCGACTGGAGCAGCGTGCCCAGCGTGCGCGTGAAGCGCGCGACGGCGATCTTGCGCATGACCGAGCCGAGCAACGGCAGCGTCAGCGACATCTGGTGGAGCCAGCGTTTGCCGCGTGGATTGCGGTAGAGTGTGACGATCGCGTAGCCGAAGCCGATGATCACCAGAAAAATCAGCCAAATGTAGCTGACGAACAGCTCCGAGAGCACCAGCATCATGCGCGTGATGGCCGGTAGATTCTCGCGACCGCCGCCGAAGTTCTTGAACATCGTCTCGAACGCAGGAATGACGAAGGTGAGCAAGATGGCCATGACGCCGAAGGCGATGATGACGACGATGGTCGGATAGGTGAGCGCGCCTTTCACCTGCGAGATCAATTTCGCGCGCTTTTCGATGTAAATCGACAGGCGAGTCATGATCGAGTCCAAAATACCGCCAACTTCGCCGGCTTGCACCAAGTTGACGAACAAATCGTCGAACACTGCGGGGTGTTTGCGCATGGCCTCGCTGAAGGTGGAGCCTTGCTCGACGTTGCTCTTGATGTCGTAGAGCGCTGCTTGAAACGCTTTGTTGCTTTGCTGGGAGGCCAGGATGTCGAGGCATTGGACGATCGGCAGACCAGCGTTGATCATCGTGGCGAACAGACGGGTGAAGGTGACCAACTCCTTGACCTTCACCGCACTGCCCAGCTTCGGCATGGCGAAGCGAGCCTTGGCGCGCGCCTTGACGGTGACCGGCGTCAACTGCTGCGAGCGCAGTCGGGACTGGACGGTGTTGGCGTCCGCCGCCTCCATCGTGCCCTTTTGGACGTCGCCGTTCCGAGTGCGTGCTTCCCAGGTGAATTCAGCCATTTGGTTCTTGATGCGCGAGAGCTGCCTCGCCAAATGGAGCATACCCGGCCCAGGAGACCCGGGTCAAAATCGCGGAATCCCGAGGGAATCCTCCGAGCCGCGCTCGACCGTAGGTGGAGGTCGGAGACACGCACGACAGCGAGGCTGACCAGGAGGCCGGGAGCTGCGTAGACTCCCCACATGGAGCGATTGCCCGAGTTGTCGCGCTTCCTAGACGAACAGGTCATCGCGCCGGGCGTCGCGCCCGCGGCGGTGGCCGGAGTCGTGCGCGTGGACGACCACGGCCGAGCCGCCTGCATCGTCGGTGCGGCAGGACAAGCCAATCTGGACTCGGTGTTCGACCTGGCATCCGTCACCAAGCCTTTCGTGGCTCTGACCGTGGCGCGGCTCGTGGAGCGCAGCGCTCTCTCTTGGGATGCGCATCTGTCGGACCTGCTGCCGGACGTAGCCGGCACTCGGGCCGCCCATGAAACCCTCGAAGCTCTGCTCTCGCATCGCGCAGGCTTGCCCCCCCACGTCGAACTCTTCGTCGATTCTTGGCGAGGTCTGCCGATCGACCTCCGAGCTCTCTTGCGCCAAGCAGCCGATTCCTCACGTGCCGATGGCGGGCGCGATGCGCTCTACAGCGACCTTGGGTACCTGCTCGTGGGCGCTGGCCTTGCGCAGCTCTTCGCGTTGCCGCTCGACGAACTGGTGACACGCGAACTCACCGGCCCTCTCGATATTGCCGTGGGTTCAGCACGGATGTGGTCGCGTGAGCCAACGTTCGTCCAATCGGTCGTACCTACCGAGTTGCAGACAGGACGCGCGGGTCTGCTTCGAGGTCAAGTGCACGACGACAACTCATGGGCGCTCAGCGGCAGCGGTCTATCGGGGCACGCCGGCCTGTTCGGAGCTCTGCCAGCACTGCTCGATTTCGGCGCGCTCGTGCTCGAAGGCTACGAGGGGCGCGGCGCTTGGGGCAAAAGCGTGCCTTTCCTGAGCGCACCGCGAGCCGGCGGAAGTCTGCGGCTCGGCTTCGACGGCTGGAGCGGCCCGGGCAGCCTCGCAGGAAAAGCTGCAAGCCCGCGCGTTTTTGGTCACCTTGGCTTCACGGGCACCAGTTTCTGGTGCGATCCGGACCAGAGGGCGGTGACTGTTCTCCTCACCAACCGCGTCCATCCCCGCCGCGACAATCCCCGCATCCGCGGGGCACGCCTCGCCACGCAGGAGTTTCTCTGGTCACTCATCCGGGACCCAGAAAATCGCGCGGTGGGGCTCGACGCGTAGCCGCTCTTTCCGCTACCAACGGCAAGGGCATTCGCCTGCCCTGAAGTCACCCATGTGGAAGCTCTCGATCGTCGATGACCAAGGCCAGAAGACGGTCGTCAACCTAGTACGGGACGAATACACGATTGGTCGTTCGGAGGGGAACACCATCCGACTGACGGAGCGCAACGTCTCACGCCACCACGCGCGCGTGGTGCGAACGCAGTTCGGCTACGTACTGATCGACGCAGGCAGCACGCTGGGTGTGCACGTCAACGGCGTGCACGTGAACGGCGAACAGGAGCTGGCGCACAAGGACGTCCTGCAGCTGGCCGACTACCGGATCGATGTCGTCGACGAAGATCTGGAGACGCAGGAGCAGGGCCACCTGCCCTTCTCGAGTTCGCCGCCGTCGTCGGGGAGGCTCCCCAACCGCTTGGTCGTGCTGATCGGACCCAATCAGGGCATGGAATTCGCTCTCGAAGGCGAGCGCTTTCTGATTGGGCGCGGCGAAGAATGCGACTTCTGCATCGAACACGCCTCGGTCAGCCGCGTTCACGCCGAGGTCCGCAAAGCCGACCCCACGCGTTTCGAAATCCTGGACAAGGGCAGCGCGAACGGCCTGCGCGTCAACGGTCACGACATGCCTCGAGCGCTGCTCGACAGCCGAGACGTGGTCGAGCTGGGTGACGTGGTTCTCAAGTTCATTCCCGAAGGTCAGGTCTTTCGTGCCAGCCCGGCAGAAGGCCAGCGCATTGCAGCGCTCGGCGGACTCGGACCCCCACCGGCACCAACTGGCCGAGCGACCTCGGGCCGAAGTCTGATCCTAGCGGCGGTCATCGGCGGCTGCTTAGCGGCGATTTTGGCCTTGGTCCGCTACACATGGCGCGACACCAGTGAACCGGAGACGGCATCGACGGGCGCCGTTCGCGCCTCGGCCTTGCCGGCCAAGCCAGAAGCTCCCCCCGAAAGCAGGCTCGACGAAGCCAAGCAGCTCGCCGCGCGCGGTGATCTGCTGGCAATGCACGCCGCGCTCGAGAAGTTCCCGGCGCACGATCCCGTGAGGTCCACCAACAGTTTTCGTGAGCTCGAAAGCGCTTGGGCCAACGCGATGATCGAGGCGGCGCGCCGGGCCGACGACACGGCGACGCGGCGAGAACTGCTCGACCTAGTGGCGCGTGCCGAATCCGTACCAAGCGCGCTGCGCGAGGCCGCGTTCGAGGAACTGAAGAAGACGACCGAGGGCAGCATCGATCTGAGCGAACTCGAATCGCCTAGCGCCAAGCACCAGAAGTGACCGAGCGCGTGTTTTTCTCGCGCCCCGTCCAGGCGGTATTCTTGGTCGCGACGCTCGGCGGCCTTTTCTCGCTGGCGCCCACGCCATTGAATCGATTGTCTCTGTTCGTCGCGCCGCCTGGGGGGACGCGCCCCAAAGCCGAAGATGCAGCGGCGCTCGACGCCAGCGCCGAACGGCTCGGCGAAGCTGAACTCGCCGCTGACTCGAAGACCCTTCCGGGCATGGCTGCGCCGGACGGCACGACACCCACCCCGACGACCCCGGCTCTGTTCGGCGGGCGCGCAGCGCAGCCGCTCGAACCGATCGCCACCACGGCCCCACCCTTGCCGTTGCTCGATCCGACCGGCCACAGCCTCGACCACTTTTTTGCTGCTTTGTCGAAGACCCAGAGAAAGCAGCCAGGCGCCATTACTCGCATCGCCCACTTCGGCGACTCGGTCATCGTCAGCGACTATGTCTCCGGCACGCTGCGCCGCAAGTTCCAAGAGAACTTCGGAGACGCGGGCCACGGCTACATGCTGATCGCCAATCCGTGGCCGGCGTACTTTCACAACGACGTCTTTCGCTTCGCGACGAAAGGCTTTCGAGTCAGCCGCATCGTGGGCCCGCTGACCGAGGACGGTTGGTACGGGTTGGGCGGCGTCACATTTCGTGGCTCCGCCGGGGTAGTGGCGCAGTTCGGTACGGCCGAAAAGGGGAGCTTCGGCAAGAACGTCTCGCGCTTCGTGCTCTCCTATCTCGAGTCGCCGGGAGGTGGTGTCCTCAAGCTCTACGTCGATGGCGAGCTACGCGAAGAGGTCGACACGAAAGGCCCAGAAAAACGCATGGCGCGCCACGAGATCCGCATGGCCGACGGTTCCCATCGCCTCGAGATGCGCCTGGGTGGCGCCGAAACACGCACCTTCGGTATCGTACTCGAGCGCGAGGGCCCTGGGGTCGTGCTCGACGCTCTGGGCGTGCAGGGCGCACGCATTCGTTTTCTGGACAAGCAGGATGACGCGCATTTCGCCGACGAGCTGCGGTGGCGGCGGCCTGATTTGGTCGTCTACCAGTTCGGAGCCAACGAAAGCGGCGACGGCTACGCCTACCCGATGGACGAATACTTGACGACCATGAAGGCCGTGATTGCGCAGAGTCAGGCCGCGCTGCCCGAGGCCTCGTGCATGATCGTCGGCGCGATGGATCGGGCGCGCGTCGAAGAAGGCGTGACCACCAGCATGAAGATCATCACCTTGATCGTGGCAGAGCAGAAAAAGGCCGCACAAGAGAGGGGTTGCGCCTATTTCGACACCTACGAATCGATGGGCGGGTGGGGCTCGATGCCGGTGTGGGTGAAACGCGGCCTCGGCCAAGCCGACATGACGCATCCCACAGGCGTAGGAGCCGAGCGGCTAGCAGGCTGGATCTACGGGGCGCTCATGCAGCGCTACGCTGCCTACCTCAAAGAGACCAGCGTACAGCGCGCGCCGTAGCGCGCCCGCGCGGTACGCGTCCGGGGCTCAGTGCACGATCTTGGGACCACCGAGCGCCTCCAAGAGTTCAGCCTGCTCGTCTTCGCTCAAGCTCTCGAGATCTCCCGGCTCGATTTCGCGCGGCAGTCGATAGATTCCATCCAACCAGTTCTTGAGATCCTGCTTCTTGCAGCGCGGACTGCAGAACGGTCGACAAGGCAGGCGTTCTTCGCCTTCGAGCTCGGTTTGGCAGATCGGACAGCGTGCTTTCACGGCTGCTCTGGGCTTAGCGCAGGCTGTACACGTGCGCGAGGGAGAAGCGCGAGCGCCAAGTCCTGTCCCAAGGTCTGGTAACCCAAGATGCTGAGGTGGATGCGGTCCCCACGCGCCAGGGGCGGTGATGCGGTGAGCCAGCTCTGAAATCCTCCGCTTCCACCCATCAACGCCTGGGCGCTGGTGAAGGCGCAGCCGAGTTCGCGTGCCACGCTCTGTTGCACCAAGAGGAGGGGCGCGAGCCGGCTGACGCTACGGCCGTCGCGCGTGGCGGCGTCCGGCGCACCGATGACCCAGCAACTCAAGTCGGGAACGGCTGCGCGCAGTCGGCCGACGAGTTCGCGGTAGTGGTCGGCGTATTTTTCGGGCGCGGTATTGTCGAATGCTTCGTTCGTACCGTACGCCAGAACGGCCAAATCGGGCTGACGCTGTCGAACTCGAGCCTGGTATTGCTGCGGCCCCCACGCGAGCGGCGTGGCGACACGCGCGCCGTTGATGCCGACGGTGTCGAGCACCGCCCCCGGACGCACGCTCTCGACGACGACGCCAAACACCTGCGGATCTCCCGCCCGATGCCGCAGGACAAAACTCGCGGTGGCAGGTGCGACGAAGCTGTCGCTCTGTCCACCGATCTCGACCAGTTCGTGCGCCCGAACGATTGTCGTCTGCCCGTCAAGCACGACCTCGAGCGCGTCGCCGGGTTCGAGCCGCGTGAGCAGAGTCCAGCGCATGTCTTCGCCGACCCGCTTTGTCCGCAGTTCAACGCGCGCCTCTGCGCCCGCTAGGGGAATGGTGCGCTGGCCGGCGTAGCCGAACACACCGTCCAGCACTCGCGTGCGCTGGGCAGGTAAAATCGGCTGGTGCCGCCACTTTCCGAACTTCTCGACGCGCGCTGCGCCATGGCGGTAAGCATCGAGACCCAGTGAAATGAAGCCGGGCCCGCCGTCACCGGCGACCTCGAACAGGCGCGCACGGACTTTCTCCGTCATGAAATCGGCGGCCGTGTGTGAATCGCCGAGCCAGAGGACACGCACCGGGGTCAGGCGCCTTCCGGCGCGCAGTTCTTCGAGACGATCGTAAAAGGGCGCAAGCTCGGGCAGTCCGCGAGCTAGCGGCTCGAGCGCGGTCGCCAGTGGTAGTTCGAGCGAGGGAGCTTCGAGTCCAGCCCCTGTTCCCGAGTGCGTGGGTGACGGGACCGGGCCTTTCGGCAGCGCGGCGACGGGAGGCAGCGTGACCGGGGCAGTTGTGGACGACGGTAACGGCGCTGACAACGATGCATCTGGGTTCGGCGCAGCCTGAACGACGCGCGCCTCCGGGGCGCAAGCGGTCAGAGCCAAAGTCGCGCTCGCGGCCAGCACCCAGAGACAGCTGGAAGTCACTGGTCCTTCCGCGTTCGAGGTCCCAGGAGGCGTTCGAGCACTACGTCCACGGGACGATCGAGCAGCTCGGGCAGTAGCTTTTCTGCGTTTTCGCGCCCGAAACGCAAGGACCAACCGCGGAGCGCTCGGCGCGCGGGACTGGCCAAGTCTTCTAGGGGATTCTTGTGACGGCGGGCACGCGAGCCCTGCACGGGGTCTCGAAATTCGCGCGCCGCGTGATCACCGAGCCAGTCGAGCAGCTGACGATCCGTTGGCGCGTTGTCGTCGACCAGATGCACGGTCACGGCTTTTGGGTGAGCGCGTAGCCCGACGAGCGCACGCGCGACGCGGTCGGTCGTGTCGAATCGGATTGGCTGATCGGCAAAAGAAGTCTCGCTGACGGCCGGCACGCGCTCCACACGTGCGACGATCTGCGCGAGCGGTGAAGATTCGGGCACCACGCCACGCGCAACATCGCCGACGATCGGCGCGATGCGGAGGACGCGCAGCGGCACGGAGCCATCGGCGTGGCGCACCACCCGCTCAGCCACCGCCAAGACTTCCTCGAATTTGCTCGAAAAACCCTGCCCAATTTGGAACGCTTGCTCGTCGACGTGACCGCTCGCGTTGCCAAAAACCAAGAGGGACGACAAGAAGACGACGCCGCGGGGGGCGCCGCCCGAACGCACGAACTCCAAGACCTCTGCTGCGGCGCGTACTGCGCGCGTTCGCTCGACGTCGCTGCCGACTTCGGCTTCGGGTTCGCACGCCACGATCACTTCGCCGCAACGTTCGACGAGGGCTCGATAGTCCAAGCCGCTGAGCCCGAAGTCGATGGCCGTAGGTTCCCCGCCCAAAGCGCGCAAGTCGACGCAAGGCACGTCTTGCCCTGCGAGCAACGACGACAACTCGGCGAGCAACGACCCTTCCGCGCCGACCAGTAAGGTGAAGCCCTGTCGAAGCGAAGAGGAAGCAGTTGCCGGGTTTTCGACGAGCGGTGTGGTCGAGCGATCCGTCACGGAGCGATCACCACACACCCTTAGAACGGGATGTCGTCGTCGTCGGGCGTTCCGTAGTCGGCCTCGTCGAAGCCGCCACCGCCACCGCCACCGCCACCGCCACCGCTTCGCCGTATGGCAGGGTGAGTTCACACATGCCTGTTCGGGCTCATACGCTGATGCAGGATGCGCACGACGCCGAGGTGGGGGAGACGCTCCATCTTTGCAGCGTCGCGATCGCCGAGTTGATGTCGGGCATCGCTGCGCTCCACATGGGCGAGCATGATGAGGAACTCGTCATGCATCAGCTCTAGCGCCGATCTATTCCACTTTGATCCCGACCTGCTTCACGAGCTTGGCCCAACGCGCCTGCTGCTCACGCAAGAATGCGTGCGCCTCCTGTGGCGTATTAGCCACGACGTCGGCTCCCTCCGCAGCAAGCTTCTGCCGCATGTCAGGCTGCGCGAGAATGCCCGCAATCTGCTTCTGAAGTTTCGCCAGCACGTCGCCCGGTGTGCCCGCCGGCGCCAGCATGCCCTGCCACGAGCCAGTGACGAAGCCGGCCAGGCCAGACTCGATCACCGTCGGCGTATCCGGTATCGACACCATACGCCTTGGACTTGAAACTGTGAGGAGCTTCAGTCTTTTCGAGTTCACGTGTGCGAGCGTCGCAAACATGCTGTTGAAGAGCACATCTGACTGACCTGTCATCACGTCCAGCATCGCCTGCGCGCCGCCTTTCGCGGGGATGTACTCCCAGTTTATTCCGGTCTGCATCTCGAACAGGATGCCCGCAAGGTGCGGAGCGCTGCCGATTCCCGTGGCCGCATAGTTGAGCTTGCCCGGATGCGCTTTCGCCAGCGCGATCAACTGTTTCATGTTCGATGCAGGAACCGAAGGATGCACGACGAGCAGATGGGGCGAGTACGAGACAACCGTGACCGGCATAAAATCGCGGGCGGGATCGATCGTGAAAGTCGGACGCAGCGCCGCCGAGATGGTGAGGCTACCGAAGTCCCAGAAGAGCAGCGTGTAACCATCCTTGGGCGCTCGCGCAACGGCCTCCGAACCGATCTGTCCCCCTGCTCCCGGACGACTATCCACGATCACCTGCTGCCCCCATGCTGCGGTGAGCTGCGCTCCGATCAACCGCGCGAGCAGATCCGAAGCGCCGCCGGGCGCGACCGGCACGATGACACGTATGAGTTTGTTCGGGTATGCGTCAGCCGCACCCTGCGCCACCGCGGCTTGCGGGGCGGCGGATACTACGATCGCAAAAGCGCAGCCGGCTATACGTATTGCCATTGGGCGGGACTGGTGCACGAGCGGAGTCATGATTGTTCCTTCCATCGTGTATCTTGCTTGCCTGGCAGGGTCGGCCGACGCGTGCGCATCAAGGCGACGCTCCTTCAGAGCGTACATCAGTCATCATAGCCACTCTTGGAGACACGCATGAAGATGCCTATCAATTCGTTCAAAGCGGCGCTCGGCAAGGGCCGTCAACTCGCTGGCATACGCACCAGCCTGTGCAGTCCGACCATAGTCGACGTACTCGCCAGCTGCGGATTCGATTATGTTTACATCGACACCGAGCACACGCCCGCAGACATGCAGACGGTGCAGGCGCAGTTGCGCGCGCTGCACAGCACATCGGCACTCGTGCGGCCTGCCGCTAACGACGAGGTGCTCATCAAGAAGCTGCTCGACATCGGCGTTCAGAATCTGCTCATACCCATGGTGCAGGATGCTGCGTCGGCTCGGCGCGCCGTTGCAGCGACACGCTATTCTCCGCGGGGGAGCCGCGGCGTTTGCGGACGTTCCGGTGCGAACGCCTATGGACGGATCGAAGACTACTACACGCGCGCTGATGACGAGATATGTGTCATCACGATGCTTGAGACACGCGGCGCCCTCGATCGCCTCGAGGAGATAGCCGGAGTCGATGGTGTAGACGCGCTGTGGGTGGGCCCAGGCGACCTGGCCGCAGACTTCGGCGTGCTCACCTCGGGCGGTCCCGCACACCCCGAGGTACGCAAGGCCCTGGAGGACGCCGTGCAGCGGGCGCAACGTGCGGGCAAGCCGATCGGTATTCCTGCGCCCACCGAGGCTCAGGCTAAAGAGCTTGCTGCTGCAGGCTGCGCACTCATCACCGTCAGCAGCGACGTCGACATACTCGCGCGCGAAGGCGATCGCCTCGCGGCATTGATGAACGATTGCCTGCATGTGTCAGCCGATACTCAGGCGCGGGATTAGTCTAAGCCGCCGTGCGCCGAATCTCACCTCGCTCGATCGCTTTTGGAACCCGGTCGACCTGACACGAAAGCTGAAGGCATTCCAGGACCGCTACAACGAGTTTCGCGTCCACCACTCGTTTGACGGAACCCCACCTGCGCAGCGCGCTGGCGCCTCACCTCCCAAAGCGGC
>Ga0105046_10004599_pt1 | contig 21939 bp, 29 predicted proteins | sample MAT03_FD_78385 | JGI IMG/M metagenome (GOLD analysis project Ga0105046, IMG submission 78385) | Freshwater microbial communities from Lake Fryxell liftoff mats and glacier meltwater in Antarctica - MAT-03 (megahit assembly) | ecosystem: Environmental > Aquatic > Freshwater > Ice > Liftoff...
TACAATTACAATTACAATTATAATAATAAGAAATAATTACAAAGAAATCTGATGGCACTTAGAAAATTAAAACCAACGACACCGGCAACGAGATATTACAGTATATCTTCATTTGAAGAAATTACAAAATCAACTCCGGAGAAATCATTACTTGCGCCTTTAAAGAAATCGGGTGGAAGAAATAACTACGGAAGAATTACATCGAGATTCAGAGGTGGCGGTCATAAGAGAAGATACAGAATTATAGATTTTAAGAGAGTCAGTCCTGAAGAAGCAGAAGTAATGTCAATAGAATATGATCCTAACAGAACTGCAAGAATCGCATTATTACAGTACAAAGACGGGACAAAAAGTTATATTGTTTCGCCAAACGGATTAAAAGTTGGTGAAAAAATCATTTCAAATAACGAAGCAGAGCTTAAAACAGGAAACACATTAGAGATTTCAGCTATACCGGTAGGAACATTTATACATAATATAGAGATGAAGCCGGGAAAAGGCGGACAGATTGCCAGAAGTGCCGGTACATCGGCACAGATAGTTGCAAAAGATGTTAAATATTCACAGGTAAAATTACCATCAGGTGAAGTAAGAATGATACACAACAATTGCAAAGCTACTTTAGGAATAGTGAGCAATATAGATCACGAAAATATAAGCTGGGGAAAAGCGGGAAGATCGAGATGGAAAGGCAGAAGACCACACGTCAGGGGAGTTGCAATGAATCCTGTAGATCATCCGATGGGTGGAGGAGAAGGAAAGACATCAGGTGGTGGACATCCGGTAAGTCCGTGGGGATTACCTGCAAAAGGTTATAAGACAAGAAAAAATAAGAATATTTCAAATAAGTTTATTGTAAAGAAAAGAAAATAATATAAATGTCAAGATCACTCAAAAAAGGTCCTTATTTAGATTTCACATTAATCGAAAAGATTGATAAACTGAATACACAAAAGCAGAAAAAAGTAATAAAGACATGGTCAAGATCATGTACAATTACACCTGATTTTGTCGGACATACATTTGCAGTTCATAACGGAAATAAATTTATTCCTGTATATGTATCTGAAAATATGGTTGGCCACAAACTCGGAGAATTTTCACATACAAGAACATTCAGAGCTCATTCAGGACAAAGAAAAGAAGAGAAAGCGGGAGGAAAATAAACTATGGAAGCGAGAGCATTAAAAAGACATATTGGTTCATCACCGAGAAAAATGAGATTGGTAGTAGATCTTATCAGAAATAAAAGAGTTGATGAAGCATTGAGTATTTTAAAATTTACTAATAAGAATGCGGCTAAAGTGGTAGAGCAGACATTATTATCAGCATACAGTAATTTAGTGAACAAGCTGGATTCCGGCAGAATTACACAGAATGAAGTAGTAGTAAGAGAAGCATTTGTAAACGGAGGACCATCGATGAAGAGAGTATTGCCGGCACCACAGGGAAGAGCATTCAGAATACAGAAGAGATCTTCTCATTTGACATTAATAGTAGAGCAAATAGAATTAAGTAAATAATTTAACAACACTTTAAGGAGAATTATTGGGACAAAAGACACACCCAATCGGCTACAGATTAGGAGTCATCAAGACATGGGATTCAAACTGGTATGATGACAAAAGTTTTGCGCAGAAGTTATTAGAAGATTCTGTAATCAGATCATATCTGAAGAAGAGATTAGAAAAAGCAGGAATAGCGAATATTACAATAGAGCGAACTTTAAAGAAGATTACTCTGACAATTCACACATCAAGACCGGGATTTGTAATCGGTAAAAGTGGAAAAGAAATCACACAGCTTGAGAGTGAGATAAAGAAGATCACAAATAAGGAAGTGAAGATTAATGTTCTGGAGATAAAGAAACCTGAGTTAAATGCAGAGTTAGTAGCTGAAAATATAGCCGGACAGCTTGCAAACAGAGTTTCATTCAGAAGAGCAATGAAGTCATCAATCACATCAACGATGCGGACAGGTGCAGAGGGAATTAAGATAATGTGTTCAGGAAGATTAGGCGGAGCGGAGATAGCGAGAACGGAGCAGTATAAAGAAGGAAGAGTTCCATTACAGACAATAAGAGCGGATATAGATTATGCATCAGTAACTTCACATACAGTTTACGGAGCAATCGGCGTAAAAGTCTGGATATGCAGAGGCGAAAAATTATCAAGAAATTCATAAGCGAAATTTAGAAAAATAAAATTTTTACCGGAGATTAAATCATGTTAATGCCCAAAAGGGTAAAATTCCGAAAAGCTCAAAGAGGTCATTTGAGAGGAAATGCTAAAAGAGGATTCACAGTTTCATTTGGAACATACGGATTGAAAGCAACAGAGCCGGCATGGATTACAGACAGACAGATTGAAGCAGCGAGAATAGCTTTGACAAGACATATGAAAAGAGACGGAAGAGTATTTATAAGAATATTTCCTGACAAACCGGTATCTAAGAAACCGGCAGAGACACGGATGGGAAAAGGAAAGGGAGCACCGGAGTTTTGGGTTGCGGTGGTAAGACCCGGAAGAATAATGTTTGAAGTCGAAGGTGTTGAAAGAAAAGTTGCAGAGGAAGCATTCAGATTAGCGACTCATAAATTACCTATAAAGACAAAATTTGTACAAAGAATTGTGTAAGCCACAATTCTAATTTATAATAAAAATTCACAAAGAATAAATGAAAGCGAAACAAGTAAGAGAAATGTCAGTGGAAGATTTGAATATTTCATTAAAAGAAAATTTTGAAGCATTAGAGAATTTCAGATTCAGACTTGCAATAGGTCAGCTGGAGAATTATAAGTCTATTCCCAATACAAAAAAGGACATTGCACGAATGTATACTATGTTGAGAGAAAAAGATTTGAAACTTAATGAAAATATGAGTAAAGAAGTAAAAAAGAAAGACGTGAAGAAGACTGATGAGAAGATAGCAAAAGAAATAAAAGCAAAAGAAATAAAAACAGAAGAAATAAAAGCAGAAGAAATAAAAGCAGAAGAAATAAAAGCAGAAGAAATAAAAGCAGAAGAAATAAAAGCAGAAGAAATAAAAACAGAAGAAATAAAAGCAGAAGTTAAAAAAGTTGCTGTAAAGAAAACTGTTGAGAAAGAAGTAGCAGAGAAAAAAACAGTAGTCAAAAAAGAAGCAAAGAAAACAGAAAAAGAAGTTTAAAGTTAAAAAAATAAAAGCTGATGTCAGAAGAAAACAAAGAATTAGATACTAACGCAGAGATTGCAGAAATTAAGAAAAAAACTTCACATTCCGGATTGCGAAAGACGAGAATATGTAAGGTTTTGAGTAATAAAATGGATAAGACATTGATAGTGAGTGAAGAGAAGAGAATTATGCATCCGATATATAAAAAATATTACAAGAAGACAACTAAGTTTGCGGTACATGATGAGAAGAATGTATGTGACATTGGTGACAAAGTAAAAATCATGGAAACAAGACCATTGAGCAAGACAAAGAGATGGAGATTAGTAGAAATAGTAGAAAAAGTAAAATAATTTGTTCATATATTTTTAAAGAAAACATAAATGATACAGGAAGAAAGTAATTTAGTAGTAGCGGACAATTCGGGAGCAAAATCAGTAAGGTGTATAAGAGTTCTGGGCGGATCTGACAGAAGATATGCCGGAGTAGGAGATATTATAGTAGTAACAGTAAAGTCTGCAATTCCCGGCGGAGCAGTAAAAAAAGGTGAAGTATCAAGAGCAGTCATAGTGAGGACTGTAAAAGAGACAAGAAGAAAAGACGGAACGTATGTTAAGTTTGATGAGAATGCAGCAGTATTAATTAACAATCAAAACGAACCAAAGGGCACGAGGATTTTTGGACCTGTAGCAAGAGAATTACGCGACAGACAGTTCATGAAAATAATCTCACTTGCACCAGAGGTAATATAGAAGGTAACATAGAATTCAAAAAATGGAAAAGACAAAAACAAATTTAAAGAAAAACGATTCAGTAAAAGTAATTTCAGGGAATTCAAAAGGTTCGATTGGAAAGATACTTTTTATTGACAGAAAAAAAGGCAGAGTGATAGTTGAGAGTGTAAATATAATGCACAAACACACAAAGCCATCGCAGAAAAATAAACAGGGCGGGATAGTAAAGCGGGAAGCCCCTATTAACATTACGAATGTAATGTTGATGTGTCCAAAAACAAATCAGCCGACGAGAATCGGTATTAAAGAAATTAAAGATGAAAAAACCGGAAAGATCTCAAGAATGAGAATGAGCAAGAAATCCGGAGAAATTATTATCAGTTAATTCAAATATGGCAAAAACAAAATCAGAGAGAAACAAAGAAGCCGAACCTAAGAAGAAGGCAAAAGAAGTAAAAGAGGTAAAGGCAGACGGGAATTTTAAAGAAGAGAAAGTTCCTGTCAGACTATTAAAAAAATACAGAGATACTATAGTCCCTGAATTACAGAAAAAATTTAATTATAAAAATGTAATGCAGGCACCGAAGCTTCAGAAAATCAATATAAATGTTGGAGTTGGTGCAGCGACACAGGATTCAAAGCTTATAGATGTAACAGCAAAAGAAATTGAAACAATTACCGGTCAGAAACCTGCGGTAGTAAAGTCGAAGAAATCAGTTTCAAATTTCAAACTTCGTGAAGGAATGGAAATCGGAGTAAGAGTAACATTGAGAAACGACAGAATGTTTGAATTTTTAGATAAGTTTATAAATATAACAATTCCGAGAATAAGAGATTTCAGAGGATTATCGGACAGGAGTTTTGACGGAAGAGGAAATTACAGTTTAGGAATAAAAGAGCAGATCATTTTCCCTGAGATCAATGTTGATAACGTGAACAGAATTTCAGGAATGGATATAACATTTGTGACGACAGCGAAGACGGATGAAGAGTCATTAGAATTATTAAAACAATTCGGATTACCATTTACCAAAAAAAATCAGTCAATAATTTAAATATAGCAATAACTTATATGGCTAGAAAAGCATTAATAGCGAAACAAAAAAGAAGAGAAAAGATAGTAAGCAAATATGCTGAAAAACGTAAAGAACTCAAGGCAGCGGGTGATTATGAAGCATTGCAGAAACTTCCGAGAGACAGCAGTGCAACGAGATTGAACAACAGATGTAATTTGACAGGAAGAGTGAGAGGATATTACAGAAAGTTCGGATTATCAAGATTATCATTCAGAGAATTAGCACTGCAGGGAAAAATCCCTGGTGTAGTAAAATCAAGCTGGTAAATAAAAAGATTTAGGAGAAATAGTAAATGTCAATGTCAGATCCAATAGCCGATTATTTAACAAGAGTAAGAAATTCATTGAAAGCAGGAAAAAGAACTGTTGAGATGCCTTATTCAAATTTTAAAAAGGCGATCAGTGAAATTTTAATAAAGACTTCATTTATCGAAGATTACAAAGTCATTGAGAATGAAAAGAAATTCAAGGTGCTTTCAATCAAATTGAAATACAATGATGGAGAAAGCGTAATACTTGGATTGAGAAGAGTAAGCAGACCGGGAATAAGAAGATATGTAAATAATGAAAAGATACCGAGAGTAAGAAACGGACTGGGAATATCGATAGTATCGACATCGAAGGGATTAATGACAGATAAGGATGCAAGAAAATTAAAAGTAGGCGGAGAAGTCGTCTGCGAAGTTTGGTAAAAAATTTTTTAAGCAAATAATATATGAGCAGAATAGGAAAAAAACCGGTTAATGTTTTGGATAAAGTAAAAATTACACAAAACCAAAACAGATTAGAAGTTACCGGACCAAAGGGAACAATGAAAATTGAGTTGGTGGATGGTGTAAAAGTGGATATTAACGGAAATGAATTACTGGTAACAAGAAATGATGACAGCAAAAAGAACAGGGCACTTCACGGATTGTACAGATCATTGATTAACAATATGGTAGTGGGAGTGAATGAAGGATTTTCGAAGAAATTAGAATTAATCGGAATCGGATACAGAGCAGAATTAAAAGGAAACAATCTTGTTATGATGCTGGGATTTTCACATCCTACGGTATTTAATCCGCCTTCTGATATAACATTGGAAGTACCGACACCAAATACAGTATTAGTAAACGGAATAAGCAAAGAGTTAGTTGGTTTGGTAGCGGCAAAAATCAGATCATTCAGACTTCCTGAGCCTTATAAAGGTAAAGGAATAAAATATGAAAACGAAGTAATAAGAAGAAAAGCAGGAAAGACTGCAGCTAAATAAATTTTGAAAAGAATTTCAGATGACACAAATAGAAAGAAGTAAAAAAAGACGTGCAAGAATCAGATTTCAGATCAGAAAGAAACTGAGAGGTACGATAGAGAGACCAAGATTAGTTGTATTCAGAAGTCTGGATCACATATATGCACAGTTGATAGATGATGTTAATTCAAAGACATTACTTACAGTTTCTACAAAGACTAAAGAAGTTGCAGAGCAGCTTTCCGGAATAAAAGGAAAAGTAGGAAAGAGTAAATTAATTGGAAAAGTAATTGCAGAGAAAGCAATACCGAATAATATAAGTAATGTAGTTTTTGACAGAAACGGATATTTATACCATGGCAGAGTAAAAGCACTTGCTGATGGTGCCCGAGAAGGTGGTTTAAAATTCTGATTATTATGAGTATATTCAGTTAAATACTAAATAATTGGACAATTTTTTATTTGCAAACTCTCGGGTCGTCTAAAGGCAGGACAGCGGCCTTTGAAGCCGTACGTGGAGGTTCGAATCCTCCCCTGAGAACCAGTAATTAGAGTAATAATTTAAAATAGAAACAGTATTAATTTCACCAAAAATAGAACTTAAATTTACAATTTATAATTTATAATTTATATTGATAAAGAAAAAAGCATATAAAACAGGCGAGTTAGAGTTAAAAGAAAAAATGGTCAACATATCCAGGGTTGCTAAAGTAGTAAAAGGCGGAAGAAGATTCAGTTTTTCTGCAGTAACCGTAGTTGGTGATGGTAAGGGACATGTTGGAATCGGATTAGGAAAAGCAAATGAAGTAACCGATTCTATAAAGAAGAGTGTAGAAGATGCAAAGAAAAATTTAGTTGAAGTACCGATTTTAAAGGGAACAATTCCTCATGAAATAATCGGAAAATTCGGTGCAGCAAAAGTATTTTTGAAGCCGGCATCACCGGGAACAGGGATTATAGCAGGTGGAGGAGTGAGAGCAGTATTGGAATCAGCCGGAGTGCAGGATGTATTGACAAAACTAATGGGATCATCAAATTCACATAACGTAGTGAAGGCAACAATGAAGGCATTGCTTTCATTACAGGATGCAAAAACTGTTGCAAAAAGAAGAGGAATTACATTATCAGAATTATTTAATTAATTTATAAAAATTAATTTAATTTAAAATTTAAATTTTCAGAAGTAATGTTGAAAATAACACAAACAAGAAGTATAATAGGCAGATTAAAGAAACAAAAGCTAACAATAGAGGCTTTGGGACTTGGAAGACCTAATTATTTTACGATAAAAAAAGATACACCACAGATAAGAGGAATGATAAATGTTGTAAAACATTTGATAAAAGTTGAAGAAAACTACAAACAATAATTTTTATTTTATTTGAATTTCATACAGTAAATAATAGATTTTAAGTTCATATTTGTTCCTTTGCCGGATAAATAAGGTAAAGGAATTTTAGTTATTTAGAAAATTAATATAAACAGAATTTAAACGAAAATTTTTTATGGATATACTAAGTAATTTAACATACGCCGAGGGTTCAAGAAAAAAGAAAAAGAGAGTCGGCAGAGGTCAGGGCTCAGGACATGGCGGAACATCAACAAGAGGACATAAAGGACAGCATTCAAGATCGGGAGCAAAATTCAGAGCATGGTTTGAAGGCGGACAGATGCCATTGCAGAGAAGAGTTCCGAAATTCGGATTTAAGAATTTCAACAGAGTAGAATATGTAACAATAAATCTTGATGATATACAATCATTCATTGATTCAGGAAAATTAAAAGAGACAGTTATTAATAAAGAATTTTTACTTGCAAATAATTTTATAAAGGGTAAGAATAAACCTTTAAAAATATTGGGTAATGGAGAAATCAAAACTAAATTAGAAATTACTGCTAATGCATTCAGTAAAACTGCTAAAGAAAAAATCGAAAAAGGCGGAGGAAAAGCAGTAACAATATGAGCGGATTCTTAGAAAGTTTCAGAAATATATTTAAAATAGAAGAGCTTAGAAACAGATTGTTATTCACATTAGCTTTGCTGGTGGTAGTAAGAATCGGAGCTCACATTACACTTCCGGGTATAGATGCAGGATTACTTGCCGAAGCACAAAAAAATCAATCTGACAATACATTGTTTGGATTGTACGATATGTTTGTAGGTGGAGCATTTAAGAATGCAGCAATTTTTGCATTGGGAATAATGCCATATATCAGTGCTTCGATTATAATTCAGCTACTTGGAGCGGTTTTCCCTTATTTTCAGAAACTTCAAAAAGAAGGTGAAGACGGAAGAAAAAAAATTAATCAGCTGACAAGATTAGGAACTATACCTGTAGCAGCTTTACAGGCATGGGGAGTAAGTGTACAGTTAGCAAGCAGAAATGTCGGAGGACTGGGAGTAGTAAGTCCTGATATATCCGGAATATTTTTTACAATATCCACTGTGATAATATTAACTGCCGGTACAATATTTATGATGTGGCTTGGAGAGCAGATAACAGACAGAGGAATTGGAAACGGAATATCGCTTATAATTTTCATAGGAATAATAGCCGAATTTCCTTACTCAGTATTTGATGAGTATCAGATTGTTGCATCAGGTGCGAGAAATATATTAGTTGAATTCATTTATATTGGATGTTTCCTTTTGATAATAGCAGGGGTAATTGCAGTAACGGTTGCGACACGAAAGATACCTGTTCAGTATGCAAAAAGAGTAGTAGGAAGAAAAGTTTTTGGAGGAGTTACGCAATACATTCCGATGAAAGTGAATTCTGCCGGAGTAATGCCTTTGATATTTGCACAGTCAATTATGTTTATCCCGAGTACTTTCTTATCATTTTTCCCTGACAGTGAAATGATGCAGGGAATTTCGAAATATTTTGATTACACAAGCTGGGTTTATTCTATAGTATATTCACTGTTGATAATTTTCTTTACATACTTTTATACAGCGATTGCATTCAATCCAAAAGATGTTTCAGATAATATGAAAAAGCAGGGTGGATTTATACCTGGAGTAAGACCGGGCAAACCGACATCAGATTACATAGATAATATTTTAACAAAAATTACATTACCCGGAGCTATATTTCTTGCAATCATTGCTATACTTCCTACACTATTGATGAAATTCGGAGTGACAACCGGATTAGCTTCATTCTTTGGAGGAACAAGTTTGCTGATTATAGTGGGAGTTGCATTAGATACACTTCAGCAGATAGAGTCACATTTACTGATGAGACATTACGATGGATTTATGAAAACAGGAAAATTAAAAGCAAGAAGGTAAAGATTTATGTACTTTATTATTCGTTCTTTATTTTAAAATGATAAAAACAGAAAAAGAGATAGATCTAATCAGAGAGAGTTGTAAGATAGTTTCAGGTGTTTTTGAGTATATAAGGGAATATATAAAAGAAGGAATTACAACAGGAGAAATAGATTTACTCATAGAAGAATTTATACTTTCGAAAGATGCTTATCCCGCTTTTAAAGGTTACAAAGTAAAAAAGAAAGCATTTCCTTCCAGCAGTTGTATATCAATCAATGAAGAAGTAGTTCATGGACTTCCGGGAAAGAGAAAATTGAAAAACGGAGATGTAATATCGATTGATGTTGGAGTAAAGAAAAACGGATATTACGGAGACGGAGCGAATACATTTGCAGTTGGAGAAATTTCAGATAAGAAAGCAAAGCTTTTAAAGATTACGGAAGAGTCGTTATATAAGGGAATAGAGATGGCGGTAGAAGGAAACGAAGTAAATGATATATCCTGTGCAATTCAGAATTATGTAGAAGGTTCGGGATATGGAATTGTGAGAGAATTAGTAGGTCATGGAATAGGTAAGAATTTACATGAAGATCCGGCAATACCGAATTTTTACAGTCCCGGATCGAATCAGAAATTATTTGCAGGGATGGTAATAGCAATAGAGCCGATGGTAAATTACGGAACGTTTAAAGTTTATCAGAATAAAGATGGCTGGACGATAGTGACGAAAGATCATGAACCATCAGCACATTTTGAGCATACAGTTTTAATAAAAAAGGGAAAACCGGAAATCTTAACTATGGCAATTAATTTTTCTAAATAAAATTAATTTTCATATTTAATAATAAAAGATGGCAAAACAAGAGGCAATAAAAGTTGACGGATTGATATCAGAAATACTGCCGAATACTAATTTCAAAGTAAAGTTAGATAACGGTCATGAGATACTTGCACATATTTCAGGAAAAATGAGAATGAATTACATAAGAATTTTACAGGGTGATAAAGTTACGGTAGAATTGTCACCGTATGATTTAACAAAAGGCAGAATCACTTACAGATATAAATAATATTAATAAAACTAAATTACACTATAATGAAAGTACGCAGCTCGGTAAAAAAAATGTGTGTGAAGTGCAAAATTATAAAACGCAAAGGCGTAGTCAGAGTAATTTGCCCGATTCCAAAACACAAACAAAGACAAGGTTAAAATTTTATTAAAAAATAATTTCTCAGGAGAAACAATTTGGCAAGAATAGCAGGTGTAGATTTACCAAAGAATAAGAGGTCAGTAATAGGATTAACCGCAATATTCGGAATTGGAAGTTCTACGGCAAAAAAAATATTAGCTAAGCTTGGAATAAGTGAAGATAAGAAAATTTCTTTACTGACTGATGATGAAGTAAATCATATCAGAGGTGAAATAGCTGAAGCTATAAAAGTAGAGGGAGCTCTGAAATCTGAAGTTGCGATGAATATTAAAAGATTAATGGATATCGGAACATACAGAGGAAAAAGACACAGAAGAGGATTGCCGGCGAGAGGACAGAGGACGAAGACAAATGCCAGAACGAGAAAAGGAAAGAAAAAAACAGTTGCAGGAAAGAAAAAAGCAGCAGCTAAGAAGTAAACTTTAGTTAAAAGTTGAAAAGTTGAAAGTTGAAAAGTTGAAAAGTTGATTTAAATAAAAGAAGTTTTAATAAAGTAATATTAAGTTTTAAAAAGAAAATAATCATTAATAAAAACATCATCTAACTTTGGCAAAGAATTTTAAAAAAGCTAAGAAGAAAATCCAGGCAGAAGCAAACGGAGTAGCGCATATCAAGGCTACATTTAATAACGTAATAGTCACGTTAACAGACATTTATGGAAATACGATTGCATGGGCATCTTCAGGAAAAATGGGTTTCAAAGGATCGAAGAAAAACACACCATTTGCTGCACAGATAGCAGCAGAATCTGCGGCAAAAATAGCTACGGATCTGGGAATGAAAAAAGTAGAAGTATTGATAAAAGGTGTAGGATCAGGCAGAGATGCAGCGGTGAGGTCCTTAAATACAGCAGGATTGGAAATCACATCAATAAAAGACATTACACCATTACCTCACAACGGATGCAGACCTCCGAAGAAGAGAAGAATGTAATTTAAAATTTTATAAATTTTTTTAAGGAAATCTAAAATAAAATAAATGGCAAGATATACAGGCGCTAATTGTAAATTATGTCGGAGAGAAAAACAAAAACTTTTTCTGAAAGGAACAAAGTGCTTTTCTGACAAATGTCCTATCGAAATCAGAAATTATCCTCCGGGTCAGCATGGAATGTCCAGAAGATCAAGAATAACGGACTACGCAGTACAGTTACGTGAAAAACAAAAAGTCAGAAAAACTTACGGAGTATTAGAGAGTCAATTCAGAAAATATTTTGAAGAGGCAACTAAAAAAACAGGAGTTACGGGTGATAACCTTGTGAAATTTCTGGAAAGAAGATTTGACAATACAATATACAGATTAGGTTTAGCTCCTTCAAGAAAAGCAGCGAGGCAATTAATTCTACACAAACATTTTTCTATAAACGGGAAAGTAGTAAACATCCCTTCATATCTTTTGAAGTCGGGAGATTTTATACAGGTTCGTGAAAAGAGTAAAAAACTGGAAATCATTCATGACTCTATGAAAAGAATTAAGGATACAATGATGGTGCCATGGTTATCGCTTGATAAGGCAAATATGAAAGGAACATTTATGAAAGAGCCGATGAGAGAGGAAGTTCCGTTTATTGCAAACGAGCAGCTAATCATAGAATTATATTCCAAATAAGATTTAATTATATAAATAAAATAAATTAGTAGAATATGAAAATCAGTAATTTTCAAATGCCTGAAACAATAGTAAAAGAGGAATCCTCTTATACAGATACTTTTGGAAGATTTATAGTACAGCCGTTGGAGAGAGGTTACGGAGTTACAATGGGAAATTCTTTACGAAGAGTTTTAATTTCATCACTACCGGGAAGTGCGATTATTGCAATCAGAGTAAATGATGCACCACATGAATTTACAACATTAAAAGGAGTAGTAGAAGATTTATCAGAAATTATTTTAAATTTAAAAGAAGTAAGATTTAAAGATTTGACAAACAAATCGATAAAAATCGAATTGAATTTAAAAGGACCTCATAAATTTACGGCAAAGGATATACAGGATAAGACAGCAGATTTTGAAATATTAAATCCGGAAAAATACATTGCTACTTTGAATAAGGATGCAAACCTGAATATAGAAATCAGAATGGGTACAGGAGTAGGATATGTTCCTTCTGAAGATAATAAACAGACAAATTTACCTCTTGAATTTATTTGTATTGATTCGATTTTTTCACCAATCAGAGTTGCAAATTTCAAAATAGAAAATACAAGAGTCGGAAAAAGAACAGATTATGAAAAATTAATTTTAGATATCACAACTGACGGATCAATTAATCCTGAAGATGCGCTGGTATATTCGGCAAGAATATTACAGGAGCATAATAAACTGTTTTTAAATCTTAATCCTGAGCAGGTGGAGAAAAAAGAAGAACCTGTAAAATCCGAAAAAGATGAAGAGCATGAAATGGTTAAGAAAATTTTATTAATGCCTGTAGACGAACTTGATCTTTCGGTAAGATCACAAAATTGTCTCAGATCAGCGAACATAAAAACAATAGCAGATCTCGTAAGTAAAAATGAAGGAGAGATGCTTCATTACAGAAATTTCGGAAGAAAGTCACTTGCAGAATTAGGTGAGTTAATTGAAAATTTCAATCTGACATTCGGAATGGATGTAGATAAATATTTAAAAGAAGAGCCGGTAAATTAAAATAAATTCACTGAATTTTATAAAAGAATATTTTTAGAAAAATATGGTACACAGAAAAAAAGGCAGAAAATTAAAAAGAACAGCGAGTCACAGAAGAGCGTTACTTGCCAATCTGTCAGTTTCATTGATTTTACACAAAAGAATTGAGACTACAGAAGCGAAAGCAAAAGAACTCAGAAGATTTATAGAACCTTTGGTTTCCAAAGCCAAGAAAGCATTGACATATAAAGATTCAGCACCTGAAAAGGGAATTCATTTAAGAAGGGAAGCGAGAAAATTTTTACATGACAAAGAGGCACTGATAATTTTGTTTGATGAAATAGGAGCAAGAGTAGGAGACAGACCGGGAGGATATACAAGAGTATTGAAAAAATCCGGTAACAGATGGGGAGACGGTGCAAAGACAGCAATTATAGAATTTGTAGATTACAATTATGTAGAGAAAAAAGAAGCTGATCAAAAAGCGAAGGATGAAGTTACAGATGCAAAAACAGATGTCAAAAAATCTGTAGAAAAAGAAACAAAAAAAGCACCGAAGAAAGAATCAAAAAAATCTGTAGTTTCAACTGACAAAGAGAAATCCAAAACTAAAAAGAAAAAAGAAGAAAGCAAATAATACTTTTTAAATAAACCCTTAACTTTAATAAAATTTTTTAATATAAAATTTAATACAAAGGTTAAGGGTTTTCTTTTTTAATCAAACGGGTAAAAATATGAAAATAGTATCTGCTGAATTTATTAAAAGTATTTTTGATCTCAGAGCATTGCCAAATTCAGTTTTATCTGAATTTGTATTTGTCGGGAGATCCAATGTAGGAAAATCATCACTCATAAATTCGATTTGCACTAAGAAAAAACTTGCAAAAATCGGTTCTGTACCGGGAAAGACAAGACAGTTAAATTATTTTTTAATAAATGAAAAATTTTATTTAGTTGATTTGCCGGGTTATGGCTATGCAAAAGTTCCGGAGCAAATAAGAGCCGGCTGGAGAAAACTCGTAGAAGATTATATTAGTGAAAGACAGAATGTAAAATTGGTTTTTGTGCTAATAGATTCAAGGCATGAGCCGACATATTTAGATGAGCTTATGGTTAGCTGGCTTGAATATTATGAGATTCCTTTTGCAATCATACTTACAAAGTCAGACAAAATATCTTCCAATAAAATGCAAAAGCAAATTTACAGAGCTTCTAAAATTGTCAATAATGAAGATCTTTGCATTGATTATATACCTTTCTCAACAGTAACAGGAGAGGGTAAGTATGAAGTATTGAAATTAGTAGAAGAATATTTAGAAAATTAAATATTTTGAAATTCAATATTTCTGAAAAATCTTTTCAACCCTCAAATAAGTTACAAATAAATTCCGAATTATTCTACCGGACAAAATTATACAATACATATGATTAAAATATTAATTGCGGACGAAATTGATCTCTCCGGAACTGGGATACTTTCTAAGAAGAAATTTCAGGTAGTATCTAAGTTTGGGATCTCAAATGCTGAAATTATCAAATCTTATAATAATTTTGATGTATTGGTAATAAGGAGTATAAGGAAAATTGAAAAAGATTTTATAGAAAAGACAGGATTTAAAGTTATTGCTACCTGTTCAAAGGGGACAGACCATATAGACTGTGATTTTGCAAATAAGAAAAAGATTAAAATTTTGAATGCAGATGATTCAAATAATATTTCTGCAGCCGAGCATACACTTGCGTTAATACTTTCAATTTATAAAAAAATTAATTTTTCAGATAAACTCGTTCGGGAGAATAAATTTTCATTTTACAATTATGAAAGGAATGAGATTTATAAAAAAAGTATCGGCGTTATTGGTTTTGGAAAAGTAGGAAGTTATGTTGGAAAATTATGTGAAGCATTTGGAATGAAAGTATATGCAAATGACACTGATGCAAATGTAAAAAAAGTATACAAAAATTTTAAATTTAAAAATTTAAAATTTATATTTTCAAACTGCGAAATAATTACGATACACATTCCACTAAATAAAAATAATTTTAACTTTATTTCAAAAGAAAAATTAATGTTGCTAAATAAAAATTCTGTTATTATTAATACTTCAAGAGGCGATGTTTTAGATGAAAAATATTTATACAAAATGTTGAAAAATAAAAAAATAAAATATGCCGGATTAGATGTGATGAGCAATGAGCCCAATGTATTCAAGGGCTTCGCTGCCTTAGACAATGTATTGTTAACCAATCATATTGCGGGTAAGACTGTGGAAAGCAGAAGGAATATTTCTGTTAATGTATTTAAAAATATAAGTGAAATTTGTAAGTAATTTATTCTTGATTTATGAATATTTATTGATTAATATTGTTCAAATAAATTTACAATTTCTTATTACTAAATAATATATTGACAAGTTATAGCATTAGTAGTATATTATTTAAAAAAATTCATCAACGTAAATACAAATAGAAAGTTACAGTAAGGAAGTTTCAGTAAAAAAATTAATTTAATTAAAACATAAAAAGGAGAAAAAATGTACAAAAAATTTTCAGTTTTATTCTTAATGCTAATGTTATCAGTAAGTTTGGTAACAGCTCAAGATCCCGGTCCACCTTCCACTCTTCAGCCCGGTGAAAGTTATACAGGGTTATGGTCAATTTCTTATGATTATCAGACAAACGGATCAGTAAGATACTTGGTACAGGATCCTGCAAACTCTAAAAACTGGTGTTCTATTTTAATGGGTCAGCCGGATTCAACTACTGCAGTAGGTGTAGGAAGACGTGTCTATTATGCTTACAGTGATGATAACGGAGCAACATGGACTAGAGATATACTTGATGATGCTTCAAATCAAGGTTTTCCATGTATTACATTATCAAATGGAGTTCCGGTAATTGCAAGACACGTGTCAGCAACAGTAGGAACACTGGTTTCTAAAGATGCATTCTTCGGAGCTTTCGGTTTTGCAAACATACCGGGAGTACCAACAAACTTAACAGGTAATCTTCCAATATGGCCACATATTGCAGGAACAGCAAACGGAAATCTTGTTTTAGTTGCAGCTCCAAATAATACCGATGCATTTTTTGCAAACAGAACAACATGGAACAATGGGTCTAACACCTGGTCTCCATATGTTCAAATGTCAGAAATATCCGGTCCATCCGGAAATTTTGATGTTGGCTCAAATTCAAATGGTAAAGTGTGTATAGTGGGAGTAAATTATATTCCAGAAGCGACAGCTACATTTGCATTACGTTTGTATTCATCTATTGATAACGGTAATACTTTTGATAACGGAACTGATATTTTTACTAATTTGATCGTTGGTTCAGATACTCTATTTGCGAATCTTGCAGGTGGATATTCCATCGTATATGTTGGTGATGAACCTCATGTTATATTTGCAGCATATAATGCTTATGCTACAGCAACACCAAATTTAAATGCATATCAAACTCCAAGTTTATACCATTGGTCTGTTTCTACAGGTCTTGATTTAATTGCTTCACGAACCAATATCCCAACTTTAGCAGATACTATATTTCAAGTAAATATGGTACCTATTACACAGCCAACAATTACAATATTACCAAGTGGAAAATTATTATGTGCTTATACTGTATTCTTAGATGGTAATGTTCAGACAGTTCAAAATGGAGATGTATTAAACGCCGGTGAAATTTTTACTTCGGTTTCTTCGGACAATGGTAATACATGGTCAACACCTAAAAATGAAACAAATACTCCTTTTGTTGAAGAAAAACATCCTTCACTTGCACCGAAAACTTCTTCGGACAGTTTAAGATTATATTATGTAAGAGATAAGTTAGCAGGTGCATGGGTACAGCAAACAGCCTGGGGCTTGGGACCAGTATACGGAATATTCAAAAAAGCAGCAATTACAGTTGGTATAAGAGAGAATGTTTCAATTGCTAAGGATTATGAATTATTCCAAAACTATCCAAATCCTTTCAATCCAACAACTACTATCAGTTATTATGTACAAAAAACAGGTCTTGTAACTTTAAAAGTTTACAATGCATTAGGAAGAGAAGTTGCATCGCTTGTAAATGATATTCAGACACAAGGACCAAAAGAAATTACATTCGCTGGTAATAAATTAGCCAGTGGAATTTATTATTATTCAATAACAGCAGGAGATTTCAGAGATACAAAGAAAATGATGTTGATTAAGTAAATAATTATTGTTTAATTACATTTAAATAAATTCAACCCTCATAATTGACACGTAAATGTCTTGTTATGAGGGTTTTTAAAAAAATAAATGATTATGAAAAAAAACATTACAAAATTAATTATTTCAAAAAAGGGGGAAAAATGAAAAACTCAATAAAAATTACTCTTTCCCTATTGTTCGTTCTTGTTATAATGTTAAACAATTCTTTTGGAATTGACAAACAGGGAACAACAGGGAAAATAACCGGTAAAGTAGTAGATGCAAAAGATAAATTTCCATTAGTAGGTGCAACAATTAAAATTGATAAAGAAAATCAGGGTGCAATAACTGATGATAATGGAGAGTATACAATTTTAAATGTTGATGTTGGTACTTATTCAGTAACAGCATCTTACATTGGTTTTGAGCCTCAGACCGTAAGTGAAGTTAGAGTATCGGCGGATTTAACTACACAGGTTGATTTTTCTATGAAACTAACAGGTAGTGCGATTACGACTGATGAAATTCAAATCGTTGGTAAAAGAAATGCAATTCAGCCTGATGCAAGTGGAAACATTATTGGTCAGGAATTTATTGAAAACAGTGGTTTGAGAGGAATCGAAAATATTGCTGCAACAACTGCTGGTGTTGTTCAGGATGAAAGAGGTAATTCCATTAATATAAGAGGTGGAAGAAAAAATGAAACAGCCGTTTATATTGACGGAGTTTTATCAACAAATCCATTAGACGGAACTTCTACAGCATTTATTGGAAATTCTTCTTTACAGGAATTAGCAGTATTAACCGGCGGATTCAGTGCTGAATATGGAAACGTACAAAGTGGTATTATCAATGTTATTACAAAAGGTGGAACAGAGGTTTTCTCCGGATCAGCTGAAGTAATATCTGATCAACCTTTAAGTGATCAAGTTTCACAAGGTTATAACGTATATGATTTTTCACTTGGCGGACCATTGATTCCTACAAAGAAACTTTCAAGATTTATTAACTTTTTTGGAGGAATTGAAAGAGACTATAGTTTAGTTAATAATCCAAGTTGGGTTGCTGATCAATTACAATTATCAAACAATGTATTACCAAATTATGATCTTGGAAGATGGTCAGGAAATGCAAAAATAAATTTTAATTTTAATGATCTTGATAGTAAATTGCCATTTCAGTTAAAATTGGGAACAAGTATAGCAAATACAGACAGAAGATTATGGCTACAATCTTATATGATGTTTAATTCAGGCAGAAATCCTGATGTAAATGAAAAAAGTAATAATTATTACGCTAAATTCAATCATCAGGTCAGTTCAAAATTATTTTATGAAATACAGTTCAATTATTTTAATGGCAGTTATAATGAAAATGATCCTCAGTTTGGAAGCAGTATTTACGATTATGGAAATCCTGCTAAAGTAGCAGGGTTAACAATTGCCGGTACAGCAATCGGATTGGATGAGTATAGTGTTTTTGCAAAATATAACAGAGTAAGAAATTATTACGAGCAAAGTGCAACTTCCTATATTGGTGGAAATGCATACCTAACTGCTCAATTAAAAAATAATGAATTGAAGTTTGGTGGTGAGTACAAATACAATACTATCAGATATCTTGATGTCAGACCGGTTGGTTTGTTTAATTATTCAGGTGATACTGAGGCAGAGCAATTAGCTGCTTTTAACGGAGGAACCGGTATTTCTAATTATTATGGATATGCTCCGGTTTATAATTCATCAACAGGATTGTTAGAGATACAGGAACAAGATGATGGTACAGATGGTGCAAAGCATCCAATTATTGCTGCACTTTATTTACAGGATAAAATTGAATTTCAAGATTTTACATTGAATGCAGGTATCAGATGGGATTATTTAGATGCTAATTCATGGAGAGTAAACAGTTTAGAAAATATTGCAGGTGCTGATGGTGTTTTAGGAGACGAAGATTTTACTGATCAAAGTGAAGCAACATCTGCATTTTCCCCAAGAATTGGTTTATCATTCCCTGTAACAAATAATACTGTTTTTCATGCTCAATATGGAGTTTTCATTCAATTACCTCAACTTGAATTTTTGTATACAGGAAGAGAAAATTTAAAATACTTTGTAAATGGTGCAGGAACCAGCGGATCTTTTGGAAATCCAAATTTAACTCCGGAAAGAACTACTGCTTATGAAATCGGATTAAAGCAACAAGTAGGAAGTAGCATGAATTTTGGAGTTGTTGCATATTACAAAGAAACAGAAGATCTTATCGGAATAAAAAAATATCCACAATTACCTAATCAGATCCAGGTTTATGCAAATCAGGATTACGGAACAATAAGAGGAGTTGATTTATCTCTTGATTTAAGAAGAACAAGCAGACTTGCATTAAACGTTGCTTTAGGAATTTCATTTGCAACAGGTACAGGATCTGATCCAAACTCTGCTTCAACTGCTGCATGGTTAGGAGAAAGACAGCCTAAACTTACAGGTGCATTGGATTATGATCAAAGATATACAAGTTCAGTAAATCTTGATTATCGTTTTGGAAAGAAAGATGTTCCAAAAGGATGGGCAGGAGATGTTTTATCACAATTAGGTGTGAACGCTCTATTTAGTTTTAATAGTGGAAGACCTTATTCTTTAAAAGCAAACACTGTTGACCCTTTCTCAGGTGTTGGATCAGGTGCATCTTTATTATCTCCTATAAATGGAGTTTACGGACCATGGAATTATAGTCTTGATTTAAAAATTGACAAGACAATTCCAATATGGAAATTTGATTTAAATGCTTATGTATATATAATCAATGTTCTAAATACAGAATTAGTAAGTGATGTCTGGGAATCAAGTGGCTTACCTGGAACAACAGGATATTTAAATTCTGAAGCAGGTAAAAATGCCATATTAGCATTCAATAATCCAAATGCAGCTATACCAACTACATCAGAAGAATATGTCAGAAGATATTCATTAAGATCAATGAATATTGCAAATTATGGTCCTCCGGTTCAATACCGATTTGGTTTGAGACTGAATTTCTAAATAAAAAATTATCAGTGTATTCTTTTTGAAAGAATACACTGAGTTATTTAATAATTTTTTTTTTAAAATTATTTATAAATATAAACAGAAACTAAAATGATTAAAAAAATATTAATTTTCATAATTCCGATCGTTCTGGTCTTCGCTTATGGATTTAAACCTAAGGACAGACCTGAACCAAAAAGTAAAAATAATGGAATTGCACCATACAGGATTATTCAAAATCCAAGTGAAATAACAAATACATCTTCTGTAAAACTTGAAGCAAATCAAATAAGTACATGGTTTCGAAATAATGGATCTTTTAACAGAGACCCATCAACAGGTAATTCAGGATTTGAATGGCCGAAAGGTTCTTCGAAATTTGCAAGATATGCATCAGGATTATGGATTGGTGCTGTAGTAGGAAATGATACTTTAGTTTGTATTGCTGAATATGATTATGAGTATCTGTCAGGCAATATTCCAGTCTTAGGTGGACCTCCAACAGGAGCAAATGATCCTAATTTTATAATTTACAATATATCTCCGTCTGATACTTCACAATATCAGGCATGGAGAACTATAGCTTCACAGCAAGGTGCTTACTTAGACAGTAATGGAAATCCTTATTTATTGGGAGACCAAACTCAGTTTTATTCTTATACTGACGGTTATGCTGCTGCACATGCTAATAATGCCGGTAGCACAGCTCCTTTAGGTGCAGTAATACTTCAGACAAACTGGTCATACGCTGCAAATGGTCCTTTAAGTAATATGTCGTTTTCTGAATTCAGAATTATTAACAGAAGTAATACTCCATGGACTAAAACTTATATCGCTGTCTGGACAGATGATGATTTAGGGAATGCAACTGATGATGCGGTAGCTGTTGATACATTACTTAATCTTGGTATAACATATAATTTTGGTGCTTCAGATGGATCATATGGTACTGCTCCTCCGGCTGTGGGTTACGATTATTTCAGAGGACCATTAGTTCCAAGTCCGGGAGATACAGTTAAATATTTCGAACCTCCGGGAAGTAATAAATTAATTGTAAAACCAAATTTTAAAGAATTGGGTTTAACAGCATTTGCTGTATATTCCAATGGTTTAATAGGTGCGAGTGATCCTGCAAATTATATTCAGACATATAATAATTTACAGGGATTCAAAAGTGACGGATCAAGCTGGATAAATCCTGCTACAAATCTTCCTTCAGTTTTTCCATTTTCAGGTAATCCTGAAACGGGAGCAGGCTGGAATATGACTGATGGTAATGACAGAAGATTTATGCAATGTTCCGGACCTATAACAGTGAATCCAAATGATACTCAATCTATTGTTGTTGCTCAGTTGATTACAAGATCAACATCTACGAATTTAGCAAGTGTGGGTAAGTTAAAAAATCTGTCACTTTCTGCTCA
>Ga0105046_10004603_pt1 | contig 21919 bp, 24 predicted proteins | sample MAT03_FD_78385 | JGI IMG/M metagenome (GOLD analysis project Ga0105046, IMG submission 78385) | Freshwater microbial communities from Lake Fryxell liftoff mats and glacier meltwater in Antarctica - MAT-03 (megahit assembly) | ecosystem: Environmental > Aquatic > Freshwater > Ice > Liftoff...
TAAGGCTAAGGAGGTGATAGTTATTGAATAAACTCCATGCTGAGGAGTCGCTCGCTCTTGTTGTGTGGATTGAACTTGCTCAAATGCAACTCATAACCCGCCAAACTTTTTCCTACCTTTGACTTAAAGATTTGAGAAACATTCAAGCCATAACCAAACAAGTACTCACCAATGCGCCAGTGTTAAAGGCTTGTCTTTTTGGTTCTGCCGCCAGAGGAAAAAGCGGTCCTGATAGAAATCTGGATCCTTGTAGAACTCAATACCACACAGACAATTGGACTGATTAAATACATCAAGATTCAGATGAAACTGGAAAATGCTTTTTACAGCAAAGTAGATCTGGTAAGCGCCGGCAGCAGTTGTGTATATCGGCTACATCGCCTCTGTCAAAAACCCCTGGTAATGATAAAAGCAGCTTCCTTTTCATAATCAAGCCTATCAAAGTGTACATCCCAAAAAACACATTGGTTAAAAACTGGAATCTCGCTTATGTTTCTGAATTGATTGGTTTCAAAGGTATTGGTTTTAAACAAATGAGCAAAAGGTGTATGGGATACCACTCAGATCACCACTTTATTGGTTTTAGCACAAAACTAATTTGATTGAATCCGTCACCCGGCCACAACAATATGATCTGCAAACCATTTCCGGCATTCTTCCAAAGAAACCTGGCCTGAAGCAAGGCGAAGAATGAAATGGAGCAAGTCGTCATGAATAATATCTTTTCTTAATCGAAATCCATTGAGTTTCAGGAATGCCAAGCCAGCTTCAAGGCCTGTCCTCTTATTTCCATCCATAAAAACATGATTACAAACAATGTGGTGGCAATATACCGCTGCCTTGTCTCCAATATCAGGATATAAGGGAGCACCAAACATTTCTGCTTCAACAGCTTCAAGCAAATAGTCTAAGTTCTCTTCATGCAGCAGATTGTTTGGTTGTGAAAAGTTACCTCCGTGGGCAGAAATTGTGGCTCTGTTAATAAACAGAACATCGGACTTTGAAAGGTAGATCATGCCAAGGCCTTAAAAACATCACCATACTCATCAAAGTCTTCTTTAACTATTTGTTCGAGTTTTACTCTGGCTTTTCCCTCCAGAATTTCCTTAATTTCAACAATAAGGGTCTGAACATATTCAGGCTCAGTTTCCAGAAGGAATTTCATTTCTTGTTCTATTCTGGCTTTGTCTATTACTTGTGGCATTACTTTTTTTTATTTCAGGATTCGAAGATAATAGTTTCTATTGAGATTAGGGCCAAACTTTCAGCTGTGTTGGCTTCCTTACTTCTGCGATTGTTCAGTCTTCTTAAAAATAACCTACAAATTATAGTATGGTGAATTCGCCTCAATGGCCTGTAAGCCGACATAATTGGCCAAATTTTATCTGCGATTTATCTCTAAATATTTTTCAATACCCAATATATCAATCTGATCTGACAATCCCTTCCGGCCTTCCCGTTTTATTAACCTTTTTTCTGCAAGTAAATCCCGGGCATCAATTACAAAGATTTTCAACTCTTTTTCAATCTCTATGAGCATTGCCTTTTTGGCAACAGTTTCAAAATCTGTAAGCTTAATTCGATTGATTATGTCAACCCCATCTGGTTCAAAACCAAAAGTTAATACCAGATTGGTTTCAAAATCTGAGGCTCCAAGGTCATCTATTTCAAGCCCAAGTGTTAGAAATGCCTGAATGATCTTTTGTCCATTTTCTGCGGTAGGTTTTACCAATAGGTTCATATCACCAGTTGTGCGTTCAGACCCATACAATAGAGCAGCATGCCCACCAATCAATATAAAATCAGCCTTATGCTGCTGCATAGTCTGTAATAGTTTTATGTGAAACGCAGTAAGCAAGTCTATCCTCTTTTAATTTTTACCAAGCGTGCTTCCTTTGAAAGCGGGGCATCATACCGATCGCCATAAATCCGCTTCAGCATTTGTTGGTGCCAGGCCAGTCTCTCCAATGGGCTTAGAGCAAACCACGCTGCTTCTTTTGCTTTTTCGGCTTCTTCAAATGTTGTTTTCCTGATTTTCATACTTGAGAAGTTCAAATATAAGCAAACATCCAAAGCAATAGCAATTCTTGTTTTTGCAGATACTATTTGATAAAGCCATTCAAAACTCTGCCCTTGTTGTGCCTATTATGCCTGCTGAAATGAGATCAGCAACCCGCCAAACTTTTTCTAACCATTTCCTAACTGGATTACAAATAAGTAAACCTGGAATATCTCATAATCCTTCCAACCATATCTGCTAACCAGTCTTTCAATTCTTTTTGTTGAAATAGCCATTTATTGTGATTTGTTTTGTTGCCTGAAATTAATGTCAATATCATTATGCACTGGCATTTCAACTGGTTTTAATTTTAATGTTTAGTTCTAAAAAATTAATAAAACGAATTCCATTTATCAGAAAATTCTCTTACCGTTTCTTGTTTTGGTATCGGGGAAATGAAAAGGATGAAACTGGTTCTCACAATGAAATTCACATGGAAGGGGCGCAGTTGGAAAGATGCAACATCCGCTTTTCAGGAAATGGAAATAAGTTGTTTTTTGCCGCTGGATCTTCTGTAAAAGATTGTTTGATAGAAGTGAGGGGAAACAATCACCAACTCATCATTGAAGAAGGAGTAGTGCTCACCAGAAGTACTTTATGGTTTGAAGATCATAATTGCCTCATCCATATCGGACAACATACAACCATGCAGCGAAATGGGCACATAGCGGTTACCGAACCAAACCGTAAAATCGAAATCGGGCCCAGATGCATGTTCAGTTTCAATGTCGATATTAGAAATGGAGATAGCCATACGCTTTTTGAAATAGAGTCTGGCCGGCGAAAAAACTGGGCAAAAAATGTTCTCATCCATGCCCATGTTTGGCTTGGTGCGCATACGCAAATTATTGGTGGTGCTGAGATTGGCGAAAATACCACCATCGGAATTCGCTCGCTTGTAAATGGAAAAATTCCTGCAAATTGTATAGCCGTGGGAACTCCAGCCAGGGCCGCTAAAACGGGATTTAACTGGGATTCTGTACGTTGGACCGAGGGAGACCCTGGTGTTTGATGCTTATTTCAGGTTGTGATAAACTTTTTGAATATCATCATCCTCTTCAAACTTCTCTATCAGTTCGAAAACTTCATTTTCCTGTTCTTCGGTCAATCCATCTTTCCACGATTGTGGTATGCGCTCCAGTTCAGAGCTTATCAGATCTAAACCCTTCAATTCCAAGGCTTTTTGCATGCTGTCATAATCTGAAAGGGCTGTGTAAATGATTATTGTTTTTTCTTCAGGATCAGTAAAAAGTTCCTCCAGGCCAGAATCAATCAATTCAAACTCCAATTCTTCAGGATCCAAACCGGTATCCTTAATTTTAAAAACCCCTTTTCTGGAAAAAATAAAATCCAATGAACCAGTTTTGCCTAGCGTGCCATCTCCACGATTAAAAATAGTTCTGATATTGGCAACAGTTCTGTTAATGTTATCAGTAGCCGTTTCACACAAAATAGCTACACCAAAAGGTCCATATCCTTCGTAAACTACCTCATCATATACTTTTCCTTCTTTGCTTCCCGACCGGTCTATGGCATTTTCGATCAGATGTTTAGGCATGTTTACACCTTTTGCAGTTTGCATGGCCGCCCTCAACCGTGGATTGTTTTCCGGCAATGGGCCCGACTGCTTTACAGCAATGGCAATCTCTTTTCCCAATCTACTAAAAGCTTTTGCCATTCTGTCAAACCGGGCAAACATTTTATGCTTTCTCTTTTCAAAAACTCTTCCCATACACTATTTTTCTTGGATGCAAATTCAGCAAGTCTTTTCCGATTTAAAAAATATAAGTGTATTTATTATTCAGATTTTTCAGACAAGGCTTATTTAATTCTTAGAATGGATGACATATACATAAAAAAAGGAGACCGTGTTTAGATCTCCTTTTTGTGAACAATTATCTGCGTTTGATTATTGTTTCCATTTAATCACACAGCCAACAGCTTTTGTCATTGTTTTACTTACCACCTTGCCTGCAAGTATTTCATCCACAGCGGTTTCTACATACTTAGCTTTTGCGTCTTTGGCGCTGCCTACATTGTCATCTATTGCGCCTATGTATGCTACTTTCAACTTGCCGGCCTCCTTTTTAACTACATAGACGTGCGGTGTTTTCTCAGCACCGTAGGCATAAGTTGTTTTTTGTGTTTCATCAATCAAATATGGAAATGGATAGCTTTTTTCTTTAGCTAATCTCTGCATGTTTTCAAAACTGTCTTCAGGTTGTATTTCCGGATCGTTTGGATTGATTGCAACCAATGGAAAACCCAATGGCTCGTATTTTTTGCTAAGGGCAATTATCCTTTCTTCATATTTTTTAGCAAACGGACAATGGTTACAAGTAAAAACCACAATAAAACCTTTTGCAGAACTATATTTGATCTGACCCAGACTTACCATGTTGCCATCAACATTTTTTAATTCAAAATCAGTGGCAACGTCGCCTACTTTGTAGCCATGCTCCATTGGGCTCAAGGCAAATACAGCCATAGCACCAACTACGATTGAGAAGATAGAAATGCTTTTGATAATTTTATTCATTAGAGGTTGTTTTTAAAAATTGAATTACAAATGTGTAGATATGATTTCATTTAATTGTGCTTCACTCAGTTCTGAATTGTAAAATTTATGGATTTTTTTAGAATTATTCACAAACAGAGTAACAGGAATTCCACCAGACCAACTTGGGTCAATCTTAGAAATCCATTTGTCGTAGTTGGTTTCATCCAATAAAAATACTTTCGCACCATTCATTCTTGCCTTTACAAAAGGATCGAGCCTGGCTTTTTTCTGATCTATAAAGTCTAAACTGACATACCAAAACCTGATTGGTTTGCCTGCTTTGGTTTTTCTGGCAGTTTCAAAATGCGGGATTTCTTTAATACATGGCTTGCACCAGGTAGCCCAAAAGTTTATAACCGTCAATGAATCAGAAGGATCATTCAACATTTTCTCCATTTCAGCCCATTTAATAGTCTTTGGTTTTTGTGCAAAACTTAAAAGAGAAATGAGAAAAAGAGCCAGAGGTAAAAGGAATTTTAACATGCTGTGGATTGTAATGTGAATTCAAATATCCCTCATTATCAATTAGAATAAAAACGAACTGATAAGAGGCGGTTTAAATGGATTTTTTAAATACCATTTTACATATTTTGAATTCCGATAAAAAAATATTTTTGTAACTGTTAAACTCAACGTGATGATAGGCTTTATTCCATTGAACTATCTCTTTAAGCCTTTTCTGACAAGTTTTTAGCATTAGGGTAGGGAAATTTCTCACCCCGCTGTTACCTTTCAAATTATTTTTTTTATTGAAATTCTTCCTAAAATATGCGCTGCTTCAAAACAATCCTGAAAAATATTTCAAAAATTTACCAGATTTGCAGAATGTTCGCTTTTGAGGTTAGATGTTGGGCTGTTGTCCAATGGATTATCTCTTGAAGGATTTTTTCCTGCAAGTTCAAGGTAGTCATAATTAGATCGTTTAGGTCTTATTTTGACTACCTTCTTTTTTTTTACCATCATTTAAAATGAAATATTTCTCAACCATCCTGTTTTTATTTCTTTTTACCGGCCACAGTTTTTGTCAAACTGCTTTTGATACTACTGGCGGAAGGTTTATTCGTAAAATTTTCGATTCAGTTGTAGTTACTCCAAATATTCCTTACGCAAAAGGTGTATATGTAAATGGGCAGAATCTGGATCTTTTGATGGATGTTTATCTACCTTTTGGAGATACTTTAAGCAAAAGACCTGTAATAGTTTTGGCCCATGGTGGTGGATTTATTCAGGGAAACAAAGCGGATATGGCATATTCCTGTACCCAGTTTGCCAAAAAGGGATTCGTTACCGTTTCAATCCAATATCGCCTGGGCATAATCAATATTACTTCAGCAGCGGTTACCCAAATGCTGATAAGAGCCACGCAGGACATGAAAAATTCCATTCGTTTTTTAAGAAAATACGCTGCTTTTGGAAATCCTTATAAGATTCATCCTGATTTTATTTTTGCCGGTGGCTTTTCAGCTGGAGCCATCACTGCCGTCCACGCTGCATATCTGGATCAATTGAACGAAATTCCTGCAAATCAAAATATTACAAGCCTGGACAGCCTTCATAACAATGCACAGATTCCAGGATTTGATTGGCGATTCAAAGCAGTTTTGAATATTGCAGGTGCAGTTGGCGACACCAATTGGATCAAAGCTGGAGATACGCCAATTGCTTCTTTTCATGGCACACAAGATGCAACTGTACCATTTGTAAGTGGCGGTTTTGGCATTCCAGGTGTTGCCATTATTAATTTATTTGGTAGCCAAAGCATTTTCAACCGAACAAAAAATGTAGGAATAAAATCTGAACTACGGGCTTTTACCGGTGCCGGACATGATTATGCAGCAACTTTTCCCTGGGCAACAGACACTACAGAAGCTAGGATTTCAAAGTTTTTGATTCCTTTTTTGACTGAAATAGTTACCAAAAATCAATTAACAAAACCAAACGAAACGCCTTTTTCTATTTCATTCCAAACAGATAAGTGGCTTATAACCAGTTCGAAATCAGAAATGAGTTATCAGGTTTTAGATTTGAATGGAAGGTTAATTGAAAACCACAATCAAACAGACTTAAACAGTTTATACTTACCTGTTTCTGATTTCCCAAGAATTTTAAAAGTAGAAAACAAGTCTGGAAATTCTAAGATTTTAATAGTTCCTGCTTTTGGAAATAAATAGGCAGGCTTAAAAAAGAATAATCAGCATATAAAAAATTGTAGGGTTCTTAGCTTATTTGCGCCCAAATACCTTCAAATATAAAAAACAGATGAAAATCATCGTACCAATGGCTGGTCTTGGAAAAAGAATGAGGCCGCACACTTTAACTGTTCCAAAACCGCTTATTCCAATTGCTGGAAAGCCTATAGTTCAGCGACTTGTGGAGGATATAGCAAAAGTTTGTGGCGAAGAAGTTGAAGAAGTGAATTTCATAATCCATAGTTCTTTTGGCAAAGATGTTGAAAAAAGACTAAAAGCAATTGCCGAATCGGTAGGGGCAAAGGGTCTTATTTCATATCAGGATACACCTTTGGGCACTGCGCATGCCATACTTTGTGCAGCAGAATCTTTATCTGGAAACCTGGTTGTAGCATTTGCGGATACACTTTTCAAAGCCAATTTTAAACTTGCAAAAGGTCATCCAAACACGATTTGGGTACAAAAAGTAGAAGATCCTAAGCCATTTGGTGTTGTAAAACTGGATGCTGATAACAGAATAACAGATTTTATAGAAAAGCCTGAAACTTTTGTCTCAGATCTTGCTATTATTGGAATTTACTATTTTCAGGATGGAGAAAACCTGAAAAATGAACTGCAATATTTATTGGACAATGATGTCAAAGACAAAGGTGAATACCAATTGACCAATGCCCTTGAGAACATGAAAAATAAAGGTGTTGAATTTGTACCAGGTCAGGTTGATGAGTGGCTAGATTGTGGAAACAAAAACTCAACAGTAGCAACAAACGAAAGATATCTTACTTATCTCCCTGAAAAAGACCTAATTGGTTCTTCTTCTGTAATTCAAAATTCAGTATTGATTCCACCAGTATATATTGCGGAAGGCGCAATAATTAAAAATTCCGTTGTTGGTCCTTATGTTTCTGTAGGAAAAGGGTCAACTGTTGAGCATTCAATTATCTCTTCAACCATTGTTCAGGAAAATGCCAAAGTGAAGGAAGCTAATGTTAAAAATTCAATGATAGGCAACCATGCTGAAGTGAAAGGAAAAGCGGTGGATTTAAGCTTGGGTGATTACAATGTGATTCATATATAGATAGCTTTTTGTTTTCAGATTTTGATACAAGCCTCGGATGTTAAATGCATTCGAGGCTTTTTTGTAAGTCTTTCATAAAAAGGGTTTTAGGTCCTATTTTTTTCAATATCCGCCTTTAAAAAGCCTAAATCGTCCTTTTCCCTTACCTTTGCGGCCCGTTTGTTATGATTTCCATTACTAATCTCTCTTTCCACTTTGGTGCCCGTGCTATGTATGACGAGGCCAATCTGCACATTAAACCAGGCGATAAAATAGGACTCATCGGTGCCAATGGTACCGGAAAGTCAACGCTTTTGCGCATCATAACTGGTGAATATCAGGCAGATGGTGGATCCATTTCAATGGCCAAAGATTGCTCCATTGGCTTCCTAAATCAGGATCTGCTTTCTTATCAAACTGAAGACAGTATTCTCCATGTGGTTATGCAAGCCTTTCAAAGGGCGCTTGATGTACATGATGAAATGGAAAAAGTGCTTCATGAAATGGAAACCAATTATAAGGATGAACTTGTAGATCAATTGGGAGAGCTTCAGGAAGAATATGAAAGGCTGGATGGATTTACATTGCAGGCAAGAGCTGAAGAATTGTTAGAAGGTTTGGGGTTTCCAACGGCTGAATTGAAACAACCATTAAGTTCATTTTCAGGAGGTTGGCGGATGAGAGTGATGCTTGCAAAACTGCTGTTACAAAAACCATCGCTTTTGCTGCTTGATGAACCAACCAACCACCTGGATCTTCCTTCAATAAAATGGATTGAAGAATACCTGGAGCGATACGAAGGTGCCTATATTGTAGTAAGCCATGACCGCTATTTCTTAGATAACACCGTGGATATCACCGTAGAAGTAGCCAATGCCAAGCTGAATATGTATGCTGGGAATTACTCTTTTTTCATGGAAGAGAAATCTCAAAGAAATGAAATTCAGAAAGGTGCATTTGAAAATCAACAATCTAAAATAAGGCAGACTGAGCGATTTATTGAGCGATTTAAGGCAAAAGCTTCAAAGGCAAAGCAAGTACAAAGTCGTGTGAAAGCCCTGGCAAAAGTTGATTTGATTGATGATGTAGTGGATGAAAATGCCAAAGTAAACTTCAAATTTACCTTCGACGTTCCATCTGGTAGAAATGTGATCAACATAGACCACATGAGCAAGGCTTATGGTTCCAAAGTGATTTTTAAAAATTCTGAAGCTAAGATTGAACGAGGCCAGAAAATTGCATTTATCGGTGCCAATGGAAAAGGTAAATCTACTTTGCTCCGGATCATAAATGGCTCTGAACCATTTGATGGTGAAAGAGTTATGGGTTATAATGTGAGAGATACTTTTTTCGCTCAGCATCAATTAGAAGCGCTGAGATTAGAAAATAATTTATTGGAGGAACTTCAACAAACTGGTACCACAAAAACAGAAATGGAACTTCGTGGAATTCTAGGATGTTTTCTTTTTTCGAATGATGATGCATTTAAGAAAATAAAAGTACTGTCAGGTGGTGAAAAAAGTAGGGTTGCCCTTGCCAAAACATTACTTTCTAATGCCAATTTTCTATTATTGGATGAACCAACCAATCACCTGGATATGGTTTCGGTTAATATTCTTATCCAGGCATTACAGCAATATCAGGGAACATTTCTGGTAATTAGCCATGATAGGTTCTTTGTAGAACAGATTGCCAACACAATCTGGTTTATAGAAGATTATCAATTAAAAGAATATCCTGGAACGTATGAAGAATATGAATACTGGCTGGAGGAAAGACAAAAAAATGCGGCTGCTTTGCCTGTAGCTGCTGAGAAAAAAGTAAAGCCTGTTGAAAAAACCTTTGAAAAGAAACCGGAAGTCAATCATAATTTTCAGATAAAAAAAGAAATTGAAGTTGCTGAGCAGCAGATCAATGAATTGGAAATCAAGAAGGAAGATATAGAAAAAGAGATGGCTTTACCAGCAGTTTATGGAGACTTTAATAAACTGCAAGGTTTCCAAAATGCCTACAATAATGTAAAATCTGATTTAGATACAGTTACCAAAAAATGGGAACAATTGGTTGAAAAGCTATAAATTTTAGATATCACGTCCATATTTTAACGCATTGTCCTAGATTTTGACCAATCATCAACTATTGGCAGTGATCTGTTTTAATAGACTTATTTTTGTTTCTGTTATACAGTTTTAAAGAATAATAAATTGATTTTCAACTAAATATCTCTTGTTTTTTAGTCTAACAAATCTTTCAGAAGCCTTTGGTAGTATCAAAGCAAATCCATTGAGAGCAACACTTACTGCGCTTATAATTGGAATTGGCATTACAGCTTTGGTTGGTATTCTCACTGCTATTGATGGTATTAAAGCATCTGTATATCAAGGAGCTGAAGATCTTGGTGCAAACTCGTTCGATATTTCAGCATTTGCCCGGCAGGGGAGGAGACAAAGGGGAATGGACTCTAAAAAATATGGAAAAATTAACTTAAATGAAGCATCTCGTTACAAGAAATTAATGGGTTCAAAAGCTACTGTTGCCATTTACGTCCGTGTATCATGGAATACAGAAGTAAAATATGGCAGTATAAAAAGCAATCCCAACATTAATGTCTTCGGAGGAGATGAAAATGCATTTTATGCCAAGGGTATGGATCTTGTAGAAGGTAGGACATTTTCTGTTCCCGAAATGGAGTTTGGCATGCCTGTTTGTGTTATCGGGCCTGAGCTTTCAGAAACTCTTTTTCAAACTGAAACACCTGTAAATAAAGTAATTCAAGCTCAGGGTCAGTTATTTAAAGTAATAGGTTTGTTAAAGAAAACTGGTTCAGTTGCCAATGGGAGTGGGGCAGACCGGGCTTTTGTAGTGCCTATCAAAAAAGCTGAACAAATGGGTGCGGGTAAAGAATTGAGTTATGAAATCACTTCTGTGGTGAAAGATCCTCTATTATTAAGTTCTACTATGGACGAAGGAAGAGGAACCATGAGAGTAGTTCGCCATGATATGTTAGATAAAGAAGATTCTTTCGAAATTACACAGTCAGCATCGTTGGCTAGTTCTATTGAAGAGGTTACTGGTAGTCTTCAAATTGCAGGATTTGGCATAGGTCTCATTACACTTTTGGGTGCTTCAATAGGATTAATGAACATTATGTTAGTCTCCGTTACAGAACGGACGCATGAAATTGGCGTTAGGAAAGCATTAGGAGCCACTCCAGCCATTATTAGAATGCAGTTTTTGACAGAGGCGATTGCAATTTGTATTTTAGGAGGTGCTCTTGGTATTATTTTAGGAATTTCTGTTGGGAATGCAGTTTCTGTCTATCTTAGTGATGGTTCTTTTGTTATTCCTTGGAACTGGATGGGATTGGGACTTTCGCTTTGTGTGGTCGTCGGCATTTTTTCAGGTATTTATCCAGCAATAAAGGCTTCTAAATTAGACCCTGTGGAAGCGCTTAGATTTGAGTAGGAGGGGAGGCGATCAGTGATTTAGGAAGCTACCAAATTTCCTCTTAAAGCTACTTTGATAGCTATTTCCTTAAGTAAACCGCTGATTTACAGTGTATTTTATTTTTGCCGACTACGCCCCAAATTTCTGTGCGCTCTCACAAAATCATGTGAAGCCATTGCTGCTGCAATCGAAAGTTCTCCACCTAAAATAGTTGCAGCCATAATTTCGGCAAGTTTCCTGGCACTTCCTGGACCGGAACATCCCAATATATCCAGGCAATCTTTTTGAGTGGCAAGCCATGTGCCACCGCCAATTGTTCCAACTACAAGGCTTGGAAGTGTAACTGAAATATACAAATCATCATTCGCCAAAACCTCCATCCGGGTGATGCCATTTGCTGCTTCTGCCACACAAGCCACATCCTGACCAGTAGCTAAAAACATAGCTGTCAATCCATTGGCAAAGTGGCCTTGTAATCCAATGCCACCACTTTGAACAGTGCCAATTACAGAAGTAATCCAGTATTGGGCAATTTTTGAAGAGGTAGTATTTAATGTTTCCTTAATTATTTTATTAGGAATAATTGATTCAGCACTTACTTTTTTTCCCCTTACATGATTGAGTGCAGTAACAGTCGCTTTTTTATCACCAGAAAAATTACCTTCAATAAACCAAATGATTGGAGCAATAGGGCTTTGATCTATAATATAATTACAAATTGCATTTGTACAGATGGTAACCATATTTTGGCCTGCAGCTTCACCTGTAGAATATTCAAAAATCAGGATTACGACATTGCCTTCAATATTAATTTTTAAATCAGTTAAAACTGCGAACCGACTTGTTTTTTTTACTATTTCCTTAAATATAGGAATGAAATCCTGGACCCAAATAGCAAATTCGGTAGCCTCAATCAAGGTTTGAAATTTAAAAGATGGCGCTCTTTGAATGGCTTCCAACAAACAAATGGAAACCACACCGCCACTTTCTCTTGTTGCTTTTGCGCCTCTGTTATAAGACGAAATTAAAGCGCCTTCTGAAGTTGCCATCGGGACGTAAAAGTCGCCTTTTGCATATTTTCCTTGGACAAGTATAGGGCCAATAATGCCGGTTGGAATTTTGGTCATTCCAATATACTGTTCAATATTTCCTTTTAGTGTGTCAGGTTTAGAATCAGGCAAATCACCACTTATATGGTTGAGTGTTTGGCCAGTTTTATGCCTTAAAAAATCAATTCGTTTCTGCTGGGAAACTTCTGTCCAGGAGTTCTGGCCCGGAATTTTATTATCGACAATTTCGTTTGTTTCTTTTTTACTTTCCTTCTTCATGGAAGCCGCTGGTTCGCTTTTAATTATGTTTTGGATGATTTCAGGCTGTTTCATAGGCTGAAAGATTCTTAAAATATCATTACACCAGCAAAATTGCACAATAAACACTTGTTGGTTCACCAAAATTCATTAAAAATAAAAAACACAAATTTTGTCTTTAAAAAATAGAATTTAAACTATTGAATACCAGTTAGATATATAGTTTTCTGATAGCAGAATCAAAAATTACGATATTCATTTTGTTGTATAATTTATATTATGTTAAGTAGAAGTGTAATAAACCCGAAAACCTTATAAGTGAATTGCATACGCTTAAAAATTTTGATTTGCCAAAACAAGGCGCAAAGGATGTACCAATGGAAACCAATATTAGGAAAGTGGCAGCTTAAATCCTCCTCTTACAGCTATAAAAAAAACCGCTTAGGGTATTATAAGAGGTTTTTTCTTTCACAAAAAATTGTTCCTTTTCTTTCACAAAACCCTTTTGATCTGGTTAATTTTTTTCTGATTCTGCCTCAAAAGATCGTCGAGGTTTAAATTTTTAGTCCCAGGCGCAAAAAAATCCTTCTCAATTTCTGCCTTTTGCATTGAATTGAGGTTACCAATCATTCCGAATTTCAAGCCTTGCTGTTGATTTTCAGTTTTCAAGATGCTCTTAAATTATTCCTTTTGGCATTGGATTCAGCAGTCATTTTAATAACATCTTCCATAGAAAGAGTTTTAAATCCACGGGCTTTTGCATTTTCATACACCCGATTTTCTGTTTCATCCTTCTGAGCCTGAGACCAGTTTTCTTTGATGAAAAATTGTTCCTTTTCTTTTTTAGTCAATTTCATGGTACAATTTGAATAATTTTCCTCTAATGACTGGATAACCTGTTATTGGTCGGATTTGGTTTTCTCTGGTTACAAATGGTATGCAAAGTAAACGGAAACTTGAAGAATATCCAATACAAATAAACCGTAATTCGCCTGTAATAAGGTCAATCCTATCTGGCTCAATCTTTTTGTTTGAATCTTTGAAAACACTTTCTACTTCTTCTATGCTCAGCTTTCTATGCTGATATTTATGTATTTTGGAAACATTGTGTTCATCCCACTGAAATTCCATTCTTGGATTCATATCTGCAATACTACCCAAATTGCTAAATGGCAAGCCAGATAGTATTTCAATAAAATTCATTTTTTAAATTAAAGCAATGGGCAAAAGTGTGATAGCGTTGAAGTATGGATCTTGATTACTTAGAATCAAAAAACTTAGCAACCACATACAAGGCACCAACTATTAAGGCAGTTTTTACCAATTCATCTGCTTTTTCCAGATCAGTAATCTTTTTATTTAATTCCTTTAACTCCCAAAAGTAGAAGAAAAGAGCACCAGCAGAGACTGCAATAATAGTGATGATGCCACTTGTATCCATTTCATTAAACTTGAAATGAATATCAATCTTGCTTGCTTTTCTTTTAGGAAATAAAAATATTACCCACCTTTTTGGTTTCAAATCCATCTAAGCCGTTCAATCCTTTAGAATTTTTGTTTTCCAGCGGATTGCCTTCTCTGTCAATACGGAATGCAGCGCAAAACAGATCTTTCTTTTCTTCACTCAGATTTCCCAATTGGGATAAAGCGATACTTTCTCACTCATTATTTCATTTCATTTATATCGAGGGCAATTTGGCTAAAATCCAAGAATGAAACATCTTTAAATCAGTGGGAAACGCTATAACATAGCACAATAACCCTGTTTTTGTCAGAAGGTCTAATTACTTTAAATCTTTGTTCCTGCCTTATTACATCAAAACCTGATTCTTGAATATGTTTGAAAGGATCATAAAATACACTTTCAATTTCTTCAGTATCAATAAATCTTTTTGCAGTGACTTCTAATATGTGTTTGCGATTTGCCCAATCCCATTCAAATTGGTATTCTGAATTCATGTCTTCAATACTACCTGTATTGCTTAAAGGCAACCAGATAGAATTTTAATAAAATTCGTTTTCATATTATTTTTCTTAAAAATAAATCCACCAGATAAACCCGAAATTCTTTCATATTGATATTCAATATTTCTTTTATAGCTAGGGTGTTTTCAGGGTCCGTTCCAGTGAATAATAATTTTAGAAAATAACTGGCATTGTCAGTGTTGAGAAAAAGTTTTTAGTAGTCTCAAATGGATTTTTAGCAAACAAAAAGAGCCAAAATGAATCCTGGCTCAAATTCTAACTTAAGAATTTTCTATTGATTACTCAAAGCGCAAATGTTTCACTGATTCACCAGAATTGGCTAGTTCTAGTAAAGAATCAATTCCAATTTGCAAATGTTTCTCTGCAAAAGATGAAGTTACTTTGGTGTCGGACTTTGAAGTCTTAACACCTTCTGGCGTCATCGGATTGTCTGAAACCAATAACAATGCACCTTTTGGAATATCATTTACAAAACCCACCACAAAAATGGTCGCTGTTTCCATATCTATGGCCATAGCTCTAATATCTCTTAGATAATCTTTGAATTTGTCATCATGCTCCCAAACTCTTCTGTTGGTTGTATATACAGTTCCTGTCCAATAATCCAGTTCATGCTTTTTAATCATCGAAGAAACAGACCGTTGCAAACGAAATGAAGGTAGCGCTGGAATTTCAGGTAAGGCATAATCATTGCTGGTTCCTTCTCCCCTAATAGCTGCAATTGGCAAAATGAGATCGCCGATCTGCGTTTTCTTTTTAAGGCCACCACACTTCCCAAGAAACAAAACTGCGGCTGGCGAAACTGCTGAGAGTAAGTCCATTACAGTTGCAGCCATGGCAGAACCCATTCCAAAATTTATAATGGTGATGCCATTTGCGGTAGCTGTTTGCATAGGTTTATCTTGACCAATTACAGGCACATCATATTTATCAGCAAACATTTGTACATAATTGATAAAGTTTGTGAGCAATATGTATTTACCAAATTTGTCTAAAGGAGTACCAGTATATCTTGGAAGCCAGTCGTTTACAATCTCTTCTTTCGTTTTCATATTGTGTATTACTAAAGTACAATGCTACATTTTTTTAAGTGAAATATAAAAATTAGCTTGGATGGAATATTCATTTAAGATTTTTTGAAAATAGATGAGCCTATAATTCGCGTTTTTGATTGTATTGCTGTTATTTTGATGTTATGCTAAATCCTAAAAAAATAAGAATACTTTTTCTGGGTACACCTGAATTTGCTGCAACTATTCTGCTAAAATTAATGGATGAAAAGGCAAATATAGTTGCGGTCATCACTGCGCCTGATAAGCCAAGTGGCAGAGGTTTACAAATCCATCAAAGTGCTGTAAAACAAGTTGCTGAACTTCATGGTTTAAAGATTCTTCAACCTGAAAAATTGAAAAACCCGGAGTTTTTGGAAGAATTAAATTTGCTTGAAATAGACCTGGCTATCGTAGTGGCTTTTAGGATGTTACCAGAAGTTGTTTGGCGAATGCCGAAAATGGGCACCTTTAACTTACATGCCTCTCTCCTACCGCAATATCGTGGCGCAGCTCCTATTAATTGGGCCATTATGAATGGCGAATCTGAAACTGGGATTACCACTTTTTTTCTACAACATGAAATTGATACCGGCAATCTTTTGCTTCAGGAAAAGGTTGAGATTGGCCCAAATGAAAATGTAGGAAGTTTGTATGATCGGTTAATGAAAAATGGTGCAGATCTGGTATGGAAAACAGTAAAAGGAATAGCTGCTAAGTCATTAATTGACTTCCCTCAAAAGGGAGATTGCCTAAAGCATGCGCCTAAGATATATAAAGAAGATTGTTTGTTAGATTTTTCTCTCCCTGCACATCAAATCCATAATAAAGTGCGGGGCCTCTCCCCTATTCCAGCCGCATTTACAAGCTGGAATGGAAAAAATATGAAGATTTTTGCAACTGAAGTGACAAACGAAAAATCAGAATTGCCTTATGGTATATTTAAACAAATAAAAACAGGTGTTTTAGGCGTTTCGACTGGTGATTATTGGTTGAATCTTCTGGAAATTCAACCTGAAGGAAAACGAAAAATGACAGCTAAGGAATTTTTGGCAGGACATAAAATTGAAAAATTATGACAACAAGATTAAGCGTAAATATTAATAAAGTAGCTACCTTAAGAAATGCAAGAGGTGGTAATAATCCAGATGTTTTAAAGTTTGCTGTAGATTGTGAGCGCTTTGGTGCAGAGGGAATTACAGTGCATCCAAGACCCGATGGTAGGCATATAAAATATGAGGATGTAAGAGGATTGAAGCCTTTGGTAAAAACTGAATTTAATATCGAAGGTTATCCCGATCGTTCGTTTTTAGATCTGATAGCGGAAATTAAACCGCATCAGGCCACACTTGTCCCCGATCCACCAGATACATTGACATCAAATGCAGGTTGGGATACCAGTAAACACTTTGATTTTTTAAAAGAGGTAGTAGCAGAGATTCAAAGTCATGGTGTACGGGTTTCAATTTTTATTGAACCAGATAAGGATAAAATTTATAAAACTGCTGATCTCGGTGCTGATAGAATTGAGTTATATACAGAGCCTTATGCAATTTTATTCCCTAAAGATCCTATTCATGCAGTTCATAATTTTGTCGAAGGTGCTATCTGGGCGCAAAATGCGCATTTAGGTGTAAATGCTGGTCATGATTTGAATTTAGAGAATTTGGCATATTTCGCACAGCATGTTCCTCATTTAAAAGAGGTTTCTATCGGACACGCCCTTATTTCTGATGCTTTATATTTTGGAGTTCATAATACGATAGAAATGTATAAACGGCAATTGATTGTTTATTGATTATAAATCAGTTTTAAAGTAATTTTGTTTAATCTCAAGTTAATTTAAACTGCAAAAAGACCAAACATAGTTGAACCCGATCCAGACATAGATGCATATAAAGCTCCCTTTTTATAAAAATTTGTTTTAATAGTTTCTAATTCCGGATAGGCAGGAAATATAGATGCTTCAAAGTCATTTACTAATTCATTTTTCCATGTTGAAATTGGTTGCTGAATAATAGTAAGAATAGACTTTGCGGGAATAAATGGCTTGATATTCGCAAATGCCTCTGCTGTAGAAATTTGAATTCCTGGAAAAACAAACTCGATGCGGAATTTATCGATAGAAAGTTGAATAGGTTCTAATATTTCCCCTCTTCCTGAACCAAACATGGGCGTATCGTAGAGAAAAAAAGAACAGTCACTTCCTAAAGTGGCTGCCATTTCATTCAGCCTTTTATCAGCAGGTAACCAGCCCGCCTTTTTAGCCAACATACGCAATGCAAAAACTGCATTTGAAGAGCCGCCTCCAAGTCCGCCTCCAGATGGGATTTTCTTGAACAAATGCCAATCAATCGGCTCTAAATCAGGCTCATATTGTTTAAATAATTGATATGCTTTCCAAACTAAGTTTTTTTCTATAAGTCCGTCCCAATCTGTATTATACGTTTTTAAAGTTGATTCTCCATTTTTGGAAGGAAGCATTTCCAATGCATCGCAAAGTGTTTTTACCGGATAAAAACAAGTTTCCAATTCATGAAAGTCATCTGATCGTTTTCGAATAATATTCAGGCCAAGATTAATTTTAGCATGCGGAAAAAGGATCATTTATAAAAAAATTCCATGTTAATATTAAAAATTCATGTAAATATTCTATGCTTAGTTTTAATTTCCAAGGCTTAATTGAATTTCATTTTTAAAATTTTGAAGAAACTCATCAAAAGTTACAGAGCCTTGATCTCCGGAAGCGTGCTTTCTTACCGATACGGTGTTAGTTTCTACTTCTTTTTCACCTAGAATTAACATATAGGGAAGTTTTTTTACTTCTGCATCCCGAATTTTTCGTCCTATTTTTTCATCACGATTATCAACCTGGGCTTGAATATCATGTTCAGCCAGTTTTTGCTTTATAATTTCAGCATAATCAGCAAATTTTTCTGAAATCGGCAAAATCATCAACTGCTCTGGAGAAAGCCACAAAGGAAATTCTCCTGCACAATTTTCAATCAAAACTGCAATGAAACGTTCTAAACTTCCAAATGGAGCTCTATGAATCATTACTGGTCTGTGTTTTTGATTGTCAGAGCCTGTATATTCAAGTTCAAAACGCTCAGGGAGATTATAATCTACCTGAATTGTACCAAGTTGCCAGCTTCTTCCCAAGGCATCTTTGACCATAAAATCCAATTTTGGTCCATAAAAAGCGGCTTCCCCAAGTTCGGTTACAGTCGATAGTCCTTTTTCTTTAGCAGATTCAATAATAGCTGATTCTGCCTTTGCCCAATCTTCATCAGAACCTATATATTTTATCTTATTTTCAGGATCACGCAATGAAATTTGTGCAGTAAAATCCTTAAAACCAAGCGATTTGAACACATATAGCACAAGATCAATTACTTTTTCAAATTCTTCTTTTACCTGATCTGGCCTGCAAAAAATATGTGCATCATCTTGGGTAAAACCACGAACTCTGGTAAGTCCGTGCAATTCACCACTCATTTCGTAGCGGTAAACAGTTCCGAACTCTGCAAGCCTTAGTGGAAGATCTCTATAACTTCTTGGTTTCGTTTTATATATTTCGCAATGATGCGGACAGTTCATTGGTTTTAATAAAAATTCTTCATCCTCATCCGGTGTACGAATCGGCTGAAATGAATCTTTTCCATATTTTTCATAATGGCCAGAGGTAACATATAATTGTTTTGAGCCAATATGTGGTGTTACAACCGGAGAATAACCTGCTTTTACCTGAGCTTTTTTCAAAAACTGCTCTAGCCGATCTCTTAACATGGCTCCTTTTGGCAACCAAAGTGGAAGCCCCTGCCCTACTTTATCAGAAAAAGCAAATAACTCTAACTCTTTACCTAACTTTCGATGATCTCGCTTTTTAGCCTCCTCCAGCAAGAAAAGATACTCTTTCAGTTCTTTATCTTTTGGAAACGTAATGGCATATATCCGGGTCATTTGTTTCCTCTTTTCATCGCCTCGCCAATATGCGCCTGCTACATTCATTAGCTTGGCTGCTTTTATAAAACCAGTATCGGGAATATGTGGTCCTCTGCAAAGGTCAGTAAAATTGCCTTGTGTGTAAAAACTAATAGTTCCATCTTCCAGATCTTCAAGTAGTTCCAACTTATATTCGTCGCCTTTTTCCTGGAAATAAGCAATGGCTTCTGCTTTACTTTTTGCAGTTCTGACAAAATCATTTTTTTGCCTTGCCAGTTCAAGCATTTTTTGCTCAATCTTTTCAAAATCTTCAGAACCAAGTGGCTGACCACCAAGATCTATGTCGTAATAAAATCCATTTTCAATTGGAGGGCCTATTCCAAATTTTGTATCTGGATAAAGCGCTTCCAAAGCTTCTGCCAGCAAGTGTGCTGAAGAATGCCAGAACGTCTTTTTTCCATCCTTGTCGTTCCAGGTTAATAGTTGAAGGTTGGAATCGGCATCAATTGGTTTATTTGATTCGATAATTTCACCATTTACTTTGGCAGCTAATACGTTACGTGCCAAACCTTCAGAGATTGAAAGGGCAACTTGGTGGGCTGTAACTCCTTTCGGATATTGCCTTACAGAATTGTCTGGCAATGTTATTTTGATTTCCATAATGAATAAAGCCTTGCAACTACAAACTCGCAAGGGCCGCAAAGAAAAGGAAAAGAAAAGAAAATTGACCATTAAATAGGTTTAAAATCAGACTTCTCGTTGGTTCAAATTCATTCAAAATACAATGGCTTTACTTCCTTCGCAACAAAAAAAGCTTACAGTATTCCGAATTAACTTCAAAAATCTAAGATATTATTGATCGTGTTAAGGAGAAGAAAAGTGAGTTTACTGAATTTTTACTTTAAGTAATTTCAAAAAATGCACTGTAAATCAATGTTTTAATAAGAAATTAGTTTTCAATTTTGAGCCCAATGCATCTTTGGTTTTATAATTTAAAAAATCAAAAAATCATTTGTTGCTACTTTTGCATTTGTTCTAAAATTGAATGGCCAATTCATGAACTATAGAAAAATAAAATAAAATACCTCATGAGTACTCAAAGACAACAAAAATTTTCAAGGCTAATTCAAAAGGAACTCGGCGTAATTTTTCAACAAGACATTAAATCTATTTTTGGAGGCAATTTTATTACAGTTTCCGGAGTGACAATGAGTCCTGATTTAGGAATAGCCACTGTCTATTTAAGTTTGACACTTAGCAAAAAACCACAATTGGTATTGGATGAAATTAAAGATCACAGCCGACATATCAGACAACAACTGGGTTCGAAAATCAGAAATCAAGTTAGGATTATACCAGAGCTTCGATTCTTTCTGGACGAAACGCTTTTAGAAGCAGAAAAAATGGATAAACTTATAGCAAGTCTTAATATTCCACCAGATTCCGCCTCTCCTGAATAATTATTTTATAAAATCAGCTCCCGAAATTTGCTTCTTAGCCAACTCAAACTTGTCCAATTTAAAAGCTACGAAAAGGCCGAATTTGATTTTGGACAACGGGTGACCAGCATAACAGGAAAAAATGGAGCTGGAAAAACAAATCTTCTGGATGCCCTGCATCATTTAAGTCTTGGTCGCTCGCTTTTTCATAAGCAGGATGCTTTAAATATATTCAATACAGCTAAATTTTATCGCTTAGATGCGCAGATTGAAAAAGATGAAGCACAAAACCGATTGGAAGTTGTTTATGGGATAGAGGAAAAGAAAAAAATAACCTGGAATGGAAGTCAGATAGAAAAAATAAGTGACCATGTTGGGAAAATTCCTTTGGTATATATCCTTCCAGATGAGCCTTTTTTAATGAATGATAGTTCTGAATGGAGACGAAATTTTATTGATAACACACTTTCTCAATCTTTTCCTGAATATCTATTTCATTTGGGGCGATATAAAAAGCTCTTAAATCAAAGGAATGCAAGCCTGAAATATTTTTTTGAACGAAAACGGGTTGATATTTCACTACTTGAAACCCTGGATGAAGAGTTGGCCAGAGAAGGAAATCCTGTTTTTGAGTATCGAAAAAAATATTTACCAACACTAAATTCCTATTTCAAAGGGCACTATTTATTTTTATCAGAGGGTGCTGAATTGGCTGATATTCAGTACCAAAGTGAGTTATTTGGTACAACTTTGCTTGAACTATTTAAAAAAAACAGAGCCATAGATCTGGAAAGTCAACGAACAAATGCTGGTGTACACAAAGACGATTTCTTGTATCTGTTGGATGAAAGAGCGATTAAAAAATTTGGTTCTCAAGGACA
>Ga0105046_10004604_pt1 | contig 21918 bp, 15 predicted proteins | sample MAT03_FD_78385 | JGI IMG/M metagenome (GOLD analysis project Ga0105046, IMG submission 78385) | Freshwater microbial communities from Lake Fryxell liftoff mats and glacier meltwater in Antarctica - MAT-03 (megahit assembly) | ecosystem: Environmental > Aquatic > Freshwater > Ice > Liftoff...
AATGTGGTACGCTTCTGAATATCCACCCAAAAGTTTATTGGGCAATCTGAATGAATACCATTTCATCAATACTTTTTGGTCGTCCAGGCCCTTGTACCAATACATTTGATTGGGTCGATTGTGGAGACAAGTTACTTTGGTGACACAATTGCAAATACCTCTCCAACTGTACTTTGCACCAGAACCTGCAAAAATGGATGATAAGCCGAGTGGCAAAACCTGATCTTCCATGGTAAATGCCAGGTTTATATCCAGGCCAAATTCCCGCTCCAACGAACCTGCGTAATACATACTCCTGACCACCGCTTCTGTAGGCGCCACACCATATAAACACACCAAGGGATTGAGTGGAAAGTTTATGTTTCCTTTTTTTACAAGGTTGATGAGTTTTAAGAACGAAGCCTTGTCTTTGTTTTTTCGATATTGATACATCCAAAAGCTCCCGTCGCAGTTCCATTTGCCTTGATGCTCAAAAGGTTCATTTGACGTTGAATCAATTTGCCTGATGTAGTAATCAAGGGTTTGTATAAATGCTTTATGGTAATTTGCCTCGTTGGCGGTCCACATGTAGTCGGTATGGTCGTCTGGTGCCAGGTAAATCTTTTTGGGTTGTGCCAGCAGAGAAAAGCAATAAAAAAGGGCAAACAATGAGGAAAAAAGAGGAAGTTTCATTTTGAATATTCGGCTTGCAATTTGCTATAAATCATATGCTTTATTTAACTAGAAATGGTTTGCAATTTTAGCTTGCAATTTTAGCTTGGAATTTAATTGAATTTGTAAAAAATGAAAGTTGGCAACATTCCTTATTCGTTGGTTTGATCATATTTCAATTCGATTTTCATCTTCATGTGTTCGCAAGCCAAAGTGAGGATGTGAACAAATTCAAGATAATAATTGCGGTACGCCGTCATTTTAATTCCAGTTCATTTTTTGACATAAAAATTATTGGGAGTAAAGCCCACTGTTTATAGTCATATCATTGTGAAAGTTTTTCGTTGCCAAATTTCTAAAGCAATTCTCTAAAATGAGCACTTACGTAAGGCCAAAAAAAAACCTGGGCCAGCACTTTCTGACTGATCAAGGCATCGCAAAAGACATTGTGGATCTGTTCACCGGTTTTGGGCAGCCAGAACTCTTGATAGAAATTGGACCCGGAACCGGAGTTTTGACACAACATTTGCTTGAACCAAAACCGTATAAATTTCTTGCCGCAGATGTGGACCAGGAATCAATTGACTATTTGAAAGTTCACCATCCACTTCATCAGGAAAAATTGGTTTTGATGGATTATTTGAAATTCAAACCAGAAGAAATAGGTGTGAATCGCTATGCAGTGATTGGCAATTTTCCGTACAACATATCTTCGCTCATTTTCTTCAAAATACTGGAAGAAAACACAATTGTTACCGAAGTGGTCTGTATGTTGCAGATGGAAGTGGCCAAGCGAATAGCATCAGGACCAGGCACAAAAGACTATGGAATTTTGTCCGTTTTGCTTCAAAGCAAATACAACATCAAATATGCTTTTACTGTCGAACCCTATGTTTTTGACCCGCCACCAAAAGTAAAATCGGGTGTCATCCGCCTGGAACTGATTGAAGGTAAAGTGATGCCCTGCAAGTTTTCCAACCTTCAAAAACTGGTAAAACAAGCCTTCAACATGAGGCGGAAAACGCTTCGAAATGCCCTCAAACCGTTTGGCATTCCAGATGCCCTCAAAGATAGTTTCTGGATGGATAAAAGAGCTGAGCAACTATCGGTAGGTGAGTTTGAAGAGCTAACAAGGCTATATGAAGAGGTTGGAATGTTGAAGAAGTAGGCTTTGGTTTTAGCTGGTATTTGGTATCAAAAATCCAAAATCAAGGATATGGTTGGTTAACCCAGAATATTAAAATCTCACTATATTTGGATTATGAAAGAAGGAGAAGAAAAAGCAATTGGTGAGCTTCTATCTGAAATGCTTCATGAACAAAGACTTTCCAACCAAAGATTGGAAAGTCTTGAATATCAACAAATAAAAACCAATGCTGGAATAGGGGAACTAAGGTTGTCGGTAATGCGATTGGCAGACCAAATTGAGTTGGTCTTTAAGCATGGGCTAAGGATTGAAGCATTAGAAAAAGTGGTCTCTTAAATAGAATTTCCTCATCTTGACTTGTCTTCTGACAACCGTTGGCAATAAAAAAATGGGCTGAGAAACTGGGTGTAGCAGAATTTGAACAATTGAGCTTGCTTTATGAAGAAGAGGGGATGTTGAAAAGATAAAGATTGATTTTATTTTGTAGGTATCTTAGAAAACTAGCATCGAACAATCGAAATCATCAAAAAAAAGAATTGCGCCTACGCCTTTCCTTTTTGACCTTTGCGGCAGATTGTTTTCCACAAAACTGAATCATGCCACTGGAATCTGGAATTGAACCAAACGCCGAACAGCTCGAAATGCTGGAGCAGGCTGTAGAACTCAAAGACGCAGCTTTTGTGGTGGAAGAAATTGGCGATCTGCATCCAGTCGACATCACAAGTTTACTGTATAGTTTTGACAGCCAGTCTTGTAAATACATTATTTCGCTGTTGCCTTATGACATAGGCGCTCAGATAATGACCAAACTAGACTCTGAAACCCTGCGAAAATTCCTTAAAGTTTACGATTCTGCCGAGTTTGTAGCGTTTATTCCTTCCATGGATTCCGATGACGCAGTAGATATTTTGACCGAAATGCCGGTCCGCTTCCGGGAAGAAGTCATTGCCAGAATGACAGATAGAGAAATGGCCAGCCACATTGTGGAGTTGCTTCACTACGATGAAGATTGCGCAGGTGGGCTGATGGCTAAGGAAATCATCAAAGCGAATGTGAATTGGACAATAGTTCGCACCATTGAAGAAATTCGCCGTCAGGCTGAAAATGTAGAAAAGATTTATTCCGTGTATGTGGTTGACGATGAGGATATTTTATTGGGAAGGGTCTCGCTCAAAAAGATCATTCTGGCTAAAGGCCATACCCTTATCAAAGATATTTATGAGGAGGAAATCGTATTCATCGAAAGCTATCGTGAGCAAAGCGAGGTAGCTGAAATTATGCAAAAGTATGACCTTGAGTCTGTTCCTGTGGTGAACTTCCAGGGCAAACTTTTGGGTCGGATCACGATTGATGATGTAGTGGATGTGATTACCGAACAAGCCGAAGAGGAAATGAACCTTATGTCTGGTATTTCTGAAACGGTGGAGGAGGATGAATCCATATGGCTTTCCGCAAAATCACGCTTGCCCTGGTTGCTCATTGGGATGACTGGAGGATTGCTTGGTGCCAAATTCGCAGGCCTTTTCGAGTGGCAAATTCGCTTGGTTCCGGCCATGGCTTTTTTCATTCCACTCATTACAGCTACCGGTGGAAATGTTGGCATTCAAAGCAGTACCGTAATGATTCAAAGTCTTGGCAACAAAACAGTTAACAGTCTTACTTTTTTTCAAAAATTAGGAAAAACTTTGCTTATCGCACTTGTCAATGCAACTGTAATTTGCCTTGCGGTATTGGCATTAACCTTTCTGCTCGGCGATCCAATCCGGCTGGCAATGACGGTTGCGACAGCTATTTTTTCTGTGGTCATCCTGGCCTCAGTCATGGGTACGATCACACCATTTTTTCTAGACAAAGCTGGGGTAAATCCAGCCTTGGCAAGTGGGCCATTTATTACCACGGCGAACGATTTATTGGGTTTGGCGGTTTATTTTGGCGTGGCCTGGTGGATGTTGTGATCCAACCAAAAACAAGAATTTTGTCATTGCCTTATTCAATAAATATTTTTTCTACAAACCAAAAACGCCCAGTGATTTTTTTAAGGCAAACCTCTTTCCAACATAAAACCGAACTGTTGAAAAACCATATGAATAGGAAGTTCCGGTTCCCAAATTTTGGTTATTGGTTGAGTTGGATAAAAGGAATCCTCCGAAATAGTTGTCCGAGTTGTATCCAATTGAAATTCTTGAATCAAGCCTTAGTGTAAACTGTCCTTTATAGGCTACTTTTTCGTCATCAAGAAACGTTTTTTTTCCATTAAAAAAAGCCAGCCCGGGAGCTAAGTATAGGGTTGTGCATATTTTTTTAAATATCACAAATGTGTGTGCATAACCACCATTTAGTGCGAATGATCTGGCTAAAATCTGAACAAGTTGATCCTGACTTTTAAAATTATTAACCTGACCAGGGGGCACAATCGGCACTGTTGAGATAAGATTGTCAAAGTAAAAACCCAAACCAGCAAAAAATGAGCCGCCACTTCTTAGCTGTCTTGCGTTTTCACCTTGTGCTGCCATGTTTGAAAACTTGTCAGGTTGAAAAATATAATAGGCACTCACATGAATCAAATTACTCCTCATGGATGGGTTAATTGGATAATAACCAGGCTTTAATTCCAACCTTGTTGAGGCATCGGGATTGCTCCAATAAAAACCAGTAAATCTTTGCATGATGACATTTGCCCAAAATTTCGATTTGTTTATTCTAAGATAAAGTCCTGAATTTTTGGTCGTTCCCTTCTCTTTATGCTCATTGAAAGGCAAGCGGGTGAAAAGTTCAATGCCCACCCATTTGTAATCAAATGCAAGCCCAAAACGGGTCGCAGTAGCAGTTTTATATTCTATTTTACCCCTATTTTCTTGACTTAAAAGGGTGGTATTCAAGTTTATTTGAGTCAAATGGGTCGCTATGCTGATGTGGCTTTTATATGGTTTTATTTTGGAAATGCTGTCCCCAATATCATCAATTGCACAACTCGCAAAAAAAGGATGCGCACAAAAAACCAAAAAATAGAACGTTCTGGAAATGGCGCAAATGCTAAGATTTCTCAAATATGAATATGATTAATTTCTACCTTAAATCAATTGCTACAAACCAAGAAAACCAAGGCTTCTTTTGGTTTTAAATCGCAAGCCACAAAAAAATCTAAAATTCTGCATAGTTTGATCCAGGTAATTCCCACTCAACAACTTTTCATTAGACCAAAAACCGCCATAAAGAACACCATAATAAAGTCGTTCGCCATTGAAACCTAGTACAGATCGTGCTTCAAACCGATAACCTAAGTCCCAGTTTTTCAATTTTGTATTGTCAAAAAGCTCTTCATTTCTATCAAATCTTGCAATCGAAGGAGAGGCAGAAAGCGTTAAAAACCACTTTTTATGAAAAACGAAAGAATAAACGTAGCCAAAAGTAAAAAAGGTCTGGCTTCCTGAAATAGACTTAATCTGACTCAGATTCGGAAATTTATTCATATTCACTTTTGGGATGAATGAAGAATCGGCTTTTAATTCAAAATGTTGAAATCCAAGCCCGATGAGCGCAGAACCACCGCTTTTGATTTGCCTTTCAAATTGGCCAAAAGCAGCTGGATTGCTAAATTTATGGTGGTTGAAGAAATACAAAAAATTTGTTTGAATGATATTATCCAAAATATCAGGTCTTTTTGGCAGTGGATTTAAAGGCGAAAGTGGGTTGTAAAAAAGTCGATTGTCGTTCAAATAGAAGCCTCTAAATTGTTGGTAAAGGGCAAAAAAGGCAAATTTTCGACTGTTAATTGTAAATCTAAACGAGGAGCTTTTGGTTTGTCCTTTCCTTATTTTTTGTGAAGTAAAAGTTGGCAGATTAAGGCCAATTTCAACTCCAAACCATCTGTAATCCAATGCAATACCAAATCTGAATGGGTTCAATGTACGATACTTTAATTGAACATCGTCATCCGCATTGGAAATCGTAGAGCTAAATATTGGCTTGGTTATCGAGCAAGTGAGGTTGAAAAAATTGCGGCAGTTCAAAATCCTTGTAGAATCGTTTGACGAATTCGAATAGCATGAAATTTGATGTGAAAAAAGGAAAACGAATAAAACCCAAATACCCTGCAACAGAATTGACATTTTCCTGTAATTTTAGATGCTGGCAAAAATATCCAAAAAGAATTGCTCTATATGTTTGAAATCTTAACTTTTGAAATTCTGGCTCTATAAAGCAATCATAAACAACTACTTAAACACATTATTAGAATATACCAAAGAGAAACTTTCAAATTCAAATGAGACTCAGCGCAAACAATTATTGTTATAGAACCTCATCTTGTTTAAGCAAAAAATAGAATTCATTAAACAAAACTTCCACTTCAATTGTCTTATACCCACAACAAATGAGAATATCAGTTTTTAGAAAAGAGCATTTCAATGCTGCCCACAGACTCAACAATCCAGAATGGAGCGAAGAAAAAAACAAGGCTATATTTGGAAAATGCAACAACCCAAAGTACCACGGCCACAACTATGAGCTAATCGTAGAAGTTATTGGAGAAATTGATCCGGAAACAGGCTATGTGCTAGACATGAAGTATCTTAGCCAAATTATACAGGAACACGTTACAGAAAAATTCGATCATCAAAATTTGAATGAAGATGTTACAGATTTTAAAAACATTAACCCCTCAGCAGAAAACATTGCTGTGGTTATTTGGAATATATTAAGAAAACAACTCAGCGAAAAACTCGATTTAATTATTACATTATATGAGACAGAAAGAAACTACGTCAAGTACCCAGCAACTAGATAAAATACAAACTATCAATCCTTTAGAAGGCTTTACGATGGAAGAAATTGGCGATCAACATTTGTTTACAAGTTTCGATACGCCCATGCGAGACGATGCTTTTCAACTAGACGATGATACAAAAGTTGAACTGATTGAAAAACGGTTTGAAGAAATAATGAACATTTTGGGTCTGGATTTGACAGATGATAGTCTCAAAGGAACTCCAAATCGCGTGGCAAAAATGTACGTGAAAGAGATTTTCAAAGGCCTCAATCCAAAAAATGCACCTAAGATTGCCTTGTTTGAAAACAAGTATCAATACGATCAAATGTTGATTGAAAAGGACATTACCCTGTACAGCAATTGCGAGCACCATTTTGTTCCCATCGTTGGTCGGGCACATGTGGCTTATATTTCAAATGGGAAAGTAATAGGCCTGAGCAAAATCAACCGAATTGTGGAATATTTTTCAAAAAGGCCGCAAGTACAGGAAAGGTTGACCGTTCAGATTGCCAATTATTTATCTGAGGTTCTTGAAACACAACACGTTGCGGTAGTGATAGATGCCAAGCATTTGTGCGTAAGTTCAAGAGGAGTTGAAGACACGAGCAGTTCAACCATTACTGCAACTTATTTTGGAAAGTTTGCAGAGGGTGACACCAAAAATGAATTCCTGAGACATATTTATCAGGGGAAATAGTTCGCTCAAGTGGATCGCTAAACTAAAAATATTAAACTTTTCTGAATGAAAAACATACTCATAGTAGGAGCCAGTTCTGGAATTGGGGAGGCCCTTTTTCAAAAACTTCAATCTCAAAAAATCAACGTATTTACAGCTGGGAGAAAAAACATCCGGTCTGCTGGTCATGCCGAATTTGATGCAAGTTCCAATCAGCCTTTCATTTATCCAAGCGATTGGCCAACAGAGCTTCATGGCATAGTCTATTGCCCAGGAACGATCAATTTAAAGCCATTTTCAAGGCTCTCTTTTACAGATTTTTTAGCCGACTATCAAGTAAATGTTCTTGGATTTGTTGCTGTATTACAAGCGTGCTTGCCAGCCTTAAAAAAGGCCAATGGAGCTTCTATCGTCGTGTTTAGCACCATCGCAGCTTCAGTCGGGTTGAGCTTTCATGCCAGCATTTCTGCGGCTAAAGGCGCACTGCAATCTATGGCCGTATCACTTGCATCAGAACTTGCGCCAAGCCAGATTCGGGTGAATGTGGTTTCTCCTTCCTTAACCCAAACACCTCTTGCTGCAAATTTGCTCAATTCTCCCGAAAAAATTGAGGCGGCCTCAAAACGACATCCACTTCAACGGATTGGAAATGTGGATGACATGGCTGCCGCTGCTGCTTTTTTTCTTGATGAAAGTTCCTCATGGATCACTGGTCAAATCTTGGGTGTAGATGGCGGCATGAGTACTTTGAAATAAGGTACACTGTTTAATAATTTCCTAAATTTTGTTTTCAGATCTGGATAATAATTTTTAGGCTTGCAGTCTATTATTAACCATTTTGTCTAAGGAAAAAGTATTGCTTATCCCTGGGACGCTTCTTTTGTCCGAGCCATTTATGCAAGAGCCGCTTTTCGGTCGCTCGGTGGTATTGATTTGTCATCATGATGTGGACGGTTCTTTTGGATTGATCCTTAACAAACCTGCAGCCAACCCATTTGAAGAAGATGAAAAGGAGCATCCGCTACAAAACTTCCCATTTTTCGGAGGCGGGCCGGTGGAAACAAACAACATGTTTTTTGTTCACAATCTAACTTATCTGCCAGATTCTGTGTTGCTTAAGGATGGAATTTGCTGGCAAGGCAATTATGAGGCGTTGCTAGAGGCGATAGACGAAAATGCGTTTCGAAAAGACAATGGCAGGCTACTCGTAGGATATACGGGTTGGGCCGAAGGACAATTAGAGGAAGAGCTTGAGAGAGAAGATTGGATGGTGTATAATGGCCCAATTGATGACATTCTGACTCAGGACTCTGATCATTTATGGAAAAATTTACTTCAGAAAATGGGGCCTTACTACAAGATGGTCTCCAATTTCCCGACCGATCCCAATTTGAATTGAAATAGGAAAAAAAAATAGCCGATCATCTATTCCAGATAATCGGCTATAAATCATTTACAATAAGGCTAATGCTTAATAACCAATGGTCTTGAAATCAATTTTTCGCCATTTCGAATTCTGACCCAATAGATCCCTTCTATCAACTTACCAACATTTACCCGTAAGCCATCTTCTTCTTTCGAAACTTCTATTTCATTTTTAATCGCTCTTCCATCTAAGCCAATAATTTCCAAATCATTTGGTAAAAAAGATTGATTTTCAAATTTTATGTGGACAATCTGATCGGCAGGATTTGGATATAAAATTGAGTTTTGCTCAATGCGCAGTTTGCTTGATGTGGATAGTGTTTGCGAAACATCATCCAGATAAAAGAAATAATCTTCAACATCGTTAACATCACCATCTGTTGCGTAAAATGCGACAACTATATTTTGCCCTTCATATTCTGCTAGAGGCACTTCATATGTTGAAAACTGATTTCCTGGCACGTTTTGTACATTGAAAAAGAAAACGGTTTTCCAGCTTTGGCCACAGTTGTTACTAATCTTCACCTTTAATGAATCGTCAGAACCCATTAACGATGCAAGTACACCATTAGATGTCAGAACAGCAGCCTTGAATTGGAGTACTTTTCCTGCCTCGACCAAAAAGGATGGACTAGTCAACCAATCCTTTTTGTTAAGAAAAAACAAATTAATTCCAGCTGTTGGCCCGTTGCCTAAAGAAGTATTGTGAAGACTGAGACCAGAACCCCAGGTTGAAGATGTTCCAAGGGGAATAAGACCAGTCTGTTCCTTCCAACCTGGAAATGCGGCAGAAATGTTTACTCCAGTATATCCTGTGAAATTAACTGGCAACAGTGGATCCGCTTTTTTTGCAACTTTTTCATTCTTTATACTATCATTTACCAAATTCTGATCGCCCGCAAGATTTGCCCAGGCAGAAATAAAATAATTGCCAAAATTTGGAAATTGGATTGGAACGGAAAAAGTCAAAATGGTACTGCTTTTTGGTGCCAGGTTCTGTGTAAATGTCTGGCTTACTATATCTTGTCCATTCACAGAATACGAAACTGGAATAGAAGATAGAGCTTGTGTTCCAGAATTTCTTACCCCTATCTGCAAAATTAGAGAGTCGCCAACTCCGCAGGTCAAATCGGGAAGTATTATTTTAGAAACCTGAAGATCATTTGGCACAGGGACCAAAACCTCGAGGTCATCTATATGAATATCATAGTCTTGGGAATTACTTACGGAACCATCTGTTGCATAAATTCCAATTAATAATTGATTTCCACCAAACTGAGTTAAAGGAGCATCAAATTCCACCAATTGATTTGTCAGTCTATCCGCATTGGTAAAAAACTTAACATTGGTCCATGTTGTTCCACAATTCGCACTAACTTTTACAATTAGAGAGTCATCTGTACCCATGGAAGATGTTTCAATAGAGTTATTGGCAGTTACCGCAATTTTAAACCTAAAGACTGAATTGGCTACCGGAACAAAAGGCTTTGATACTATCCAATATCTAACAAAATTTGAAAATAGATTTACTCTCGCCGTTAAACTACCAAGTGCCGCCGTTTGAGCAGGTAACGATGCCATCCAGGAAGATGTTGTTCCTGTAGCATCCAAACCAGATCTTTCAGACCAGCCCGGAAAAATAGTAGATAGGTTTTGACCAGTAAATCCTGTAAAATCGATCTCAGTAAACGTAGAACCCTCACGCGTTGCCTTTCTATTTTTTATAGAGTCGTTATCAGGATTGGCATCATCAACCAATGAAGTCCAGGCCGAAAAAGAGTATGTTCCTGAAGTTGTAGTTTGTGCTGTTGTCAAAAAGGTGTAACTTGTTGTGTCGCCAGGGGATAAAATACTAGTAAAATTTTCGCTTACTGCTGGCGAGCCATTTACTGAAAAACTTAGAGGAAAATTGGTTTGAGACTGTGATCCAAAGTTTTTGAGTTTCACCCTAACAGGCACATTTGCATCTAAACCACATTTTGAAACTGGGAGAATCAAGTTTAAAACGCCAACGTCTTTTGCAGAAGGCGAATAAACCTTAATATCATCAATTGCCCAATAGAACGCATATTTTCCATAATACCTAAACCTAATTTTCATCTCTGCATTAACACTAGATGAAACATCAAATTTTGTCTGAACCGGAGCTGTGCCTGTTCCAATACTTGAGCCAACTTGTTTTTGTAGCTTTACCCAACTTGCCCCATTAAATACTTCTACTATACCCGAGTCAGAAGGAGTTCCTGAAAAGTCTTTATAGTGTTGATAAAACTCCAGAATCACTTGAGTTGTTCGTGGAGCAGTAAAATTGGGAGAAGTGAGTGTTTCATTCGCCACAGTACTTAACCCACCACTATCGCTTGATACGAATAAAAAATTTGAACCCAACATAGACAAATTGTTCAATCCGATTATGCCAGGTGCATGAATATACCACCGGGCAGGACCCGTTCCAAGATTCACATCAGTCCACGATGTTGGAAGCGAATTCCCATTAAAATTCTCTGAAAAGTAAACTTGAGCCCAAAGCGACTGATGGCTAAAAAATATAATAGAGCATAAAATAAAGGCAATTTTCTTTTTAACTGGGGTAAAGATTGATTTCATAATTTTTGTATTTAACATAAATATTCTTCAAAAAGTTTAATATGATCGCAAGTAAAACATTATCGCTAAAAATCTAAATCAATTTAGATCTATTTTCGATTTCCAACCTTGGTATAATTCCTGATACCATATTGTTCTTTTAGGGTCTGGACTAATGGTGAACATTGGCTTAAGACCTGATTTCCAATCGCTTTGACTAATTTTTCCCAAACCAATTGCCCCTCCAACAGCAGCGCCTAAACTTCCGTTAGAGTCAACCAATTGCAGTTCTGATTGGGTAACATCCGCAAATATATGTCTGAAAAGAGAACTTAGAAACAGATTTGCATTCCCCGCTCTAACTGTTTTTGCTTCAATCTTCATATCTTTCATTATTTCAAAGCCATAATTGAGGGCATAAACAATGCCTTCCTGAGTAGCCCTAACCATATGTGCAGGGGTGTGTACGTTGAAGTTTAAGCCTGAAAAGCTGCCACCAGGATTTCGATTGTTTAGCAACCTTTCGGCTCCGTTTCCAAAAGGATAGGCCTTCAAATGGTCACTACCAGGGTGAATGCCCACAGCCATATCATTCAGATATTGATAGTCGGGCAATTGATTTGTGCCTGAAGCAATTAACTTTCTTAGCCAACTATAAAAAATTCCCGTTCCATTCAAACATGCCAATACACCTATTCGGGTATGGTTTGCTGAATGGTTGACGTGTGCAAAACTGTTAACTCTACTTAATGAATCCGCTTTTAAATGATCATTTATACCATATATAACCCCTGATGTACCAGCATTGGCTCCTATCTGGCCCGGGTCCATGACACCAAGTGCGAAGGCATTGTTGGGCTGATCTCCAGCACGATAACCAAGTTCTACACCCAACGGCAATCCCAATTCTTCTGCAACATCAGGCTTTACCCTGCCTTGAGGGCAAAAAGATTCATGGGCTTTAGGAAACATATTTGGATCAAAATCAAAATAGGTCATCAAAGCTTTGGCGGGTTGATTGTTGATAAAATCCCACAATATTCCTTCTGAGAGACCAGAAAAAGTAGTGCTTACTTCTCCGGTAAGTTTTGCGGCAATGTAGTCTCCTGGCAAAAAAGCATATTTGGCCCTTTCATAGATTGACGGTTCATTGTCTTTAACCCATTTCAGTTTGGATGCAGTAAAATTACCTGGGGAATTTAGAAATCTGGATAGACAATTTTCTTGTCCCAAATCTTTAAAAGCCTGATTTCCAATAGAAACAGCCCGGCTGTCGCACCAAATAATCGAGGGACGAAGCGGTTCCAGATTTTGATCCGTAACCACAAGGCCATGCATCTGGTAGGTAATGCCTATGCTTACAACTTCTTTGAATTGGTTTGGAAAACCAGCTTTTAATTCCTTACAAGCCACAACTAAATGATTCCACCAAGTTTGCGGCTCTTGCTCCGCCCATCCTGTTCTATGTGCAATCATTTCCATCTCCTGAGCAGGGGATTGAGTATACCCAATTGCTTCAAAGGAATTTCCGTTCACAAGTGCTACCTTAATTGAAGAAGATCCGATATCAATGCCTAAAAAATTCATGATTGTTTTATTCTGATTTGATGGGTGTAAATAAAAATGAAATAGAGTTAGAAATCAAAGATTCCTATGCACTGATTTTTAAATTTTACACATTTACTTTAGGTTCAATTGTATGTATGAAATGGCAAATCAAAAAACATCAAACCAAGTAATTGGGGCCATTTTTGGTACGGAATGTACTGATATTTAAGTGCCAGATTATTTAGAAATTGCTTACACAGGTAACCGCCTTTACTAATCTAATATCGTAAAAATTAAAAATTTTTGAAGCTGACTATCAAGAGCTTATTCCTTAGGAAATTTGAAAAATTCTCCAATCCATAAAAAATTGTTCAAGTTTGGGGTCTAAATCAACTGCAGCTGAAACGACTTTTATTCTTAATAATTGGTTTACTTTTCCTTGAATTATCTTATTTAAATTTCAATTGTCGTACTTCTTTTGAACTAAATCTACAACTTGAAAAGTTGGGCATTGGTACATTACATTTTTGTATTGGAAAAAAACAACTACACATTTAATTATGTCAAGCCAAATACATTTGCGTGGAAACCTATAAATAGTAAACGTTAAATGATTTATAACTTACAAATGCACTATTCTTTTACAAGAAATTCGGATCGAATTTATAAACCCGAAAAAATCATTTACTTATTCTATGATAGGTAGTTAGATATCTTTTATTATTTAATACGTAGAACTAAACATAATGCTGTTCAACTCCGTCAATTTTGCAATTTTTCTACCTATAGTATTTTTTATATATTGGTTTGTCGCAGGCAAATCATTAAATCTGCAAAATATTCTACTTTTAGCTTCAAGTTACTTTTTTTATGCTTGTTGGGATTGGCGATTTCTATTACTATTAATCTTTTCCACATTTCTTGATTATGTAACTGGAATTAAAATATCTACCTCCAAAAATATGAACAATAAAAAGTTTTGGTTCTGGTTAAGCATTTCCATCAACTTAGGCTTTCTAGGTATTTTTAAATATTACAATTTTTTCGCTCAATCTTTTTCAGATGCTATAGCCAACTTCGGACTTAAGATAAATCCTTTCACATTGCAAGTTATACTCCCTGTTGGCATTTCATTTTACACCTTTCACGGATTGTCTTATGTGATTGATATCTATAACAATAAAATTAAAGCCGAACGGAACTTTATAGACTATTCTGTATTTGTGAGCTTCTTTCCTTTGCTAGTGGCAGGTCCAATAGAAAGAGCAACACACTTACTTCCACAAATACAAAAACAAAGAGTTTTTAGTTTCCCAAATGCTGTTGTGGGATTGAGACAAATTCTTTGGGGCCTTTTTAAAAAAGTGGTCATTGCGGATCAGTGTGCAAAAATTGCAAACATTCTTTTTGATCTCTCAAATGGGTATTCTGGCACCACATTGATCATTGGTGCCGTTGCATTTGCCTTTCAAATTTACTGCGACTTCTCTGGATACTCGGATATCGCATTGGGCACAGCAAAACTATTTGGGATAGATTTACTGAGAAATTTCGCTTTCCCTTATTTCTCAAGAGATATTGCCGAATTTTGGAGAAGATGGCATATTTCACTTTCAAGTTGGTTCAAAGACTATTTATACGTCCCTCTTGGAGGAAGTAGGGTTGGTCTTTGGAAAAAAGTAAGAAACACATTAATCATATTTTTAGTAAGTGGATTTTGGCACGGCGCCAATTGGACATTTATTGCATGGGGTGCATTAAATGCATTATACATTTTGCCCTCAATAATATTTAAATCAAACCGACTGAATATAGAAACGATAGCTTTAGCCAGGGTTTTCCCTACCGCAAGAGAACTATTTGCAATGCTTTTCACTTTTACTTTAACTGTTTTCGCCTGGGTCTTTTTCAGATCTCAAGACATTGGCTCAGCAATAATTTTTATAAAAAAGGCAACAATAGGCCTTTTTTACAATTACTCTTATCTACAAACTGCTCTGTTTTTTGATCGAAATATTGGCTATTCAATGGCCATTATAATATGCTTATTTATACTATTTGAGTGGAATGGAAGGGGATACAACTTTGCAATTGAGAAAATTCTATCTTCAAGACCTGTTTGGATTAGATGGAGTTTTTATTATGTGCTCATATATATGGTTTTAATTTATTCGGGAGGTGAAGAACCTTTCATTTATTTTCAGTTCTAGTTATGAAAAGCTTTGTTTCCAGACTAATTATTTTTTTAGCACTTTCTCTATTTTCATTATGTTTGATCAGCACCATTGTCTTGCACGCTATAAACTATCAGACCAACGATAATGCCATTTTTTTATGGGGTGATTCTCAAATATTCCATGGCGTTAATCTCCAAAAATTAAGAAAATCAACTGGCAAGAAGATCTATAGTGCCGCAAATGGCGGAGCTGGTGTTTATGATTTTTTGGTTTTTTCTGAAGTGGTTCCAAACAACTCAACAGTCATAATCGGAGTAACCAAACTTGTATTAATACGAAAAAGGATTCTAGATAGAAACAGCTCTGGCATTTCTCTTACAGCTCTTATTGCACTAGCAAGAAACCAATATTCCTTTGTGGAAATTTTTGACATTGTTGATAACACTAAAATGCCAACAAAGATCTTTAGCTCCTTTTCTGATCTTTACCCGACTAGCGATTCGATTGTATATACAGAGTCTTTGTTATTTCTAAAAAGTGTATTTTCAACCGTTCCGGAATATTATGTTGACAAAGAAAATATCTTTCTTCTCTGTCTAGAAAAATTAGAAAATAAGAATTGTAAAATAGTTTTCCTTGACATGCCTTTTCATCCTGTTCTAAACGAAATTAAGGACGCTTCTTTATTAGGTGTAGCTATTGATCGTTTTCGAAGCAAAATACTAAAAAGATACAATTGTCTAAAAATAGACACGCTTATTCTTACAAGCCAAGTGCAAAAGATGCATGACCTAACGCATCTTAATATTAATGGTGCGAGTGAAGTGTCAGGCTTTCTTTCATCGGGTTTTCTTAACGGGTTTAAAGGGAAAAATAAGACAGGCAATGCATATGTTTTTGTAAAATTATAATTGGCATTATTCATTGATTTTCAACTTGTTTGCAACAAATAAAACGTCAATTAATTTAATTTTAAATTTCAATAAATACGCAATTCTAATCTGAATTTGATTGTTACAAGGCCAAAACAAAATTCAAAATAGATACTATCCCAGTTTGGAAACTAAAATTAAGAATTTTAAATTTATTGAATTGATAATCTGAAAGATTCGTCAATCCATGAAAAATTGCTCAAATTTGGCCTCTAATTTTTTCTATAAAAAGACAAGCGTGCGTCAGACTCTTCCAATTCGCTCAAGACATTTTTTTTATATTCTTTTGATTCTCAGTGCTATTCTGCTTCATCAAACAGGTTATGGTCAAAAAGTTGGGTACGGCCCAAAATTAGGGGCAGGTGCTTCTTTTTTTAGGGGTGACTTTCCAATAAGCGGCATGAGGTTACCCAAATTTGGCTATTCGTTTGGAGGCTATTTAAGCATAAAGGGGAAAAAAAATAAGAAGTGGCAGTTTGAAATGAACCTGCTTTATACAAAAAGGGGCAACAATTCTAATTTTACAAATACCATAAACTTAAAAGAGAATGATCCTTATCCAGCGTTCAAGAATGAATTTACCTACAACATAGGCTATTTAGAGATTCCATTGCTCTTTAAATATATGCTGAACAAAGGGGGTATGGTTAGACCTTATTTAATTTTCGGTCCAGTCTATTCCGGACTTATCAATGCAACATTTACAAATAATACTCTTGGCAATAAGAAAGAGTTGGATGCCAAAGATTATTTGAATAGAGATGACTTTGGAATTATGCTCGGTTGGGGAATTCAGAATTTCATTTTGGATCGTTGGTATCACCTTGACATAAGATACTATCATGGATTTATTAACCATAGCGAGTTTCTTCAAAATGATTTAATTCCCTGGAGAGGTACTGCATCCAATACCGCAGCCCCAATTATCTCTGAATATAGGAATAGCACAATTACAATAACCCTTGGCGTAGGTCTCGAGCTGAGTGAAACTTTTTTCCTTCGATAGGTTTTCTTGGTGCCTGATCCTTTTCGCTTGACTTATTAAAAAATTTCTTTCTCCAGTGTTCTTATTGGAAAGTGATTTAAATTCGCAAGTCAACTATGCGAGTATTTTTCAGCCTACTTTTATCATTCCTTATTTCTCTCGGGCTAGTAAGCAAGGCCACTATTAAACCTCAGAATTTTCTTTTTAAAGAGAATAAAGGACAGTGGCCCAACGATGTATCTTTTAAAGGTGAAATAGGAAGCCATAGCATTTGGCTTCAAGGCAAAAGCATAACCTATCAATTGGTGAATGAAAAACTTCATCCGCTCAATCAGTTGCATAGTTCCAGACACGGGGAAAAAATTGACCGAAGCAAGCCTTTCGCCCATGTTTTTAAGCTGAATTTTGAAAATGCCCTTTCCACATGCGCAAGACCAGCATCCAAACCGGTTAACACCCAGTTTAATTACTACCTTTCAAATTCAGAAACAGAGTGGGTAGCTAGTGCTAATGCCTATGAATCTGTAGTTTATTCCAATCTGTACAAAGGAATCGATCTTAAGATTTATGGTGGAAACAATTTTATCAAATACGATCTCGAACTAGATGAAGGAATCGATGCGAAGCAGATTAAGTTTAGTTATGAGGGTTTAAACGGAATAGAAATTTCCGGAGGGAAATTGCGCCTAAAAACATCTCTTGGAACAATAGAGGAGCATATTCCAAAAGCATATCAACTAATTGAAGGCCAAGCTAAAATTGTAGATTGTTCGTTTACATTGTCGAACAACATAGTTGGTTTTAAATTTTCAAAACCTTTAAACCCCAAATACAAAACTATCATAGATCCTATTTTGCTGTTTTTTACTTATAGTGGATCATTGTCTGACAATTGGGCAAATTCTGCAGTTAGCGATGCAAAAGGAAATTCATACACTGCCGGAACTGTTTATGGCAGTTTTTTCCCAACAACCTTAGGGGCATTTGATCGAACCTTTAATGGAACAAATGGAAATCCTTATTTGAACTATGATATTGGCATCCTAAAATTTAACCCAACTGGGAGTGAATTACTTAGCTGTACTTACATGGGCGGAAATGGCTCAGAAACACCACATTCTTTGGTGATGGACAACAACCTGAATCTTGTGGTTATGGGAAGCACTTCCTCGTCAAATTTTCCCACTTCTTCATCTGGCTTCCAAAGGACTTTTGGAGGAGGTCCCGCGGAAAATCCTTACGGTTATTTGGCTGATTTAGACTATCCGTCATATATATCTGGTTCCGATTTATTCATTTTCAAGCTTAGCGAGAATGGGCAAAGATTGATTGCTTCAAGCTTTTTAGGGGGAAATGGAACGGATGGAATAATGAATGTAAGGGAAACACTGGTTACCAACTACGGGGATCAGTTTCGAGGAGATGTAATTATTGATTCTGACAACAATATTTATATCGCAAGTCATTCACATTCAGCTAATTTTCCAATAAAAAACGCATCTCAAGGCCGTTTAAACGGACAAGTAAATGGAGTTATTTGTAAATTAAATGCAAATTTAAGTACCCTTCTTTGGTCCACCTATTTTGGAGGATCTGAAGAAGATGCACTCTACTCCGTTCAGCTACTGGGCAATGATCAACTTGTGGTTTGCGGCGGAACCACAAGCAAAGATTTATCCATTTCAGCCAATGCCTACAAAAAAACCAAAACAGGAAATGACATTGATGCTGTAGTTGCTGTTTATAAACGAAACAACGGACAGCTTCTCCATGCCACTTATTCAGGCACAAATTCTTACGATCAATCCTATATTGTACAAAGTGATCCACAGAATAATATTTATATTTTTGGACAGAGCCAAGGGCAAATGCCTAAAAGCGCTTCAACATACGGACAAGCAAATGGAGGGCAGTTTCTTCAAAAATTTAATTCTGGTCTGAATCAATTGATATGGGGAACCACATTTGGTTTCAGTCCATTCAAACCCAATATTTCACCAACTGCCTTGATGATAGACTCTTGTAATAGAATTTTTATGGCTGGTTGGGGCGGCAAGGTGAACTACATTGGACCGGGGTTTGCCGGTGGCTATACGGCTGGTCTTCCTGTTTCATCAGATGCGTTGCAGCCCAGAACGGATAGTTCAGATTTTTACTTTCTTGTGCTTAGCGCCGATGCTAAAAATCTTGTTTATGGTTCCTATTTCGGATCTTCCGTAGGCAAAGGTGAACATGTGGATGGGGGCACCAGTCGGTTTGATAGAAATGGAACAATTACCCAAGCTGTTTGTGGCTGCCGAGGTGAAGATGGAAATTTTTTTCAAGGTACTCCTGGCGCCTATCGGCCTGAAATAGGGAGCGGTAACTGCAATAATGGCGTGATGAAAATCAATCTATTCGATTTAAAGGTTGATTTCAAATTTACAGGCGAGTTGACTTGTCCGGCAAATTTAACTCTTAGGAATAATTCTCAAAATGGAGAATCCTACACATGGTATTTTGGAAATGGAGATTCGCTACAATCCAACAATTCATCTATTTCATATCAATATAAAACACCTGGAAAATACCAAATCATCCTCAAAGCAATCAATCGAAAAACATGTAAATATGAAGCTATACGTGCAGATTCGATCACGATTCCCAATCCTTTCCCTTTCCCAAAAATTGAGCAAGAAGATCTTTATTGTGTAGGCGATACGTTATTTCCTGTATTTGAAGAATTGCGGAATTACGAGATAAAATGGAATCCGACAATTTATCTAAATGATCCAACTTCTTATAAACCGAATATAACCCCCTTGAGCAGTGTCAATTATGTAATTTCAGCCGTCGATTCAAAAGGTTGTAAAAGTGTTTCAACCTACAATATGAAAAATAGAAAAATAGAACTTGGCTTTGGAGTTGAGAAAGAGTTCAAGCCTTGCGAAGGCACTTATACCGTCCGGCTTTTCTCTAATAAAGACAGCTCTGATCAATATGTCTGGTACTTTGAAAATGGCGATTCGGCAATTGGCCAGGCAGTTACCAGAATATACAAAGCCAATGGCAATTATCCCATTCGTTTATTGGGTCGAAAAAATAGTTGCATTGATAATGCCCTTGATACACTATCACTTTTTGAACAAAAAATTACGCTAACACCAGAATTCACCAGCTCACGCTTTTTCCAGAGTTGTGACCAACCGTCTGTTCAATTTAAGAACCAAAGCATTAATTCACAAGCTTTTATATGGGATTTTGGGGATGGAAACACAAGTACAGATATCGACCCGATTCACAAGTTTGAGAAACCAGGGAAATATATTGTAAAGCTAGATGGGTTTAGGGGTATATGTAGAACTCAGATTGAACATCTAGTCGATGCGGAAGAATTTAAAGTTCCAAATCTGATCACAATCAACAACGATCTAAGGAATGAAACCCTTGAAATCAAAGGCCTTCAACCCGGTTGGACCTTAGATATTTATAACCGCTGGGGTAAATCTGTTTATCATTCGAATGACTACCAAAATGACTGGAAGGCCGAAAATCTGGAAGAAGGAACCTATTTTTTCAACATCACATTTCCAGAAGGCGATCATTGCAATGGTTGGGTCCAAGCTATGAAACCGTAACAGGCAAATAAGTTACTTCCTTTACCGTCAAAAATGTTCGAAAACAAAAAAGCCGATCCAAACACTTGAACCGGCCTTTTATATTTCAAAATTGAACTTTAGATTTTAACGATTCGAAGAATCTCATTTTTGGAATCACCTTTTAAATGAAGGAAATAGATTCCATTAACCAATCGGCTCATATCCAATTGAATGCCTTGTGAAGTCACACTCCAGCTTAGTTTTACTTCTTTGCCCAAAATGTCTTTCAGCCCTCCCACCTCATAGTTTTCTGTAGTGCGGATGATGAGTTTGTCTTTCGTTGGATTTGGAAAAACGACCAGGCCTCCATTTTGGATGCTTTTTACAGACACAAAAGTTCCAAAGGCTGTCAAAACGCCGATTCCGGTTAATCCTGAAATTGCCACTGCATTTTGATTGGTTTCGATAACACCACCGGTTGATATCCAATCTGTTCCATTAAAAAACTTTGGTTCTAAGGCAGTCTCTGGTCCACCAGTAATGTCAGCATCAGCATAGAAAAGACCCAATGAATATACGAGACCTGTTGCATTTCCTGTTGTTTCCACATATCGATTTATTTTCACATCTGCATTGGCAGGAATATTCGCAGCTGCTGTAAAATAGGGTTTTACAAACAGTTTACCTGCTGATAACGAAGTAACATCTGCCGCAACAAAAGACCTTGCAGTCAATGAGCCAACCGGAAAAACAACTTGTGGAGCGGAAGCAGAAATCTCAATAAATGAATTTGTGCCTAAGCGAACATAATTATTTGCGCTGGCTTTCATCTTTCCTGAGACATAAACCAGGTTGCTATCCAAAGTTGGAGAGTTTCCAAATGTGATGGTATCGCTTATTGCAGCTCTGATGGTTAATTTATTTAATGCCGGAACAGAAATTGCCTCTGGCCCAGAAGTTAAAGCAGACCAGTACTCTAAATTATATTTTCCACTTGTGTTGTTGAATGCGGAATTAATTCCACCATTTAACCTCCTCACAGTTGCGCCTGAGAGCATTCTGAGGTTTGTTGTGCCTGTCATTATTCCATTAAGCAGATCAAGTCGATTGTAAATTGTTAGAAATTGACCAATTGCCAAAGGATTGGTAGATTTATTATGAATCAAAGTCCCCAATTTTCTAAAGCCAGTCGCAAAAGTTAGACCTGATGTTGTTGAATTACTTACTATTTCAAATGTGGAAAGACTATCAGCTCTCAAAACTGAATTGCCATCATTTGTAGGCAATCTCAGTTCTCCGTTAATTTTTAATTTCCAACCTGAGAAATTGTAAAATGCACCCGTAGAAGCACGGCCATCAGCTAAAGAATGAAACAAACTGTCAACTTCCAGATTTATTTTTTGAAAAACGCCCGCAAATCTGTCGGCTCTGTCAGTCATTATAAG
>Ga0105046_10004606_pt1 | contig 21914 bp, 21 predicted proteins | sample MAT03_FD_78385 | JGI IMG/M metagenome (GOLD analysis project Ga0105046, IMG submission 78385) | Freshwater microbial communities from Lake Fryxell liftoff mats and glacier meltwater in Antarctica - MAT-03 (megahit assembly) | ecosystem: Environmental > Aquatic > Freshwater > Ice > Liftoff...
CCCGACGGCCAGTTGCTTTTGCGGCAATGATTCGCCCCGCACGGCAAAGAGAATGGACGCCAGACCGCGTTCGAGCTGGCGCTGGAGAAACAACTGTTCATCCGCGCGCGCGTACCGGCTTTGGGTTTGTTCGTACTGCTGGAGTTCCGCCTGCGCCGTCGGCAACGTGAGCCGCCCGGTCGCGCCATCCACTTGAAAATAGATTTGGATCAGCGGATCCTTCGACCCGGCCGACAATGGCGACGGCACCACGGACGCGCCCTCGGACGCGCCTTGCGGATCATGGAAATACGGCTGGTAATGGTAGAAGGGCCGCTTCGCCTCGGCTTCGATGAGCCGGTTGAGCCGCTCCGACAATTGCTGCGCCAACCGCACCGCCGTGTCGCGCGCCGCCTGCTGCGCATTGTCGGTCAACTCCGCGGCCTGATGCCGCACTTCGCGCGTGCCGACGAGATACCACGCGATGCACGGCAACGCGAGTGCCAGCAGCGTGAGTCCCAAAGCCAGCGCGGCTCGTTTGTCGCGGAGTTTCATGCGCGAGATTGGGAGTGCGGTGACTTGTCACCGCTTTGTTGTTCGTCGTTGCCGCGTTGCCCAGAAACGACAAAGTGCCGACAAGTCGGCGCACTCCAAAGGTTCATCGGACACCCCACGCGTAACCGACGCCTTTGACGGAGACGATGATTCGCGGATTCGCCGCGTCGCGCTCGATCTTCTGCCGGAGATTATGGATTGTCATATCCACCGTGCGCGTCTCCATGTCGGCGCGCATCCCCCAGACCTGCTCCAACAATTCCTCGCGCATCACCGACCGCGCCCGATGCCGGTACAGCCAGCGCACAATCCCGACTTCGCGCGGCGTCAACGTGATGGTTTTCTTGCCGCGGCGCGCCACGCAATGACCGAGATCAAATTCACAACCGTCCGCCGTCACAATCTCCGGCTCCACCGGCACCGACTTCACCCGCCGCGCCAACGCCTCAATCCGGGCTAATAATTCTCGGGCACCAAACGGCTTCGTCACATAATCATCCGCGCCGACTTGCAACCCGCGCACCTTGTCGTCCTCCGCCCCGCGCGCCGTCAGCATCAAAATTGGCAACCCCGGTCGCGCCTTGCGAATCCGGTGACACACCTCCAGCCCATCCAGCTTCGGTAACATCACATCAAGCACGATCAACTCGATGGAAGCATCCAACCCCCACTTCGCCGCCGCCACGCCATCACAGGCAACCTCCACGCCGTAACCCGCCCCGCGCAACAAATCCACCAACCCATCCCGCAGCAACGGCTCATCTTCGACAACGAGAATTTTCATCGCGCCCAAAGTCTAAGCCGCCCGGCAGGTGCCACAAGGTAAAAGGTGTGTAAACTTTGAAGGGAACGAATCGCCGATGCCACGTCGTGGTTCGTCGCGGACAACGCCCTCTCCCGCACCTCGTTGGCCGAGGCAAGAGAATCACCCACCGGCGCGCAGCCAATTGGCGGCGGCTTTTGCCCAGTAGGTGAAGATGATGTCGGCGCCGGCGCGTTTGAACGCGGTGAGAGTTTCGAGGGCGGCGGCTTTTTCGTCGAGCCAGCCGTTTTGGGCGGCGGCTTTCAGCATCGCGTACTCGCCGCTGACGTTGTACACGGCCACCGGCACCTGGAACCGTTCTTTGACGCGCCACACCAAATCCAGATAGGGCAAGCCGGGTTTGACCATGATGATGTCGGCGCCTTCTGCCAAATCTTGCGCCACTTCGCGCAACGCTTCGGCGGCGTTGGCGGCATCCAGCTGATACGTTTTCCGGTCGCCAAATTGCGGAGCGCTTTCCGCGGCGTCCCGGAACGGTCCGTAGAACGCGGAGGAAAATTTGGCGGCGTAACTCATGATCGGCAATTCCGCGTGCCCCTGTTTGTCGAGCGCCGCGCGAATCACGCTCACCCGGCCATCCATCATGTCGCTCGGCGCCACGATGTCCGCCCCGGCATCGGCAGAGGCAACGGCGGCTTTGGCCAGCAACGCGAGCGTGGGATCATTCAGAATCTCCTGCCCCCGGACAATGCCGCAATGGCCGTGGCTCATGTATTCGCACAGACACACATCGGTAATCACCAGCAACCCGGGCACTTCCTTCTTCAACGCCCGCACCGCGCGCGGCACAATGCCGTTCGCAGCGTACGCGCCGGTCGCTTTCGCATCCTTCCGATCGGGAATGCCGAAAAGAATCACGCCGGGCACGCCGGCTTGGGCGAGGGCGGCGGCTTCTTTCACCAATTCATCCACCGACAGTTGAAACTGGCCGGGCATGGAGGCGATGGGCCGGCGTTGGCGGGTGCCTTCCCGCACGAACAGTGGTTGAATCAGGTCGCCGACGGTCACTTCGGTTTCCCGCACCAGCGCGCGCAACGCGGAATTGCGGCGGAGCCGGCGCAATCGGGTAATGGGATAGGCCATGAGTTACGGGCGGTCTTCTGCTTCTTGGATGACGGAAACCACGTCCTGTGGCGTCGCGGCGGCGTCGAGCCGTTCGCAAAAGGCCGGCTGGCGCAGGATGCGGGCGAGCCGGGCGAGCAGTTGCAGATGTTCGCGGACGTTCGGGGCGCAGAGCAGGAAAAAATGGCGGACGGGCTTGCCATCCAGCGCGGCGAAATCCAAACCCGTTGGATGCCGGCCGTAGCCGATGACGGGGCGGTCCACGACGCCGATGAGGGCGTTGCGCGAGTGCGGGATGGCGACGCCTTCGCTGACGCAGGTGGAACACAATTCTTCGCGCGCCTTGAGGGCTTTGACGAGCGCGCTGAGCAGCCGTTTTTCACTGGGCGGAATGACCAGCATCGCCAACTCGCGCAGCACCGCATCCTTGTCCGCCGACATGAGATTCAAATTCATGCGCAACGGATTCAGCGCGCCGACCAACGTCAGGGCTTCGGTCACGCCGGTGGTGGATGCCGGCAGGGGCTGCTCGGAAACGGGCACGTTATTCTGACGGGATTGCCAGGCGGCGACGACTTCGGGGCGAAATCCCCAGTGGCCGCCCACCTTCGTGCCGGGCAGATCGCTTTTTTGGGCGAGTCGGCCGACGGTCTTTTCGCTGAGGTTGAGACGCTCCGCGACTTCTTTGATGGTCAACAGTTGGCTTTCCATAAGATTCGTTCGGGGGAAACTATAGCGGCTGCCCGCAGCGGCGCAAGGAATCTAACAGGTTGTTTTTGATTGTATTCAGGCCGTGAGCCATTAAGACGGTTGCCGATGAAACGACTTTCTTACGGGCTGGCCGGCGTGTTGGCGGCGTGGTTGTCCCTGGCCGGCACGGTGGCCGCCGAGGACCAGACGCAACCGCTGTTCCGTTCGTATGCCGGCGCTTTCTTGTGGAGCGACGAGGATCACAATTTTCTCATCGAATCCGAAGTGCAGTTGCCCCTGTTGGTGCGCGATCCGTGGTTGCTGCTGTACCGACACCGGGAGACGACGCCGTTTTTGGATTTGGAACAGCAAGGGTTGCAGGCGGAGGCGCTCTACAATCGCGAGGAGTTGCAAGGCCAGTTTCGCTGGGGCGACGCGGGGCGACTGCTCGCGGTCGGTGGTTATCACATCGTTCACAACGAAGACCGACCCGGCCTCCGCTCCGCGTACGTGTTGGGAGCCGGCATCGAATCGCCGCCGCGCACCAACGGCGCGCCGTTTTACTGGGTGGCCACCGCCGGCACGTACGTGGATCGCCGCGCGCTCGCGGCGGATTGGTGGACGGATCTGGCGGCGTCGGTCCGGGTGGTGGACTTTGGTTCGCGGCAATATCTCGATTCCACGTTTCGGCCCACTGTGGTGCTGGCGGGCGCCATCGAATCCGTCAATGACGGCACCGACTTTCGCGCGCGGTACCAAGCCGGCCCCGAATTCCAATTTCTCACCGCCAACGGCAATCGCGCCGACATTCAACTGCACGCGTATCGTAATGACCGCAACCCGTTCTTCGGCAGCGCTGACACCGGCGTCCTGCTCGGGCTGAACGTCAACTCCGCGCTCGATGAGGAGTACATCTTTCACGCCCGCACGCTGCGCCAGCCGGGCTGGTTCCCGCTCATCTGGGGCGGCTACGATGTGGGGCTGGGCGACAACCGGCGCGTTTCGCGATTCGATATGAACGTGGACCTCGTGGACTTCCTCCTGTTCAACCACCGCTTCACCGGCACCGTCTGGTACGAGATAAACCAAGAACACCGGTCCGGCGATTTCGACAACGTCGCCTACTCCGTCGCGTTCGGTCTCCAAACCCCGGTCGGCCTCGAATCCGTCCTCTCCCACAACGAACCACTCGTCGCCGGCGTGGACTTTCTCCACCGCAGCGACCACGCGCTCAATCCCGCCGCTGATCGCGTTGCCGCCAACAGCGAACCCTCCCCGCTCGGCCCCGTCCTCGCCAACGGCAGTCTGAACATCCTTCCCCGATTCCGTCTCCAAACCATCGGCTGGGACTTGCCGTACCGCGACCCGATCATCTACGACCGGCACACGCAGTGGTTGCACACCTTTGATTGGCGCGTCACCGCCGGCTACACCGCCAGCACCACCCGCGGCCGTTCCCGCTTCGCCGGCCAACTCGGCTTGAACTGCGACGTGGCCACCGTCCAAGGTTACGTGATCTATGTGCGTGGCATTGTCTCCGCCGGGGATGAAACTCCAGATTGGCGCGGCGAACTGGGCGCGCGCCGGCCCCGCGGTAAACTCTTCGCCCGCTGGGAAAACTACGGGATGAATTCCGACCTCGCCCGGGGCGACATGCTCGTCGTGGGCGCCGGCGTGAATCTCTAGCCGGACCGGGTCAGGCGACGGTCAACTGATGGATGGCGTTGTCGAGATCGGCCAACGCGAACGGTTTCTCCACGAATCCGCGCGCGCCGGCGCCGAGGGCTTCCAACCGGGACGTGCGGCCGGCGGTCACAATGACGATTTGGGCTTTGGGATCGAGTTTGGCAAGGAGCGTCTGCGCGCACGTCAATCCATCCATGCGCGGCATCCGCACATCCATCACCACGAGTTCGGGCTGGATCGCCTCATACTTCTGCAACGCATCCATGCCATCCGTGGCCACGCCGACGATCTCGTGCCCCAAATGTTCCAGCGCGAGCCGCATGGCGAACCGTACCGAATCCGTGTCTTCGACAATTAAGACTTTCATGACAAGGATTACATTTAGCAGTGGGTATGCCATCCACACCCCGCCCCGCTAAACCCATCGGCCGGTCGGGGTAAATGAGAACCCCGCCCTAAAATGTCCAACCGGCTCCGCCTTGCATCCCAAGGATTTACAAGGCGGCCGGCTGCCAGTGCTGGAGGGCTTGGCGGATGGCTTCGTGCACTTCCGTGAGCGAAATGCCGGCTTGTTGGAGCTTGCGGCTGTCGAGCACACAATTGGACCGGGGCGTCTTGGCGGCGAGTCGCAGAAACTCCTCTTCCGTCGCAAAAAACTGAAATTCCTTCTTCACCAATCCACTTTGCCGGATGAGATCCACCACCTCGCGCGTGGTGACGGTGCCGGGATTGGTCGCGTTATAAATCCCAAACGGCAGCCGGCGTTCCCAGCATTGCCACGTCGCGCGCACCACCTCGTCCAATTGGGAAATGGAATTGCGCGCGTCGAGCAGCCGGTCGTACCGCATCAACTTGCTGAGATAATTGCGCGGCCCGTCCACCTGATTGAACGGAATCCGCACCCGCCACACATAACAGTGCGGCGCGCCGACCAACGCTTCTTCCCCCAGCGCTTTGCTGCCGCTGTAGAAACTGCAGTTGTTGTGACGAAACGTAAAATTCGGTTCGTCCGTCTCCGTGAATCCGCCGCCGTCTGGCCGGCTGCCTTGATAGATGCAGCCGGACGAAACATGTCCCCACGGCACTCCGGCGGCGGTGCAGACGTCGGCAATTCGACCAGGCAACACGGCGTTGCCGAACAGGCACTCCGCCCGGTGTAACTCGCACGCATCCACATTGGGCCGGCCGATGTAGCCAGCGGCATTGATCAGAAATTCCGGCCGCAGGTGTTGCAACAACTCCGCCAACACCGCCGGCTGGGTGTAATCGTGTTCCACCCGGCTGACGCTGTGACACGCAATCCCCTGTTGCTGAAAAAATTGGCGGTACGCCGTGCCGACGTACCCCGCCCCGCCGAGTAATAAAACCGTGCCCATCGCTTTCTCCGTAGCAATTCCGCCGCGGTTCAGCAAGTCATGTCTGCCCCACAATAATTCTCGCACCCGGTTCGACGCCGATTACACTGACCGGCCATGGCGACAGCAGCATTGGTGACATTGGCAATCGGCAAGGGGCGGGAAGGCGCGCTGTCGCATCCGATTTTTCGCCGCTACGCCGTCCGCCACGGGTTGGACTTTGTGATCCTGGATACCCCCCGCATCCGGCAGCCCCCCGGTTTCCTGCGCCGGTATCGGAACCCGTGGTGTTTTGAAAAGTTTCAACTGGGCGATTGGCTGCAACGCTACCGGCGCATCCTTTACCTCGACAGCGACATTCTGCTCGCGCCGGATTGTCCCGATCTGCTGGCGCTCGTCCCGGCGGGTCAACTCGGCTGTGTCTTCGAAGACACCGGCCCGTTGTGGTGGGAACGCTGGGATGAACTGCTCCGTGCGCAACGCCGGCTCGGCCCGCTACCGCACAAACCCGCCGGCTACTTCAACTCGGGGATGATGGTCTTGGATGAAGCGCACCGACCGTTGTTCGATCTCCCGCGCTGCCCACCACTGCGCGGACGCTGGCCAGAACAATCCACCCTGAATTACCACGCCGCACGTCTCGGTCTGCCGCTCTGCTCGCTCGACCGCCGCTGCAACTTGTTACCCGTGTTTGGCGCGGATTGGGCGACGCCCGACCGCCGGCTGGCGGCGTGGGTGATTCACTACGCCGGGCAACGCGACCGCCCGTTGCTGGCGCGCGATCACCCGGCGCTCCTGCGGCGCTGGAACGAGCCGCCCGCGTGAAATTTCTCCACCACACCAAACGCCTGCAAAACACCGGCGGCATGGGCACGATCATCCACCACGCGCGTGGATCGGCCAACATGGTGAGCTTTCGCGAACCCGACAGCCCCGGCGTGACTGGGTTGGGCATCACCGACGGCCAATCCATCCGGCAGTTGCGCCGGGCGTATGCCGCGCGCGTCCCGACGGCGGCGTGTTCGCTCTACCATAATGGTTGGGGCTTGGAATTGGTGGCCGATCTCGACCCGGCGCGCCAGCGCGTGTTGCTGCTCCACACCGACCTGCCGGACTTGGCGGGATGGCTGCAGCGGATCGGGCATTGGGCGGATGCGATTTTCACGGTGAACCAAACCCTGGCCGCCAAAATCCGGTCGCTCCTCCCCGGCGCGGTGGTCACGTACATTCCCACGCCCTGCGTGCCACCGCCGGAGATTGCCGCCGCGCGCCAACAGCCGCGACCACACCCCATCATCGGCTTCTGCGGCCGACTGACGATCAAACAGAAGCGGATTGACCGGCTGCCGACGTTCTGGCGGTTGCTGCGAGCGGCGATCCCGACGGCCACTTTGGAAATCATGGGGACCGGCCCCGATGAGCCGTGGCTGCGTCAGGCACTGGGTGAGGATGGGCGGGTGCGTTTCTTGGGTTGGCGCGAGGGCGCGGCGTACTGGGCGCAGTTGGCAAGCTGGCAACAGATCATCTTCCTGAGCGATTGGGAAGGCACGCCCATCACGCTCTTGGAAGCCGTCACCGCCGGCGCGGCGCCGATCTACCCGGATTTCTACCACGACCAAGATTTCCCCGCGCAGTATGGTCCCGGCCACCTGTACCCGCCGGGCGATGTGCCGGCTGCCGTCGCCGCCGCGCGCGCGATCGCGCAGTGGGATCAAGCGCGCTGGGAAATTTTTTGGCAGCGGAGCCACGCCGGTTTGCAGCCCCACTGGAACAGCCGGTATGTCGCCGCTTTGGAGTCCGCAGTGGCGGCGCTGCCGGCACCCACGGGATGGCGCAAGCGGCCGGGTTGGTGGACGCGGCAAATGCCGGTCCTGATTTACAATCGGCGGTGGGTACGGTGGACGGGCGGGGCGTAGCGCGACTTCATTGGCCGCGCCGCGAGGGGCGCAGTTTTTCCCAGACTGATTTGGCCGGCCGTGGCGGGGGCCGGCGATGGCGGTGATGGGCGCCAATCGCGTTCTCCAAAAACCGCTGCTGCCACGGATCCAGTTTCTGCAAAACCGGATGCAAGGCGCGCAGATGGCTCAGGTAGCGGTTGACCGTGCGCGCGCGACCCGCCGGCTGATGCCGATAGTAGAAGAGCACTTCCGGAATGACATCCAGTGTGTAGTGGTGGGCGATGAGGCGGAGCAAAAACTCCCAATCCTCGTACCCGGCCTCGTGATCGCCGCAAAAGCCGCCGAGCTTTTCAAACACCGCGCGGCGGACGATCAGATTGGCGTCACCGAGCACGTTCTCGTACATCGCCAATTCGAGGCAGGGACCGAGTGAATTCACCCGGTAAGCCCACTGGCCAACCGCATCGCGAAACGCCAAATGATGACACGTCAGACAATCCACGCCCGCAGTGAGGCACCCGTGCACCAAGCGTTCCACCATCGCCGGCGTGGGCAGATTATCGGCGTCCACAAATATCAACCACTCACCAGTCGCGTGCTGGGCGGCCAGATTGCGGGCGGCGGCCGGCCCGGTCTGCGCTTGTCGGAGGAACCGCCGCCCGCCCGCGGACTGGCGTTCCATCGTCTGGAAGACTTGTTGTGACGCGGCGTCGGTCGAGCCGTCATCCACGACGATCACTTCGAGTCGCGGGTAGGTTTGCGCGGCCAAGGCCGCCAACGTCTGGGGCAAGTACCGTCCGTGGTTGTGATGCGGCATGCAGACCGTAACGAGCGGTTCTTGGCGCGGGGGCGGCGGCACCGGCGCGGCTTCGTGAAACTGACGCCAGGCAGCCCGCGCGGCAGTGAGGGTGTGGCGCGGCCGCGGTGGTGGCGCCGGCGACTGCCATCGTTCGCGAAGTTTTGCGCAGAGCGCCGGCACGGTTGGCGCGAAGAGACAGTCGCTGTCGGCGACCAATTCGGGAATCCCCCCGACAGCGGCGGCGATGAAATTCACCTGGAGATGCAAACACTCGATCACCGCGTAGGGGGAATTATCCACCAACGACGGGATGACGACGAGCGCGGTGGGGTGGTTGATCAGAAACTGCAAGGCCTCTGGTTGACCGCAGGCGGTTTCGAGTTGGTACTCGTAGCAATCGCGCAGCGGCTCGAGCGCGGCGCGGATCACCTCGTCCGCCGGCTGGTCATGAACCAAGTGCGGCCGGCCCAGAAAGGTCACGCGTAACCGGGTGTCCCGAGCGCGCCAATGCGGTGCCAGATGGGTCAGCGCCCGCAGAAACAACTCCAGTCCTTTGCGGGTTTCCAGCCGACCAAAAAAGATCAAATGCCTCCCGTCCGGCGGCACGGCGGGGCCGGCCGGCGGCACCTCGACGAGCAGGGGCAAGACGCGCGGCGGCGCCAGTTGCCATCCTTGATTCGTCGCCCAATCCAACATGTACTGGCTGGGCGCGATCACGGCGTCGGCGTGCTCGGCGCAATATCGTTCCATGTAGTCTTGCGCCAGGTCATCCGTCCAAGCGTCCGAATAACTTTGCATTCCATGCCGGGACCACGCGGTTGGGCCGTGCAACGTGACACTCAACTGCGTGTGGGCAAACGCCTGACCGGTCCGCTTGGCTTGAATCGCGACAAAGCCATCCGCCCGCCAGTCTTGAAAATAGACCCGGTCGAATGACTGGGTCTTGAGCCAGTCATAAATCAGCCGTGACCGCGCCAGCCCGCCGAACGCAAAGCGTTCTGGCGGCTGTTTCGCCGGTGTCACATCGGCGAGATCCACGAGGGTGAGATTCCATTGGCGGCGATAGATCTCGCGCCATTTCTGTTGCGGTCGTTTGAGGCGCAGGGTGTACAGAATGGTCACATCGTGACCGAGTTCCGTGCGCAGGAATTTGCTCAGAAACAAACTGTGCGTGCCAATCCCGCCGTTCTTGATCGGCCCCACGAGATCCGGCGTGACGATGCACGTCTTCATGCCGCGCGCGGGTCCGCTATCCGGCGGGGGCCGGGTGGTTTTTTTTGCGGCGGGACGGCAATGACCACCAGCGGGGTTTCGGTTCCCGACTCTTGTTTTCCCAATACTTCCATTGTTTCTCCAGCCAGCTCTTGCCCTTGTTCAACTCATTGATCCAGCCGCGCAATTCGTGAATATACCGCTCGCGGTCTTCGGCGAGGCGTTGCCAATCCTCGGCGCTATCGAGCAGATGATTCATCGCAATGTTGGCGACTTGCCGGGCGCGCGGGTCGGCCACCGGCACGGCCAGCGTTTCGGCGACACAACGCGCCAGCTCATCGCGCGCCGCCGGGAAATCATTGCGCTGGAGGCACCGCTTGATCGCCTGCATGTGGGCCACGGCGCCAGCCGGTAATTCGCCGGCATACGGCGCCAGCCGGCGCGCCTTGCGCAGGGCAAGTTGGGCCTCCTGGTCGTCGGGGTAGAGCTGCAACAGGTGTTCCAGCGCCACCACTGCGGCGCTGTGCCGGCATTCGTGAATGCACGCCAGTCCAAGAAAATAGAGGGTGTGCCGGTTGTCGGGAAACTCGCGCACGAGTCGCTGCATGTTCGCGACGCCTTTCATGGGCGGGCGGCGGTGCCAGCCGGCGGGGGCCTCGGTCAGCAGTTCGCGGGCAGCGGTCACCTGATCGGTCGTGTACAACTCGGGGTGCCGGGCGGTGATGTAGGCGCGGTAGATCTTATCGAGCCGCTTCGAGTACGACATCAGGGACGTGGTGCCGTGGCTCTGGTAGAAAAACAGCGGCTCGTACAACTGGATGGCATCCCACCCGTGCTTGCCCAGCCGAATCCATAACTCCCAATCTTCGTAGTAGCCGAAGTTGTCCTCGTCAAAACCGCCCACTTGCACAAACGCCTCGCGGCGCAGCAGGACGCAGTAGTTGAACAGGTTCTCCCGGCACAGGCGCTGGAAATCATACGGACCAATGGACCACCGGCCAATCTGGTCGCCAAACATTTGGCTGTCCACGTACACCAGCGAGACGCGCGGCTGGCCGGCCAGCAACGGCACGGTCTTCTGCAAGTATTCCGGGGCGAGATAATCGTCGGCATCCAGAAAGAGGATGAAATCGCTTTGCGTCAGCTCGACGCCCCGATTGCGGGCCACCGAGGGGCCGACGTTGGGAAGTTGCAGGAGTTGAACCGGCACGGGCGGATTGTCGCGCGCGATCTGCTGGGCGACCGCCCAGGTATTGTCCTCGCTGCCCACGTCCAGAATCGCCACCGCGACCGGCGGGTACGTCTGTGCAAACACACTTTGCACGGCGCGCGCCAAGTCGTGCCCGTAGTTGTGCGATACAATAATGACTGCGACTGAATGTTGATCTGACTTCACTGTAACGTCCCCGGCGCGTACTCAACACAATTCAACGGACTGAGAAAAGGAAAAAGCACCGCCCAATCCTTACCGGTTCGGCTCGTTCTGCTTTTTCCACAACCAGTCGGCCACTCCGGCCAGGCGGGTGTGCTCGATGGCCTCGGTCGCGCAGGCCAATCCCACCGCGCGGCCCGGCGCCTCAAGCCGCGGCAGATCGCCGGCCGACCCCAACCATTCCGCCATCCGCCGGCCCATCGCCGCGAGCGGAAACCGCTCTACAATTCGTTGCCGCGCTTGTTGACCGAAGGCGGCCCGGCGCGCCGGCGCAGCCAATAACTCCGCCAAGACCCGGCTGTAATCGGCCGCCGTTGCCTGCGTCAGCAACACGCCGCAATCCGGGGTCACCAACTCGCACTGGCCACCCACATCCGCCCCCACCACCACCAACCCGGTCGCCATCGCCTCGAACAAACTCAACGCGATCCCTTCGCGTTGCGATGGCAAAAAGAAAATGTCACTGGCACACATCAACTCGCCCACCCGCGAGTACGGGGTGGCCCCCAACAACTGCACCCGCTTCGTCAACCCGTGCTCGCGGAAATACCCTTCCAGCCAGGCCCGGTCTTCCCCGTCACCCGCGATCAGCGCCTGCCATTCCGCCCGGCGCAACGCACCCAACGCCTCCGCCAACACCCGCGGCTGCTTCTGCTCGCACAACCGCCCGGCAAACAAGATGACCGGCACCGCCGCCGTCAGCCCGTATTCCTGTCGCACCCGCGCGCGCACGCTCGCGTCGGGTCGCCACCGTTGCGGATCAATGTTGGTGTAACAAACCTCAATCCGCTCCGCGGCCCCGCCGCGCGTCACCAGCCATTTCTTGAGATGGTGCGACGAGACGATTTGCCGGTCGAGGAACGCCTGAAAATTCAGCGATGCGCGCGGATACCCCCCGTTCTGCCACTGCTCTTCCTCCAAATGACAGTAATCCGCATACACCGGCGCGGGACAGTACGCCCGCAGATACGGCAGTAACCGGTATCCCAACTGACTGTGCGAGATGAGCACCGCGTCCGCCTGCCGGCTTTCAATGAGATGGCGGAGAAAACGCGGGTAATCCACCAAGCGGAGAAAATTTTCCAGAATGAAAATCTCCGGCGTGAACGGCGCAAACAACGGCGCGCGCGCGTTATCACCACTCCCCGTCGCGGCAATCGTCACGTCATAACCCTGCTGAGTCACCAACTGCTCAACAAGATCGAGGTTGAACTTGTCCGACCCGCCCATCGTCAACCACGGCACCACCAACAAAACGCGTGGCCGCTTTTTCGGCAGCCGGTAGGAAAATGGCACTTCGTCCGGCACGATGTCGTACGGCTGATGCCAGCGCGGTTTTTCCTCCCGCCATTCGCCGACCGATCGCGCGCCGACCGTGCCGGGGTGCGCCAGAGTCTCCCGCAATCGCGCCCCCACCGCCGGCGCCCCGTTCCGCCGCAACACCGGCACCCCCGGTGCCGGTCCCGCCGCGACGGCTTGGTACTCGGGGTACGATGTAAGGCACCACACCAGTTTCTCCAACGCAGTTGGTTCGAGCCGGTCGCCACCGGCCAACTCCATGACAAAGGGGGCGCGGGGCGCGGCCCCATCGCAAACCCATTCCCACGCCGGGAAAGTTTGGGCGGCGAGTGACTGCTCGGTTTCCGCAACACCGGGCTGGCCAGCCGCGGTGGCCAAACGCAAGCTGACGATGGGCGACTGGGCCGGCGCGGTCATGCTAGACCGCCAACAACAAGGTGTGTGAGTTGCCGTCCCACGTGGGTGCGGCATCGCGCACTTGATAGCCGGCCGCCCGGCACATCGCCGTCAACGCCGGCGCGGTCGGCAACCACCACCACGGACCAAACCAATCCACCCGGTACTCGCATTTCTCCGTCAACCCGCCTGCGGACACGCCGACCTTTTCCCAATAGGCTTTGAGGATAGCCCGTTCCTGATCCGCCAACGCCGGCACGAAGATCACCCCCGACGGCGGGATGGCGTACCGGCCTTGCTCGTTCTCGATGACGGTCTGGGTCACGGCCGACGTGAGCACGAGGTGTTCGCGGGTAATCCGGCGGAGCGCGCTCAAGAGGACAAAGGGATTCGGATGATGGTACAGCACGCCGGAACAATGGACGACATCGTAAGCCGGCGGGTCGGGTCGCTCCACGAGCTGACAAATGTCCGCGCTCACGCACCCCACGTCGGTTAGTCCGAGCGGCGCGAGGCGATCCCGAAACTTACCCCACAATTCACCGTTAGCCGGCGTGATATCAATCATCGTGGACGCCGTCGCCCCGGCGCGGTGCGCCACGGACACCTTCTCGCTGACCGTACCCCACAACCCGCCCACCTCCGCAAAAGTTTTACCGGCGACGACCCGGCTGAGAAATTCGTCGCGACGATCCGTGTAGGCAGTCTGGCTCATATTGTTTGCCGCGGACTTTACCAAACGACCTAGCCCTGACAAGCCGTATCACCGGCGGATGGGGGCGTGTCTGGTAAAAGCGCGGGCGGCCGTGATGCGGCAGTCTGCTGCCAATAATCCCGCTGCTGTTCCAGCCAAGATTTGGCTTCCGTGAGCTTGGCAATCCACGCTTGCTGGTCGTAGATGATGCGCTGCCGTTCCTCCGCCACCGCCCGTTGCTGCTCCCCCTGTTGGGTCAGCCATGTTTCGCCGGCGCGCAGCTCTTCGATCCAAACGGCTTGCTCGGTGTAAACTTTGTGCGCCGCCCGTTCTTGCTCGCGCAGTTTCTCGGCATACTCGAGGTGCAGCGCCTCGATTTTCTGATTCAGCTTAATCACCATCGCCTCGGGGTCGGCAGCCGTTTGCGCGGCCGGCTCGGCGCCGGCCGATTCCGCCAGGGCCGGCGGCAATTCCCACGGCACTTGAAATCGTTCGTACAACCGCTGGATCGGGCGCACAAAAGCCGGTGCCGCGAGGCGCGGGTCGAGTGTGGGCCATTGTTCACGGCGCGACGGATCGGCACCGGCGCGGTAGGAACGGGTGTCGCTCGGAGCGTGAATCGTGGTGAACGCGCCCAGCATCGCTTCGTCGAAGGGCAAGCGGACATGGTCACAGAGCCGGCGCAGCGTGGTCGCCGGGTCGGCGATCAATTCCTCAAAAACCACCGCATGCGTGACCGGTGAATCCGGGTGCAGCAACAGCGCGGCCATGAACCCGACCGCCCACCACGCCGCGCCTTGATCAAATCCCCACAATTCACTGATGGACAGCACCACGTCGCAGGGGGGGCGCAACACGGTGAAGTAGCGGGCCTGCGGAAACGATTGGCGCAGCACCCGCCAGTAGTAGGTGCCGGCCGCGTCCCACGCGTCATTCCCAAAGCGGGCCGAGAGTGCGCGGGGAATACCCAACGGTTTCTGGAACCATTCCGACCGATCGTTCGGCACCGCGGTCAGCATCGTCCGCCGGACGACCCGCGCCGCTCGTTCGTCGTCGGCTACCCACTGTCCCGCCTCCTGCAACGGGGGAATGTTATTCGCCGCGAGCGCCACGGCATCCCAAGCCTGAAAGATCAAGTTGGCTGTCTCGCCGGCATACGAACAACACGGGTGCCGGTCGAAAGCGTTGGCCACCAGCGAGGTGCCGGAACGATGCGGCGCGATGAGTACGATCGGCGTGAGAATGTTTTCGGGATGGGGCATGTGACCACGCTCAAGTGGCTTCCGGCACCGCGCTGGATTGTTCTCGTATTTCGCGCAACGCCCGGCCCCGCTCCTCGGCCAATTGTTGCCACCGATTGCGATCTTGTTCCAACCAACTCTTACCTTTTTCCAACGTGGCCATCCACGCGCGCTGCTCTTGAATGATCTCGTCCCGTTTCACGGCGGCTTGTCGCCAATTATTCACCTGCTCACTCAACCACCGCCGCGCCTGGTCGAGGGTTTGCGCCCACTGTTGTTGTTCCTGGGCAAACTGGGCTTTTTGATCCGCCGTTTGGCGCAACGTCGCGCACTGGTCTTCGAGCCAGTGCCGCGCGCCTTCCAGTTCCGCGCTCCACCGCTCCAATTCTTCGAGCCGGCGTTGCTGTTGGAGACCGACAGTCCGGTGAATCTCACGTTCCACGAGTTGATGTCGGGCTTGCTCGGCCGCCAAATAGCGGGCGCGTTGGTGCGCTGCTTCCGCATTCCACTCATACGCCCGGTAGTACACTTGCAAGGCCAGCGGGGTCTGCCGCCGCGCGACCTCGCCCAATTCATCGGCGCGTTCGTGCCAGGCGGTCGTGATGACGCGTTCGCCGCTCGCCGGTACAACCCCGGCGCTGTCGGCGGCAGCGACGCGCAACCGACCTGCCAACATGGGCAGGAGTTCACCCAACGGAAGCCCCTCCAACTCGCGACCCAGATCGGCCACGGCGACTGGGTGCCACTGCGGCAGTTTGCTGATGCTCGGGAAGAGCGTGAACGTGACGAACGCCCACACATCTAACGCCACCAAATGGGGCGTGGCCGGCAACACATCGTTCAGATCCACCCAGACGGCCGCGCCGGCAGCGGTGAGCATGGCGTTGAAGGGAAACGGATCGCCGTGCACGATCCCGCATTGGTGCAGAGCGTGCAATCCCTCCGCCAACCCGGCCGCCCGCCCCGCAAAGTCCACCCAACTCATCATGGACAGCGGTGGCAACCGGTGCGCCACCCCAGCCTCCCGATGCCACGCCGGCTCCGTGTTCAAGTCCGCCAACGGCGAGCCGGTAATCACCTCGACGATGAAGCCGCAATCGCAAACCCCGGTGATGGGGACGATGTGGACCGATGCCGCGGCTTGAATCGCCCGCACCAAATCGGCCCGCGCCGCCCGCGTAATCGTGGGGGGAGCCCAATGCAACGGATGCTCCGGCGGATGCGTCTCGTCCGCGAGGTTTAACCACAGACGCGTCCCATCCGTCACCGCCACGCTCGCATCATGCCCGTGCCGCACCGCGCGCATCGCCGGCGTGACCCGGTGGAAGACGCAGTTCGGCCCGCAGTATTCACACGCGCATTGCGTCAGTGGCACGTCCGCTTGTTGAGGTCGAAAGGTGGTTTGGTCTTGTAGGCGAATCATCGTCGCTCCAGCCGGTAGAGGGTGCGCAGGTGACTGTTGGCGGCCACACTGACGGCCAGCGGCGTGATGTGCGTCACCCACCCCTGTGTTTGGAACCACTGCGGCAACGGCAATGGCACGTCCGCCGCGGCGGGTTCAGTTTCGGGCCCTTCGTAATAGACGACGCGCCCGATTCGGGAGAAAAACGTCCGCAAAATTTTCTCAATCTCCGCCAGCGATTTCTCGCCTTGGCCGGTGCTGGCGTACCCCGCAAACCATTGATGCACCACGCTGAGTAACAAGCCCACCGCCGGCGTTGTCGTGGTTCGCGTCAGGTAGTCGGCGATGTCCATCTCGTGAAACGAAACTTGCTGCCACCCCAGCCGATCGCGCACCGTGATAGCCTCGTCGAGTAACCGCGCCGGGTAGCCGCTCTTGGCCGCGGTGGCGATGTTGTTCTCAATCCCCGTCACCCGGTAGCCGGCCGCGCCCAACCCCAAGCTGAACAAGCCGTTGTTGCATCCCACGTCGAGCACCTCGGCCGGCGGCGCAATTTGTCGTTCCTGCAAATCCACCCAGATCGCCAGCAGCCGGTCATACCCCACGCGTTCATACGGCAGCTCCGCGGCGATCTCGGTCGCAAATGCCTCATAATCCTGATGCGCCAGACACCGATAGAGCCGGCCCGTCGGGTCCGCCGGCAGATAGGTCAGTTGGGCGGGGGCGTTCATGCGGGAAAATAGGCGACCTTGCCGGGCTGGGCAAACAAGCCGGGGACGAATTCGCCGGCTTTCGTCACCACGCGGAAGACAGCGGCGTTGAACACTTTGTCCCAATACTCGCCTTGCTGCGGCACCTTCACCCCCAACACCACGGAGTACACCCCCGGCGCCAGCTTCACCGGGAACTGAAACACAATCCGCTGCCGGCTGCCCGGCGGTTGGGGCGGATAGGGCTGGCGCAGGAAGAAACTGTTGATCGCAAATAATTCCAGACCATCCAAATTGCGCACCACAATCCCCACCTCCGCGTTTACACCCAGCTCCGTCACGTGCTGCAACCATGCCACCACCTCACAATCGGCTCCATGCAAAACCGTGTCCACCTCTCGCCCCCCTTGAAACACCGCGCACTCATAATACCGGGCATCGCCCCGGCCCGTCCGTTCCGTCACGCGCCGCGCGAACAGCGGCTGGCACGCCGAGCGAAACTCAGCGGCATTCTCGGACGCCGCCGCCGGGCGTTGCGCGCCGGTCTCGTGCAGATGCGCGGCGCTGTAGGCGTCCGTCACCCGCCCAATCTCGCCTTCCGCAACCAGCTTGCCTTTTTCCAAAAAAATCGCCCGGTCGCAAATCGCTTTTACCGCCTGCAAATTATGCGAGACGAACAGGATCGTCACCCCGGCGCGCCGCATTTGCTCAATGCGCGCCATACACTTCGCCTGAAAATACATGTCGCCCACGCTCAACGCCTCATCCACTATCAGGATATCCGGTGTCGCGCACACACTCACTGCAAATGCCAGCCGCACCAGCATCCCGCTGCTGTACGTCTTGACCGGCTGCTCCAGGAAATCGCCGATGTCGGCGAACGCGGCGATCTCCGCAAACCGCGTGTCAATTTCGGCGCGGCTCATCCCGAGGATCGCGGCGTTGAGATACACATTCTCCCGCCCCGAGAACTCCGGGTTGAAGCCTGATCCCAATTCCAATAACGCCGCCACGCGCCCCGTGACGGAAATGGTCCCGCTCGTCGGCTGGAGCGTGCCAACAATCAGTTGCAGCAATGTGGACTTTCCGGCGCCGTTGCGCCCGATCACCCCCACACATTCCCCCCGGCGCACCGCGAACGACACATCCGTCAGCGCAAAGAAATTGCGAAAGGCATGATGGGACACCCGCTGGCATAACTGACGCGCGACCACCGGCAGAAAGGGCAACTGCCCCACCCGGCCAAACAGCGGCCCGTGCAATCGCGCCGCCGGCGACGACCACAGGGCATAACTCTTCGCGATACTCTCGACTTGAATCACAATCTCGTTGCTCATTGCTAATGGGAAATTCGGGCTTGCTTCCACTGCCAAAACATAGTCCGGGTAACGCCCATGTTGCACGCCTTGCGAACCGCCAACAAGACAATTTCGTGGTCCGAGTTGCTGCTCCCGTGGCGCATCGCGGCGCACCTCCACACCCATCGCCAGCTACTCTGGGAACTCAGCAAACGTGACATCCTCAGCCGGTACCGGGGATCGTTCTTGGGGGTGTTCTGGTCGCTGTTGCGGCCGCTGTTCATGCTGGCGGTGTACACGGTGGTCTTCGGCTACATCTTTGAATCCAAACTCGGCCAGCACCCCGCCGAAACCAAACTCGATTTCACCCTGGCCCTGTTTTGTGGCTTGGTGATCTTCGAGTTATTTGCCGAATCGGTGAACCGCGCCCCGACGCTGATTCTCAATCACTCCAACTACGTCACCAAAGTCGTGTTTCCGCTGGAAATTTTGCCCGTCGCCACCTTCGTCGCGGCACTCGTTCAAGCGCTGATCAGTTTCCTCCCGCTCCTGATCGGCTTGCTGCTGACCCGTGGCACGATTCCGCTGAGCATCTGCTACCTCCCGGTCATCTTGGTGCCGCTGATCTTGTTCTGCCTCGGCTTGGGATGGGGTCTGGCCAGCTTGGGTGTGTTTATCCGGGATCTCACCTCGATTGTCCCGCTCCTGACCACCATCACGATGTACGCCAGCGCCATTTTCTACTCGATCCGCATCGTGCCGAAGCATCTCGTGCCGTTGGTGCACTACAACCCGCTCGCCACCACGATAGATCAAGCGCGCAACGCCGTGTTGTGGGGCACGCCACCGCCGTGGGGTCATTATGGCGTGATGCTCGGCGTGGCCAGTGTCACCTGTCTCCTCGGCTACACGTTTTTCATGCGGACCAAACGCGCGTTTGCTGACGTCATGTGACCCGGCCGATCAGCGCCGGCCGCTGAGAAACGGGCGCACCCAACCCCAAATGCCGAACGCCCGGGAACCCCATTGCCAGAGCGACCGGCCCCGACGCGCGACGAAAAAACCGGCCACCGGCGCCGCCATCAGCGCCAGTGGTTTGATTTGCTGCCAAACGCGATGCACCGTCTCCACCCAATGCAGGGAGGTGGCGACGGACTTGGCGTCCACAACCAGCAAGCGCCGCTGCGCATCCGCTTGGATGAGCAGCATCTGCTTGCGAATTTGCAAGTCGGCTAGCTTGGCTTGCCCAAACATTCCCGATCCTTTTTGAATTCCGCGATGGTCCCGGCAAACGGTTGCGGAGCTTGGCGGACGCGCTGATAAATGCTGTAGCTCAGCCACGCCGCCGCCAGCCCATAGCCGAGCGTGACGACCACCAGCACCGTCACTGGCGCGACGTTCCAGAACGCCACCACGACGAGCGCCGTGGCCGCGATCAACGTCATAAATCCCAACACCAGCACCACCACGAGACGCACGAGCAAATCCACCAACCGGATTTTCTCCTCCTGCAACTCGACGGCAAGCAACTGGAGCCGGTTCTGCGCCAGCGCCAACGCCGTATCCAGCAGCCGCCGCAGCGCCGCGAACAAACCGCCGGCTGATTCGTGGGGCTGTTCCATGGCCTACTTGCGGGCGACGAGCACGCCGATCAGCAAGCCCACACCAAACACCACGCCGAGGGATTCATACGGATGCGCGCGGATGACTTTGTCGGTGGCCTTCGCGCCGGCGACCACTTTTTCTTCCAAGTGATGGCAACTCTCCTTCACCTGGGTCAACGAACTCTGCAACCGCGCCTTCAACTCCTCCACCTTGCTGCCGGCTACCGCCGTGCCGTCCTTGAGCAACGCCTCCGCATCCTGAATCAACACCCGCAAATCTTGCGCGAGTTTTTCCCGATTCACTGCACCGGTCGGGTCTGTAATCTGAGAAACTGTCTTGTCCATTGTGGCCTCCTTGGTCGTTGATTGATCTCGCTGGGATCCGCATCGCTTCGCGGTACCTTGTCCCATCTCCGACGCAAGGTACGCCCAATCAGCCTCGCTGCAAGACCAAAAACCCAACCGCGTCAGCGGCGACTCGCTTTACACCGGCCGTCGCTTCCTCTACAACGCCGCTGCAACCATGACCAACAAAGTTCTTGCCCCTGCACAGGTCGAACAATTCATCACCACCGGCTACACCGTGCTGCGCGACGCATTTCCCGCGCACATCGCCGCCGAAGCGCGCGCGTTTCTCTGGGAACAACTCGGCTTGCAACCCGATGCGCCCGCCGGCTGGACGCAACACGTGGTGCACCTCAAACAGGTGTTCAACCACGGCCCATTCGCCGCCGCATTTACCGACCGCGTCTGGGGCGCATTGGACGAAGTATTGGGCGCAGGCCGGTATCTTCGCCAAACATATTTGGGTTGGTGGCCGGTCTGCTTTCCCGGCTACGACCGCCCCCCGTGGCAACCGCCCACGACCGGCTGGCACATTGACGGCATTCAATTTCACCATCACATCCACTCTCCCGATCAGGGACTGCTGCCGATATTTATCTTCTCCGACATCGGCCCCGGCGATGGTGGGACGGCTTTCAGTGTGGGATCGCATCACATCACCGCCCGCGTGTTGGCCGCCGCGGAGCCGGCTGGTTTGGACGTGGGCGAACTGACCCGCCGCGTGCTGGCCCACCCCGACGCCCTGCGCACCGTGGTGGAAGCCAACGGCCGCGCCGGCGACATCGTACTCCTCCATCCGTTCATGCTCCACGCCCGCAGCCCCAACACCGGCACCTCCGTCCGCTTCCTCTGCAACCCCTGCATCCGCCTCAACGAACCCATGAATCTGCAGCGCTCCGCCCCGGCCGAGTACTCCCCCGTCGAGCAAGCAATCCTGAACGCCCTGTGACCGGCCGCCGCCTCAGCCGGCAGGAGCGGCTTCCCCGCCGCGAGTGCGTAGTCGGAGCGCGGGCGGCCCTCCCACGACCGCTGCCCTGAATTGCGCTTCCGAATGTTACAATTGCTGGCGGATGCACTTTTGTTTTGACGCGCCGTTGGGACGTGGTGTGGGAGGGCGAAAGTTAGAGAAGTTGAGAGCCATCGCACTTCACCCGCTCGGCGCAACGGCGTGTGCCTCCCCCGCTGCTGATCGTGGACTACGCCGATGCCGCCTGCTCCGGTGGCACAAGCGTCCCGGCTTGTGGGCCTTCGGGATTGAATCCGGACACCCTTTCGATCACACTGGATAGCGTGAGCATTACGAACCAGTTCTACCGGTTCGCCCATCGCGCCGTCGCGACGCTCACTGATCCTTCGTGGAACTCAGGACAGGGCCTGTCTGCCGGCAGTCACACGTGGAGCGGCTCCATCAGCGACTTTGCCGGGAACGTCACG
>Ga0105046_10004607_pt1 | contig 21911 bp, 21 predicted proteins | sample MAT03_FD_78385 | JGI IMG/M metagenome (GOLD analysis project Ga0105046, IMG submission 78385) | Freshwater microbial communities from Lake Fryxell liftoff mats and glacier meltwater in Antarctica - MAT-03 (megahit assembly) | ecosystem: Environmental > Aquatic > Freshwater > Ice > Liftoff...
TGCAGCGTCCAGGGCAGCGCGTCGGCGGCGTCGAACCAGCCCACGCGGCGGCCGGCCTGCTGCTGCGCCTGCGAAGCGGCGCGCAGCAGATGGGTCTTGCCGGTGGCGGGCGGGCCCCACAGGTAAGTCGGCGGCAACTGGCCCGCCGCTGCGGCGTGCGCATCGGCCGTCGGGGTGCACAGCGCCTGCATGTGCCACACGGCGGCGGCGTTGGCACCGGGCACAAAGCTGTCGAAGCTGGGCTGAGGCGCGAGCTTGATGGCCAGCGGCAGCTGGCGCATCGGCGGCACCGCAGGCCACGACGTAAAGGGCGCCTGCGCCGCCGTCATGACAAGGGCCGCGCGGCCTTCGCCTGCCATTGCGCCAGTCGCTGCTGCAGCCAGTCGACGTCGGCGCCGCCGTCGTCGGATGCGGATTCGGGCCGGTGCGCCAGATAGACCGCCATGTCTTCGGCCGCACGGTCGGCGTGGCCGAGTTCGGCCTGCACGAAGGCGCGGTCGCGGCGCTCTTCCCAGGCCTTGGGCAGCAAGATCACCAGCCGGTCCAGCACCGCCAGCAGGCGCGGTGCATCGCCGGCCGCGTGGTGAATGGCCTTCAGGTTGTGCAGCATGCGGGCGATGGTCTCGCGCGGCGTCGCGGCCTGCAGGAACAGCGGCAGCGGGACTTCAAAGTCGCCGGTCAGGCCGCGCTGCTGCAGGTACGGCGCCAGCCGCTCGTCAAGGTCGCCGCGCGACAGCGATCGGCCGCTGAACGGGTCCAGCACCACCTCGCCCTCGGGCAGATGCAGCTTGACCATGAAATGGCCAGGGAACGAGACGCCCACCGCCTTCAAACCGATCTGCGTGGCGAGTTCGATGTAGATCAGCGCCAAGGTGATGGGGATGCCGCGACGTGTGCGCAGCACCTCGGCAAGGTTGCTGTTGCGACGGTCGTGGTAATCGTTCAGGTTGCCGGCGAAGCCCAGCTCCTGGAAGAAGTAACTGTTCAGCAAGCGCAGACGGTGCAAGCCGCCGGCATCGGCCGGCAGTCGCACCGCCAGTCGGGCGGCCAGGGTGTCGATGTCGGCCAGCACGGTCTGCGCGTCGAGCCCCGGCACCTCGGCCTGGGACAGCGCGATGGCGGCTTCCAGCACCGAGAAACCCTCGTCCTCGGCCACCAGGGCGCTGAAGTAGTCCAGCGGGGTCGGCACTTCAAAAGTCGGCAGAGGCATCCGGCAAAGTGTAGGTCAGCCGCGGCGCATGAAGTCGCGCGGACGCAGGCCGCTGACCGCCAGCATCGCGAAGTAGACCAGGGCCACGCCGCCCAGGACAGCCGCCAGCAGCCCGACACGCTGGCCCCACTGCGCCTGCAAGGCGATCCAGTCGAAGTGCTGGGCGGCCCAGGCCAGACCGGCGCCCAGGGCCAGGTTGGCCACGCCCACGCGCAGGGCAAAACCGGCCCAGCCCGGCCGCGGTCGGTACAGCCCACCGCGCAGCAGCCCGCCCAGCAGCAGCGCCGCGTTGACCAGCGCGCCCAGGCCGATCGACAGCGCCAGCCCGGCATGCCCCAGCCAGGGCACCAGCACCAGGTTCATCAACTGCGTCGCCACCAGCACGCCGATGGCGATCTTCACCGGCGTGCGGATGTCCTGCCGCGCATAGAAGGCCGGCGCCAGCACCTTGATGGCGACCAGGCCCATCAGCCCGACACCGTAGCCCTGCAAGGCACGCACCGTGGCGCCGACGTCGGCGGCAGTGAAGGCGCCGTAGTGATACAGCACCGCCACCATGGGCTGCGCGAACAACAGCAACGCCAGCGCGCAGGGCAGCGCCAGCATCAGCACCAGGCGCAGGCCCCAGTCGAGCAGGCCGGAGTAGCTCTCGTCGTCGGCACGGCCCTGCGCGGCAGACAGTTGCGGCAGCAGCACCACACCCAGGGCCACACCCAGCAGCGCGGTCGGGAACTCCATCAGCCGGTCGGCATAGGTCAGCCAGGACACCGCACCCACGGCCACGTGGCTGGCGATCTGGGTGTTGATCAGCAACGAGATCTGCGCCACCGACACCCCCAGCAGGGCCGGCGCCATCAGCCGCAGCACCGTGCGTGTGCCGGGGTGGCGCCAGGCCGCGGCGATGCGGCGCGGTGTGCCGCCCACCCTGGGCATCCGGCCGATGGCGCGCAAGGCCGGCACCTGCACGGCCGCCTGCAACAGCCCCCCCAGCATGACGCCCGCGGCCAGCGCCATGATGGGCGCGATGCCCTGGCGTTCGAACCAGGGCCCCAGCCACCATGCCGCGCCAATCACGCTCAGGTTCAGCAGCACCGGCGTCACCGCCGGCACCGCAAAGCGCTTCCAGGTGTTCAGGATGCCGGCCGACAGCGCCACCAGGGACATGAAGCCGACGTACGGGAACATCCAGCGCGTCAGCGCGACAGCGGTGTCGAACTCCTGCAGGCCCGATCCCATCATCCACACCAGCACCGGCGCGGCGGCCACGCCCAGCACGCAGGCCGCCAACAGCACCCAGGCCAGCACCGTGGCGACGGCGTCGATCAAAGCCTGGGTGGCTTCGTCACCGTCACGGGCGCGTGCGGCCGACAGCAGCGGCACGAAGGCCTGCGAGAACGCCCCCTCGGCAAACAGACGCCGGAACAGGTTGGGAATGCGGAAAGCGACGTTGAAGGCGTCGGTGGCCGCGCTGGCGCCGAATGTGGCGGCGATCAGTTGCTCGCGGACCAAGCCGGTGATGCGCGACAACAGCGTCAGCAGCGATACAGTGGACGCGGCCTTGAGGAGATTCACGGCAGGGGGTTCAAAGGCGCGGGGCCGGGGCAAGGCCCTGTCGGATGGGTCTGGCCTGCAGGGCAACTGCGCAGTATAGGGGCCGATCTGGCGGGTGCCGTGGCAGCGTGCTAGACTCGCGGCCTTTCGCCAAAGCGCACCTGACGCACCTTACAGAACATGGCCACCTCGTCCAAAGCCAAGAAGAAAACCGTCCGCCTCGCCTCGGGCCGCAAGCGTGCGCGCCAAGATGTGGTGCTGAACGCCGCCAACAGTTCGCTGCGCTCACGCTTCCGCACCGTGGTCAAGAACGTGCAGAAGGCTGTGGCCACGGGCGACAAGGCCAAGTCGGTCGACCTGTTCAAGTCGGCACAGAGCGTCATCGACTCGGTCGCCGACAAAGGCATCTTCCACAAGAACAAGGCGGCACGCCTGAAGAGCCGCCTGTCGGCCAAGGTCAAGGCGCTTTCGCTCGCGGCCTGATTTTCTGCTGCTCTGCCCTCCCAGGGCCTGCTTTGCAGGCCCTTTGTCATTTCTGGCCGTCAATGCAGGCTGCGGGTCGGTCTGATCCACGCTCAGGCCGCAGGCGGATCAGGCAGCGCGCACACCTCTGTCACCTGCAGGTTGTTGTCGCGCGCAAAGTGCATGACGAAGTCCCAGGCCATGGGCTCGATGTCGCGCAGCGCCTCGTTGACCAGCACACACTTCACGCCAGCCATCTGCTGCGGCACGCAGTAGGGCGAATAGCCGATGTGCGCAGCGCGCCCTGCGCTGCGGCCGCCAGGCCGAAAGCTGGACATCGCGCCGGCCAGGCGTTCGGCCCAGTCGCTGGGGCGGAAGGTGCGCCCGTCCAGGGTCAGGCCCTGGATGTAGAACTGGCGCGGTCGGGAAACGGTCATCGGCAGGGCTGGCGCGGGCGATCGATTGCGGCACGACCGCGGCACACATTGTGCCCTGCCCTTGCTGCGTCGCAGCATGGTGCCGTGCCTGCGGGGGGTGCCGCATAGAATCGGCGCCCGTTCGGCACCGGCCGGGCGGGCCTGGGTGACCATGTCGTCATCGGCTGGTGCCACCTGATCACCGACTGCCCCAAAGGACCTGCGATGAACGCTCCCGAGCCTGCCGCCGTCGGCGCTGCGGCCGCCGCCGCCTCTTCGGCCGCCGCCTCTTCGGCCACACGGTCGATGCCGCATGTGATGAACACCTACGGCCGCCTGCCGTTCGCGCTGTCGCACGGCCAGGGCTGCCATGTCTGGGACACCGAGGGCCGACGCTATCTCGACGCGCTGGCCGGCATCGCCGTCAACACCCTGGGCCACGCCCACCCGAAGCTGGTGCCGGCGCTGCAGGACCAGGTGGCCAAGCTGATCCATACCAGCAACTATTACGAGATACCGCTGCAAGAGGAACTGGCGGCCAAGCTGTGTGAACTGTCGGGCCTGGAGGCCGCGTTCTTCTGCAACTCGGGCCTGGAGGCCAACGAAGGCGCGCTGAAGATCGCCCGCAAGTTCGGCCACGACAAGGGCATCGATCGGCCCGAGATCATCGTCTACGAACGCGCCTTCCACGGCCGCTCGATCGCCACGCTCTCGGCCACCGGCAACCCCAAGGTGCAGGCCGGCTTCGGCCCGCTGGTGGAAGGTTTCGTGCGCGTGCCGATGAACGACCTGGCGGCCATTGAACAGGTGGCGCGCCACAACCCCAACGTGGTCGCCGTGTTCCTGGAAACGATCCAGGGCGAAGGCGGCGTCAACCCGGCGCGCTGGGAGTACCTGCAGAGCCTGCGCGCGCTGTGCGACCGTCAGGACTGGCTGCTGATGCTGGACGAGGTGCAGTGCGGCATCGGCCGCACCGGCAAGTGGTTTGCGCACCAGTGGGCCGGCATCCAGCCCGACGTCATGCCGCTGGCCAAGGGCCTGGGCTCGGGCGTGCCGATCGGTGCCATCGTGGTCGGGCCGCGGGCCGTGAACGTGCTGGGCCCGGGCAACCACGGCACCACCTTCGGCGGCAACCCGCTGGCCATGCGCGCGGGCGTCGAGACCCTGCGCATCATCGAAGAAGACGGTCTGCTGGCGCATGCGGCCAAGGTCGGCGCGGTGCTGTGCGGCGCACTGGAAGACGGCCTGGCCGCCGAGATCGCCAGCGGCGGCGTGGTGCAGATCCGCGGCGCGGGGCTGATGATCGGCATCGAACTGGCGCGCCCCTGCGGCGTGCTGGTGGCCCGCGCGGCCGCGGCCGGGCTGCTGATCAGTGTCACGGCCGACAAGGTGATCCGCATCGTGCCGCCGCTGATCCTGAGCGCCGAGCAGGCCCGCGAAGTCGCCGCCCTGCTGTGCCCGCTGGTGAAGGACCTGCTGGCCGAGCCGCTGGCATGAAGCCGGGGCCGGGGCTGATCCGCCACTATCTGCAGTTCAAGGACCTGCGGACCGAGGAGTACGCCTACCTGCTGGAGCGCACGCGCATCATCAAGACGCGCTTCAAGAACTACGAGCGCTACCAGCCGCTGGTGGACCGCACGCTGGCGATGATCTTCGAGAAGGCCAGCACACGCACGCGTGTCAGCTTCGAGGCCGGCATGTACCAGATGGGTGGCTCGGTGGTGAACCTGACCACCGGCGACAGCCAGCTCGGCCGCGCCGAGCCCGTCGAGGACAGTGCGCGCGTGATCAGCCGCATGGTCGACATCGTGATGATCCGCACCTTCGAGCAGACCAAGATCGAACGCTTCGCGGCGCACTCGCGTGTGCCCGTCATCAACGGCCTGACCAACGAGTACCACCCGTGTCAGATCCTGGCCGATGTCTTCACCTACATCGAGCACCGCGGCGACATCCGGGGCAAGGTCGTGGCCTGGGTCGGCGACGGCAACAACATGGCCAACACCTGGCTGCAGGCGGCCGAGGTGCTGGGCTTCACGGTGCATGTCAGCACACCCGGCGGCTACGAGGTCGACCCGGCCGTGGCCGGCATCCGCGACAGTGGCTGCTTCAAGGTCTTCGACCACCCTATGGACGCCTGTGCCGGCGCCCACCTGGTGACCACCGATGTCTGGACCAGCATGGGCTACGAGGCCGAAAACGAAGAGCGCCGCAAGGCTTTCATCGACTGGTGCGTGGACGAGGAGATGATGGCCGTGGCCCGACCCGATGCCTTGTTCATGCACTGCCTGCCGGCACACCGCGGCGAGGAAGTGACGGCCGAGGTCATCGACGGGCCGCAGTCGTTGGTCTGGGACGAGGCCGAGAACCGGATGCACGTGCAGAAGGCGCTGATGGAGTACCTGCTGCTGGGCCGGATCGGCTGAAGGACTTCACAGAGGGCCGGCTCAGGCGCTGCGCACGAACAGCGTCTGCAGCGGCAAATCCCCTGCCTGCCGGCTGCGGTGGCCGTGGTGCACAGGATCGAAGACGGCACCCGACGGCAGCACATCGGCCGAATAGAAGTGCTCACCCGGGCCGAAGCGGCGCCAGCCACCGTCCTGCAGGCCGATCTCCATCACCCCACAGAGGATGAAGACCCACTGGGGGTGTTCGGTGCAGTGGAAGTCGCTGCGGAATCCCACCGGGCTCTCGCGCAGCTGAAAGCCGCCGCTGGGCATCAAGGCCGACAGGCGCGACATCGGCTTGCCTTCGTCGAGCGGGATCAGCGCCTCGTGCCAGCGCGCGACGCCGTCGGCGTCGGTGGCCAGGACGAGCTGGGTGAATTGCGGCACAGGATCGTTCATGCCGTGGGCCTACAGCGTGGGCGCGTCGAAGCTGTTGCACTCGGCCATGCGGCCACTGTCCAGGCCGCGGCGAAACCAGCGCTGGCGCTGCTCGCTGCTGCCGTGGGTGAAGCTATCGGGGCGTACCACGCCGCCACCCTGGCGCTGCAAGGTGTCGTCACCGATGCGCGCCGCGGCGTTCATGGCGGCGGCGATGTCGCCCTGGTCCAGCCAGCCCTTGCCCTTCTGCGAGTGGTGGGTCCACACGCCGGCCAGGCAGTCGGCCTGCAATTCCGTGCGCACCGACAGCGCATTGCCCTGCGCCGCGGGCAGTCGCTGGCGCTGCGCCTGCACCTTGGCGCTGATGCCCAGCAGGTTCTGGATGTGGTGCCCGACCTCGTGCGCGATGACATAGGCCCGCGCAAATTCGCCCGGCGCGCCCAGCTGCCGCTGCAGCGTGTCGAAGAAGTCCAGGTCGATGTACACGCGGCTGTCGCCGGGGCAGTAGAACGGCCCCATGGCACTCTGTCCGGTGCCGCAGGCGGTGGGCGTCGCACCGCGAAACAGCACCAGCACCGGCTCGGCATAGTTGGCGTTCGAGGCGGCGAAGATCGGGCGCCACACGTCTTCGGTATCGGCCAGCACGGTGGACACGAACACCGCGCTCGGGTCGGTCGGGCGCGGCCCCGGTTCGGCGGGCGCGGCCGAGCCGCTGGTCTCCGGCGCGCCGCCGCCGATCACGCCCAGCACCGTCATCGGGTTGATGCCGAAGATCCAGCCCACCACCAGCGCGACGACGATCGCGCCCAGGCTCAGACCCTTGCCGCCGCCCAGACGCATGCCGGAGCGGGCACCGCCGGCACGGCGGTCTTCGACGTTGTCGCTCTGCCGATGGCCTTCCCACTTCATCGCTGCCCCCTGCCGTTGATGGCGGGCACAAGCCCGTGGGCGCATTGTGCGACGCCGGCGGAGCCCCGCGATGCCGCGAACGGCAAGGCGCGGGCGAGGCGCCGCCGCGGGGGATCAGTGCAGCGCCGTCACCGGTTCATTGCAGTGATAGGCCGCGAAAAGCTGCAGGGCCATGGCACGCAGCCGATCGTTGGCGCTGGCGTGGCCGCGTGCAATGCGCTCGAAGGAGTAAAGGCGGTCGAGGCAGATGCGCGGCAGGTCGACGGCCAGACCCTCGGCCGCCATCAGGCGGCGAAAGCGCGCCAGCACCGCTACCGACACGCCAGCCACCAAAGGTACCGGCGGGGCGGGATGGTGTTCAGGCGCGGCAGGCGTCGCATGACCGTCTTCAATCGACGGCAGCAAGCACGGTGCAGTGGGCGTCTTCAGCGACGGCTTCATCGACTTTCTCCACGCTGGCACGGGGCGCCAGCATGGCTGCCAGTCTGCGCCCGACGTGCCGCAGCCATCACACGAAGAGGTGGGCACAAGCCCACTTGTTCACACGCCGGGTGCATTGACCGCCGGTTCAGGTCTTGGGCAAGGTCACGCCGCGCTGCCCCTGGTACTTGCCGCCGCGGTCCTTGTAGCTGGTCTCGCAGACCTCGTCGCTCTCGAAGAACAGCACCTGTGCGCAGCCCTCGCCAGCGTAGATCTTGGCCGGCAGCGGCGTGGTGTTGCTGAACTCCAGCGTCACGAAACCTTCCCACTCCGGCTCGAAGGGCGTGACGTTGACGATGATGCCGCAGCGCGCATAGGTGCTCTTGCCCAGGCAGATCGTCAGCACATTGCGCGGGATGCGAAAGTACTCCAGCGTGCGCGCCAGCGCAAAGCTGTTGGGCGGGATGATGCAGACGTCCTGGTTGATGTCGACGAAGCTTCTTTCATCAAAGTTCTTCGGGTCCACCACGGTGCTGTAGATGTTGGTGAAGACCTTGAATTCCGGCGCGCAGCGGATGTCGTAGCCGTAGCTGCTGGTGCCGTAGCTGACGATGCGCGATCCGTCTGCCGACTGGCGCACCTGGCCGGGCTCGAAGGGCTCGATCATTCCGTGCTCCTGCGCCATGCGGCGTATCCACCGGTCGCTCTTGATCGTCATCGTGCAGCTCCTCCAGACATGGGGGCAGATTCTAGGAGCCGCCCTGAGCACGGCGGGCGCACTCGCACTGCGATGAACGCACTGCCTACCCCATACGGACCCCGCCGATCCAGTCCTTCGGCCACTGGTACGAGGTCCGCAGGCCGGCCTTTGTCGACGATATCGCCGGGCTGAGGGTGGGGCCGATGTTCGTGGTCGCCGCGACGATGTTCGCGGCCGGCTGGAACTGCCCGCTGCCGGCGCGGATCGAGCGCGATGTGGGGCCGACGCGCGAGCGCAAGCTGAGCGTCATCCGCCCCTGAGTGCCCGCTCGGCGCGCCGCCGCCGCGCCGTCGGCACCCCGGGAGCCGGCTCCTAGAATCTCCACCATGACCCGCAAGCTTTTCGTCACCGCCGCGCTGCCTTACGCCAACGCGCCCTTCCACATCGGCCACATGATGGAGTACATCCAGGCCGACATCTGGGTGCGGCTGCAACGGATGCGCGGCCACGAGGTGAACTTCGTCTGCGCCGACGACGCGCATGGCGCGCCGATCATGATCGCGGCCGAGAAGGCCGGCCTGACGCCGCAGGCCTTCGTGGCGCAGATCGCCGCCGGCCGCAAGCCCTACCTCGACGGCTTCCACATCGCGTTCGACCACTGGCACAGCACCGACGCGCCCGAGAACCACGCGCTGGCGCAGTCCATCTATCTGGCACTGAAGGCGAACGGGCTGATCGACAGCCGGGTCGTCGAACAATTCTTCGACCCCGAGAAGGGCATGTTCCTGCCCGACCGTTTCATCAAGGGCGAATGCCCGAACTGCGGCGCGCAAGACCAGTACGGCGACAACTGCGAGGTCTGCGGCGCCGTCTATCAGCCGACCGATTTGAAGAACCCGCGTTCGGCGCTGACCGGTGCGGTGCCGGTATTGCGCAGCAGCGAGCATTTTTTCTTCCGCCTGTCCGACCCGCGCTGCGTCGAGTTTCTGGAAGCCTGGACGCAGGATGGCCGCCTGCAGCCCGAAGTGGCGAACAAGGTGCGCGAATGGTTCAAGCGCGTGCCCGACGAAAACGGCAACGACAAGGCCGGCCTGGGCGACTGGGACATCAGCCGCGACGCGCCCTATTTCGGCATCGAGATTCCTGATGCCCCGGGCAAGTACTTCTACGTCTGGCTCGATGCGCCGGTGGGCTACCTGGCGTCGCTGCAGGCCTGGCTGGCGACCAAGTCCATCGACATGGACAGCTATCTGGCCGACCCCGCGGTCGAGCAGGTGCACTTCATCGGCAAGGACATCGTTACCTTCCACACCCTTTTCTGGCCGGCGATGCTGAAGTTCAGCGGCTCGCATCGGGCGGACGGCACCTACGTGCCGCGCAAGGTGCCCGACCGCATCCATGTGCATGGCCATCTGACGTTGTCGGGCGCCAAGATGAGCAAGAGCCGCGGCACCGGCATCAGCCCGCTGAAGTACCTGGAACTGGGCATGGATGCCGAATGGCTGCGCTACTACATCGCGGCCAAGCTCAACGCGCGCGTCGAAGACCTGGACTTCAACCCCGAGGACTTCATGGCCCGCGTCAATGCGGACCTGGTCGGCAAATACATCAACATCGCCAGCCGCGCGGCGGGCTTTCTGGCCAAACGTTTCGACGGCCATCTGAGCGCCGACCTGGGCGTCGAAGGGCGGGTATTGCTGGACGGCCTGCGCGCGCAGTCCGAGGCCATCGCCACGCTCTACGACGAGCGCGAATTCGGCAAGGCGCTGCGCGAGATGATGGCCCTGGCCGACCATGTGAATGCCTATGTCGATGCGCACAAGCCCTGGGAACTGGCCCGGCAGCCGGACAGGGAAGCGGCACTGCACGATGTCTGCAGCACCTGCATCGAGGCCTTTCGCGTGCTGACCGTGTACCTGAAGCCAGTGCTGCCGGCGCTGGCGGCCAAGGTCGAGGCCTTCCTCGGCATCGCGCCGCTGCAATGGGCCGACGCGGCGCGCTCGCTGGGGCACCACCGCATCGGCACCTACACGCACCTGATGCAGCGGGTGGACGCCAGGCAACTGCAGGCGCTGCTGGCATCCGACGAGCCTGCCGTGCCGACCCCGGCCCTGCCAGCCCCGCCCGGCGGAGAGGCCATCGCCGACGAGATCGGCATCGCCGACTTCGCCAGGGTGGACTTGCGCATCGCCCGCATCGTCAAGGCCGAGGCCGTGCCAGGAAGCACCAAGCTGCTGCGGCTGACGCTGGACGCGGGCGAGGGCCATGACGCTGAGGGCCATCCCAGGCTGCGCAACGTCTTCAGCGGCATCGCCAGCGCCTGCACGCCCGAGCAGCTGACAGGCAAACTGACCGTGCTGGTGGCCAACCTGGCGCCGCGCAAGATGAAGTTCGGCCTCAGCGAGGGCATGGTGCTGGCGGCCAGCCACGCCGACGAGAAGGCACAGCCCGGCGTCTATGTGCTCGAACCCTTCCCCGGCGCCGAGCCGGGCATGCGCGTGCGCTGAAGTCCCGCCGGGAAGGGGCGCACACTCGGGCTGCCATGCCCTTGCCGAAATCGTTGCGGGACCGAGTCCACCGCTTCCACCCGCGCCTTCTGGACACGCTGCCGGGCTACGACCGCCCGCAGTTTCTGGCCGACGTCGGCGCCGGCATCACCGTCGGCGTGGTCGCGCTGCCGCTGGCCATGGCCTTTGCGATCGCCAGCGGTGTCGGGCCCGAGGCCGGGCTGTTCACGGCCATCATCGCCGGCTTCCTCATCTCGGCTCTGGGTGGGTCGAATGTGCAGGTCGGCGGGCCGGCTGGCGCCTTCATCGTCATCGTCTACGGCATCGTCGAACGCTACGGTCTGGCCAACCTGCTGATCGCCACTTCGCTGGCCGGGGTGCTGCTGTTCCTGATGGGCTGGTTCAAGCTCGGCGTGCTGGTGCGCTATGTGCCGGTGCCCATCATCATCGGCTTCACCAACGGCATCGCGGTGCTGATCGCGCTGTCGCAGTTGAAGGACCTGATGGGCCTGGTGACGCCGAAGATGCCTGCCGACTTCTTCAGCCAGATCGGCGTGCTGTGGGCGCACCTGTCCAGCCTCAACCTCGCCGCCCTGGCCATCGGCCTGAGCAGCCTGGCGATCGTCGTGCTGTGGCCCAAGAGCTATGCCGCCCCGCCCGAGGCTGCGCCCTGGCTGGCTCGGCTGCGGCGCGGCGCGGTACGGGTGCCGGGCACCTTGATCGCGCTGGTGGTGGCCACCAGCGGGGCGCTGCTGCTGGGCCTGGACGTGGAGACCATCGGCTCGCGCTTCGGCAGCATCCCGCAGAGCCTGCCGGCCCTGGCGCTGCCCGACTTCAGCTGGGCCACGGCCAAGCAGTTGCTGATCCCGACCGTCACCATCGCGCTGCTGGGCGCGGTCGAGTCGCTGCTGTGCGCGCGTGTGGCCGACAACATGGCAGATCACCCGAAACACGACCCGAACCAGGAACTGATGGCGCAGGGCGTGGCCAACTTCATCACCCCGTTGTTCGGCGGCATCCCGGCCACCGGCACCATCGCGCGCACCGTCACCAACGTGCGCGCCGGCGGGCGCACCCCCATCGCCGGCATCGTGCATTCGCTGACCCTGCTGGCGGTGGTGCTGCTGGCCGCGCCGCTGGCGCTGCACATCCCGCTGGCGGCGCTGGCCGGCATCCTGCTCTACGTGGCCTGGAACATGGGCGAGTGGCGAGAGTTCTCGCGCCTGCGCAAGTTCAGCCTGCCTTACCGCACCATCCTGCTGGGCACCTTTGCGCTGACGGTCGTCTTCGACCTGACTGTGGCCGTGCAGGTGGGCCTGATGCTGGCCTGTGTGTTCTTCATCTACCGCATGGGCGAGCTGTTCCGCGTGCAGCCGCTGGCCGCGGGCACGCTGCCACCGGGGGTGCAGGGGTTCGAGTTGTTCGGGCCGCTGTTCTTTGGCGCCGTCGGCAAGATCGAGCACTTGAGCAAGCAGTTGCCTGAAGGCACGCGCGCGGTGGTGCTGGAAATGCACCGCATGATTTCGCTGGACACCTCGGGCCTGGAAGCGCTGGCCCAGCTGCACCGGACATTGCAGCGGCGCGGCGTGGCCCTGGTGCTGGCCCATGTGAACGAGCAGCCGCTGTCGTTGATGCGCCGTGCCGGCTTCGAGGACGTGCTGGGGGCGGAGAACATCGTGACGACGCTGCAAGGCCGGTTCGAAGCGCCGCCGGCAGTGTGACGAGGCCCGTCACCTCAATCTGATCACTTCGTCGAAGCCAGGTGACGAAACGACGGATACTTCTGCCGTTTCGACGAATTCATGGTTTCTTTCGTCAGTGCCCCCGCCTAGACTGCCAGTTGTTGCAGCGCGGCAAAGGGCCGCCAGAAGGAGACGATCATGCAAATTACCCTGCTCGGCGCCGGCCACATCGGCCAGACCATTGCCCGCCTGCTGGGCGGCTGCGGCGACTACCGGGTGACGGTGGTGGACCGCAGCGCCGAGGCCCTGGCCCTGCTGGCCGGCGAACCGGCGCTGACGCGCCAGGCCGACACGTCCGACCCCGCCACGCTGCTGCAGGTGCTGCGTGGTCAGGACGCCGTCATCAACGCCCTGCCCTACCACTTGGCCACGCAGGCGGCGACGGCTGCGCGCGAGGCCGGCTGCCACTACTTCGATTTGACCGAGGACGTGGCCGCGACGCGGGCCATCAAGGCCCTGGCCGAAGGGGCGCCGACGGCCTTCATGCCGCAGTGCGGGCTGGCGCCGGGCTTCATCGGCATCGTCGCGCATCACCTGGCACAGGGATTCGACAGCCTGCAGGAAGTGAAGATGCGGGTCGGCGCCCTGCCCGCCTTCCCGACCAACAGCCTCAAGTACAACCTGACCTGGAGCGTGGACGGACTCATCAACGAGTACTGCCACCCCTGCGAGGCCATCCGTGACGGCCGCAACATCGAAGTGCTGGCGCTGGAAGGCCTGGAACATTTCAGCCTGGACGGCACCGAGTACGAGGCCTTCAACACCAGTGGCGGCCTGGGCACGCTGTGCGAGACGCTGGCCGGCCGCGTGCGCAGCCTGGACTACAAGAGCGTGCGCTACCCCGGCCACCGCGACCTGATGAAGCTGCTGCTCGAAGAGCTGCAACTGAACCAGGACACCGAGACGCTGAAGGCCATCATGCGCAAGAGCATCCCCAGCACGATGCAGGACGTGGTGCTGGTCTTCGTCACCGTCAGCGGCATGAAGAAGGGCGGCCTGGTGCAGGAGGTCTTCGCGCGGAAGATCTTTGCCGAGCGCAGCGAGACGCACCCCTTGTCGGCCATCCAGATCACGACCGCAGCCGGCATCTGCGCGGCGGTGGACCTGTTCCGCGAGGGCCGCCTGCCGCAGCGTGGCTTCATCCGCCAGGAGCAGGTGGCCCTGCCCGACTTCCTGGCCAACCGCTTCGGCCGCGCCTACCAGCAGAGCCGGCAGGTCGAGAGCATCGGCTGAACATCGGCCCCGCGCGGGGCGCCATGGCCGGGCGTCTGCGGGGGCGCCTTTGGCCTTCAGGTCAGCGCTTGCCCCAAGGGCGCGGCGTGTCGGCCAGGCGACGCAGCTGCCGCGCGGCCCGGGCCAGAGCCCGCGGGCGCTCGGCCGCCAGCCAGCCGAGCGCAAACCACATCGCCGGCGCGGCGTCGGCGCTGGCTTGTGGCGAGTCGGCCAAGTGCTGCTGCGCCACGCACAGGTCGTTGTAGCGGCCCAGGGCATCGACGGCGTTGCGCAGGCGGCGGTGCCAACGGCGCAGATCGCGACCGCCGCGGGCACCGTCCCACAATGGCAACAGGGCCTCGAAGACATAACGCAGGCGCTTCAGGTGTCGGCGCGTGCGGTGCTGGTCTTCGACGTCCAGATGCTGCAGTTGCCGCAGCGCGGGCTTCAACTTGCGCCAGGCCGCCTGCAGCACCTTGACCGCCGACGGCTTCAGTGGACGCCCCGGACGCCCTGTACGCACCTGATGCGGGTCGGTTTCGGCGACGGCCCCTTCCATCGCCTCGGCCGGGACAGCGGACGGGGCCTGCGGTGCCAGCGTCTGGGCCAGGCTCTGCAGCAGCAGGTCGGTGACGCCGGGCTCGCGCGCGATGGCGCCGGGCTCCGGCGGGCCCTCGACGTGATCGACAGGGTCGTCGCTGTCGGTCGAAAAGTCTGCGGCTGCGAGCGGCGCCGGCCGGGCCGGGGCCCCTGCAGCCTGCAGTTCGGCCCACAGCGCGCCGGCCAGCACATCGGCATCACGCGCCGCGCCCAGGCGCGAGAAGGGTTCGCGCCACGCCTGCTGCAACGCCTTCGCGGCTTCGGCGTCGGGGGCCCAGTCGGCGCACAGCGCCAGCACGGTGCGCAGGCGGCGCAGGCCCACGCGCAACTGGTGCAGGTGCTCTGGCGTGCCGCTGCCGCCGGCCATCTCGGCCAGGTTGGGCAGAGCCTGGGCCAGCGCCTGCTGCAGCATCTCGCGCCAGGCCTGAGCCGTGTCGGCCCGCTTCGACAGGCTGGCCGGCGCCGCGCGTACCGCCGGCACCTGTGGCAGGTCGCGCGCCAGGCGAAAGCCGCGTTCGCTCTTCGTGCGCACGTCCCACCACAGCCCGTGGCGCGCCACCCAGCGCCGCGCCAACGCCACCAGGGCCTGGGGCGGGCCGGACACCAGCTCGAACTCGATCTCGCACACCGGCAGCTTGTGGCCGCCCGCCTCGATGAAACCCTCGTCGAAGGCGATCTCGATGCAGGCGCCGCCCTGGCGCAGTTCGCGGTGCGTGCGCCAGATGTCGGTGCGGTACAGCGGCATGAGCGCAGCGCCATCCGCCAACAGCGGCAGCAGGCGGTCGCCGGCGGGCGTGCCCACGTGCAGTCGCGGGTCCAGCAGCGGCTGCTTGGTGCCGCGAGGCAGCGGCGGCAGAGGCAGCTCGTGCTCCAGCCGCTGCATCAGGCCGTCGCCGCGGCCCTTCAGCGTCTGCACCCACAGCCGGCCCTCCTTGCGCAGGCGCAGCGCCAGGCCGGCTGCCGCCAGGCGGTCGTCAGCGGTGTCGGCGTAGATGGCCTGCAGGCGCGTGCGCCGCGCCGTGGTGGCAGCCACGGCGCGCTGCAGCGCCGCGCGGCGGGCGGCGGGCACCTGGAACTTGAGTTCGATTTCCATCGCACAGGGTCGGCCAGCCGAGCATCGGGCGACCGCTAACATCAAGGTCCTCGATTCTGCTGTGCCCCGGCCATGCCGCTGTTCTGGAAGCCCTACACCTCCGACGTCACCGACTTCATCCAGAGCCTGAAGTCGAAGAAGCCGACACTGGAAGCCGAACAGCGCGCCGGCCGTGCACTGCTGTGGGACAAGTCGCAGGACCGCGAGGCACTGGCCGACTGGAAGGCCGCCCGCGTGCCGCAGCAGCCTTATGTCTATCAGACGGGGCACGGCGAGGATTGAGCCGCGCTGTCGACAGGCTGGCAGCCCCCGCGGCCCCAGCGGCTGCCGGCCCCGGTTCCGACGCCGCGGAGGCTGCGGACGCTCGTGGAGTCCCCCCGGTGGTTGACCAGGTGGCCGTCGCGCGCCTGTACGGCGAGCCGTTGTTCCGCATGCCGCTGGACCTGTACATCCCGCCCGATGCGCTGGAGGTCTTTCTGGAGGCTTTCGAAGGCCCGCTGGACCTGCTGCTGTACCTGATCCGTCGCCAGAACTTCAACATCCTCGACATTCCGCTGGCCGACGTCACGCGCCAGTACCTGAGCTACGTCGAGCAGATCCGCAAGCACAACCTCGAGCTTGCCGCCGAGTACCTGCTGATGGCGGCGATGCTGATCGAGATCAAGAGCCGCATGCTGCTGCCGCCGAAGAAGGCGGCCGACGGCGCCGAGCCCGAGGACCCGCGGGCCGAACTGGTGCGGCGGCTGGTGGAGTACGAGCAGATCAAGCTGGGCGCAGCCAAGCTCGACGCGCTGCCGCTGGTGGGCCGCGACTTCCTGCGCGCCCAGGTGCACATCGAGCAGGCGCTGACGCCGCGCTGGCCCGAGGTGCACGCCGACGACCTGCGCGCCGCCTGGCGCGACATCCTGCAGCGCGCCAGGCTGAACCAGCACCACACCATCAGCCGCGAACAGCTGAGCGTGCGCGAGCACATGAGCATCGTGCTGCGCCGGCTGCAGGGCCGGCGCTTCGTCGAGTTCCACGAGCTGTTCGACGCTGCGCGCGGCGTGCCGGTGCTGGTCGTCACCTTCATCGCCATGCTCGAACTCGCGCGCGAACGGCTGCTGGAAGTGACGCAGGCCGAGGCCTTTGCGCCGATCTACGTGCGCCTGGCCTACACGCCGAACTGAGCGCCATGCGGCTGCCAACGATGCGCCGCCGCCTTGTTGCCCGGCTTGCTGGCCTGCTTGCTGTCCCGCTTGCCTTCCCGCCTGCCTTCCCGCTTGCTGCTGCGCTGTGGTTGGTTGCGCTGACAGCAGGCAGCGCACACGCCCAGGACGAGGTGCCCTTCATCACCACGCCCGACGCGGTGACGCTGGCGATGCTGGAGCTGGCCGGGGTGACGGCGCAGGACCATGTCATCGACCTCGGTTCGGGCGACGGCCGCATCGTCATCACCGCCGCCAAACGGTTCGGCGCCAGCGGACTCGGGGTCGAGATCGTGCCGGCATTGGTGGCACAGAGCCGCGCCCATGCCGCGGCCGCGGGCGTGGCTGCGCGCACCGAGTTCCGCCAGCAAGACCTGTTCACGACCGATCTGCAGCGCGCCACCGTCGTCACGATGTACCTGCTGCCCGAGGTCAACCTGCAACTGCGCCCGCGGCTGCTGGCGCTGGCGCCGGGCACGCGCATCGTCAGCCACGACTGGGACCTGGGCGACTGGATGCCCGAGCGCACGTTGACGCTGGACGTGCCCGACAAGGCCATCGGCCGCGAGAAGCGGTCGCGCCTGCACCTGTGGGTGGTGCCGGCACCGCTGCAGGGCCTGTGGTGCGGAGCCGGGCTGCGCTTGAGCCTGGGCCAGCGCTTCCAGCAGGTGTCGGGCACGCTCGAGCGTCCGGGGTCGGCCGCGCCGCTGCTGGTCTTCGACGGCCGCATCCTCGGCCCGTACCTGGGCGCCACGCTGCCCGACGGCGCCACACTGGGACTGCGGGCCGACGGCGACACCCTGCACGTGCTGCAGGGCGCCGGTGCGATGGCGCCGTTGGCGGGCACGACGCTGCAACGCGCAGCCGACGGGCGCTGCGGCTGACGACAGCGGACATCAGAGGACGCCGGCGGGCACACCACGGCGGCTGCCGACGCGGGCGTGCAAAATCGGCAGCCCTGCCCGAAGAAGAACGCCCGTGGACCTGAAAGCACCGATCCGCCTGACCATCGAGTTTTCCGATGACGAAATCAGCGCCACCGCGCTGATCAACCTCGCCAGCGGAGAGATCGAACGCGTCGAGTACGAAGACACCGACGCCGGCCCCCTGCCCTGGGACCGCCCCGATTACGAGTTCACCTGCGGCACGCTGTCCAACAACGGCAAGGACGTCGAGTTCACCGTGCAGCTGAACCGCACCACGGGACAGTTCTCGGTCAACGCGACCGAGTTGCTGGAGATCAAGGTGCGCGCTGCACAACTGTTTGCCGGCATGTCGCCGCGAGAAGTTGCCGTGCGCACCGTCCAGCCCAAGCCGCCGGCCGGACGCAAGCCGCCGCTGCACTGAGCACGCGCGACGCTCGCGGCAGACCCGGACCCGGGGCCGGGCCGCGCACAGAACATGGCGCCAGCGGCGCCAGCGGCACCAGCGGCGCAATCGGCACCAGCGGCAGCAGCGGCCTTCAGCGCGTCTCGCTGCGCACTCGCCGCGTCAGCACGGTCGGGAAACTGACCGGCAAGGCCTGCGGGAAGTCGCGGTTGTAGTGCAGGCCGCGGCTTTCGTGGCGGTGCAACGCGCTGCGCACGATGAGCTCGGCGCAGGTGACGAGGTTGCGCAACTCCAGCAGGTCGCGGTTGACGCGGAAGTGCGAGTAGTACTCGTCGATCTCGTCGCGCAGCAGGCGGATGCGGTGCAGCGCCCGTTCCAGCCGCTTGGTGGTGCGCACGATGCCGACGTAGTTCCACATCATCAGCCGCAACTCGTCCCAGTTGTGGGCGATCACCACCTGTTCGTCGGCGTCCTCGACCTGGCTCTCGTCCCATTCGGGCAGTGGGGGCAGCGCCGGCAGCGGACTGGCCAGGATGCGGTCGGCGCAGGTGCGGCCCAGCACCACGCATTCGAGCAGTGAATTGCTGGCCAGGCGGTTGGCGCCATGCAGACCGGTGTAGGTGGTCTCGCCGATGGCATACAGGCCGGGCAGGTCGGTGCGACCGTCGAGGTCGGTGACGACGCCGCCGCAGGTGTAGTGCGCTGCCGGCACCACGGGTATCGGCTGGTGCACGATGTCGATGCCCAGCGCCAGGCAGCGTGCATGGATGGTCGGGAAGTGCGCCTTCAGGAAGGCCTCGCCCTCGACCGGACCCCGGGCGGCCACGATCGGCCGCGCGTCCAGCCAGACATGGTCCAGACCGTGCTTCTTCATCTCGAAGTCGATGGCGCGGGCGACGATGTCGCGCGGCGCCAGTTCAAGTCGCGCATCGTGGGCGCCCATGAAGCGCGTGCCGCCCGCGTCGCCCGGGCCGGTGCTGGGCAGGGTCAGGTGGGCGCCTTCGCCCCGCAGTGCCTCGGTCAGGAGAAAGCTGCGTTCCTGCGGGTGGTACAGGCAGGTGGGGTGGAACTGGATGAATTCCATGTTGCCCACGCGGCAGCCCGCACGCCAAGCCATCGCGATGCCGTCGCCGGTGGCCGTGTCGGGGTTGCTGGTGTAGCGATAGACCTTGCCCACACCGCCCGTGGCCAGGACCACGGCGCGCGCCGGCAGCGCTTCGACGCTGCCGTGGTCCATGTCCAGCGCATAGACCCCCCAGCAGCGCGACGCCTCTTCGGCCGCAGCTTCGCCGACGGGCCGGTGACGGCGCTTCAGGTGGCGGGTGGTGATCAGGTCGACCGCCATCCAGCGCTCACGCAGCGTGATGTTCGGATGCGCGCGTGCCTGCGCCAGCAGCGCGTCGTGGATGGCGCGGCCGGTGGCATCGGCAGCATGCGCGATGCGGCGCACGGCGTGCCCGCCTTCGCGCGTCAGGTGCAGGCCCAGCGGGCCATCGGGGTCGGGCGAAAAGGGCACGCCGGCCTTGACCAGCCATTTGATTGCGGCCGCCGAATGCTCGGCAACGAAGCGGGCGGCGTGCTCGTCGACGATGCCGGCGCCCGCGTCCTGGGTGTCGCGCACATGGCTCTCGACGCTGTCGTCCTTGCCCAGCACGCCGACGATGCCGCCCTGCGCCCAGGCCGTGGCGCCTTCGTTCAGGCCGCGCTTGGCCAGCACCACCACAGGCTGCTTCGCCGCCAGACACAGCGCCACCGTCAGCCCGGCCAGGCCGGCACCGATGACGACCACAGGGGGCTCCGCGGTCACCGTTTTTGCAGGTGTCTGGGCAGCAGGGGCATCGTTCATGCAGGCAGAGGGAGGCACGCCGGGGCGGGGGAGCGGATTCTACGGAGCGCCCACCCTGGGCCGCGGCCTATCATGAAACCCCTTTCGATGGCATCGTCGATGCCACGGCTGCAGCCTCGTCAGCCTCGCAAGCCCGTACCAGACCACACCCCACCCCGTGCCCCGCCCGTTGCCCATGGCCTTCGAGAACGACGACGACCTGTCCTGGCCGCAGACCGTGCGCCTGCTGCGCCGCGAAGATCTGGGCGTGCCCGCCACCCAGGTCATCGGCGACACCCAGGCCTACCTCGGCGAAAACCTCGACGACATCGGCCGGCGTGTCGCCCCCGATCAGATCGAGCTCTTCGTCAACGGCGAAGCCGCGCCGGCACTGGCGGCCGAGTTCCAGCGCCAGCGGCCGGAGTTTCTGGCCCTGCACGATGTCGGCACCAGCGCCTCGCTGCGGCTGCTGGGCGGGTTGGCCGGAGCATCTGGGGCGCGGGTGCAGAAACTGTCGGTGCGGCGCCAGGGCCATGGCGTGCCGCTGGCGGTGCTGCAGTTCGTCGAGGTCGCGCTGGCCGACGGCCCGCCGCTGCGCATCTACGCCACCGACCTCAGCGCCGACGGCCAGGCACGCACGCAGCTGGCCCAGGTGCTGCTGGGCTACAGCCGCCTGGGGGTGCTGCTGACGGGCGAACTGCCGCCGCATGCGATGACTGCCGCCCTGCTGCCGCTGCGCGAGGCTGTGTCGCGCGGGCCCTGGCCCAACCGCGACCTGCTGATGCTGCCGCTGGGCAGCGGCACCGCGCTGGCAGCCCAGGCCGCGCAGTTGGCTGCGGGCGGCCCGGTGCAGGTGCGCGTGACACCCCGTGCCGGCAAGCCCAAGGCGGCCTGGGGCTACATCGCCGGGGCCTGGAACCGGCTGCACACCGGCGCGGCAGATACCCGCCAGGTCAACGCCGACCTGGCCCGCGCCGTGCCTCGCCCGCCGCTGCCGCAAAGCGAAGCGCCCACGGCGCCCATGGGCCTGGACGAGTTGCCAGCCCCTCCGGCCACCCACGGCATACGCCGCGGCCCCGTCAACCGTGCGCCGCCCGCGCCGGGTGGGCTGATGAGCCTGCGGCTGGACGACCCCGAAGAGGCCGCAGCCGATGACCGGGCGCCGATGGCGGCGGCAACGCGGGTCGCCACGGCAGCGCCCTCGCCCTCGCCCTCGCCCCTGAAGATGCCGGTGCCCGAGCCGGTACCGCTGCCCGTGCCCGGCGCCACGCGTTGGCAGGCCTATGTCGAGCGCTGCGCCGCCATCAAGGGCGCGCTGGCGGCCTGTGTTTTCGACATCCATTCGCTGCAGGCACTGGCCCACGCTGGCGGCAACCCCGGCCCTGAGCGGCTGGCACGCCACGGCGCGCAACTGCTGGTGGCCATGTCCGAGAGCGCCCGCGCCCTGGGCCTGTCGGCCGGCCGCACCGAAGCCGCTGTCAGCAGCGGGCAGCACCACCTGCTGCTGCGCCCGGTGCCGGGCCACCCCGGCATCGCATTGCACCTGGTGCTGCACGGCGCTTCGACCAACCTGACGCTGGCGCGCATGCAACTCGAGCGGGTGGAGGCCCCGACGTGATCAGTGCACCACGCGCTCGAAGCTGAAGTTGCCGGTTTCGTTGACATCCACCGGAATCACGTCCTTGGGCCCGAAGCGGCCCTGCAGGATCATCTTGCTGACAGGGTTCTCGATGCGCTGCTGGATGGCGCGCTTCAAGGGCCGGGCCCCATAGGCCGGGTCGAAGCCGACCTTGGCCAGTTCGGCCAGCGCCGCGGTGCTGACGTCCAGCTTCATGTCCAGCTTCTCCAGCCGACCTTCCAGGGCCTTCAGCTGGATGCGGGCAATGCTCTCGATGTTCTTCGCATCCAGCGCGTGGAAGACCA
>Ga0105046_10004609_pt1 | contig 21902 bp, 16 predicted proteins | sample MAT03_FD_78385 | JGI IMG/M metagenome (GOLD analysis project Ga0105046, IMG submission 78385) | Freshwater microbial communities from Lake Fryxell liftoff mats and glacier meltwater in Antarctica - MAT-03 (megahit assembly) | ecosystem: Environmental > Aquatic > Freshwater > Ice > Liftoff...
CGCGGCTCCTTGGCCGCGCGTGCTTCGCTTCGCGAAATTCGTCTGGGTCGCGCGGGGCGCTTCGGCCTGCTCGCTCCTCGGCGGCGTTGAGGCCTGCCTTGTCGCGGCTCCTTGGCTGCGCGTGCTTCGCTTCGCGAAATTCGCCTGGTTCGCGCGGGGCGCTTCGGCCTGCTCGCTCCTCGGCGGCCTCGAAGCCTGCCTCGTCGCGGCTCCTTGGCCGCGCGTGCTCCGCTTCGCGAAATTCGTCTGGTTCGCGCGGGGCCTTCGTCGCTCGCTCCTCGGCGGCCTCGAGGCCTGCCTTGTCGCGGCTCCTTGGCCGCGCGTGCTTCGCTTCGCGAAATTCGTCTGGGTCGCGCGGGGCGCTTCGGCCTGCTCGCTCCTTGGCGGCCTCGAGGCCTGCCTTGTCGCGGCTCCTTGGCTGCGCGTGCTTCGCTTCGCGAAATTCGCCTGGTTCGCGCGGAGCGCTTCGACCTGCTCGCTGGGGGCTGAGTTCGGGCATTTGCGTCGTCGTCGTCGCGCTCGCCTTGCTGGCGGGCTCTAGCCGCGCTTTTGCTAGCGAGCCCGAGCCGCTCGCCAACAGCACCGGTGAGCAGGTTGGTGGGTTTGGTGCGCCGCACTTCGAACTCACCGACGTCTCGGCCTGGACGCTGCGCGCGGGCGAACTCGAGCTCGGGCCGACCGCGGTACGCTACGGGATCGCTGGCCTTTTCCAGATCGGTTCGCGCTTCGCGCTGAACCTGTTCGGCGCCATCAATGCCGACGCGAAGTGGACCATCTACTCGACCGCTCGCCTCGGTATCGGGGTCGACGCCGGGCTCCTCCGCTTTGACCCGGCCTTGGTAGGCATCGACGACGACTTCGCGGTGTGGGCCTTCCCGGTCGCCCTGCGCGCCTCCGGGCGCCCCAACGAACACCTGCGGCTACACGCCGCGATCGAGTTCCTGTCCGCGAAGGCGACGGCGGACGCCTCCGACGTTGTCAAGCGGGTCGAGCGCTACGTCGGCCCAGTCGCCAAGCTCGCCGCGCGCCTCGGTGCCGAGTGGCGCTTCGGCGACCACGTCGCACTCCTGGCCGAGCTCGAAACCCCGCTCATCCTGCATGTGTCGACGTTCCGCTATGCAAACGAGGACGCAGCAACCGACTTCATGCGCGGCAAGCTCGCCCTCCAACTCGTTTACGACAGCCTCAACGTCCGCCTCGGCGCCGGCTACGGTCCGAGCTTCCTCGGCAGGAGCGGGCTCTTTCCTATCTTCGAGCTAATGCTCCGGCTCTATTAGCATTAGCCCGCGGCCGTGACCGAGGTAAGCAGGCTCGTTCAGTCTGCTGACCGAGATTGGGGCAAGCGGCCAGGCGGCAAGCGCTTGTGGACGGCACCCAGCCAGGTCCCGGCCGGGTCCGCAAGCAGTGACGACATCCCGGCCGCCGCCGCTGCTGCGACGTTCTTCGCCTGGTCATCGACCAGAAGTATGCTCTGAGGATCAGTCACGTGCGCGAGGATTGGCGCGAACACTGCGGGCTCGGGCTTGACGGCGCCGAGTGCATCCGAGACGAGAACCCGGCTCAGCCAGGGACGAAGGTCGAGTCGATCGATGCGACGCTCAATCCACGGGGTGCGGTGGTTCGTGAGGAGCCAGATCGGCACGACGGCAGCCCACGCCCGAAGATGCGGTGCGGCCGGACCTGCCTCGTAGGCGGCTTCGAGACGGGCGTCCCACTCTGTTCCAGAGCCCGCGGACAACTCGTGCCACAGATCGTTGTCGTTGATCGTGCCGCGCCAGGCGCGGTCACGCAGCTCGTTGGCCCAACGATTCCGGACCGTGGCACGAGCCTGGTCCGTGGCGTCGGCGAGCCGATCCAAAAAGTCGTGGAACGGATCGGTGAACACGACGCCCTGCCCGTCGAGGACGAGTAGCTGGATCATCGGCGCGGTCATGCTGCCTCGACGCCAGCGAACACGCGGTCGAGGAGCCGCTCGGTCAAGCGACGTGGCTCGCGCAGGTCGATGGTCTCCACGCCCGCAGCGCGCGCCTTGGTAGCGAGCAGGTCGTGCAACCTGCGGATCGCGGCGAATTGATCGAGCGAGCGCTGGCCACCACGTCCAGGCTCCTGGCTGCTGCGCGCTGTCAGCTGTGCGCGGTGCAACGCGACGTCGTCGAGCGTGAGCATCAGCTCGACCGCGACGGGTCGACTCGGATGATCACGAAGCCTCGACACCAACTCGCCCGGCACGAGGTGCACCCCCTCCACGATGACGCTGCGACGCTCGGTGAGGAGTCGGTGCGCCACCGACACCAGCGCACCACTGACGACCTGAGATTGTCGCAAAAACGCATGGCCCGGATCGTCGCCCTGGCCCACGGACTCGTACGTCGAGACGTGCAGCTCGGGAAGCACCGCGGGCGGGATAACGCCTCGCAACACCTCGCGGATCGTATCAGTCGTGACGATCCGCGTGATGCCGAAGCGTACCGCGAGGCGCGTTGAGATGGTCGACTTGCCGACGCCCGGAGCGCCGCCCAGGACCAGGAGCAAGGGTCGCCCCTCCTTGCGGAGCCTGCGCCAGGTGCGATAGCGGGCGGCCAGGCCCGCACCGGCCGACGCCTGGATCATCTCCGCTGCGATCGATGCGAGCTCGTCAGCCTCGATGCTCGCCTGCCCACGCCGTGCCAGCGCGCCCTGGATCTCGGCAGCGATCGTGTAGGCTTGATCGGTCCCGGCGCCCGTCGCCAAGATGCTTGTCGCCATCAAGCCTCGCGAGAAGGGCAAACCGAGACCGGCCGTGTCGCGGACCACAAGGACGGCCCCTGTGGGTGCAAGATCGCTCGGCATTTCAAGGGGTCCTGGCGCAGGGGCTGTGATCGAAAATGAGGGGGACAGCCTCCCTTGCCGGCGCGCGATGTATGAGGTGCATCGCGGTGCAGGCCCACTGGGGCCTCGGCTCACCTCGTAGATCATGGGAGCGGCGCCGACGCAAGCTTTCCGCGAAGGTTGAGAGGGCCAAGCGCGGAGTGTGCCCCCTCATCTTGAATCGCACCCTGGCGCAGGACGTGTCAGCCGACGTCACTTCGCGGCTTGCACCCGCTCCGCCTCGCTGTTTGACACCCAACCTGGCGCAGGACGTGCCAGCCGACGTCACTTCGCGGGGGCAAACGGAAGTGACGAATGATGCAGGACGATCCGCAGCTGACCGTCAGCACCACGCAGGTAGCCGAACGTCTTGTCGACCATGACCTGATTGCCTTTGGCGTCGGTCATGTAGACGTTGCCGGTGGCGATCGCCATGTCTCCCTGGGCCACCACGCCGGCGATCTTCGGGGTGCACGTGACCCACTGCTTGAGAGCGAAGCCGCTGTCATTGGGATAGGCCTGATTGCCACCGACGAAGTATGCGAGTGCTCCATCCTTGGTGAGCCGGAACGTCTGCGCGCCGTACGTCAGGGTCGGCTTGAAGAGGACTTTGCCATTGTCATAGTCGTAGGCGCTGGAGAGCACTTTGTCCGCATAGCCTTTCGCATCGCCACCCGTCGCGCCCAACCTGCCGATCTCGACCAGTGCGGCGCACCATGCAGTCTGGGCCGCCTCGACCTGCGCCAATGCGATCGGGCGCTCGACCCTGGTCTCCGTGGAACCGTTGGTGGGCGCGCTGGCGCACGCTGCGGTCGTGAACATCAGGGCCGTGATTGCGAGGAGACGTGATTTGAACATGTGTGACTCTCTTTGGGGTTGGACTGATTCGAATATCGACTGAGACCGACCGCTGAAACATCGACCTAACAGCCGCAGGCGTTGGGTAGGAACAGCCTTGGCACAGTCCCTCAGATCATTTCTTGCGGTTGCTACCGCTTTCTCGAAGTCATCGGGGTGACGACGAAGACCGAGAACCGCCCGACCGTCAGACCCCGATCGCCCGCGGATAAGCCGCGCAGTGCGCCGCGCACAACCCGCAGCCGGTGCAGGTCGCCGCGTCGACCCGCGGGATCGCATCCGCCCCGAGCTTCAAGGTTCCTGGCACCGGGCACCAGTCGGTGCATCGTTCGCACGGCGCGTCGGTGTCATCATTCGCCTCCCCGCCGACCGCGCGCCCATGGTTCAAGCACAAGCGGGTCAGCACCTTCGCGGTCCCAAATCGGAACATCTGCGCGACGTCTGCAACGACCAGCGCGCCCGTCTCGCAGGCGGCAGCGCACGGTACGTCCTTGCACATGACGCACGGATGCGTCTCGACCCGCGCTTCTGGCGCGGCACCGTCCTGCGTGAACAACGTGCCTTCGGGGCACGCCGCAATGCACGCTCCGCAGCGCGTGCAAGCCTCGAGAAAGGCGACCTCTGGCAGTGCTCCGGGTGGCCTGCGCACCTTCTTCGGGGCGACGCTCACACGCGCCGCCGTCCCGGGCGCCGGTGGCACGAAGCTCGGCGTCGGCTCGGCCTCGCCGGCCTCCTCGACGAGCTTCCGGAGCCCCGCGATTGCGTCACGGAAGAAGCCCCGGCGCTCACCTTTCATCGCGGGCCCTTACGCGTGTCGCCTCGATTGTCGCGGTCACGCCGCTGACCGCTCGGCCCCGCCGCGTTCCTTGCGGCCCGAGCCGCGGCCGCGCCTGGCTCGCCCGAGAAGCGCCCGGCAGGCGCCGAGGCCGACTCGCTCGGACGCACGACCGTTGGCTTCCCCGGCGCGCGCGCGCTTGATTCGGCTCCGCCTTTGGTGGGCCGTGCGCCGGCCCCCCGCGTCTCGCCGCGAAAGTCGCGTGGCGCCTGCGGTGCTGTCGACGCCCGGTCGGTGCGAGGCGGACGCTCTTCGCGCGCCTCGCGTGTGGCCCCTCGCAAGGATGGCGAAGCCTGGACTGTGGGCGCAATCCGCTGACCATCTTCACGGCTCGCCGGCCCGCTTTTGGGCACCGCCGCGGCGACGTCGCGATCGCGATGCGGCAGCGCGTCCTCGGCGAAGCGGCGGCGCGCCTCGTCCTTGCCCTGCTCCTCCTCGTCCTTCTCGGGGTAGAGCGCGTGGATGTCCTTTCGGAACTGCATGAAAGTGCCATCTTCGATGGTCGACCGGATCTTGGCCATGAGGTCCGAAAAGAACATCAGGTTGTGGATGGTCGAGAGCGTCGAGCCGAGCACCTCGCCTATCTCGAACAGGTGGTGCACATACGCGCGCGTGAAGTTCCGACACGTGTAGCAATTGCACGCCGTATCGATGGGATAAGCGTCACGACGGTACTTCGCGTGGGTAATCCGGATGCGCCCCTGAAATGTATACAGCGTGCCGCTGCGCGCGTGGCGCGTCGGGATCACGCAGTCGAACATGTCGATGCCGGTCGCGACCCCGTCGACCAGATCCTGCGGCCGACCGACGCCCATCAGATAACGCGCCTTGTCGGGCGGCATGTGCGGCATCGTCTCCGCCAGGACCGCATTCATCTTCTCCGGCCCCTCGCCGACCGACAGGCCGCCGACCGCGAAGCCATCGAACGGCAAGGACGTAATCTGCTGTGCCGAGCGCTTGCGCAGGTCCCCGAACATGCCGCCCTGCACGATCCCGAACAGCGACTGGTCGACCCGCGTGTGCGCCGCGATGCAGCGCTCGGCCCAGCGGAACGTGCGGTCGATCGACGTCTCGACCACCTCGCGGCTCGAGTCGGCGGGCAGGCACTCGTCGAACGCCATCGCGATGTTCGAGCCGAGCGCCATCTGGATCTTCATCGAGGTCTCGGGCGACAGGAACGTCTTCTTGCCGTCGAGCTCGTAGGCGAACGAGACGCCCTCTTCGGTCAGCTCCTTCTTGCGCAGCGAGAAGACCTGAAAACCGCCTGAATCCGTAAGGATCGGCAAGTCGACCGCCATGAAGCGATGGAGCCCGCCGAGCTTCTCGACGAGTGCCTCGCCCGGGCGCTGATGCAGATGATAGGTGTTGGCGAGCACGATCTGCGCGCCCACCTCGCGCAGCCAGTGCGGCGGCAACGCGCGCACGGCGCCCTGGGTGCCGACCGGCATGAACACCGGCGTCTGCACGAGGCCGCGCCCGAGGTCGAGCACCCCGGTGCGCGCCGCGGTGGATCGGCAGAGCGACTTGATCGTGAAGCGGGCTGGAAAGGTCATCGGAAGCTCACAGGTCAATCAATGGACAAGGTGAAGGGCATCAGCGCCAGCGGCCCGTTGGTCGCGAGCGCGCCGTAAACCTGGCCGAGCTCGCGCAGCTCGGGCGGCAGTGGCGGGGCCGGCACTTCTGCGAGCGCGTCGGCGAATCCGAAGACGCCGCCGATGAGGCGCTGAAGACCAGACAGCGCGCCGAGCGTGCCGACGTACTGGATGCCGATGTCCGCGTCGGGGTCGATGCCCGCCTGCGCACGCGCTTCGTTGATCGCATCCCAGAGGCCGCCGCGCACATCGACGAGCTTGCGGTCGAGCGCGTCACCGCCAAGCCACACGCGGCCGCGCGCGATCTTGTCGACCTCGTCGACCGTCATTCTGCGACCCGTCGCGACGACGCCAAGGAAGCGCTCGTAGTAGGCGCGCAACGTGTTCTTCGCGCTCACCCGCTCGGCCTCGGTGAACGGTCGGTACGAGCCCATCATGTCGGCGCGCTCGTTCGACTTCTCGGTGTGGGTCGTGATCCCTAGGAGCGCGTACATGCCCGACAGGTCGACTTTGCCCGAGAAGATCCCGATCGACCCCGTGATGGTCACGGGCGTCGCGAAGATCGGCACACCCGCCGCGAGGTAATAGCCGCCGCTGGCCGCGACGTCGCCCATGCTCACGATGACGGGCTTTTGCTTCTTCGCCATCAGCACTGCGCGATGCATGCGGTCCGACGCCACCGCCGAGCCGCCGCCACTGTCGACCCGGATGACGATCGCCGCCACGTCGGGGTCAGCCGCCGCCGCCGCCAGCGCGCCCGCAAAGCTCGCGTCGCCGGTCGTCTCGCCGCCCAAGAACGGGATCGGCAGCGGCGACTCGCCCGCACTGCCGCCATCGACGATGGAGCCCGTCACCGGCAGCACCGCGATCCTTGTCTTCGTGCCCCAGCGCCGCCATCCATCGGGCCGCGCGACATAGCGATCGACCAGCTTCACGCCGCGCCCGAAGACCGACTCGACCAGCTCGCCGAGCGCGTCCCCTTCGACCAGCCCGTCGACCAGCTTCTTCTCGAGCGCGACATGCATCGACTGCGGCCCCGCCTCCAGGATGGCCATCAGCGTTGCGTCGTCGAGCTTGCGCCCGGCCCCGACCGCACTCAGCCACTCGCGCGTGATGCCATCGAGAAGCGCCCGCGTCTGCTCGATCGACGGCTCTGATGGGCCCGTGCGCGAGAACGGCTCGGGCGCGCTCTTGTACTCGTCGAACTTGATGAACTCGGCCTTCACGCCGAGCTTCTCCATGAGCCCGAGGAAGTACGTCTGCGTCAGCGACAGGCCATTCAACATGAGGCCACCGGCCGCGTACAGGTGCACCTGGTCGGCCGCCGAGGCGAGGTACTGGGCGCGCATGTCGCCAACGGTCATCAAGGCCAGGACCTTCTTGCCGGCCTTCTGGATGCGGCCCATCGCCTGGCGCAATTCCCAGCACTGGGCCCACGACGGCGCGACGTCGATCTGCAGCATGAGGCCCACGACCTGCGGGTCCTTGGTGACCCTGTCGAGCGCCAGCAACCAGTGCGCAAACCCAGGCCGTGGCTCGCCGAAGAGCGAGTTCGTCGGCCGCTCCGGCAGCTCGCCGCCGAGCTTCAGGTGGTAGACCTCCTCGGCACCCGGCACGAGCGACGCGCGCTTCTCGCTGCCGACCTTGGCGAGCAACGACATGCGCATCGGCGCGCCTGCATCGTCGGTCGCGTCGAACCCGGTCTCGAGCCCCGCGCCACCTTGATACAGGCCAAGGAAGACCCCGCCCGCGACCCGCGCCGCGCCGCCTTCTTCGAGGTTCTCGTATCGCACGTAGCCGCCCAGCGCCACGCCGGGCACGAGCATCATGCGCGCCGTAAACATCGCCTGCCAGACGGCCGCGTCGTCCGCCAACGTGCGTGAGCCCTCGAGCCCGAAAGACACCCGCTCGCCGGCCGGGCGGATCGCCAGCCCGAGGCGCGCCACCGGGTCTTCTTCACGCCCATTGGTGCCCGGTGTCACCGGCGCGTTCAGGTGCTCCATCGCCAACGAAATGGCCAGCGCGCGCCACGGCCGAAACGACGCCGACAAGGTCCAGGCGCCATAGTCGTCGAGCTCTGGGTCCGCGTCCGAGCCAAGGTCCATCCACTGCAGGCCTATCGCGGCGGTCGGCGACAAACGCAGCGCCAGCCCGACATCGAGCCGGGTCGTGGTCGTCTTCGTCCCCGGCCCATCACCGACGCCCGCGACGCCCAGGCCGAGCGCCAGCGGCCCCACCCGGAGGGCCGCGAGGCCCAACACCGACGCGACCGCGTCATCGCCCGAGAGGCGCGTGGTCACGCCGAAGCCGAACTCTACCCCATCGAGAAAACCGAGCCCGGCCGCGTGGGTCACGGTCGCCTCGGCGCCTTCGACCTCGGGCGCGAACGACCACGGCAGCACCAGCGGGCGCGGCGAGGGCGAAGGCGGCGCGGCGTGGGCCGCCTGCGACGACGCCACCAGGGCCCCGACGAGGAGCACAGTCACGATCGGAGAGTTGAGAATCGTCATTGCCCAAACCTTGCACGGCCAGCCGCTGGCTGATAGCCACCGCGCTCCGCCTCGCGTAGCATGGAGCAAGGTGGATCTCCCAGACAATCGCGGGGTCGTCACGTCTCCGAGCCGCCTCACGCGGCCCTGTGACTCGATTCCGCCGCCCCGATGCGAGGCGCACGATGAATCAGTTCAAGACGGCCCTATCAGTCTCTCTCGCGTTGACCCTTCCGTTCCTGGCGGCAGCGCCCGCCTGTGACGACGGTGCGACGCCTATCCCCGAGGCCGAAGGAAGCATCATCGAGGCCGGCAAGGCCGACAACTTCCTGTCGCTCAGCGCGCGCGAGTACTGGATCGAAGGCAATACCCGGATCGTGCTCGACGCGAGCTGGGCCAGTAAGCCCGAGGCCGACCGCCTCAAAGAGATCAAGCGCCTCGTGCCCGCCCGCCAGATCGTCATCGGCTGGTTCCTAAACCGCTACATCGTCGAGAAGGAGAAGGAGGGCGAGTACGGCGGCTTCAAGGCCCTCACCAAGAACGGCGCCTACGACGACCTCAACATCAAGAAGGTGAACGAGACGACCTGGAGCTTCGACTTCCGCCAGCAGATCGGCGGCAATGAGGACCTCATCGCCTCGCTGCCCGACGCGAAGGCGAAGGGCAACGGGCAATGGACCTTCGATCTCGCGATCGGCAAGATCTCGACCGCCGACATGCAGCGCCTCGACACCGACAAGGAGTGGTACCGCGACGCCCCGTGGGGCGACTTCAACCCCGCCAACGTCGCTGCCGACAAACAGGAGATCCAGCCGCTCGCGCTTAGCCTCCAGCCCGCCGAAGACGACGCCTGGCTCGACCTCGACCGCCTCATGGCGGACGGCAAGCTGTCGATCGGCATCCACTTCGGCTGGGACTACCACTCGGCCTATCACGAAAAGCACAGTAAAGACGTCTACACCTGGCTCGTCTCGCGCAAAGGCTTCAAGAGCCCGGTCGCCAAGTGGGAGAACCTCCGCCACGATGCCGGCCCACTCAAGGGCAAGGTCACCTGGCGCGGCAAGACCGTGAACGTCGAGGTCTCGATCTTCTGGGGCCGGAAGGGCGACGCCACCGACCCCGACACCGCCGCTGGCGGAAAGCAGCTCGAGGCCGACATGCTGACGAGCCTCAAGTCGCGCGAGGTCGTCATCTTCAGCGGCCACTCGGGCCCGTTCTACGGCTTTGCGCTGGCGAACTGGAAGGTCACCTCCGAAGGTGACGTCGACGACTCCGAACTCGAGCAGGTCCAGCTCTGGCAGGGCGCCTATCAGTTCATCCTGGCCGAGGGCTGCGACACCTACGGCATCGGCCAGTCGTTCGCGCTGAACCCGTCGAAGCCGGGGCTCAAAGACCTGGATGTCATCACGACCACGTCGTTTTCGAACGCCGCCTCGTCGGGCACCATCACCGACACGCTCGCGGTGCTCCTCGGCGTGCCCGGCAAGACGGCCGCGACCGCGACGAAGTTCTCGGTATTGCTGTCGGATCTCGACGCGAACTCGTCGTGGTTCGACTCGATGTACGGCGTGCACGGCCTCGACGACAACCCGCACGTGCACCCGTGGGCCGACCTCACGAAGTCGTGCAGGGTCTGCACGACCAACGCCGCCTGCGGCGACGGCATGAAGTGCATCAAGATGAAGGACGGCAAGAAGGGCTGCGCCGCCGAGTGCACCTCGTCGCTCGGCTGTGGCACTGGCTACGAGTGCCGCAACGTCGCGGTCGACAGCTATATCGAGAACAAGGTCTGTGCCCCGATCTCGCTCCAGTGTGGGGTCGCCCCGCCCGCGTCCGGCCGCCTCTTGATCAATGAAGTCATGCCGAACCCGACCGCCGACTCGAACGGCGATGGCACGAAGGACACGACCGCCGACGAGTACGTCGAGCTCGTCAACGCCGGCTCGCAGCCGCTCGACCTCACGGGCTGGATCCTGTCGGACGGCACCAGCGTGCGCCATCGCTTCGCGACCGGCTCGGTCATCGCCCCGGGCGGCGCGCTGGTCGTGTTCGGCGGCGGGACCGCCAGGCTTACCGCTGGCACGACCGTGTTGCAGATCGCCAGCACCAAGGCGCTCGGCCTCAACAACAGTGGCGACTCGGTCAACATCGCCGACAAGGACGGCCTCGTCGTGGCCCAGGTCACCTGGGCGAGCGGGCTTGCCGCCGGGCGGAGCTGGGCGCGCACGAAGGATCTCGACCCCAACGCGAGCTTTGGCACGACCACCCCGAGCCCCGGTATCAAGGCGGACGGCTCGAACTTCTGAGCGCCCGAGGCATTTATGGACTACCGCAATCTCGGCCACAGCGGCCTCAAGGTATCGACCCTGTGCCTTGGCACGATGACCTTTGGCGAGGCCGCCGCCGGGCAGATGATGCACGGCATCGGCAGTGACGACGCGACGGCGCACGCGATCCTCGAACGCGCGCTCGCGCTCGGCGTGAACTTCATCGACACGGCCGACGTGTACGGCGAGGACGGCCTCTCCGAGCGGGTCATCGGCGACTGGTTTATGCGCACGAAGCGACGCAACGAGGTCGTGCTCGCGACCAAGTTCCGCTTTCGCATGGGCCCTGGCCCCAACGGGACCGGCGCCTCGCGGCGGCGCATCATGCAGGCCTGCGAGGCGTCTCTGACGCGCCTTCGCAGCGACCGCATCGACCTCTATCAGATCCACATGCAGGACCTCGACACACCCGAGGAGGAGACGCTGCGCGCGCTCGACGACCTCGTGCGGCAGGGCAAAGTGCTCTACCTCGGGGCCAGCAACTATGCGGCGTACCGCCTGGTTGAATCGCTGTGGGTGGCCGATCGCCAGCACCTCAGCCGCTTCATCGCGTTCCAGCCCGAGTACTCGCTCGTGCAGCGTGGGATCGAGCGCGAGCATGTGCCGCTGTGCACGAAGTTCGGCCTGGGCATCATCCCGTGGTCACCGCTGGGGGGTGGATTCCTCTCTGGCAAGTACCGCCAAGGCGAAGAGCCACCGGCCGGTTCGCGCCTCGCCAAGTGGAAAGACCGCCTCCAGGGCCCCGACCAGGAACGCTACTGGAAGGTGCTGGCCGCCGTGAACGAGGTGGCCGAGACGCTCGTGGCGTCGCCCTCGCAGGTCGCGCTCGCGTGGGTGCTGCAGCGGCGGGGCGTGACCTCGGCGATCTTTGGCGCGCGTACGCTGGCCCAGCTCGACGACAACATCGGGGCGGCCTCGCTGAAGCTCTCGGCCGAGCAGGTGGCGGCCCTCGACGCCGCCAGCGCCGTGCCTATGGGCTACCCCTATGAATTCATGGCGCGAGTTCAGGGCGCTTGGTAACACGCCGTTGAACGCACCCTGAGCGAACGGATATCGGTCATGCCCTCGACACCACTTCTCGGCCAGCAGCCAGTCCCAAACGCAGGCCACGTCATCGACGTGACCGAGGCCAGCTTCGAGCACGACGTGCTCGACGTCAGCTTCGAACGCCCGGTGCTCATCGACTTCTGGGCGCCCTGGTGCCAGCCGTGTAAGCAGCTCTCGCCCGTGCTCGAAGCGCTCGCGGAGGAAGCCGGCGGCCAATGGCGGCTCGCCAAGATCGACGTCGACAAGGCGCCGCGGCTGGCCCAGTACTTCAAGGCGCAGTCGATCCCGATGGTGGTCGCGATCTTTCAAGGGCAGCTGCTGTCGCAGTTCCAGGGCGCACTCTCCAAGCGCGAGGTCGAGCGTTGGCTCGCCGAGGTCTTCAAGCGCGCCGGGATCGAGCTCGTAAAGCTCGTCGAGCCCGAAGTGCCCAGCGACCCGGACCAGGCGATCGCTTTCCATCGCCAGCGACTCGCCCAGCGCCCCGACGACACCAAGACCAAGCTCGCACTCGGGCGGCTCATGTTCGCGAAGGGCGACGTCACGGGCGCCGACAAGATCCTCAATGAGATTCCGTTCAGCTCGCCTGAGTTCGTTGCCGCCCGCGCCGCGCTGAACTTGAAGGAGCTCATCGCCGAGATCGGCCTGGCCGGGGGCGAAGAGGCCATTCGCACGCGCCTTGCGGCCACCCCGGACGACGTCGACGCGACCTACCTCGGGGCCTTGATCGACGGGACGGCCGGGCGCTTCGCGGCGGGTCTTGGCGTGCTGGTCGGCCAGGTCGGGCTAGCGGCATCGCGCATCACGCCCGAGCAGAAGACGCGCGCGAAGAAGGCGGCCGCCATGTTGTTCGAGGCCGCTGGGCGCAATGACCCCGAGGTCGAGAGCGAGCGCAAGCGCCTCACCCGCCTCCTCTTCTGAATTCGCTCGCGAGACACGCGCGGCCGTCGTCGCTCGCTCGTCGGCGGCCTTAAGGCCTGCCTCCTCGCGGCTCCTAGGCCGCGCGCGTCTCGCTTCGCGAATTGGTTGCAGTTACTCATTTCGGCTCGGGGCGTGACGGGGGCTCCCAGCCTGCCCTAAAGTTTCCCTCGCGAGCGGCCGACACCTTCATTGGCCGCTCGAGACCGCGGCGCATCGGCGCCGGATTCGGCTGGCGCCATCCGCGGTCCAGAGCACGGGGGCAACGTGACTCGGAAACTCATGACATGCGCGTTCACGATGCTGTTGGCAGCGTCGACGGGCTGCGATCTGCTGAACCCCGGCAAGGACGACGACGCCCGCGACGCGACCCCCGATACGCCCTACGATCCGAACACCGGTGAGTGCGCGACCAACTGGCGGGTCATCAATGCCGCCGACCTCGGCAGCCACGCCATGGTCGAAAACGAGCGCCTCGTCATGCGCTCACAAGGCAAAGAGGTCGCGGTGCAGGGCCTTCTGGGCGTGCCTTCGGGCGGCCGAGGCGCGGTCCTGCGCTTCGACTTCTACGCGCTCGATCTCGGCGCCAACGGCCGCTTCGACCTCGAGATGGTCTCGCCCGAGGGAACGCTCTCGCGCCTCATCGTACAGCCGACCGGCGCGGTCCTCACGGTCGAGGCGATCCCTTATGGCAGCACCGCCGAGCTCGAGCTGAGCACCCCACCCAGGCACATGGTCTTCGAGCTCGAGCTGAAGCCCGACAACAGCGTGTCGGCCCGTGCCTTCTTCTTCGAGGCGGGGCGCGCCAAGGTGCTCTCGACCGGCGTGGCGCGCTTCGATGGCGGCACCGTGACGAACCTCATGACGCTCTCGGGCGCCACCGCCGAGGTCGAGCTCGAGCGCTTCGCGCGCGTCGATCCCGGCAACGGTGGCTTGATGGAGGACTTCTGGTGCGACTCGCTCGGCCTCGCCGCCGGCCGCTTCCGCTTTCCCGAGGGGCGCGCCTCGAAGGCTGGCAACCCGTGCGGTCAGGACGACCAGTGTGGCGCCGGCGAGCTGTGCGTCGACAACTACTGCCGCCGCGCCTGCCTCGCGAGCAGCCAGTGCTTGAACAACATCTGCATCGTCACCGAGGACAACGGCCTGTGCAGCGTGCCGAGCGAGGACGACTGCGCCGCCACCCCGGGCCTCGCCTGCGGCGCCGATGGACGTTTGCGCAACCGCTGCTCGCTGGCCGCCGACTGTCCGCGTGACGGCGATCTGTGCCTTGGTGGCGCGTGCATGTCGAACGACGAGGCGACAACGGCCAACGGCAAGCTCTGGGGCGCATGCGACTTCGGCAAGGAGCGCTGCGAGAAGGACCGCGTCGAGTCGTGTGACACCGCCGGCCCCGGCTGGACCAAGGTCGAGCAGTGTCTCGCCGACCAGTGCAAGTCCACCGGCCTCACGGCGTTCTGCGATGCGTGCCAGCGCTCGTGCGGCGGCGTGCATGCCGAGGACGTCTTCGCGAGCTGCGACTCCGATGAGCCCGCGCTGGAGCTCGACTGCAAGGACGCCTTCCAGGTCTGCTCGACCGGCGACACCAACACCGATGAGGCCTATTGCCGCGACATCGTACCTTCCGCGCCGGCTTCGCAGCCGGTTGAGGTCGGCAGCGGCAGCCAGTGGCGCATCGATCCGACCGAGGTCAGCCGCGCCCAGTATGCGGCGTTTCTACAGAAGGCCCCGTCGATCGTCTCGCAGCGCCCGGACTGTGTCTGGAACCAGAGCTACCGCCCCCCCGACTGGCCCTTTTTCGAGGCGCCCGAGCGCGCGGTTCAGGTCGACTTCTGCGATGCGCAAGCCTACTGCGCGTCGCTTGGCCGATCGATTTGTTCGGTGCCCGAGTGGTACGACACCTGTAGCTCGGGCGGCGCGAACGAGTTCCCTTACGGCGACGCGTTCGAGTCGGGCCGCTGCAGCATCGACCCACGCCGCGACGTCGGGACCAACCCCGAGTGTGCTGCCCAGACGGGCCCGTTCGCGGGCGTGGTCGACATGATTGGCGGCGTCGGCGAGTGGATCGACTCGTGCGAGAAGGGCGCCACCACGGTCCGTGCCGCCGACAGCTGCAAGACCCGCGGCACGTCCGCGTCGCAAGGGTGTGAGGCAGAACGGCTGGTGCGGCGCGACTCGGTGTCCGGGATTCGTTGTTGTTCCTTGTGACGCGGCCCCCTGATATGCGCATCGCGTGCACGACGAAGCCACCGGCCTGAAGCCGCTCGAAGCCACCGGCCTGACGCCGCTCGAGGTCATCGGGCTCAAGCCGCTCGAGGTCATCGGGCTCAAGCCGCTCGAGGTCATCGGGCTGACCCCGCTCGAGCTCGGCGCGTTGATGCCGCGCGACGGGCGCCCGAGCCCGACCCGCGGCAAGGCGCTGTGGCGTTGGCTGCGCGAGGAAGCGGACGTACCGGCCACGACGTGGCCCGAGTCGCTGCCCGAGCTCGGCCGAAACGCGCTGAGCGAGCTGCAGAGGCACGTTGCGTTGCCCGACGTGGTGATCGAAGAGCGCTACGTCAGCCGCGACGGCACGATTAAATGGCGGCTCACCTGTCGCGGCCGGCCGATCGAGACCGTGATGATCCCCACCGCCACGCGGGCGACGGTCTGCGTGTCGAGCCAGAGCGGCTGCACACGCTGGTGCGACTTCTGCGCAACGGCGCGCATGTCGTTTGGTGGCCAGCTCAGCGCCGGCGAGATCGTCGCGCAGGTGTTGCTGGCCCGGCGGGCCGCGACGGTGCCGCTCACGAACGTGGTGTTCATGGGCATGGGCGAGCCGCTCGACAACTTCGAGGCGGTGCTGACCGCGGTGCGGGTGCTCGACGAGGGCGTCGGCATCGCGCCGAAGCACTGCACTGTGTCGACCTCGGGCGTGCTGCCGCGCATGATCGACCTCTGGGAGCGGAGCCGCGCATCGCTGGCACTTTCGCTGCACGCGACGACCCAGGAGCTGCGCGATCGGTTGATGCCGCGCGTGAAGCGCTGGCCGCTCGCAGCGCTGTGCGAGTGGATGCGGGCGGCTTCTGAAGCCCCATTGAACGGCGCCAAGCCTCGCCACTTCTTTATCGAGTACGCGATGTTGCGGGGCATCAACGACAGCGACGCGGACGCCGATCGGCTGGTCGCGTTGATGGCCGGTATCCGCGCCCGCATCAACCTCATCCCCTTCAACGCGAGCGACGGGCTGCCTTATGGGCGCCCTGACGCGGAGCGCATTCGCGCGTTCCAGCACCGCGTCATCGCGGGCGGCCTGCTGACGATCGTGCGCGAGACGCGCGGTGACGATGCGGCTGCCGCGTGTGGACAGCTCGCGGTCGGCCGCGCAGGCTGAGTCAGCAACGGCAGGTCGTGCCCCAGACCGCAGCTGTTCCCGGGGGTCACGCAGCGGATAGAGAGGAGCCGCGCAGGTCTCATGGCCACGACCGATACGGCGGTCTTCGACACGCCCACGCCAGCGCCCGCAAGCACGAGTGCGCCCGAGCCCACTACATCCGCGACACCCGTGGGATGTTCAGGCACGAGAGCCCCGTCTCGAGCGTGCGCCAGGTCAGGTTTGTCAGCGTCAACCGCGACTTCCGCGCGGCTTCGTCACCCAGGATGGTGTGCTTCGCATAAAACCCGTTGAACGCCCGCGCAACGCCATACAGGTACTCGCACAGAAAATGCGGCAGTAGCTGCGCCCCGACCCGGTCGAGCATATCGCCGAAGCGCCCGAGTTCGAGCGCCAGCGCCCGTTCTTCGTCGTGCTGCAATACGAGCGGTGAACCGTCCGGCACAAACGTGTCCCCGCCACGCGCCGCCAGCTCGCGGAACACCGATAGGCAACGCACCAGCGTGTACTGCAGATAAGGCCCGGTATTGCCGTCCGCCGCGAGCAGCTTGTCCCAGTCGAACTTGTAGTCGGTCGCCAGATTCTGAGCCAAGTCCGCGTACTTGACGGCCCCTGCCCCGACCTTCGCCGCGATCTCGCGCTGCGCCACCTCGTCCGCGTCGGGCCACTTCTCTTTCACGAGCGGCAGGATCCGCTCCTCGGCCTCGTCGAGCAGCTGGTCGAGACGCACGGTCCCGCCATCACGCGTCTTGAACGGCCGCCCGTCATTGCCCAGCATCATGCCGAAGCCGACATGCACGAAGTCCGCGCTCCAGCCGATCTTCCGGCAGGTCGCGAACAACTGCCGGAAGTGGTCCGACTGGCGCACATCGACGACGTACACGATGCGGTCGGCCGCATACGTCTTCTTCCGGTACTCGACGGTCGCCAGATCGGTTGTCGCGTAAAGGAAAGCGCCATCCGATTTCCGGATGATAAACGGGGTCTTCGGGAGACCCGGCTCCTCCGGAAAAATACAGATCGCGCCATCGCTCTCGCTGGCGATGCCACTCGCGATGAGCTCCTCGACGAGGCCTTTCAGGCGGCCGTTATAGAAGCTCTCGCCATGCCACGTATCGAACCCGACCTCGAGGCGCGCGTACACACGCTCGGCCTCGGCGCGCGAGATCAACACGAACCGCTCCCATAGCGCCTTGCGCTCCGGGTCGCCGCCCTGTAGCGCCGCCAGCTCCGCCCGGCACGCGTTGGCGATCGCCTCGTCCGCCTTCATCGCGACCGTGCCCTCCTTGTAGAGGCGCTCCAGCTCGCCAATCGGATCGGCCGCCAATGCCGCCTCGTCATGCCCTGCAGTCCAGCCTTCGCCATCCTTGCGATGCCCGCGCTTCCACGCCCACAGCAGGATCCCGAACTGCGTTCCCCAGTCACCGATGTGATTGTCGCCGATGACGTTGTGCCCCAGAAACCGCAAGGTCCGAACGATCGCGTCGCCGATCACGGTCGAGCGCAAGTGTCCGACATGCATGCGCTTCGCGACGTTCGGACTCGAGAAGTCGACGACCACGGTCTCGGGCTTCGCGACCGGCGCGACCGACAGCCGTGCATCGGCAGCCGCCCGCCCGAGCTCGGCCGCGAGCCAAGCGGGGTCGATCCGAAGGTTCACGAAGCCGGGTCCGGCGACCTCGGGGGCCAGGCACATGCCCTGCGAGTCGAACGCCGCGACGAACTTGTCGGCGAGCTTGCGCGGGTTCTCCTTGAGCGTCTTCGCGAGCGGCAGCACACCATTTATCTGATAGTCGCCAAAGCGCGCCTCAGTCGTCGCGCGCACATCGCCCGACGCCCCGGCGCCGGCCTCGCCGAACGCGCGCGCGAACGCCTCTTCCGCGAGGCGCGCGAGCTTGGCCGCGATGCGCCCACTTGTTACAGCCGGCACACCTGTCACACCACTACTCGCTTCGCTCGTCATGCGCCTAACTCCTCGTCGGGCTGCTAACTAGCCACGTCGTGCCGCCCGCGACAAGCGCGTTCCACGAGCACGCCCGCCGCTGGCAAGTGCTGGCGAGATTCGCGCGAACACCCGGACCAGGCGGGCCAGGACCTCGGGCTCGACTGCGCCTCGGGTTGCCGTGGGACCCGAGCCAGGTCGACGCCTGTCAGGGCGTCGCAGGCAGCCCAGCCGACAGCCTCGGCGATGGGCCGCACGACCTCCGCAGCATCGCGTCGCGGCGCGTGACCTTAGAACAGCTTCCCTCAACTTGGTGGCCAGCGACTCGCCGATGCATCGCCGCCACCTTCGTTGGGCGCCCTGCGAGGTACCCCAGGTACCCTCTCGGTCGCCCGCCTCGTTGGGCGGCGCGCCTCGGCTTCGCGCTGACCCCGCATTTTCGGTGCGCTGTACGAAGTGCCTGCCGCAAACGAACACGTCAGTTCTCGGGCCCGCTGAGCGACCCAGGAATTGAGGAAGCAATGAAGAGAATCGCTCTCATGGCTTCCTGGCTTCCTGGGTTCTTGGCGAAGCGATCGGGCAGTTTCGCGGCGGGCCCTGAGACAGCGCCTTCAGCTCCGGATCATGAGGGCCCAGAGCTTCTTGGCGTGCTCGAAGAAGGCGGGCGGAGCCTTCTTGAAGTCGGCCTTGTAGGTGCCACCCTCCTTCATGCCGTCGCCATAGTCGACGACCGACTCGCCGCGCAATGCGTACTTGGCTTTCTGCTCGAGCATGAGCAGCTTCATCGTATCGGAGCTCATGTCGCCGCGGCAGCCGGCCACGTAGCCGAAGCTGAGCTCGCCCTGGTCGTCGCCGTCGAGGTTCGTCAACGTGATGGACTCGGGGATGAACCTCAACGTGAGGTCGAGGTCGCAGGGCCGTACGGCCTCCTTGTTGGCCTGGACCTTGGTGTACACGCCCTTGAGCTCCGAGAAGGTCGTAACGTAGAGCACGCGGCTCTCGTAGGTAGAGTCGTCCTTCTGGCCGACCTTGGAGCTGATGGCGAAGACGGCGAGGTTGGTGCCGTTGCCCTCGTTCCAGGTGAGGACGCGCTCGACCTTGTAGGTGGCGCCAGGCACAGACTTGCTGGTGTCGATCCCGGTGACGTCCTCGAAGGTCAAGCCAGCCGGTAGGTTGCCGCTGGTGTCGGTCTTGAGGGTCGAAGGGATGTCGTCAGCGAGGGCCGGGCTGGCAAATGCAATGAGTGAGAGCAAAGCGAAGGCGGACAGGACACGCTTCATGGTGAGCCTAGGGTGGAGGGGTGTGCGACAGCTCGCGCCAAGACAGTCTACGCCACGTCGCTGCGTTCCTAGCATACGCCTTTCATACGCGCAGATGTGGCGACCACCAGCGCCAGCGCGACCGCGTCGCACGACGAAGTGTGCGCACATGTCGAAGCACCACTACGCCGACCTGAGCCAGCCCGTTCGCGCATACGACGCCAGTGCTTCCTTCCAGCCCTTGGGGACCCGTTCGTTGCGGGCGCCGCTCCATCGCCGCCCGCGCGGAAGGCGCGACGAACATCGGCCGGTCGAAGCGCATATCCATCAGGTCACCGTTGGGCGCTCGCATCCCCAGCCAGATCGAGTCCGCGCGCTTGTCGGAGGTCATCCGCCACACCACCTCGTCGATCGACATCCGGCTCGTGCCTTCCTCGTCGACATGGAGGAGCTCCGTCCCTGGTGGAATGCCCAGCGCATCCAAGGCCCCGTCGCGCCCCTCCTCCGTCCACCTGAATCTCGAACCATCGGCGCCGAGATGCCTTCGAATCGCCTCACTCTCCTCGTCTTCGCGCCCCAGCTTCTCGAGCTCGGAGTGCAAGACGATGACGCCGGCGTCGCGCGTCGACCCGGGCCGCAGTCCAACCCAGGCCGCTCGGTTGGGGGCCACCCTTCTTCCTCGGTGTCCAGTTCCACCCTCGCCCGGCCTATGAACGCCCGCTGAGTCTCGACGGCGAGGTCGAAGCGGCCGCGCCGATCGGTTCTCGTCACCACCTCCTGGTCGGCCCCATTCCACATCTTGACCTCGGCGCTCACGATACCGTGACCCCGACTCTCCACGAAGCGCCCAAATACCCTTGTCTCCATAGGCTTTCCGCAGGGCGTCACGACGTCTCCCGGCTCGAGCCACACCTCGCCGCAGCCCACCTCGAAGCCCTGCCCGTGCTTGTCCTCGTCGAGCGCGATCGCCACCTCCTACGTGTTCGCGCCACGAAGCCGAATCAGCTCTCCCACCCGCCCCAGCTCCACGATGGCATGCCCACCCGTGCCCCGATAGGTGACCATAGGGCCGTACGTATGCCTCAGCGACTCCATGTAGAGGTCGATGTCGCGGCCCATGAACTCGCTATCCTCATCGGACATCACCGACTCGGCCTGCTCGTCCTCACTCGCTGTCGCGGCTTCCTCCAGCGCCGCGAGGCGACGCTCGCGATTGGCGGCAAGCACCGCCGCGAGCGGCTCAGCTCCGTCGCGCACGCTCGCCGCCGCAAGCGCCAGGACCTCTGGCATGTCGGGTTCGGAAGCCAGGATCGACGCCGCCGTGGCCCTCGCGATGTCCTCTCGTGACCGCGCCCCGACCTCCTGGTCGAACAGCGCCACGACGACCTCCGGCCCCGACGGTAGCCGCTCCATCAAGGCCAACACCATGGTCGTGATCTCCTCGTCCGCCCTGTTCGGATCGAAGTCGACGAGCCCAACACCGAGGACCTCAGCGAGCGCCTCAGGCACATCGAAGCCAAGAGCCTCACCCTCGCCCACGCCCACGCCCACGCCCACGCCCACGCCCTCGCCCTCGCCCTCCTCGAGCTCGGGCCGCTCCGACTCCGCCACATCTCCGTAGTCGAACCAGTCCAGGCTGCAAATGATCACCCGGCCCGATCCGCCGACCTCGGACTGCACGATGACGAACGCCGTTGGCTCGAGCATCAACGAAACCTCCTGACGCTTTCTGGTCGGCTCGACCCATCGCGTCGCCAACCCGCGCTCACCACCGTCGGCCGTCACTCGCAGCGGCTCGGTCGGAAATCGCGCGAACACAAAGCCGCCGTCTCGTCCCGTGACCGCCCTCCACCCACGTCGCTCAGGCGTCCTACCCGCCGTCACCGACACGCCCGCCAGCGGGACGCCACGCACGTCGAACACCCAGCCGAAGAGCTCGACGCCCGGCCCATCGGGCTCGTCGGGCGACTCGTCCGCTTCGGTACTCCAGGCGCGCCGTCCCTGATTCCCCCGCGCCGCCGCCGACCATTCACTCGACTCCCGCTCGTCCACCGAACCCGCGCTACCACGCGCAAGCGCGGCTTGACTCGCCGCCGCGTCGCCATCCGCAGTCGACTCCGCCCGAGGCCAGAACAGCGCAAGCGCGAGACCGACCCCAACCACGACGCGCCACGACCCCTTGGACATCGACGTTCTCCCATATCTCCAACACTGCACCAGCGCGGTCACGGTCTTCGAGATCGAGACAACGCGCGAGCCGTCGCCCTCAGGCCCGATTCCGACACACGCCGTTCATACGCCTAGATGACCTCGGCTGGAGTGGCGATCCACGCTCGGGCCGCTCAGCCGGCCTGAAGCGGCCGCCCTGTAAACGTCCACTTGAAGGGCTTCGCCAGGACCTTGTTGAAGTAGGTGATGAAA
>Ga0105046_10004612_pt1 | contig 21893 bp, 25 predicted proteins | sample MAT03_FD_78385 | JGI IMG/M metagenome (GOLD analysis project Ga0105046, IMG submission 78385) | Freshwater microbial communities from Lake Fryxell liftoff mats and glacier meltwater in Antarctica - MAT-03 (megahit assembly) | ecosystem: Environmental > Aquatic > Freshwater > Ice > Liftoff...
ATTAAGCTGACTGATTCTTTATACACAAGTTATCAAAACTTATGAACAATTCCTCCAACTTTTCCACAGACTTACACACTACTTTTGCACAGGTTTGATCGATTCACTAAGCTTTTTTAAACAAGTTTTCAACTCTTCAACCCATTGGAAGCCCAAGTTGGCAAGCTTAATCTTCAGTTTATTCCCAGAAATAACCCAACTATGATTATATTCCAACAAACTCATCACATTCTCCGCCTTCACCATATTAGACATATGGAGAATGATTTCTTTGTCTTTGCTCAAGTACACACTTTCCGCTTTCACACTGACTAAACTCGCAAATCGCGCAAGAATTTTCAACTCAATAATTTGGAATAAACTCAAAACTTCTTTCGGCATAAGTCCATATTCATCAATCAATTCATCCTTAATTTCCTTCAAATATTCACAATTATCCGCACCAGAAAGTTTCTGATAAATGGATATCTTATCTTTCGAATTAATAATATAAGTATCAGGGATGTAGGATGTAAGCGGTAATTCAATCTGCACTTCTTCTGGATTTTCTTCCTTCATTACCTTACCTGCCTTCAAATCATCAACCGCTTTATTCAACATTCGAATAAAATGACTGACACCAACAACGTTAATAACGCCGTGTTGCTTAGCCCCTAAAATGTCTCCAGCTCCACGAATTTCCAAATCTTTCATGGCAATTTGAAAACCACTCCCCAACTCAGAAGCTTCAACAATCGCACGCAAACGCTTCTTCGCATCCAACTTCAAACGTTGTCCATGATATAAGAAATACGCATAAGCTTGAGCTTTCCCTCGACCAACACGTCCTCGCAACTGGTACAACTGCGACAAACCAAAACGATCCGCATTATTCACAATCAATGTATTCGCATTAGAAAGATCAATTCCATTTTCAATAATCGTTGAACTCACAAGCACATCAAATTTATGATCCTTAAAAGACACAATTCGCTCTTCCAAATCACTACTTCCAAGTTTCCCATGAGCTACACCAAAACGTGCTTCTGGAACTAAAATACGCAATTTATCCGCCATACTATCAATAGTTTGCACACGGTTATGAAGGAAATAAACCTGTCCACCACGCGCAACTTCTTTCAAAATTGTCTCTCGAATAAGTCCATGAGAAAAACGACGAACCTCAGTAATAATAGGTAAACGGCCTGGCGGAGGAGTGGTAATCGTAGAAATATCCCGCAACTTATTGAGCGCAATATTCAAAGTACGAGGAATTGGTGTTGCTGTAAGCGTCAAAATATCGACTTCATTTTTTAATTGCTTGAGTTCCTCTTTCTGTTTTACTCCAAAACGCTGTTCTTCATCAACAATAACTAAACCCAAATCTTTAAATTTAATATCCTTTTGAAGCAGACGGTGGGTTCCAATAATAATATCAATTTCCCCTCGCTCAAGCGCTTTCACAATCTTTTTTTGTTCAGCAGGAGTACGAAAACGACTCAACATTTCAATCCGCGCATTAAAACCATCCATGCGCTTATTAAAAGAGCGATAATGCTGATCAGCCAAAATTGTAATTGGTGAAATAACGGCAACTTGTTTCCCGCTTCTAAAAGCCTTAAAAGCAGCACGCATTGCCACTTCTGTTTTCCCAAAACCAACATCTCCACAAACTAAACGATCCATCGGTTGAATTCCCTCCATATCAGATTTCACATCAGCAGCGGCCTTCATTTGGCCAGGAGTTTCCTCATATTCAAAAGCTTCTTCAAATAATTCTTGGGTACGATCATCTTTTTTAAACGCAAAACCTTGAGCACTTTTCCGTTGAGCATAGAGCACCAAAAGCTCTTTCGCCAACTCTTCAGTTTCTTTTCGTAATTTTTTCGTAATCGTATGCCACTCAGCAGATCCCAATCTGGTAAGTTTCGGTATCTGATCATCAGCTCCAATATACTTATTCACCTTATCTGCCTGATCAATTGGCACAAAAAGTTTATCATTTTCCGCATAGCCAATCTTCATGTACTCACGAGTCACATCATCCACCGTGCGCTTCTCCAAACCAAAAAAGTGACCAATACCATGATCAACGTGAACCACATAATCACCCGTTTTCAAACTCGTCAAAAAGTCTAAATAGACCTTCTGATTAAAATGCTTTTTGCGCTCTTCCTTTAAAGAAGAAATTTCACGATCAGAAAGCACCGAAAGCTTGAGTTCAGGATTTTGGAAAGCCGCCGGAAAAACATCATCTTTATCTACATCAATAACAAAAATTTTATTCTTACCAGTCCTAATACCTTCAAGATCATTGGAGTATTCAAGTTTATAATCTGCCAAAATCGCTTTCACCTCAGAAGAATCCTTACTAAAAATTATAACCCTCCAACCATCCCGATATTTATCCTTCAAATCATTCGCTAAATCATATGCCCCACGGAACTTCAAAACCGACAAATAATGCAAATGCGCATGACCTTCTTCTTCCTCATTAAAAGTAACAAAACTCATCACTGGAACTTTCCCATAAATCGCATCAAAATTGGCATTCCACTCTTCATAATACTCATCTAAAACATCCAATTCATCTTCAACAATAAGGTTGTCTTTACGAATACAATCCAAAAGAGTTCTTCGACTTTCTTCAAACAAAACTGGAAAAATTTCTACTTCTTTCAAATTTCCAATAATCTCTTTTCCCTCAGTATCCTGGTTAAAAACCACAATTCCTTCAACTTCATCAAAAGCCAAATCAATCCGAATAGGATGAGTAGAATTCACAGGAAAAACCGTCAACTGGTCTCCATTTCTATGATACGTTCCTTTTCGTAAATACAAATCATCTGAAAGTAAGTATCCAGCAGTAATAAGCCGCTCAAACACATCCATGATTCGAACTTTTTCTCCTTCTTTTAAAAGAAAAATAGCCTTTTCTAAAAAATATTCTTCTGGAATACATTTTAAAAGCTCATAATATGGCACAACCATAACCTTACGAGAAGAATCTTTCAGGTATGAAAGTGTTTCCATAATTTTCAACTTTTTTTCTCGTTCTAAATTTTTCGCACTTACATTACCTGAAACATTGGTTTGTACCGTATAAATATCAAGGTCTGTCCACATTTTTAAAGCCTGTACCGTAAAATCCTGTTCATTTTGCCCATTCACCACCCAAACAAATCCTTTAAAATCCTTTCTTTCCCGAATCACATCAGCAAAAACAAACGCTTTAGAAGAATAGTTCGTTCCCCCTGAAACAGTTATATTCTTTTTCTTTTCTAATAAGCCAAATACCCGTTCATTTTGTATGAACGGGAAAGAGCGAATCAAATTTTTAATACTACTCATAAAGTTAACTAACAAACTACGCCCTGAAACATTCAATTACACCTTCAGTGGCATAATAATATACAAATAACTATTCTCGGCGTCAATAGCCATTCGAACAACTGCTGGAGCCAATTTATCATCTAATTCAATCTTAATGCTTTCACTTTGGATATAATTCAAGACATCTAACAAATAATCAGCATTTAAAGCAATTTTATTATTTTCACCTTCAACCTTACCGCTAATTTCAGCCTTTTCTTCACCAACTTTCGTTTCATCCGTAGAAATATTAAGTTTTCCATCATTGGTCACGGCAAGCTTCACATTATTATTATTTTCTCGGGCGAAAAGACTCACACGACGTATAACCAAAGCCAAATCTTCAGTTTTCACCTCAACCTTTGTTTTACTTGATTTAGGAATAATTTTTTCATACTCCGGAAATTTCCCTTCAATCAAACGAGAAACCATCTTCGTATCTCCAATAACAAACAAAATTTGATTCTTAGAAACCGTAATTTCAACTTCTTTCGCAGGTGATTTAGAAATAATTTTACCAAGTTCAGTCACTGTTTTAGCTGGAACAATCGATTGCAAACTCATTTCCGTATTTTCCAAGATATGAATACTTCGCTCCGCCAAACGATAACTATCAGTAGCTACTAACTTTACAATTCCTTTATTTACATCAAAAAGTACACCAGACAAAACTGGCCGGGAAGTATTACTGGAACTTGCAAAAACTGTTTGAGTAATCGCTGTTTCTAAATCTTTAGTAGTAACTTTAAAAATATTTTCCTGGTCAACTTTTGGGATAATTGGGAATTCTTCTGCTGCAATACCCTTCATTTTTGTTTGAGAACTTGAAGATTGAATATGTAAAGTACTATTTTCATCAAGGCTCAATTCCACTTTTTCATCACGCAAAAGCGAAATATAACTCATTAAAAGTTTAGCTGGAACAGTAATTGCTCCTTCAGCACGAACCTCCGCCGGAATAAAACATTGAATTGCAATTTCTAAATTAGTACCTGAAAAAAGCAATCGATTTCCCTCTGCAGCTAACAAAACATTATTAAGAACTGGCAAAGTTGTGTTTTGAGTAATTGCTTTTCCTACAATATTCAGCGCTTCTTCTAAATCTCTCTGATTACAAATTAACTTCATATGAAAATTTATTAAAGTTTGATTTCAATACCACTCTCCAAAACTGGAAAATTTCTGAATTGATTATAATTATCTTTCCCACTCTTTCAACCCCAAAACTTTTCAACATCTTTTATGGGCTCCCCCCTCTGAAAAAAATTAAATGAAATTTATAAAAGAGAAGTAATAGAGAGGTATTGTTTTTCTATTTGAAATGTTATTTAATCTGTCTAAAACATTTCAAATAGAAAAACAAAGAAATCAATGATTGGAGTAACAATTATAAGTGTTTACTTTCACCATCGAATGCAAGGAAGATATGTTCAAAACTTGTTAACAACCTGTGTAAACCCTGTTTATAAAATTAAAATAAAAAAAACTTTAACCCTCAAAAGCTGCATAACTCGTTCAAAGAAATAATAGTTTTGCACCCCAAGCCAAAAAACGACTACCCAAATTCAATATAACCTCTTCCTTATGACAAATCCTTTCAATGATTTTGAAAAACTAACAGGACATAATTCACCAAAAATGTCCGTATCAAAAGAAGATTGGGCGACTACCCAGCAAAAATTAAAGAAGGACCTATATGGTGATTTGGAGAAGTCCACTCCTATGAATAAACTTACTGAGTTAATGCATAGGTTTCCGGTAGGAAAAAGATTTCCCATAAATATAAATGGGGATTTTACACAAAATTCTTCGTCCCATTATTTTTTAGAAGTAACTGAATATAAACTGAATAACGATGATCCAAAGAACAATATTGCTCATTTAAAGATCAATATTGATGAAAGTTCAAAAACCTACATAAAATACAATGTTCCAATGAGTATTTTTCTCGAAGGTGATGTTGAAAAAAAACTCAAAAACTTGATGAACTGCACCGTTGCTGCCGCAGCAGATACATTATTAAAGCGCAATAAATCAAATCTATTTCCTGTAAACCAAAGTTTAAAATCTCCAAAAACTGTATCAATTAACGCGGCTCAAGAGTTTGTAAAGCAAATCTCTTCCAAATCGTTAGCATCAGGGTTGATAAAAAAAGAAACAATCAATACTGGTGTAACTTTACATTTTCACAGCGAATCTTCACAAATAACCCTCTGCCTTAATCAAAATGGTTTCTGGGTTCTAAACAATGGTTCCGGTACAGAAAAGGATGAGTCAAACGAATCAATAATTCAATAAACGAAACATTGAATTGTATAGGTAAAAGTGTTACCTTAAACGCGCATCAAAACCTTATAAGTTAAAATAAAATCAATGAAAAGTTTCAATATGCTTACAATTGCCCTCGGCGTCATGGTGGTTTTGGGTGGTTGTCAAACTTCAAATCAATCATCCAATAACTTATATGGTTATGATTTTAATTCAGCAAAAATAACTTTTCAGGTATCGGGAACAACCCAAGGGGAATCACGTGTAGTAATTCAAGGCGACAAAAAACGTATTGAAAATAAATACATCAGTAAGGATTTAAACGGTAATCAACAAAGTGGAGAAACTTTAACAATTGAAGATAAAGATCGCATTTACAGTTTAGATTTAGTGAAAAAACAAGGGATTAGCTTTATTAATCCATTATTCAGTGAGCTCCAAAAACTTACCCCAGAACAACGTAAAGCGCGTTTAGTAAAAGAAGCACTCACTGCTGGATTAAACAGTGAAGGAAAACCTGTTACTTTGGAACCAAGTGGTACCGAAACAGTTGCTGGACAAACATGCCAAATTTACAAACGTGAATATCAAGAAATTTGTTTATGGAACGGAATTCCGTTGAAGACCACAACTGAACTCCCACTTAAAAACATTAAAATTGTTTCCGTAGCAACCAAAATTGAATTTAATGCCCCGGTAGATGAAGCTGAATTTGCCATTCCAAAAGATATTCAAATCCAAGAAGTAAATCTCACACAAAATTAAATGAATCCTTTCCAGATTATTGAAATTGGCGGAAGTTTAGCGGTGGGCTTATTAATAAGCTACCTTACTTTTAAGCCGAAAAAAAATCATGGAAGTGATGTGAAGGTGAAGTTAAGAATAGAACAAGTTATTCATGAAGCCCAGAAAGAATCAGAACTAAACATTTTTGATGTACAAGAAAAAGTAAAAGAAACTAAAAAAATGATGGAAGATTTGGAAGAACGTCACCAGGTGCAAATTGAAAAAATGGAAAAAGTGAATGCCTCTTTAGATGAAAGAATAAAATTAAAAGAAGAAGAAAATAGTAAAATTCAGAAAGCTTTTGCTCTTGAAAATCAGAGTATAAATTTGATCGAAAAAGAAATTAGCAAATTTAGGGAAGAACGAATTCCAGCTTTATCAAAAGTTTCGCAGGTGTCAGTTGAAAACATGCGAGAAACAATTTTGAGTGATTTAAAAAACGATTTAGAATTAACGAGAGAAGACCGTTTAAGAAAACTGGAGGAATATTTGAAAGAAGATCGTGAGCGTATCGCAAAAAACCTTCTCGTGAACACTATTCAGCGGTATTCAGCACCAACTTCAGTGGAGAAAAAAAGTATGATAATTCCTGTAGTAAGAGATGAAACACGTCTTAAAATTATGGGGAAAAACGCAGAACACATTATCTTCCTAGAACAAGAACTTGGAGTTGATATCGTTTTTAACGATATCAACAATACAGTAATTGTGTCCTGTTTTGATCTCGTTAAAAAGCACATAGCGCGTGAAACAATTGTACGGATTATGAAGGAAAGACAAGTAAGTTTAGATAAATTAAAGCTCCGCTTAGCTGATGTAAGAAGAGATACCGAACGCCAATTAGTTGATATCGGTAGAAAAGTAGTAAAAGATTTACATATCGAACGAAGAAATTTTCCGCCTGACTTCCTCAAGATTTTGGGAAGGTTGAAATTCCGTACCAGTTACGGTCAAAATATTTTAAAGCATTCTTTTGAAGTTGGGTATTTCACACTTATGTTAGGTGGAGAATTAGGTTTGAATATGGAGGTGTGCAAGATAGGTGGATTCTTCCATGATTTGGGGAAAGCAATCGATCAAGAAGACGGCCGCCCCCATGACTATCTCACGAAAGAAATCATGGAAAAATTCCATTTTCCTCATGAAGAAACACATGCAGCTTGGTCACATCATGATGCTATTCCTCAAGAAACCGCTGAAGCAATGTTGGTAAAAGCTGGCGACGCAATTTCCGCCGGACGGCCAGGTGCCCGCCAAGAAACTATTGAAAAATACCTCGCTCGTATTCACGCAATGGAAGACATTGCAAAATCTTATGGTGGAGTACAAAAAACGTATGCTATCTCAGGTGGAAGAGAAATCCGTGTCCTCGTAAACCCAAGAGATGTGAATGATAAAAACCTGCCTGAATTAGCCAAGGCAATTGCAAGTGACATTGAAGCAAATGTTGCCTATCCAGGGAAGATAAAAATCAACATTATCCGGCGTGTTCAAAGCAGTAGTGTTGCGGTTGAAAGGAAACCAAAAGTATAATAAAACTTAAAAGGTTGCAAACCGTATCTAACTGCCATAGAATTACCATGTATTTCTACTCAGTATTTCTGAAGTTTTTATAAAAAATCGTATGTTTGGATTTGGTAAAAAGAAAGAAAAACCAGAAAATAAAAAACCAGAAAATGATAAAAAAGTGAAGAAGTTTGATCGTCTTATTATGGGGGCAATTATTGGTGGAGCAATTGGTTCAGTTCTGGGAATGGGGTTAGCGCCAAAAAAGGGCAAAGAAACACGTAAGATTATTGGTCAAAAAGCATTAGGATTAATGGAAAACGTAAAAGGGAAATCACAAAATTTATCTAAAGTGGGATCTGAAAAAAAGATACCACATGAAATGGATAGCTAATTATGGTTAAAAAGAAAAAAAAATCAGGTAAAAAATCTTTCTCAAAGAAAACAGCGCAATCCGTAAAAAATCGTAAAAATCTTCCTTACGAATTCGCTACTTCAAAGTCGAAAGAATTTGCTACTGGAACAAAAAAAGTTTCATTAGGATCAAAAAGCATTATCCCTTACCGTTCATTCGGTCAAAAACTTTTTGACTTGTTACAAGATTCCAAATCAAGCACCGAAAAAAAAATTCCTAAAAATCTCTCTGCTTCGCCAAATTCTGGAAAAAGAGATGTGAGCCAATTACTCAAAAAAATCGTCGTCGTAGTGACCGTTCTTGCCTCAAGTGCAGCAATTTTTGTCGTACTTGAACTTATTTCCGATGGTAGAACGCTCCCTTTTACAGCATTGGCCTCAGAAGATCTTGGTTACTTAAAAGAAACGGAGCTTCGAGTAAAAGTAGAAAACTTACTTGCTACCTATGAAAAAACACCCATTAATTTTGAAATAAACGAACAGGTAATTCCCCTTTCCCCAGTGGAATTAGGTATACAATTACCGCTCGAAAAAAATCTTCTCAATCTTCCAAAATTCACTATTGAACAACAAAATCTCCTTGATTTTATTGGTATCCCCTTCGGAACCAATAAAATTTTCGCTCATTACGAAATGGATACTGAAGTCCTCGCCAACAAACTTGAAGACAGTTTTAAACTTTCTCTCCTCCGGGCTCAATCAGCAACTTTTTCCCTCCAAGACAATAAAACCTTCCAAATTATTCCAGAAAAAGAAGGTCAAATTCTCGATCTGGAAGATTTGATAGCTCAACTTCAAAGCAACATGAAAAATCTTGATAGCAAGGTTGTTTCTCTGAATATGAAACCTGAAAAACCAACAGTCACATCAAAAGATCTTCAAGAACACCAAGTCCATTTATCCTTACTTCTGAAAACTCCATTAAGTCTGGAATACGGAAGTAATAAATATAAATTAAATCTCACAAATCATCTTGAGACAGTAAATTTTACAAAAAACCTGGATTTTAAAATTGTTCTTGATCGTACAAAATTAATGCCTGTTTTAGAAAAGGAAATTCTTTCAAAAATTGAAGTTCCAGCAAGTGGTATCAAGATTTCTACTAACTCACAACAAAAGATTATTTTTGAAGGTGATGCTCGCGATGGAATTATGGTAAATAAAAAAACGCTTATTGCCGTCCTCGAAGATGCTTTAAATACTCAAAACACCAAGGTATTAATTCCAGTAGACATTATTAAATCACCAGTTGAAGCAAGCCAAGATTTACAAGCTTTGGGTATTCAAGAACTTATTGGTGTAGGTCATACAGCCTTTGCCGGTTCGCCGAACGGCCGCATCACCAATATAAAAATCGGTTTTAGTAAATACGACGGATTAATGATAAAACCGGGTGAAACATTCTCATTTAATGATAATTTAGGAGAAGTTGATGCTGAAAACGGCTTTGTAAAAGAATTAGTAATTAAAGCTGAAGGAACTGTTCCGGAGTTCGGTGGCGGAGTCTGCCAAGTTTCCTCCACAATCTACAAAGCTGCTCTTTGGAGTGGCCTGCCAATTGTTGAGCGTTATCCGCATTCCTATGCCGTAAGTTATTATGCCCAAGTTGATGGGTATGGCTTAGATTCAACAATTTATCCAGGCATTAAGGATTTGCATTTCACAAATGACACTCCAAGCACAATTCTAATGCAGGCATATACACAAGGGGATAACGGCTATTTTAAATTCTACGGAACGAGTGATGGAAGAAAAGTGAGTATGGAGGGACCTTACAAAACTAACGCCAGATCCGCAGGTGGAACCCAGTTGATTCCAACCAAAAAATTACTAACTGGACAACAAAAAAAGATTGAATCGGCGCATCCTGGATTTGATATAACTTGGTATCGCTATCTCAGCAATCCCGAAAAAACTGGCCAGTCCCAAGAACCAGTCAAAGAAAAAATCTTCAGCAGTTACCGTGCCACTGCTAATCGATATTTAATTGGAGAATAAATTCTTTACACGTCTTGCTTTAAGGCTTCAAGATCTCTCAAGATCGCTTTTGCTTCCACATTATGAGGCTCTATTTCTAATGTTTTTTGAATAACTAATTTTGCTTCACTCGTAATTCCTTGTTCTACTAACCAATGGGCTTTTGTTAAATAATAACTCGTATTACGATCATCTTGAACTATGGCATTATCAACTTTTTGTACAGCTTTCTCAACTTCACCTAATTCATAAAATATCTGAGCCAAACTAAAATGTCTACCTGCGCGCGAACCATCTACCTCAATAGCCTTCTCATAATATTCTTTTGCTTCTTCTAATTTCCCTTGTTGATAAAGTGCTAGAGCAAGGTTGCTTAAATAAATGACTTCATCCGGAATGGCCAAAATGAGTTTTCGATAAAGTAACTCCGCTTTAGCTGGCTGCTGTTGTTTTAAATATATCAACGCTAATTGGGCATGAGATTCAATGTGGCTCGGATCCAAAGCCAAAGCTTGAATGAAAAGCTTTTCTGCATCTTTCGCATTATCTTTCTTCAACGCAACTTCCCCTTTACGATACAAATTTTTCGCTTTAAAAGTCATTTTTGGATCAACTTCACCTGCCGTTGGAATCATTTCTTTCACCGTCACTTCCAAGTCATCCTTCGTCATTCGATTAGAAAGCCGCATACCCTTTTTAAATACCATTTTTCCAAACATCTGCCCCTTTTCCGTCAAATACCACCTTCTTGAGAAAATCGCGAGAATGAGCAGCGCACAAAGAACAATAATAACAAATTGTAACATACCTAGGGTTGGTTAAGTCGTCGATGTTCAAAAGGCTAAAACAAAATTCTCTAACATGAGTCGCACATTCACATTGGTAGTAAGCAAAGCTTTGACTTGGTGAAGTTTCTCAATGAGAAGAATTTTCTGCTGGATTATATCATAGTTATTTCCGTTTTCCATCTCTTGAAGAAGGTCTTTTCTCAGAAGTGTTTCGGTAATTTCCATGAAAATTTGCGTGAGAACTTCGTCTTCCGCAACATCTTTAATTAAAGCAAAAGCTTTGGGAATATTTTTAGAAAGAAGAGCATTTTGAGTATCAGAGAAAAGCTTTTCATACGCTTCAAAAAGCTCTTCATGAGCCAGAAGTTTAAGTGCTTTTGCGATTCTCCCCATTGCCAGAACGGCAACCCGGTCAGTTTTTTGCGGATCAGTAAAAGGGAATTTTTCCCGCAGATTTTTTAAAATTTCCTCTTCCTCCAGCAAAGAAAAATTGACTACCCGAACTCGCGACAAAATAGTCTCAGGCAGTCGCTGAGGATGAGAGGTTGTCAAAATAAAAATCACTTGTGATGCCGGCTCTTCCAAAGTTTTCAAAAGCGCATTCGCCGACTCCAACGTCAAACGATCTACATCTTCCACTAAAACAACTCTAAAATTCCCATTTCCAGTCATTTGTAATTGGTAAATCGTCTCGCGAATCTTTTCAATTTTCAAACTTTCTCCATCATTCAAAAAACACATAGTATCAAGATGGCTCCCGTTATCCATTTGTTTTTGGATAATTTTTGCCTCCACCGGTTCAAGATTACGGGTTTGTAGCATACGAGCAAAAAGTTTGGCAACCGTAAATTTACCCACATCTGCAGGGCCGCTCAAAAGGTAAGCATGAGCAACGTTTCCCTCTTCTATATCAGCTAAAAGCTGCCGAAGCGCCTGTTGGTGACCGAGTATTTCCTCAAAGTTTGCCATATATTTCAATACATAAAGCTTGAACTACAGGCCAAAATATACCAAAATACCCACGCTAAATCAATTAACTGCATACTTTTATGAAACAATTAAGTTTTGCTGCATTGCTGCTTACCCCTATTATCGTCCTTGCCGGCTGCAATTCCGCACCTGTAAAATCAGACGACTACAGTGGAAGTATTAGTGTCGCACCAAGTGAATCAGAAGGAACCAAAAAAGTTTCCGAAACTTCATCTCTATATTCTGAAGAAACTACCAAAACAACTACTACTCCTAACGACTCAATGACTATGTCAAAAGACCAACAACTCGCACCTCCGGTAAAAGGAGACACAATAGCTATTATCGAAACAGATTTAGGAACTATTAAATTCCGATTATTGACCAAAGAAGTTCCAGAAATGTCTAAAAATTTCAGCGAACTCGCAAGTGGTGGAAAATTTGATGGCGTAAAATTCCATCGTGTGATCAAGGATTTCATGATTCAAACTGGAGATTTTGAAAAACAAAACGGTACTGGTGGATACAGCTATAAAGGCCCAGGAACCAAGCTCAACGATGAAATCGTTTCAAACCTTCATCATGACTACGGAACAGTTTCTATGGCAAACGCTGGGGCAAACACTAATGGAAGCCAATTTTTCATTGTTACCAATAAAAACGGTGCTCGTTACCTCGATGGAAATTACAGTATTTTCGGTCAAGTTTTTGAAGGAATGGATGTTGCAGAACAAATCCAAAACCTCCAAAAGCCTGGAACTGATGCTCCGTCAAAAGTAGTGAATATGAAAACTGTAAAAATTGAAGTAGTGAAATAGTTCTACAAAACAATCACCAACAAAAAACCCGATCTTATCAAGATCGGGTTTTTTAATATTCAAAAGAAAATCTATTTCACTTCCACGTTATATTGTTTTGCAGTTTCTACCAATTTCTTGAATACTTCTGGGTTGTTAACGGTAAGGTCAGCCATAATCTTTCGATCAACTGCAACTTTCGCTTTTAAAAGTCCATACACGAAACGGCTATAGTTCAAGCCAGATAACTTGCAGGCAGCATTGATACGAGTAATCCAAATACTTCGGAAATCTCGTTTCTTCAATTTACGGCCAATGTAACTATTTTGCCCAGCTTTCGCGCGGGCATTTTTAGCCCATTTAACCAATTTACTGCGTTTCCCGCCGTATCCTTTGGTATCTTTAAGTAATTTTTTGTGCTTTTTGTGAGATGCAACACCTCGTTTAACTCTGGTCATAACAAGTAAAAAATAAAATACGATGAAATACTAAGAATGTGGAAGCAAACGAGCAAGATGCACTCGATCAGCCTTGGAAGACATTTTTCCGCCCATATCCAACTTCTTCTGACGTTTAGATTTGTTTGAGAGTAAATGTTTTTTCGCTGATTTTTTAAACATTTTCTTGCCAGTGCCGGTAATTTTCACACGCTTCTTGGCTGAGCTATTACTTTTGATTTTCATAAAAAAAGAAAAATTAATACTTTGCTTAATACGATATAAATTAACTTATTTCTGCGGTGCTAGGATCATAATCAGTTGATTTCCTTGTTTCTTAGGAACCTGTTCGACGCTCGCAATATCTTTAACGTACTCAAGAAATTTGTCAAGTTTATCTTTTGCTAAATCTGCATGTGCTGCTTCTCTTCCTTTAAAAACTAAGGTTACTTTGACACTATTCCGGTCTTCCAAGAATCCTCTTGCCTGTTTTGCTTTCGTTTCAATGTCATGAAGATCAATGCGTAAACTCAGGCGAATCCCTTTAATTTCAGACTTCTTTTGTTGACGTTTATGCTTTTGTTCAATCTTTTTTTGACGGTAAATAAATTTACCAAAATCCAAAATTTTACAAACGGGAGGTTTTGCCAATGGTGCTACTTCCACCAAATCTAATCCTCTTTCAGTGGCCATTTGGAGCGCTTCCTGTATTGAAAGTTCACCAATTTGCTCTTCATTCTCATCAATAAGCCTTACAAAAGCTGATCGAATTTGCTGATTGGTACGAAAATGCTTACTTATACGTTTATAATTATGAATTAAATCACCTATAGAATTTAGGCTATAGCAAGAGCAAAGTCAAGTTTTTATTGCTACTTGCAACATCAAACTTCAAAACATTTACTCGAATTGGTATTTGAAATTCAGATTTTTTGATGGGGCTTAATAATCTGACCTTCCTTGTAACGCCCTTATGAGTGTCACTTCGTCAGCATAATCCAAGTCGCCACCAGCTGGTAAACCTCTTGCAATACGCGTAACACGCACCTCAAGCGGCTTCAGAAGTCGTTGAATATACATGGCCGTCGTCTCCCCTTCTAAGCTAGGATTTGTTGCAATAATAACTTCAACTTCCTCTTTGGGCATCTGCTCAATTCGTTGAAGTAATTGCGCCACCTTAATTTGCTCTGGTCCAATCCCATCTACCGGAGAAAGCACTCCATGAAGAACGTGGTAAACGCCTTTAAACTGTTTCGTTTTTTCCAAGGCCATAGTATCCAAAATCTCTTCTACTACACATATTTGATACTTGTTGCGTTCAAGATTACTACAGATTTTACAAATCTCCCCTTCCGAAATATTCCAGCATTCCTGGCAGAATTTCAGGCCTGTTTTAAACGTTGAAATCGTCGACGCCAAAGCTTGCACTTTAGTTTCTGGACTGTGCAATAAATGCATCGCTAACCTCTGAGCAGATTTCGGCCCAACTCCGGGCAGTCGAGCGAATTCATCAATAAGATGTTGAAGTGATTCTGGTAAAAAGTTCATAGTTTTTTGAAGAATACTTAATATATACCATAAATTCACGGTGAGAGGTAGGTTTTCAATAGAAAAAAACATCAAAACAGTGAAATTCTTCAGTGATTTGACAAAAGTTGCTCAAATGCTATATTGACCCCCATTTCAAACTCCAATTATGGACATTCTTCGGACTACACTGAAGGAATTCGGCTTCAATGAAAAAGAGGTTCTCTTATATCTTATTTTAGTTAAAACTGGTTCAAATCCCGCCAGTACATTGTCAAAACTCGCTGATGTAAAGCGCTCCACAGTTTACCTTATTTTGGATAATCTTTTGGAGAAAGGTTTAATTCAACAACTTATCCGCAATAATATCCATTTTTTTGAAGCGATTAACCCGGTTGAAGTTATTCGAAAATTAAAACTCCATCAGGAAGAATTGTTAAAAAAAGTTGGTAAAGCTGAAGAAGAAGTGCGAAAGATGCATTTTGAAGATCCTGCCCTCTACCTCAAGCCTAAAGCTTTATATTTTTCCCACCTGAGCGGTATCCAAGTCATCTTAGAAGATATGCTCAGAAGTAAAACAAAACTTCTGCGTGCATACATTTCCAGTTCTTTGAATGATAAATTAGAAGATGAGTTTCTCAAGCTGATGTATGAAAGAATTGAAAAAGGAATTTTTCTAAAAATGATTAATCCTTTTCGGTTAAAAAATCCCCAGAGCCCCGAGTATAGCATTGCCAAGCACTGCGAACGTCGTTCCGTTGCTAAAACTTTTGAAATGGGAATTGACGTTTTGGTATATGATAATAAAATTGCTTTGATTTCAGTAAAAGAAGGATTTGGGATAGTCATTGAAAGCCAATCAATTCATGACGCTATCACCAAATTCTTCGATTACATTTGGAAATTCACTGTGCGCTAATTATTTCTTCTCTGCCGTCGCTCCCTCACGGACAGGCCGTACAAATAACACATCTTGGTCGGGTTCAAGATTTTCAAGTGTTGCAGCAATTTCTGCAGATTGTTGGATTGAAATCAAACTCACAGCTTCATTTGGGGTTTCGTGCAATTTTCTTTCTGCAGGTTGGCCAATGTCATTACCAGCTTCACAGTGGAACTGGGTGTCGCTCCCAACGTTTAATCCTTTCATAAAGGTGAATTATTTTAATATAAATTCTATTTGAGAGCGAATTAATCTAAGTCAGTAACATCTAGATCTGGTTCATTAGGCTCTCCTTCTGGTAGGCCAAAAAGACGTGTGAGTTTTTCTCGTAAATCATCAGAGATAGCAATGCCACTCTGTAGTAACGGAACTCGGTTTGGGGTAATTGGCTCCCCAAACCCACTGAGTGAGCCAAATTCTGAATTGTTGAGTGATCGAGCTTTGCGGGATGACATAGTGGTGAAATTTAAAAAATAATTGAAAAGACCTCTCCATTGTATGGAGAGGCCCTTATACGAGATAAAGTTGGGGCGCTTCTCCTATGGAGTAATAAATTTGCAAATCACGACAAAATTCGCTGGGTTAATAGCGTTGAGGAGGTGGGTAGAATTTTGTACTTGTAATGATTGCATAAATTTTGAAAGCAATATACCTAGGATACTCAGTAAAAATTCTTTGTCAAATATTTCTTGTCTCATGTTCGTTGGAGGCCATTTATTCGCCGGCTAAAACATCTTTCAGTCCCTTTCGAGTAGCTGATATGCCCTCCGCGATTTGTTCTGCATTATTTAGAACTTCACCATTTTCATCAAAAAGTTCAGGATGCTCAGTTTTAAGAAGTTCCAACAGGTCTTCTTCTGTAGCCACCGCGGTTTCTAGCTTTACTTGGTACTGAATACGTGGGGTTGATTCTGAAGTTGCTGGTGTGAGCGCTAATCCTCCCAAGTCAGGAGTGAAAATACTTGCGCGTTTAGATAAACCCATAATATAAAATCAAGAAATAAAAATAAAAAAGATTAACCTATTCTGCAAAAATTACAAAGCATTATCAAAAGCAAAATCAGATTCCTTTAGCGTTCTGCGGGCGGCCTCTGCAACTTTTATCGCACAATCAATGTCTCCCTGAGAAAGTGCACCTTCTACAAGCCGATCATTTTGCATCATCGCTCAACTCGCCACTACTTGGCTTCGTACATCAGTAGTAAGTGCATCAAGCTGTCTCAAGACTTCCTCTTGGGTCTGCAAGAGTGGTGTTTGACTTTGAGGCTCAAATTCTGAATCAAAAGGAGCAAGATATTTCATAAATAAAAAATAAAAAATAAGGATTTAAAACTAAAAAAGCCTCTCCATAGTTGAGAGGCTTTTCGTATTAACAAGGTAAAGCGCCTCTCCGTTAGAGAATAATAATGAGGCTAATAATGATCATAGCTATTGTATGAGCATTTCTGGCAGAAACCTGAGTTGTGGAAGAATTGAATTTCATAGCAAGATGATATCTGAACCCAAGTTTACTGCGTAGAGCATATTTGTCAAATAAAAAATTTAAGAAGCATTGAATTGCAGCTCCAGTAAGAGACCCTTTGAGGTCTGGGTAGTCACCTAAAAAAGCATGCATTGAACTTTTTCTCCTTCTTTTACCCATCCACGGATAAGTCCCGGAGTAGAAAATTCACTTGCACAATTACCTTGGGAATCAACCACAATAAAACCACCTTCACCCTCAATTTTTTGTCGGAAATACGCTAATGCCTCAGCCGCGGCTTGTTCTGCTGAAAGTTTTTTAAAATAAATCAAATCCGAAACAAATTTTGCCAAGCCAGTCTTTATAAAGTGCTCACCAGTTCCAGTGCAAGAAATGGCACAAGTCTCATTATCTGCATATGTTCCAGCTCCAATAATTGGACTATCGCCAACACGTCCAAATTTTTTATTAGTCATTCCACCAGTCGAAGTTGCCGCTGCCAAATTTCCCTCAGAATCTCTTGCAACCGCCCCTACTGTCCCCATTTTCCCGACTTTTATTTCATTCATCGTTCCATAGTCAAGCACTACCAATCCCGCTTCTTTAGCAGCAGCGAGCTGCTTGTGGCGCTTTCCAGTTAAGAAATAATCCTTACTTTCAAAAGCCACACCATGCAAATGGGCAAATTTTTCCGCACCCATTCCAATCAATAAAACATGTGGAGTTTCTTCCATCACTTTTCGCGCAGCTTCCACAGGATTTCGAATCGTCCGTATCCCCGCAACCGCCCCGGCGGCCAGTGTTTTCCCATCCATAATCGAAGCATCCATTTCCACTTCCCCTTCTTCATTTAAAACCGAACCTTTTCCCGCATTGTAAAGCGGGTCATCTTCCAGAAGTTTCACGCAGTACTCCACTGTTTCCAGTGCTGATTTTCCTTCAGCCAACCACGCTTCCCCCTTTTTCAAAACCACTTCCAGGCTCCGTAAATATTCGTTCTGCTCTTCTACCGTAAAAGCATTTATCCCACCACAACCTCCATGAATCATCAAACTGTATTTTTGGCTCATAGATTTAATGAAATCAGAAAATAATAGTATTATCTTACGATTCCCACCAAAAAATTTCAATGCGTTTTACGCAGACTCTTCAGAAATTGCTTCAAAGGCAAAGTATTCAAAACATCGTTTTTCTCAACCCAGCCTCTTCGTGCTACTCCAATTCCATAATTTAAACAATGAATTTGTGAAGTGTGATGGGCATCAGAATCAATCGTAAACTTCGCACCTTTCACTTTCGCAATCTTGCAATAATAATCAAAAAGATCGAGCCGTTCCGGCTGACTATTAATCTCCAAAGCAATTCCCAATTTCACAGCTTCATCAATGATCCGCTCCATATCAATATCATAGGGCTCCCGCTTATTAATAAGCCGTCCACTGGGGTGACCAAAAATTTTCACATAAGGATTTTGAAACGCTTTCAAGACTCTTTCCGTTTGCTCTTTACCACTCAGGTTAAACCGTGAATGAACAGAGGCGATCACAATGTCCATTTTTTCCAAAATTTCATCTGGTAAATCCATCGAACCATCTGGCAAAATATCACATTCTACACCTTTTAAAATCCTGAAAGATGGTAGACTTTTTTCTTTCGCTTCATCAGCATATTCTTTGTTCAAAATATCAATTTCATCCCATTGCATTTCAAAACGTTCAGGCGTTAAACCATGAGCTACAGCCAAAGAATGTGAATGATCAGTCAAAGCAAAATATTCAAAACCTGCTGCCCTATACGCTTTCGCAATTTCATCTATCTCCTGTTTCCCATCACTCCATTTGCTATGCACATGAAGGTCGCCACGCAAATCACTCAATTGAATAATTTTCGGCAATTCCCCTTTCTCGGCAGCCAAAATTTCCCCACGATCTTCCCGCATTTCCGGCACAATAAATGGCAAACCAACCGCCTTAAAAACCTCCTCTTCCGTTTTTCCCCCTATCAATGTTTCAACCACTTCGTCGGTCCCTTTCTTTTTGGATAATTTAAAAACACCATATTCACTGACCTTCAAACCCATCCGTTTCGCCCGGTCACGAAGCGCCACATTGTGGCCTTTAGATCCAGTAAAATAGTGCATCGCTGCACCAAAAGTTTCCTCTTTGATTACCCGTAAATCTGCTTGAATTCCACTTTTCAAAATCACCGAAGTTTTGGTTTCCCCTCGAGCAATCACCTGTTTTACTTCGCCAAAATTTACGAAATATTCCATAATATCTTCATGGTCAGTTCCCGCTACTAAAATATCCAAATCACCAACAGTTTCCTTCATTCTGCGCAAACTCCCCGCATATTCTAACCGTTTCACCGCCTTACAACTTTTAAGATATTTGATAATTTCTTCTACCTGCACCATAGCCTCAGAAATCATCATCCGTTCAGTATGTTTATCGTAATCCTCCAGCGACTTTAAAATTTCCTTTTCACTTTTTTCACCCATCCCTGGCAAATCACGCAAAGCGCCAGAATTCGCTGCAGCACGTAATTTTTCCACAGAATTAATTCCCAAATTCGTATAAAAAAGTAAAACTTTTCGCGGCCCCACGCCCCTCACGCGCAACATTTCTAAAAGTCCTTTATCAAAAGTTTTCAAAAGTTCTTGATGATATTCCGATTGCCCTGTCATAATCATCTCCGCAATTTTCGCCGCCAAATCCTTCCCAATTCCCGGCAGTTCATCAATTTTTTTCGGGTCACTTCTATACATATCTCCTACGTCAAACCCCAAGTCACTAATGTTCTGCGCCGCCTTACGGTAAGCCAAAATTCTGAACCGGTTCGCCCCTTGAATTTCCAAAATATCTGCAATTTCATGAAACACCGCCGCAATTTTTTGATTTTCCATAAATTTTCTAAAAGATACATAAATTCTATCACTTGTATTTGACAAAACAGAAACGAAAAAATAAAGTAGCGGCATCAAGTAAAACGCTATGAAAAATTCCTTCTCCCACAATTGCTGTTACTTTTCATATGCACTCTGTAGTGTGAGGGGGTTTTAGATTGCCTAAAGCCAAGTGCCCCCCTCAATTGAGGGGGGTTTTTATTTACTTGATATAAAATTATGAAAATTCTTATTCTTGATATTATCGATTTTAGCCATCGGGTATATGCTCAAAAAAATATTGAGACAGTACTTTCCCACCGTGTGGGGAAGCCATTTCAGTTTGTATCCAATCGTCTGCACGAAGAAGATTTGAAAGAAAAAAATATCCACGAAGCTGACAAAATTATTATTTCCGGATCAACCCGTTCAGCCTACGAAGATTTCTCTTGGAAGCCCCAACTTTCCAAGGCGATTGACCTTGTCATCCAATCCAATAAACCAACGTTTGCTATTTGTTTCGGCGCCCAATATCTTGCCCATCACCTTGGTGGAAAAGTAATTCTTAATCCTAATGGAGCAGAATTCGGATCGGTAAAAATCAATTTAACTTACCATGGCCAAATACATCCGTTCCTTGAAGGTTTTCACCAAGAAAAACACGTTCACGCCAGCCACAGTGACCGTATTGAAAATCTCCCCTCCGAAGCAAAACTCCTAGCATTCAACGAAAATTCGCATATTCAGGCTTTTCAATTTCGCAATATTTTTGCCTCCCAATTCCACCCGGATCTCCCTTCTCAAAACCTCCATAACCTTTTAGAAATGCGCAAAGAACGTTATCGAGAAAAAGGCATTTATACGAATGATCAGGGTTTACTCGACTTGAAAAACAACTTACAAAAAGGCGAAGAGTCGCACATAATCCTTGAGAGATTTTTGGATAGTTAAAGGAGATTAAACGGCCATAATAAAGCCCAGGAAAGCATTTGTTTCTTGACAAATCCTGGCGTGGCAATGAAGTGTTGCCTTACACCACAAACTATTATGGAAGTCACATACACTGAGTCAGCAAGAGTCATTGAAGAAAGTCGTATGCTTTTGCGAGAGAAAAAAATTGGTCTCGCCGGCATATGTAATCCTGATGAAAGATTTCTTGTAATACTGGAATCATGTCGAAAAAAATATGAACAGTTCCTCTACGGTTTATTTTTCGGTGCAGAAATACATCAAGAAGATAAAGCTCAAATTGACGCATTATGCAAAGGCGTCCAGCAGGCAGTTCAAAATATCTATAAAGCAGGTGAGCGTGCACAGAACAAAGGCATAAAAACTGAATACATCGGCGATTGGTCTCCAGAGAATATCGAAAAACTTTTTTGGGAAATGAGCTCTCAGTACCAAGATAATGTTGCGTGGTTTATCGACCACAGCAGTAAGTCATCAAGAGTGAAAGTTATTGAAGATGCAGGGAAAATCTTGAGATATCATCATCCCTCAACTCTTCAAAAATTAGCTGAAAAATATAAAACATTTGAAGATACTCCATGGATTTTGAAGGTGGTAGCTACAAATCAATTAATCGATCCTGAAACTGCACTTCATGACATCAAAGAAACAATACGGTCTTTAAAAAGAGATCCACGTTTAGCTTTTTTTGCGAATAACCAAAGTTTCATTACGCAAGCTGCAGTTTACCATGTGGAAAAAGCCGAGGAAGTACTTTTAAGGGCACAAGCAATAGCTGAAAACTTAATTTCAGATCCCGAACTGGATTAATATAAAGG
>Ga0105046_10004615_pt1 | contig 21888 bp, 19 predicted proteins | sample MAT03_FD_78385 | JGI IMG/M metagenome (GOLD analysis project Ga0105046, IMG submission 78385) | Freshwater microbial communities from Lake Fryxell liftoff mats and glacier meltwater in Antarctica - MAT-03 (megahit assembly) | ecosystem: Environmental > Aquatic > Freshwater > Ice > Liftoff...
ACCCTCGAGCCTGGTGTGGTCAACCGCGTTTCGGCGCGTGGCGGGCCACGACCAGCGCAGCGTCGATACGTGCCTCGAGCCAGGGGATCACCAGCGCCTCGAAGCGCACGCGGCCGCCCGGCGCGCCGAGACACCAGTGAGCCACCAACGCCTCGAGCGCGGTCGAGGATCGATAATCGCGGGTGCTTCGTACGCCGCGGCCGCCGGCCTTGACGTTGAGATTGCGCGCGCGCCGGACCACCCCGGCCTCGGCCTCGTCGAGCATCGGCTCCAGGCTGGCGAGCAGCTCCGCCTGGGCCTCGGCGCACACGACCCGGGTCTTCATCGCGTGCAGGCGGTCGGTCGGGAAGTCGCCGCGCCGCGCCAGTCTCACTCGCACCTCGCGCTCGAACTCGGCGTCCCCGAGCCACGCCAGCGTGCGCACCGACCTCTCGGGCATCGGCGCGTCGGTCATGCCGGACCACCGCCCCCGAGCGCCTCACGCACGCGCTTGACCAGGGCCGGGCCGACCCCTTTGATCGCCGCGAGCGCGGCGTCATCGGCCGCGACGATCCCGGCGACCGAGCCAAACGCCTGCAGCAGCGTCTTCTTGAGCGCCGGGCCGACCCCCGGGATGTCGTCGAGCGCGCTGTGCAGCGCCCGCTTGCCGCGACGCTTGCGGTGATGCGAGATCGCGAAGCGATGCGCCTCGTCGCGGAGCTGCGTCATCAGGTACAGCTCCGAGGTCCCCGGCCGCAGCCGGATCGCATCCTTCGCGCCGGGCACGAACACCCGCTCGGGACGGATCTCCGCGTCGCCGGCCTCGGGCGCGTCGCTGCTCTGGATGATGTAGTCCTGGTAGGTCTCGCCGGGCCGCATGACCGGCGCGGGCTCGACGATCCCCGCCGAGGCCTCGGGATCCTTCACCGAGGGCTCCGCATCGCTGCCCGGGTCCCCATTCGATGCATCGCGCGAACGCTTCATCTCGCTGATCGCCGCCGCGACGTAGCGCTGCGCGGCGCTCGGGTCGGCGCCGGCGTCCTCGGCCCGCAGCACGCCCATGCGGGGGTTGGCGCGCATCTTGGCCCGGTGCTCGCGCAGTTGCTCGAGCGCAGACTTGCCGCGCCCGATCTCGACCTTGCGCTCCTTGGCGAGCGACACCACGTCGACTCCGCCGGCGCCGACTGTGATGCCGAGGTCACGCATCATCGCCAGCACGCTGCCGAGCTGGCCCTTGCCGCCGTCGATGACGATGAGGTCGGGCAGCGCCCACGCGTCCGGGGGGGCGCCCGCCGCTTCATCCTCCTGCTCGGGCTTCTTCGTGTCGGCCGCGACGGCCAGGCCGCGACGCAGTCTCCGGCCGAGCACCTCGGCCATGCTGGCGAAGTCGTCGTTTTGTCGGTTGCCCTGCGCCAGCCCCTCGGAGCCGCCGCGGATGCGAAACGACCGGTAGCGCTTGCGGGCGGCCGCGCCGTCGACGAACACCACCATCGACGCGACCGTATCCGACCCCTGGATGTGGCTGATGTCGTAGCACTCGATCGTGCGCGGCAGCTTGCTCAGGCCCAGGCGCTGCTTCAACGCCAGCAGCGCCTGGTCGCTGTCTTCTTGCCGATTCCTGCGGGTCGCGAAGCACGACGCCGCGTTCTTCTGCGCCAGCATCATCAGCTTCTTGCGGTCGCCCCGCTCCGGCACCACGACGGCGACCTTGCGCCCGCTGGTCTCGCGCAGCCAGGCCTTGAGCGGGGCCTCGTCATCCTCGACCAGCGGCGACGGGAGGATCAGCTCGTCGGGGATGAGCGGCGCATCATCATAATAGGCCAGCAGGAAGCTGCCGAGCACCTCGGGGTCCGGCAGCTCCATGCCGCGCGCCGAGAAGCTGCGGTTGCCGAGCAGCTTGCCCTGGCGCACGTGCATGACCACGAACTCGACCTGGCCGCCCTCGCGGTACATGCCGATGACATCCTGGTCGATGGAGCTGCTGTCGACGACCTGCTGGTGCTCGAGGCTGGTCTCGATCGCCGTCAACTGGTCGCGCAGGCGCGCCGCCAACTCGTACTCGAGCGCCTCCGCGGCGGTCTGCATCTGGCCCTGGAGCGCGTGTACGAGGTCCTTGTGGCGACCGTTGAGGAACAGGCCGACGTTCTTGACCTGCCCGCCGTAGGCCTCGCGGTCGACCGGGTAGACACACGGCGCCGGGCACCGACCGATCTGGTGTTGCAGGCACGGGCGGCTGCGGTGGCTGAGCGTGTAGTCCGTGCAGGTGCGCAGCTTGAAGTAGCGGTTGACCACCCGCAGCGTGTGCCGGGCCGAGTTCGCCGAGTGGTACGGCCCGAAGTACTGCGAACCATCCTGGCGCATCCGACGGACCAGCTCGAGGCGCGGCCACTTCGCCTTCGGGTCCAGGCGCAGCACCAAGAACTGCTTGTCGTCGCGCAGCTTCACGTTGAAGCGCGGCTTGTGCTTCTTGATGAAGCTGTTCTCGAGCAGCAGCGCCTCCTTGTCGTTGGAGGTCACCACCGTCTCGATGTCACCGAGCAGGTTGGCGAGGTACGGCACGAAGTGCCGCGTGTCCGTCCCGTTGAAGTACTGCTTGACCCGCGCGCGCAGCCGCCTGGCCTTGCCGACGTACACGATGACGCCCTTGCGGTCGCGCATCACGTACACGCCGGGCTCGTCGGGCAGGCGGTCGACCAGCGCGTTGATCTCCACCAGCCCGCGCGCCCGCGGCTGCCATGCGGCATCGACCACCGGCGCGATCTGGGCCGCCGCTTGGGCCTCGCCGAAGCGCCCAGGCTCGTCGAGGTCGACCGCCATCGCGTCCGCCAGCTCGAGGTTCTCCGCCGCCGACTCGACCTCGGCCTCACCATCATGAAGCGTCTGGAGCGTCGGCCCCGGCTGCTTGCCCCTGCGGCCCCGCGCGACGGGCACGGGCACCGGCTGGCTCGTTTTCGCGCCCTGCGGATCAGTCGAAGTCGGCCCACCGGGGGCGCCGCTGCGTCGTGGACGACTCATGCGCTGCAACTACTTGAAGAAGGCGCCGAGCAGGTCGTTGCGGACCGTGACGTAGAGGATGAGGCCGAGCAGCGCGAGCATCCCGTAGCCGTGGATCGTCTCCTCGACGCGCTTGCTGATCGGCCGGCGGATGACCGCCTCGATCAACATGAAGACCATGCGTCCGCCGTCGAGCGCCGGCAGCGGGAGCAGGTTGAACAGGCCCAGCAACGCGCTGATGATCGCCATCAGCATCACATACTCGCCGACGCCCTTCTCTGCCGCCCTGGCGACGCTCTTGACGATGCCGATCGGGCCGGACATCTGGCTCATCGCCGTCGCGCCGGTGAACAGCTTGCCCATCGCCTGCAAGTTCTGCTTCGACACGATGTACGGCTGCGTGAGCCCGAACATCGCCGCCTCCGACCAGCTCGCCGGGGTCGTGATCACCTTGCCGCGGTCGAGGCCGATGCCCATGCGGCCCTCCTCGTTGACCGGCACCTGCAGGGTGACGTCCTGCTCACCACGGTGTATGACCACGGCGATCGTCTCGCCCTTGTGAGCCTCGGTCGCCGCCGCGATCTTCAGCTCGGGGTCGCGGCCCTGGACCTCCTGACCGGCGATCTTCACGAACTCGTCGCCCGCCTGCACGCCCGCCGCCGCCGCCGTCTCACTGATGTCGGCGTTGGCCTTGCGCGAGACCAGCTCGCGGTGGCCGACCGACGCGAACAGCCCGAAGAACAGCACGATCGCCGTCACGTAGTTGGCCAGCGGACCGCCCAGGATCGCCAGCATACGGGCCCAGATCGGCCGGTTGCGAAACAGGTACGGGTCGTTCGCGTCGTACACCACCGGCGGCGGATCCTCGGGCTTGATCGGCGGCAGCGTCAGCGCCGGCTCGTCCCCGGCCTCCATGCCGACGATGTGTACGTAGGCCCCGAAGGGGATCGCGCTGATCACGAACTCGGTGCCCTTCCACGTCCCCAGCCGCGCCACCACCGGACCGATGCCCAGCACGCTGAAACGGTCGACCCGCATCCCCGTGGCCCGCGCGCAGAGAAAGTGCCCGAACTCGTGGATGACGATCAGGAGCGACACCCCGAGGATGCCGAGCAACGGCCAGAGGAGCGTGAAAAACACCGCGGGACTATAGCAGCAGGCCCCCGTCGGTTCTGGCGTAGAACTAGGTCCCGCGGGGGCGGTCGAGCTGCCCGAGCCCGACCATCCCGAGCCGTCCGCGCAGGAACAACAGCGCTCGCTCCGTCAACCCGCGGTCCGGCGCCGGCCGCGTCGCGGGCCGACTGCCCCGCCCCGCCAGCTCGCGCGCGACCGCCTGCTGCGCCGACACCAGCCCGCCGTAAAGATCGGCGAGCACGTGCGCCCCCAGCCGGGCCTCGAGCGCGAGGATCTCCCCCGGCACGAGCGCCGCGCGCTGACCACCCGCGAGCTGGCGCACGCCCCAGCGCAGCAGCTCCGGCTCGACCTCGCGGTCGATGAACAGCCACTTCTCGCCCCGCGCCGTGCGAGCGGCCTGCGCCACCGCGGTCCCCTCGCGCACCTCCTGGATCGTTCGCAGCTCCGGTAATCGTCCGTGCAGCACGCTCAGCAAGCTCAGCGTGTTGTCCCCGGAGTGCTCGTCGAGCGCGAGGACCTCGAAGCGGCCACCCTCCGTCACGAAATTTCGGCTCACCGCCGCTGCCTGCCGAACCATGGCGGCGACGGCCGGCTCACGGTTGCGTAACAGCAAGATGACGCTGAGCTGGACCGGCATGCGTGCTCGGCAGCGGGGAGTCCCCGCAGCTTCTTACGTCGTAAGCCCTGTCGCCCGGAACGGTCAAGCAAACAACGTATGGAGCCTGCTCACTGGAGCCCGGGGCCGACCGGCCGGGGCCCCTGAGATCCGTGTGGATCGTCACGGTCTCGCGACGGCCATCGGGACCGGTCGCCATGGGCAAGCGAGCCAAGAAAATTTGCGACGACCCCTGCAACGATCGCGCGCGCCCAGTCGAGTCGGGGTCGCGCGTCGGCGGGCAAATTCGCTATTCTCCCGCGGCGCCGCAGCGGTACATCCCTGCCGCGCCTCGCCGCTCGTTCGGCACACCCACTCACGAGAGATCAACTGCTCACATGGCCGGTGTCAACAAAGCCATCATCCTCGGTCGCCTCGGTCGGGACCCCGAACTCCGCTACCTTCAGAACGGGCAGCCCGTCTGCAAGCTCAACATCGCGACCTCGCGCAAGTACACCAACAAGAACAACGAGAGCGTCGAGGAGACCGAGTGGCATCGCGTCTCGGTGTGGGGCAAGCAGGCCGAGCACTGCAACAACTTCCTGACCAAGGGCCGCGAGGTCTACGTCGAGGGCCGCCTGCGCACCAGCAGCTACGACAAAGACGGCCAGAAGCACTACACCACCGAGATCGTCGCCGACGCCGTCCAGTTCATCGGCGGCCGCGGTGAAGGTGGTGGCGGTGGTGGTGGTGGTGGCGGTGGCGGTGGCGGTGGCGGTGAGGGCGGTGCTCCCGCTGGCGGTGGCTACGGCGGAGGCCGTCCCGCTGGCGGCGGCGGCGGCGGCGGCGGTGGTTACGGCGGCGGCGGTGCCCGGCCCGCGGGTGGCGGCGGAGCCCGACCTGCGGGTGGCGGCGGCGGCGGTCGTGGTGGTGGCGGTGGCGGCTTCGACGAGGGTGGCGGCGCCCCGGAGCCCGACTTCAACGACTTCGGCAACAACCCCGGCGACGACGACATCCCGTTCTGATCGGCCTGTTCGCGTCTGCTCGCAGCGACCGGGCCTCGGCTCGCTGCGAGCCGTCTCGCGCCCGTCGCGCGGTCCCGTGCCCGGGCGCCGCGCGAACGTTGTTTCATGCGCGTGATGGATCCCCGTCACGCCAGGTTTCGCACGCCTGCGACCATGGGCCCGGCCCGGCCACGATGTCATGCTGCCGCGGCCAGCGACGAGGCTGCCGACCTGCCCTGACGGACAGGTGGTGTGCTCGCGGCGGCGGAGGATGCTCCCATGTTTTTGTTCCGCGAGGCCGCCATGAGCGACGAGGACGCGATCTTCGATCTCGCCCGTCACCTCAATAGCCTCAACCTGCCGCCGGAGCGCAAGCACATCCGTGACCTGCTCACGCGCTCGCTCGCTTCGTTCCGCGGCACCCCCGACTTCGACCCCGGACGGCGCTTCCTGTTCGTGCTCGAGGACGAGGCCGCCCGCGTCGTCGGCACCTCGATGATCCACGCGCAACACGGCGACTTCGACGAGCCCCACGTGTTCTTCCGCGTCATGCAGGAGGAGCGCTACGCCGACCTGCGCGTCACCGAGGACGCCGAGGTCCACGACGTCCACATGACCCACACGATGCTCTACCTCGGCCAGACCTACGACGGTCCCACCGAGCTCGGCGGCCTCGTGCTCCACCCCGAGCTGCGCCGCCACCCCGAAAAGCTCGGCCGCCTGCTCTCGCTCGCCCGCTTCGTGTTCATCGCCACCTTCCGCGGATGGTTTCGCGACCGCTTGTTGGCCGAGCTGCTGCCCCCCCTCTACAAGGGCCCGGGCGGCACGCGCTCACCGCTATGGGACGCGCTCGGTCACAAGTTCACCGGCCTCAGCTACGACGAGGCCGACCGCCTGAGCCGGTTCAACAAAGAGTTCATCTGGCGCCTGTTCCCGACCATGCCGGTGCACGCCAGCCTGCTCCCCGACGATGTCCAGGAGATCATCGGCCAGGTCGGCCCCAACACCGTCGGCGCCCAGCGAATGCTCGAGAGCATCGGCTTCCAGTACAGCGGCCGCGTCGACCCCTTCGACGGTGGCCCGCACTACGAGGCCGACACCGACCAGGTCACCTTCGTCCGCGACACCCGCAGCTATCAACCGATCTTCGGCGAGCCCGACGACACCGCCCAGCCCGGCATCGTCGCCGTCACCGCCGACCGCTCACCGCACTTTCGCGCCGTCTGGGCCCCCGTGCAGGCCGTACACGACCCCGAGGACATCGGCCAGCCGACCCTCGTGCGCGTCGGCGAGGCCGCGCTCGCCCGCCTCGGCGTCACCACGGACGAGGCCCGCGTGCTGGTCGCCCTGCGCCCGCAGCGTCGCCACAGCGACCGCACCAGCCGCGTCTTCCCGCCCGCCCGCGCCCCCACCGGCTCCCTGCGCACCGGCGGCTAGGCGCCCTGGCTCGCCATCCACGCGGCGATCTTCTCCGCCGCCGTGTCGGGACGCGCTCGGTCAGGTCAGCCCTCGGCGGGCTCGCGCAGCCACACGTCCTCCGACTCGACGCGCCGGCTCGGCCCGCCGCCGACCGCACGCACCCGCAGTGCCCCGTCGTCGTCGAAACCCACGCCCTCGCCAGGCACCCCACCGATCGTCAGCACCTGGCCCACCACCGCGCTGTGCGCCTCGTACGCCCCGCGGATCGCCGGAAAGCCGCCCGCAAAGAACCGCCCGAGCACGCCCTCGAGCCCCATCAAAGCCGCCTCGAGCACCTCGGAGCGTTCGGGACATGTCCCCGGGGACAGCTCGATCGCCAGGCTAGTCGCGCGCAGCTCGTCCGGAAATTCCCGCTGCGCCACATTGATCCCGAACCCGACGACCACGTCCGCCGTCGACCCCTGCCAGCGGGTCTCGCACAGCACACCCGCGAGCTTGCGTCGGTGGACCAGCAGATCGTTCGGCCACTTGAGCCGGACCTCGGGCACCCACCGCTCGAGCCCCATGCGGAGCCCGAGCCCGACCGCCAGCCCGAGCGCCGACCAGCGCGGCGACCAGCCGGTCCCACCCCCGAGGTACTCTGCCGGCCGCAGCACCACGCTGGCATACAGCCCCTCGCCAGCCGGCGAGGCCCAGCGCCGACCCAATCTTCCGCGCCCGGCCGTCTGCTCGTCCGCCGTCACCAGGGCCCCGTGCGGCGCCCCTTCACGGGCCCACGCGAGCGCCCGATCATTGCTCGACGGCAGGCTCGCATGGTGCTCGCGGACCTGCCCGAGCACCGCCGTCGCCAGCCGCCCATCCATGCTCAGGTCAGCCCCACCCGCCGTCGCCACGCTTAAATAACAGCGAGATGTCGCTGGCCGGCGCGCTGTGGGTCAGCCTGCCCACGCTGATGACGTCGATCCCATAACCCGCGAGCTGCGTGATGCGCTCGAGCCCGACCCCGCCGCTGACCTCGACCAGCGCCTTGCCGCCGACGATCGCCACCGCCTCGCGGACCTGCGCGTCGTCCATGTTGTCGAGCAGCACCGCGTCGGCGCCGGCCGCCAGCGCCGCGCGCAGCTCGTCGAAGTCGGTCACCTCGCACTCGATCCTCAGCGAGTGCGGCGCGTGGACCCGGGCCCGCGAGACCGCCTCACCGACGCCCCCGGCCGCGCGCACGTGATTCTCTTTGATCAACACCCCCGCGCCGAGGTCGTTGCGATGGTTGTGCCCCCCGCCGCAGCGCACCGCGTAGCGGTCGAGCGCGCGCAGCCCCGGCGTGGTCTTACGCGTGTCGCAGATCCGGCAGCGCCCCGCCGCCGCATCCACGTACGCGCGGGTCAGCGTCGCCACCCCGCACATCCGCTGAAGCAGGTTGAGCGCCGTGCGCTCGGCCGCCAGCAAGGCCCGCGCGTTGCCCTCCAGGTCCATCAACACCGTGCCCGGCGCAGCCACCTCGCCATCTCTCAAATGCACCTGCACCGAGATCTCGGGGTCGACGCGGCGAAACACTGCTCCCGCCACCGCCCCGCCGGCCAGCACCAGCTTCTCCTTCGCTACCAGCCGCGCGTGCCAGCGAGTGTGCGCCGGAACCGTGACGCGCCCGGTGACGTCCCCGCTGGCGAGGTCCTCGGCCAGCGCCACGTCGATGATGCCCGCGATGGGCCCGATCTCGCTCAAAATGCTGTCCATGTCTCGATCTCCCAGCCCCGGGTCCGCGCGCGTCGTTTCAAGCGCGGGTCCGGATTGATGACGCGAGGACAGCCGACCCGCTCGAGCATCGGCAGGTCGCTGAAGCTGTCCGTGTAAAAGTAACTTCGGGACAGGTCGATGCCACGCTCCGCCGCGAAGCGCTCCGCATACACCACCTTGCCCGGACCCGCGCAAGCCGGCGCGATGTGCCGACCCGTCAACGCCCCCGCCTCGACCTCGAGCTCGGTGCACAACAGGTCCGTCACCCCCTGCAGCTCCGCCAGCGGCGTCACCGAGAAGCGCGTGCCCGAGGTCAACAGCGCCACCACGTGCCCGCGCGCCAGGTGGTCCGCGACCCGCGCCTTGCCCTCGATGCACACGTGCCCCTCAATGTCGCGACGAAACCACGACCTCGCCTCCGCGTCGAGGTCCGCCGCCGAGTGCCCGCGATAGTCCCGCGCCGCCAGAGCCGTCACAGCCTCGAGGTCGAGCAGCGCCAGCCGGTAGCGCACCAGCCAGCCGAGCGCCCGCACCGCCTGCAAGGTCGACGTCTGCCCGGTGTGCCACGCGTGCCGCAGCCACCGCGCCCCCGAGTTGACGTCGAGCAGCGTGTGGTCGACGTCGAAGAAGGCGCCGACCTTGCCTGCATCCTCCGACGCGCCGCTGCTGCCTTGCTGATGCGCCGCGGTCATGTCGGGAATGTACTGGCCAGCAGCAGGTCCATCAACAAGTTCGCCGCCGTATGAAACAGTGCGGGAGCCCACAGGCTGCCGCTGCGCCGCCACAACCACGCGAACACCAGCGCCGGAAAAAATGTCGCCAGGCGCGCCGCCTGGGCCATGCCGACCAGGTGCCCGACCGCGAACAGCAGGCTCGAGACCACCGCCCCGAGCCCGATCCTCACACCGAGCACCGACCGCCGCGGCGGCCACAGGTCCTCGAGCGCGCTCATCAGATAACCGCGGTGAAACACCTCCTCCGCGAGCGCCACCGCGAACAGCCCCTCGGCCACCTGGCGCACGAAGCCGAGCCCGTACCACGCCGTCCAGCTCGCCGGCAGTTGTAAACCCTCCGGCCAAAAACCACCCGCGTGCCCGCGACACAGCGACCCCAAGAACCGCTCGAGCCCGCCCGCATACGGCGTCAGACCCTCCGCCCACAGCACCGGCGAGAGCACCCGCAAGTCGCCCGCGCACACGTGTTGATAGAACCACCAGAAGCACAGCACGAACGGCGGGAACAGCAGCAGCGCCGCCGCCACCGCCACCCACAGCCCGCGCCACCGCCACGGCGGCACCGGTGAGTCGGGCCCCACCTGATACCGCAACTGCACCTCCGGCTCCTGTCTCAAGAGCCAGGCCGGCAAAAAATAGAACCCGGCCACCAACCCGACCCCGCGATAATCCCCGAGCCCCGGCACCAGCCCGAGCAGCCCGTAACTCGCGTAGAGGAGCCCCGTCGCCGCGACCGCCCGGCGCGCGCGGCTCCTGCGGACCTGGAGGTCCGTCGGGTCCGGCGCGGCAGTGCTGGGCGGCGTCAACTTGCGCGGACTCTAACGCAGACTCGCCGACAGCTTCGCCAGCCGGCGACGCAGAGTCTCGAGCGTCTCGACCAGCATATCCACGTGGTCGAGCACCTGCGTGTCGGCGGCGAGCGCGTGGACCTCCTCACGGGCCAGCTTCGGCGCCTCCAGCAGCTTCAAGATCTCCAGCAGGTAGCCCTCCACGTTGCCCAGCGCCATCGCCGTCTCGCGCAGGTCGTCGTCGATGAACAGCACCAGGTTCTCGACCCCACGCACGCGGCTCAGCGGCTCCGCCTCCTGCGTCGGTCGCAGCATGCGGTCCATCAGGCGGTCGCGCGCGCGCACCCGCGCGCCGCTCTGCCGGCGCTCGGCGCCCGTCGACGTCCCCGAGGTCGCCGCTGGGGCCTGCGTGAACAGCATCTCTCTGGACACCTGTACAGGTGCCGGGGCCGCAGCTTCGACTTCTTGAGAGGCGAACGAGGGGAAGAAGCCGGGCTGGCGCATGCGGGCATCCAATGCACGGCTGCTCGCGGCCCAGCAAATTTTCGCCGAAACCACTCGACCACCGACATCGCGTGTACGCATCTCTGGCCTCGTGCTTGCACGGCCCCCACGCGTGGGGATCCTTACAAGCAAACCCGGGCCCTGTAGGCGCCGATGCCAGGCACATGACCTACTCTCTGCGGCTCGCAAGCGACGCCCGTGGCAGGGGCGCCGCCCTTGGCTGTCCTTTAATGATTCCGGAGGAGAAACTTCAGGAGCTGAAGGAGCGGATCGATCTCGTCGATCTCGTCGGACGCTACGTCGGCCTCAAGCGCGCGGGCAAGAACTTCGCCGCCTGCTGTCCCTTTCACAGCGAGCGTACCCCGAGCTTCTACGTCAACCCCGAACGTCGCAGCTACAAGTGCTTCGGCTGCGGCGTGTGGGGCACCGGCATCGACTTCGTGATGCAGATGGAGGGCAAGAGCTTCCTCGAGGCCTGCCGCCAGCTCGCCCAGCTCTACGGCGTGCAACTGCCCTCCGGCCTCCAGGACAACACCTCCACCGCCCAGCAGAACGAGCGCGACGAGGCCTACGCGATCACCCGCACCGCCGCCGAGCTCTACCGCGAGATCCTCCTGCACGGCGAGGAGGGCCAGCTCGGCCGCCTGTACCAGGAACGCCGCGGCATCACCCCCGAGACCGCCGAGGCGTTCCAGCTCGGCTACGCCCCCGCACCCGCCGAGGCCGGCTGGGACCGCCTCACCAGCCACCTCCAGCGCAAGTCCCTCTCCCTCCCGCTCGCCGAAAAACTCGGGCTCGTCGCCCGCTCCGAGCGTACCGAGAAGTTCTATGACAAGTTCCGCGGCCGCCTGATGTTCCCCGTCGTCCAACCCGGCGGCGCCGTGATCGCCTTCTCCGGCCGCATCCTCCCCGAACACGCCGCCCCCGACGCCGACGGCCGCGAAGCCCCGAAGTACACCAACTCCCCCGAGTCCCTGCTCTACACCAAAGGCAAGACCCTGTTCGGCCTCCACCTCGCCGGCCAAAACATGCGCCGCGCCGGACGGGCCATCCTGGTCGAGGGCAACGTCGACGTCGTCACCATGCACCAACGCGGCTACCGCGAGACCGTCGCCCCGCTCGGCACGGCCCTCACCGCCCAACAGGTCACCCTGATGGCCCGCTTCGCCGAGTCCTGCGTGCTCTGCTTCGATGGCGACAGCGCCGGCCGCAAGGCGTCACGGGGCGCCATCCCGCTGCTGCTCGACGCCGGCATCGATGCCCGCATCGTCGCCCTCGAGGGGGGCGTCGACCCCGACACCGCCGACCCTGCCCGCCTCGCAGCGCTCCTCGAACAGCCAGGCTCCGCCCTCGAGTGGCTGATGCGCTGGATGGTCGCGGCCGGCGCGCGCGACAGCATCGACGCCCAGGACCGCGCGCTAAGCGCGCTGGCCCCCTTGCTCGCGAAAGTCAAGCGCGACGGTGCGCGCGAGCTGTACATCGACCGCGCCGCAAAATTGCTTGGTCTCCCGCCCGGGCGCATATCGTCCGCCCTGAAAGGAAGCCGTGAAGCGCCCCGCCCGCCCCACACGCACATGCCTGGAGACGCCTCTGCCGCCGGCCACGCGGGCGCCGCCGGTCCCCACGGGGCCTCACAGAGATCGGCCCCAACCCAGCCTTTGCTCGAGCTTCCGCGCAGTCAAGTTGCGCTGGCGGCCCTGCTGGTGGACAACCCACACCTTGCAAGCCTCGCGGAACAGCAGAATGTGCGGGCCTACGTGACGGACCCGCGCCTGGCGCCGATCGTCGGCGCAGTGATCGACGCCGCCTTCGACGGGAGCAGTCCTGGCGTGGGCGAGCTCCTCGATCTCGTCGACGTCGCCGCCCAGCGGCAGGTCCACGACGCGCTGTTCGCCGGCCGCTACCGCGACGAGGAGAACCCCCAGGAGGTCCTCGACCGCTGTCTCTTCGACTGTCGGCTCGAGAGCCTCGAGCAGCGCCGCAACGAGCTGGCCGCCCGCATCTCCCAGGCCATCGAGCGCGGCGAGCAGCCGATCGCGCTCACGCTGTCGCGCGAGCGCAGCGAACTCAACCAGCAGCTCGCCGCCCTCAAGCGGCTGTCCGCCGATCTCCCTCCCAGCGCGAACCAGCCCCGGCCACCGTCGTCGCCGGCACGGACGCACTGACCTTCGTCGAAAACCCAGAGGTTCGAGAGCCCCCATGACGCTTAAGACTCAGACGCGCACCGTCGACCGCGAGAAGCTCAAGAAGCAGTTGATCGCCTTTGGCAAGAAGAAAGGCCACGTCACCTACGACGAGCTGCACGAGCTGCTGCCGCCCGACCTCATCGACCCCGAGGAGCTCGGCGAGTGGGAGAAGACCCTCACCGACGAGGGCGTCCAGGTCCTCTCGCGCGAGGAGGCCAAGGACGCCGTCAAGCCCAAGCTCGCCACCCGCAAGGTGATGCCCAAGCGCGACGAAGAGGGCGATGACGAGCCGTCCCGCACCAACGACCCCGTGCGCATGTACCTGCGCAAGATGGGCTCGGTGTCCCTCCTGACCCGCGAGGGCGAGGTGGAGATCGCCAAGCGCATCGAGCAGGGCGAGATGCGAGTCCTCGACATCGCCCTCGCCTCGCCGGTGTCGGTGCCCTTCATCCTCGACATGTACGACCGCATCAAGCGCGGCCAGATGCGCGTCAAGGACGTGCTCAACATCAGCAACCCGGCCGAGAACGGCCCGGGCATGCCCCCCGGCGTCGAGCCGCCGTCGATCAACCAAGAAGCCGCGATGGAGAACCTGCACAAGCAGGTCGAGAAGATCCGTCGCCACGCCAAAGAGGTCGACAAGCTCAAGGGCATCTTGATGGTCGAGCGCAAGCTGCCCGGCGTCGACGGTGTCCCGGCCGCGACCGTGCCCCCGGCCGCCAACGCCCCCGAGCCGCTCGACGACAAGACCCGCGAGCTGACGCTCAAGACCCTCGAGGAGCACAAGAAGTCGATCCTCGAGGCCATCCAGGACATGAAGCTCGGGCGCCGGCCGATCGACGGCATCGTCGGCGAGCTGACCATGCTGGTCGAGCGCGTGTCGCGAGCCGAGCGCGACCTGGTCCAGTGTGAGCGCCGCGCCGGCATGGACCTCAAGGAGCTGCGCAAGCTCTTCAAGGACGTCCGCCTCTCCGAGGAGGAGGAGTTCAAGCTGTGTCGTCGTCTCGGCCTCCACCCCTCGGAGCTGCACGAGATCGAGGCGCGGATGAAGCTTGCGATCAAGCGCATCCGTCAGGTCGAGCAGGAGACCAACATGCGCGCGCCGCAGTTGCGCGAGCTTCACGAGGGGTTGATGGCTGCCCGTCGTCAGGCCGAGCGCGCCAAGGCCGAGCTGGTCGAGGCCAACCTTCGCCTCGTGGTCTCGATCGCCAAGAAGTACACCAACCGCGGCCTCCAGTTCCTGGACCTGATCCAGGAGGGCAACATCGGCCTGATGAAGGCCGTCGACAAGTTCGAGTACAAGCGCGGCTACAAGTTCTCGACCTACGCGACCTGGTGGATCCGTCAGGCGATCACGCGAGCGATCGCCGATCAGGCCCGCACGATCCGCATCCCCGTGCACATGATCGAGACGATCAACAAGCTCATCCGCACCAGCCGTAGCCTGGTCCAGGAGCTCGGCCGCGAGCCGACGCCGGAGGAGATCGCCGAGAAGATGGAGCTCCCGCTCGACAAGGTCCGCAAGGTCCTCAAGATCGCCAAGGAGCCCATCTCGCTCGAGACACCGATCGGCGAGGAAGAGGACTCGCACCTCGGCGACTTCATCGAGGACAAGAACATGATCTCGCCCACCGACGCGGTCATCAACATGAACCTCGCCGACCAGACCCGACGCGTGCTCGCCACGCTCACGCCGCGCGAGGAGAAGGTCCTGCGCATGCGCTTCGGCATCGGCGAGTCCAGCGACCACACCCTCGAGGAGGTCGGCCAGGACTTCTCCGTCACCCGCGAGCGCATCCGCCAGATCGAAGCCAAGGCGCTGCGCAAGCTCCGGCACCCCAGCCGCAGCAAGCGACTCAAGGCCTTCGTCGAGAACTGACGCGCGATCTGTCGCTGCGAACGAGGCCACCCGGGTTGCTACCCGCGTGGCCTCTTCGCTATTCCTCTCCGTCGACTTGAGCCATGCTCAACGCATGCGCTTAACCTCATTCTTGACCCTCGTCGCTGTCGCCCTGTCCGCCTGCGCCAGCGGGGCCTCCGAGACCAGCAACGAGACCACCGGCACACCGGCCACCACCGGCACGCCAGGCACCAGCACCTCGGCCACCACCGGCGACCCGACCACTGGCCCCGTCACCACCGGCAATACCACCGGCACACCGGGCACCACTGGTGAGCCCGCCACGACCACCGGTGAGCCCGCCACGAGCACGACCACCGGCGAGCCGCTCACCACCACCGCCGGCGGTACGACTGGCGGGCCTGGCGGGCCTGGCGGCTCGAGCGGCACCGACACCACGGGTGAGCCGCTCGCGGCCTGCGTCAGCGACAAGGATTGCGCGCTACACGACGACTGCTGCGACTGTTACGGCGTCCCGAACGGCCAGGTCGACCCGAGCTGCGCCCTGCGCTGTGACCAGTCGATGTGCAGCCAGCTTGGGATCGACCAGGCCGTATGTCGCTTCGGCGTGTGCATCACCGAGAAGCTCGACTGTGACGGCAGCAACGTGATCTGCAAGGCGCTGCCGCCCAAGTGCGCCGAGGGTCAGCTCCCGGGCGTCCAGGACGGTTGTTGGACGGGCAGTTGCGTTCCTGTCCGCAACTGCAACGCCGTGCCGGATTGCAAGCTGTGTCCTGAGGGGGAGATGTGCGTGCAGAAGGTCTCGAAGCAGCAGACCTGGCCAGTCTGCGAGCCGATCCCCAGCGATTGCGGCGGCGAGATCGACTGCGGCTGCGCCGGCGCTGCGGTGTGCATCGCCCCCTTCGACGCCTGCAACGACCAGGACGGCAACCAGCTCAGTTGCGGCTGCCCGGTCTGCTGACCTCAGACAATTTTCTTAAAGATCAGCGAGAAGTTGTTGGCCGGCATCGCCAGCGTGCGCGCGAGCTCGAGGCCGTGGGTGCGCGCGGCCGCGGCGACGGCCGCCAGATCTCGCAGCCCCCACGCCGGGTCACGCGCCCGCAGCGACGCGTCGAAGTCCGCGTTGCTCGGCGCCGTGAACTCGCCGTCGATCTTCATCGCGCCATAGACATATAGCGGCGCGCCCACCTGGAGCAGCGCCGCGGCCCCGCGCATCAGCCCGAGGCAGGCCGCCCACGGTGCGATGTGGATCATGTTGATGCACACGACCGCGTCCGCCTCGCGCACCGGCCACGGCCACTGCGTCGCGTCGAGGTGCAGCGCCGGACGCAGGTTCGTCAGCCCGGACCCGGCCGCCCACGCGTTCGTGCTGGCCAGCGCCTCCGGGTCTGCGTCGCTGGGTTGCCAGGTCAGCCCGGGAAACGCCGCGGCGAGGCCCACGGCGTGCTCTCCGGAGCCACTGGCGATTTCGAGCACGAGCCCCTGCGCCGGCAACACCTCCGCGAGCACCCCCTCGATCGCCCCCAAGTTCCTCTGCGCCGCTGGTGATGTCCGCCTGTCCATGATCATCGCTCCGGTCTGCGTTGCAGTTGTCGTGTTCGTCAACTGTCGCAGTTTAGACAGTTATTAAACTGGCCGCGCTGCCCACCGAGGCTGGTGTGCATGTCGCCACCGGCTTGCGACCGGTCTCGCGCCGCGATGATATAGTAGGCGACGATGGTACGGTCAGGAAGCCGCACGGCGACGCTGCTCGCCACGCTCACCGCGGCCCTCGGCGGCGTGATGACCGGCTGCCTGCTCCAGCTACCCGCAGTGTGTGGCGACGGCCTGCTCGATCTCGAGGAGGAAGAGTGCGACCCCGGAATGCCTGGCGCGAGCCCGCTATGCGACCCCAATTGCAAGATGCAGGACCCGGCCCGCTGCGGCGACGGCCACCTCGACCCCGACGAGCAGTGTGACAGCAACGACTTCGGCAACAAGGACTGCCCGAGCGGCGAGGGCTTCCTGAGCTGCACCCCCGACTGCAAGCTCGATGAATCCACCTGCGACCCCTGCGGCAACGGCCGCATCGACGTCGAGGACGGCGAGGAGTGTGACCCACGGGCGGGCACGCTGCTGCAGCCCATGAACTGCTCCGAGCTGAGCACCTACCCGCTCAAGCCGTACACCTCGGGGCAGATGACCTACTGCATCCCCGACAAGTGCCTGTGGTACCGCGGGCCCTGCGGGTATTGTGGCGACAATGAGGCCGACCTCCCGCAGATCGTCGACCTCAACTTCCCCGCGCAACTGTCCGAGCGCGAGGTCTGCGACGGCTCCGACGCGCAGATCACCGACCTACGAAATTACTGCCGGCCGCTGTGCCCCGGCGATGAACCACTGTGCAAGTTCGACTGCACGATCGGCTGTATGGAGTTCGCCGCGCCGCCCGCAGACTTGCAGTGCTGCGCGCCGTCCGGCTCCGCCTGTCCCGGCCCGGGCGACCCGCTGCCCTGCTGCGCCGCCTACGACGCCGGCCTCGCGGACCTCTACTCGCAGGACGCCTGCGCGGACCGCTGGTCCACGGGCGGACTCATCAGCGTGTGCAAGTAGGCGGTAGCGAGCGGCCGGGGCCCTGGTCTATGCTGCGCGACCCGTGACCACCCCCTCGAACAACCGGTCGTCCCTCGTCACCGGCGGCTGTGGTTTCCTCGGCCGCGCCGTGGTCGAAGCCCTCGTCGCCCGCGGCGACCGCGTCACCGTGCTCGACCATCGCATCGACCCCTGGCGCAGCGACGTACAATTCGTGTCCGCCGACATCTGCGACGCGCGGGCCGTGCAGGACGCGATCGCCGGCCACGAAGCGGTGTTTCACAGCGCCTCGCTCGTACACACCAAGCACAATCGCCTGGAGACCGTGCGCGCCGTCAACATCGACGGCACCCGCAACGTGCTCCGCGCCTGTCAGCAGTCCGGCGTGCCGCGCCTCGTGTACGTCAGCTCGGCGAGCGTCGTCTACGACGGCCACGACATCGAGAACGGCGACGAGTCCCTGCCCTACGCGTCCAGCTTCCCCGCGCCCTACGCCGAGACCAAGCGCATCGCCGAGGAGGAGGTGCTGACCGCCAACGGCCACCAGGGCACCCTGACCTGCGCGATCCGTCCGCACGTGGTGTTTGGCCCCGGCGACACCCGCCTGGTCCCGGCGATCCTTTCACGCGCGCGCGAGGGCAAGCTCAAGTTTCGCGTCGGCCTCGGCGAAAAGAAGCTGTCCGACTTCACCTACGTGACCAACGTCGTCGACGGCATGCTCGCCGCCGACGACCGCCTCACGCCCGGCTCGCCCGTCGCCGGCGCCGCCTACTTCATCACCAACGGCGAGCCGATGTCCTTCTGGGACTTCGTCGCACGCGTGCTGCCTCCCCTCGGGTTCACCCCGCCGCGCCTGGCCATCCCGCGCAGCATCGCCTACGGCGCCGCCGCCGTGCGCGAGGCCTTCGACACCTACGTCCGCGGCGGCACGCTCAACGCCGAGGAGGGCCTGTCGCGCTTCGCGATCCGCTACATCACCAGCCACCACTACTTCAGCCACGCCAAGGCCACACGCGAGCTCGGCTATGTGCCACGCGTGCGCATGGTAGAGGGCATCGAGAAGGCCGTGGCCTACTCGCGCGGACAGGGCGCTGGCAAGCTCTGAAGTCGCGCCACCGCTGACTCGCGTCACTCGTCCCGTCGCTCGTCGCGTCGCTCGTCCCGTCGCTCGTCCCGTCACTCGCTCATCCGCTGTCAGATGGCCCATCCCGCGTTACACCATGGCAGCGTGTCCGACTCTCAGGACGAGCCCGGCGTCCGCCGCTTCCTCGGCGTGTTTCGCTACAGCCGCCGCGCGCTCGAGCTGGTGTGGTCGACCAGTCACACGCTGACGATCCTGTTCGCGATCCTCACGCTGGTCGCCGGCATCCTGCCCGCTGGCGTCGCTTACCTCGGTCAGCTCATCGTCGACGCCGTCGTCCACGCCTCGAGGACCGCCGGCTCGGAGGCCGCGCCGGTGCTGCGCCTCGTGCTCGCCGAGGCCGCGCTCGTCATCATCTTGCTCGGGGTCCAGCGCGGGATCAGCGTCGTGCAGTCGCTGCTGCGGGCCCAGCTCGGGCACCGCGTCAACGTCATGATCCTCGAGAAGGCGCTGACCCTCGACCTCACCCACTTCGAGGACGCCGAGTTCTACGACAAGCTCACCCGGGCCCGCCGCGAGGCCTCCAGCCGCCCGCTGAGCCTGGTCGGTCGCACCTTCTCGCTGGTCCAGCACGGCATCTCGCTGATCAGCTTCGCCGCCTTGCTCGCCGCATTCTCGCCGTGGGCCGCGCTGATCCTCGCGCTCGCCGGGCTGCCCTCGTTCATCGCCGAGGCCAAGTTCTCGGGCGACGCCTTCCGCCTGTTTCGCTGGCGTTCGCCCGAGACGCGCATGCAGATGTACCTCGAGCAGGCGATCACCCGCGAGGACTACGCCAAGGAGGTCAAGCTCTACCAGCTCGGCCCGATGTTCCTCGAGCGCTACCGCCAGATCTTCCGCGACCTCTACGGCGAGGACCGCAAGCTGACCCTGCGTCGCGGCGCGTGGGGCTACGGCCTCGGCCTGCTCGGCACCGCCGCCTTCTACGGCGCCTATGCATGGATCGCCGCCACCGCGGTGCGCGGCGCGATCACTCTCGGCGAGATGACCATGTACCTGATGCTGTTTCGTCAGGGCCAGGCCGCCGTCGCCTCGAGCCTCGGCGCCGTCGGCGGGATGTACGAGGACAACTTGTACCTCTCCACCCTCTACGAGTACCTCGCCCAGGACGTCGCCGCCCGCTCCGGCACCGCGACCGCCGGCACCACCCCCGGCGAGGGCCTGCGCTTCGAGGCCGTCTCCTTCACCTACCCCGGCAACAACAGCCCCGCGCTCGAGCGCGTCTCCTTCACCCTCAAGCACGGCCAGACCCTCGCGCTCGTCGGTGAGAACGGCTCCGGCAAGACCACCCTCATCAAGCTACTCACGCGCCTGTACACGCCGACCGAGGGCCGCATCATGTTGGACGGGCGCGACCTGCAAGCGTGGGACGAGCTGGCCCTGCGGCGCCGCGTCGGCGTCATCTTCCAGGACTTCGCGCGCTATCAATTGCGCGTCGGCGAGAACATCGGCGCCGGCGACGTCGACGCCTTCGACGAGCGCCCACGCTGGCAGGACGCCGCCAGGAAGGGCATGGCCGACGTGTTCATCGATGCCATGCCGCAGGGCTACGACACTCAGCTCGGCAAGCTGTTCAAGGACGGCCGCGAGCTGTCGGGCGGGCAGTGGCAGAAGGTCGCGCTCGCGCGGGCCTTCATGCGCTCACGCGCCGACATCCTGGTGCTCGACGAGCCGACCGCCGCGATGGACGCCGAGGCCGAGGCCCAGGTGTTCGACCACGTCCGCGGCCTCGGCGACGACCGCATGACGATCGTCATCTCGCACCGCTTCTCGACCGTGCGCATGGCCGACCGCATCGTCGTGCTCCACGGCGGCAAGGTCGTCGAAGAGGGCAGCCACGAGCAGCTCATGCAGAGCGGCGGCCGCTACGCCCACCTGTTCACGCTGCAAGCCAAGGGCTATCAGTAGGGCTCAAGCTCGACGCCCGCGGGTCCGCGCGGCGGCCGGGACACTGCGAACCGTCACACCCGGCAAGCTTTCGCCGCTCCGTGAACAGACCGCCACGCGCGCCGAGATCCAGCGGCAACGCTTCTTGAGCTTCTCGATGGGCGACAAGGCGCGAACCTTCCCCCGCTTCCCCTGCACCGACGAACTGACGTCCACCGCCGCGTGTTCGATCCAGAGCACGACCCAGACCTCGCGCTTCACGAGCGCCTCGACGCAGACTCGCCATATCTGGTCGCGCTCGACCCGTGCGGCGCCGACGAGCCCCGCGACCGTGTCACGCACCTTCCCTGCGACGATGTCCGCCAGCAGATCGCCCTCATCTGCCAGCTTGTTCCGGGTCGACCTCTGCTTCTCGCTCGTGCGGTAGTCCTTGACCTCGATCAAGTAGAGCGACCCCTTCGGACCCTCGCGCAGCCCCACGAGATCGACGCCGTGCGAACCCGACGCCTGACTCAAGAGCGCGAGGCGAACGGGCTCCATGTCCCAGTGGCTACAGACCTGCCAGCTCGCATCGAACGCGAAGTCGAGATCTTCCTCGCGGATCGTAACGGGCCCGGGCTCAGCCACGCTTCGCCTTCTTGGCGATCTTTCGCCCGGTCGCCTTCTTCGCGGTCTTTCGCCCGGTCGCCTTCTTCGCAACCTTTCGTGCCGACGTCTTCGCCTTCGTACGCGATGCGGGTGCCTTGCGAGCGGTGAGCTTCGCTGGCTGCTTCTTGGCCCGCGACTTGGCTCGGGCAGATGTCGTCTTCGCACTCGCTCGCACAGGCTCGACGTGGACCGACGCTGAGGCTTCGCCCCGCATCGCGGCCGCCGACAGCATCTGTTCGCGGTCGTAGTGGCGGGCGAACTCGTCCAGGATGGCGTTGTGTTCGATGTCGACGAGCGTGTCGCCGTGCTCCACGTTGACCGGCGCTCCGGGCTTCGGGCGATACAGCGAGAAGAAGCGAACCGGCACCGCCGGCTCGACCCCGTACTCGGCCGCCTGCGACAACCGATGCACGAGCAAGTAGTCGTGGCTGGCCAGGAACACCTGCACGCCCGAGGCCGCGAGCGTCCGAATAAAGTCGACGACTTTCGTGACCAGAGCGGGGTTTAGGCTCGCCTCAGGCTCGTCCCAGAACAACACGCTGTCCCGCGTCAGTGAGCCGTTGGCGACCAGATAGGCGATGCTGGCGATCTTGCGCAAGCCCTCCGCGAGGAGATGCGCCTCGGTGTCGCCATCGGCCTGCTTCACCAGAAATCGATCGCCCTCGAGGACCACCTTGCCGCCGAGGATCTGCTCGAGCGGAGCGAGCATGGC
>Ga0105046_10004617_pt1 | contig 21886 bp, 14 predicted proteins | sample MAT03_FD_78385 | JGI IMG/M metagenome (GOLD analysis project Ga0105046, IMG submission 78385) | Freshwater microbial communities from Lake Fryxell liftoff mats and glacier meltwater in Antarctica - MAT-03 (megahit assembly) | ecosystem: Environmental > Aquatic > Freshwater > Ice > Liftoff...
CCTGGGGCACGCTCGAACTCGCGGCCAAGGTCGAGAAGGACGACGGCTCCGCATTCAAAGGCCCGGCCTGGGTCAGCGAGTTCTTCAAAAAGCAAACAGGGCCAGCGAAGCGATTCCGCGTTGAGGATTCCGCACTGATGCCCAACCTGACGAAGCCAGCCGTGAAGGTGCTGCTCTCCTTCACTTACCGCGATCCGCAGGGTAAGGAGAAAGAAGGCAAGGCCGCTGCCTACTTCCCCACTGCGGTTCGCGACGATCCGAAGTTGCGACTGCCCCTCTACTTTGTGGCTGGCTACGAGGCGGAAGACAACGCCTGTATGGGCTTCGTTCGTCGCGGCTTCGCGGTCATTTCGCCGCGTGCGCTAGAAACGAATCCGCTCATTCGCACGGCCGGCCCAGACTTTGCCCGCATGCACATGGCCCGAGCCTTGTCCTTTGTCGATGACGAACACGTCCTCATCGGCGGCGGCAGCGCGGGGGGTTACATGACGCTCATGGTCGCAGCCGAGACATTCCCCGTTGCCATCGCAATGCCCGACGTGCCGCCAGTCAACTGGGGCTACAACGCGGGTTACTTCTTCAAGCAATTCGACAAGCTCGCGCCGCCGAAGGGTGAGACTGTATCGAAAGTTCCCGTGCTGAATGCAGTCGGTGGAGCGCTTGTCGCGGCCACGAAAGTCTTCGGCGACGACTTTGGCGATGCGACCTGGTTCGCCCACTCACCGGTCTCACAAGTCTCAACGATCACTTGCCCGGTTTCCGTCCAGTGGACCACAGCCGATGTGCTGGTGCCGATCAATCAAGTCGGCAAGAAATGGGTGAAGCCATTCGATGCGAGCACATTTCCTGCCGGCTTCACGATGGACCCGGAGAAACTGCTGACGTCGAAGCAAGGCCGCACGCGATTGATGGATGTGCTGAACGAGAAAGACTACGAACTGTTCGAACACGCGGTTCCGAAGGGCACTCTCAAGCTCGGTGCCCCGCCAACTTCCGGCAAGCCACATGTTGGCGAGATGCCGATGAGTTCTACGAAGCAATGGTCCATCGTGATTCTCGATGAGGGTGCTCCGGAACCAGATGTTGGCCACTTCAAATACGCCGTGAACTTGAGCCGTGACAAGATTATCGAGAACGCCAAGTCTGCGAAGATCGGCGTGAGCCAACTCACGCAGGACAAACTCGCAAGACTCATGGACCGGTACGCTGGCAAAGAGTGGCTACCCAGCCGGCTGAAGCAACTCGACGAACCCGAGAGCGAAAAGGCCGACGTGCTGCGTGGCTTGCGAACTTATGTAAAGGCTGGCGAGGAACATTCGAAGCAGTTCGCGGATCTTTACGGCAAACTCCCGAAGGAGAGGCAGGTTCTAGAGTCGAGCGTCGCGAATGAGTTGAGTGGGCGATAGTCGTGGGGGAACAAGTGAAAGAAAGCCCAGCGACGGCTGTCGCTGGGCTAGCCGATCTCTTACAGCACCGTCTCAAACGTGGTCCCCAAGGTGATAGCCGGGTTTCCGTTCCCGAGGATATCCTTGCCCGCTCCGCCATCGAGGATGATGCCGCCAGCCGGGCCATACAACGGCGTGCCACCGTTGTTGTTCGTGGCAAAGGTGATGGTGTCGTCACCCGCTCCACCGTGAACCGCCACGTCGTAGCTGCCAACCGTTTGGGCGTCGTTCGTTAGCAAGCACGCGATTATGTCCTTGCCCAGCCCGCCATCCAAACGAATCTTCAGGATGCTGTCGAGTTCAAGCTGCCAGGCATCCACTCCACCGAAATCGGCCGAGATAATGTCGTTTCCAGCGCCGCCATCCAGATCGATCAAGCAAATTGCTTTGGCATCTATCTCAATGAGTCCGCTGCCCAGTCGCTCGAACGAAAGCGAATCGTTGCCGGCTCCACCTCGAACAACGAACGACGCCTGGCTATTGTTATCGACCTTGAAGTCGCCGCCCAGCAACTGGCCCTTGAATACATCGTTCCCACCCAGAAGGTCAACGAACACGTTCAATTGAGAAGTCAGAGTTTGATTGCCGACATCGTCTCGGGCAATGAGTGTCACCGTGTCTTTCTGTGCCCCGCCGATGATGGTCATGTTCATCGTCGCCTGGTCGAACTTACCGACGCCGTCGAGATCAACGGTGTGGGTATTGGTTCCAGCCCCGAGATCGGTATGCACATCGATCGAGGCTTCCGAATCGACCTCGCCGAACGTTAAATCGTAGGTGTCATTCCCGTTGCCTAGATCGGTGCGAACGCTGATAACCGAATGATCGACATTGCCGAAATCAACCGTGACCGCGTCCTTGCCCCCGCCACCGAAGATGTCGAGACTGATGCGGGAAACGCCGCCGATCGGATTATTCTGAATCCAGAAGAACGTGTCATTTCCGCCGCCCATGTCGGCCGTGACGCTGCGAGCACTATTGTTCATGCCCACGGTGCTCACGTATGCCAGTTGGTCGTTGCCCCCTTTGAGCTGAACGTCGAGAACAAACGAATCACCCGTGAAGTTGAAGTTGGTGTCCAGATCCCCGAGTTTGGTGTCGGTGTAATCGCCGTCACCGTTGGCGTCGATTTGAACGTGGACCTGAGAACTCCCGTTATCGACAAACGAAATCTTGCTGCTTTGGCCATCGCCCACGATGCGGATGTCGTCCGTAGCACCGTCGCCATCGAGGTCGGCGGTGGTCAACACGACTGCCGGCACGATGCGGGAATTTAGAGATTCCAGCCCCAATTGGGTGCGCCGCGATGAAACTTTCTTCGATGTATGAAACATGTCGAACTCCCTGTAATTGGCTCTGCCGGATAAATGGTTTTGGCAGTTGGCACACAAGGAGATTGCAATCCGACGACCGACCGGACACGGATCTCAATATTTATTTGTGGACTGTGCCTGGATCGGGTAAAACAAAAGGAATTCGCCGAGACTCATTCATGTCCGAAGGGCCAGGATTTTCCGACTTGGTGAAACGCGTTCGTGGTGGCGAACCGGAAGCCGCCGCTGAACTCGTGCGCCGCTACGAACCCGCCATTCGCCGGGTCGTCCGCGTCCGTCTCGGTGGCCGCATGGCCGCGTTGTTCGATTCAATGGACGTCTGCCAATCGGTTCTCGGCAGCTTCTTTCTGCGCGTCGCGGCAGGACAGTACACACTGGAAACGCAAGAAGATCTTCTCAAGTTGCTGGCCACGATGGCCCGGCACAAACTCGCATTCCAAGTCCGTCGGCAGAAAGCACAAAAGCGAGACGTGGGCCGCGACGTGACGGCCGGCCTCAGCACCGATCAGCTAGCCGCCACGGAATCGACACCGAGCCACAAGGCGGAAGTCAAGGATCTTCTGCACGAACTGGATCGTCGACTTTCCCCTGAAGAGCGAGAACTGGTTGCCTTGCGGAACCAGGGACACGAGTGGAATGAGATCGCCACGCGAATGAACGATAGCGCTGAAGCCTTGCGAAAGAAGCATGCCCGTGCGCTCGACCGAGTTGCAAAGGAACTCGGCCTGGAGGGGGGTTGATGTCGGCCGACGCCCTCCACACACCCACTACCTCGTTGCTCGCGGATCAGCGCAGCCACTGGGACCGCGGCGAACGCTTGCCCGTCGAGCATTATCTCAAGCGCGAGCCCGACCTGCACGAGAACACGGAAGTTCTGCTCGATCTCATCTATGCGGAAGTTGTCCTTCGCCGCGAGGCAGGCGAGGATCCGAATGCCGACGAGTATGTCGCTCGCTTCCCTCAGCTCGAAGAGCCCATTCGCACACAGTTCGAGGTCGATGAAGCAATCGACGATGCCGCGACCCAATTGGCGGACACGGATCGCATCGGCCCGGACTACAGCATCACGCCGCCGAAGACCCCGGCCGGCTATGCGTTGATGGAACGGCTTGGCCACGGCGGCATGGGCGTCGTTTACAAAGCTCGTCAGCTCGGCCTCGATCGGCTGGTCGCAATCAAGATGATCCGCTCCGGCGAGTTGGCGGATCCGATGGAGCGCGCACGCTTCGATGCCGAGGCCCGTGCCGTCGCCAAACTCTCGCACCCGAACATCACCCAGATTTACGAAGTTGGTGAAACCGAGAGCGGGCCGTATCTCGCGCTCGAATACGTCGCGGGAAAAAGCCTGGCCGATGCACTTCGCGATTCGCCGTACCCGCCCCGACAGGCCGCAATACTGATCTCGATTCTCGCCCGAGCCGTCGATTACGCTCACCAGGCCGGTATCATCCATCGCGACCTGAAGCCAGCAAACATTCTGCTTGCCCGGGATGAACGATCGGATGGCTCGGATTCATCGCTCGATCCACCTTCGTCGTCCCTCCGCCCGAAGATCACCGACTTCGGCCTAGCTAAGCGCATCGGTTCGGACAAGCTCACTCGAACGGGCGATTTCCTGGGCACTCCTAATTTCACTGCGCCCGAGCAAGCTGCCGGAAAGTCTGATGTCGGTCCGGTTGCCGACGTCTATTCCCTGGGTGCGATTCTCTACCAAACGCTCACGGGCCGGCCGCCATTCTCCGGGGCCACGCCGCTGGAAACTCTCGACCTGGTCCGCTTCAGCGATCCGGTGCCGCCATCGCGATTGAGGCCGAATGTGCCACGCGATTTGGAAACGATTGCCCTGAAATGTCTGAGCAAAGATCCCGGCAAGCGTTATCCATCGGCCGCGGCACTGGCGGACGACGTCGATCGGTTTCTGCAAGAGAAGGCGATTCAGGCCCGTCCAGTTGGCTCGATCGAGAAGGCCATCAAATGGTGTCGCCGCCGACCGGCAATGGCGGGAATGACGGCCACGATTGTTCTTTTGATTGTGGCGAGTTTCATCACCGTTACCACGCTTTGGCAACAAGCCGCCAAGGCTCGCGATGACGAGGCACTCGCTCGAGCCGATGAACGAGTGCAGCGCGAACGGGCTCAGGAACGCAGTGCGGAAGTCCTGATCGTGAACGCGCGTCAGTCGCTCGTTACTTCGGACATCGAGTCGGCGAAACGAAGCCTCGCGGAATGCCCGGTCCCGTACCAGAATTCCGACTGGGCCGCTTTGAATCGCATTTGTCAAGCCGCGCGGGTCTTGGTCGCACCCGGCGTGCTCCCCGTGAACACGCTCGGATTCAATCGCGATGGCACGCAACTTTCCGCCGGGGCAACCGCGGGTCGCATGTTGATCTGGGACGTTGAGTCCGGAAACGAAGCGGTAAATGAGCTGTCGCTGGTTCGAAACCCACTCTCGCTCGCTTTCGATCACGAAGGACGCGTCGTGGTAGCCATCAATTCGGGCTCGATCAACAACGGCAAAACACGCGATAGCTCTGGGGTCATCATCTTCGATCCGAAGGTCAAGAAAGAAGTCGGCCGCGTGGATCGCCCCGAAGTCGCCGCGCGTTGCGAGGTCTCTCCCAACGGGACAAAAGTGGTTTATGTCACTCAACGATCTCGAAAGGCGGAAGTGTTCGATGCCGTCTCCGGCAAGACGCTGTTTCAGGTCGAGGGCAAGGTCGGGAACATGACTCGCGCTGCCTTCTCGCCGAACAGCCGCTATCTCGTGACGGCCGCTCTGCCGAAAGACCTGACCGTGTGGGACGCGGAGAACGGTTTCCTCGTCCGGCAAATCGACACCTCCGAGTCCTTCTTCGGGTACAACGCCATCGCCGTTAGCAACGATGGTCAGCAGGTTGCCATCGGTGCCGGATCGGGTTCTCGCCCCACCGAGATCATCTTGTTTCATCGGGGCCAAGAAGTCCGGCGAATCCCATCGCACTACTCGATCCTGACGGGGATTGCCATGAGTGCCGATGGCCATTGGCTGGCCGGCTTCAGTGGGTCCGAGTCCGTCGTCCGAGTCTGGGAGGTCGCAACCGGGCGAGAGGAAATCGTTTTCTCGGGTTTCCCAACGAGCGCACGCTGCATCTGCTTCAGCCCGAATAGCCGGCAACTCGCGGTTGGCTACGGTGATGGCCGGATCGTGATTTGGACCATTCAGCCGTAATCACTTCTCGATTTCATGACGACTTGGGGGAATTGGAACGGCGGAGCTTGAAGCGTCAGCAAAGGGCCGCCATTCCAGTCCCCTCGAATTCGCCTTGATTCGCCTTCGCTGACGCTTCAGGCTCCTCTGGTTCGCATCACGGCTGACAATTCGGTATCCAGCAAGCTACTGTTGCACTGGGCCTTAGGCCTGCGCTTCTCTGCATCTTGAAGAGTAGTTCTGTGGTTAGAAACTATCCCTGGCTATTTCCGTTCGTGGAACGAGTAGCGATTCAGTCCCCAGGATCGTGTCGTGGACGAACCTAAGTTTGTCGACAGCGGGTGCCGACAATACGAACGGATAACTATCGGGTAGCCCAAGTCCGCGATTCAGGTTGTTCAACACGTATGTCAGTGGAAACCAGCTTGCCATCAGTTCGTCAAACGAGTTGTTGTCGGGGTCCGCCGGGTCGGCGGGTGTCGACATTTCCGGATCCCCTTTTCGCGGTGGACGAAGCGATACCCCACACGCGGCGGCGGCCTCCAACGTGTCCGTCATGTGCAGGTAGTGTGCCCAACTCTCGGCCCAATCTTCCCAGGGATGGGCGCTCGCGTAGGAGGTTACAAAACGAGATTGCCAATCTGCCGCCGGGCCATTTTTGTAGTGCTCCTGCAAGGCCTCGCCGTAGTCCACTTGCTCGTCTCCGAACATATCACGAAACGCCCGGATTCGTTTTGAATCACGGACTAAGCGATCCCAGTAGTAGTGGCCGCTCTCGTGCCGGAAATGGCCCAGGATGGTTCGATACGGCTCGAACATTTGCACTCGCCGGCGTTCGCGTTCCGCATCATCGGCCTCGGCCACGTTCAAGGTAATTACTCCCTCCGCATGGCCCGTCAACACACGCGGAGCAGTTGGATCTTCCGGATCGGCCAGAAACTCGAAAGCGAGACCGTGTTCCGGATCGTCTTCGGTGTTCACAACCGGCAAATTCAGTGCGAGCAGCGAGTAAACCAAACGGCGCTTGGCGACCTCAAGTTTATACCAGGCTTCCGGGTTTCCCGGCTTGGTCAGGTCAGGGATCACTCGTGTAAGCCGGCAGGACGCGCACAAGGAATGCTCGGATTCTGCGGGAATAGCCCAGTTGCACACATTCGCCGTCGTGTAATTCGCACAGAGACGATACAGCCGGCCAGCGACTCGTGGGATCGGTGACATCCATTCATTATTGCCGACGGGTTCGAGCGAGCCGATGACTCGAAGGTCCGGCAAGTAAGCTAGAGCGTGGCCGCAAGTAACGCACTGGACATTCTCGAAGAAGACGAGCTGACGACAGTGATCGCAGTTGAAAACTTTCATGTTCAGCTTTTAGCAAGTCGAGTGCCATTCGTAGTCACGGTGCAAGGAGATGTTAAGAGAAATAGTGATGAAGGTTTCGGGGGCAGTGACATTTCGTCATTCCGAATCGTACATCAAACCCTACTACCACGTTATTACTTCGGAGTTCCAACGATGCGTTCCTTCCTCGCCGTGATCGGCGCTTGGTTTCTATTCGCGAGTTCTGCCTCGGCCTGGAACGAGTTCGGGCACATGGCCGTTGCTCGGGTTGCCTATCGCGAGATGGACGATGGTTTGAAGGTCCGAGTCGCCAAGTTGATTCAGGAACATCCACATTACAAGGATCATCTGTCCAACCTCTGCCCGGCCGACGTGCCAGTTGCCGAGTGGGCGTTTCTCCGAGCCGCGACCTGGTCGGACTGGATTCGCCCCAAGAAAGATGATCCGCGTGGCGACCGCGTGACCGGCTACCATCGACCAGGCGATCATTATGTGAATATGCCAATTGTGCCCGATGGCTACCTGGACGTCTTTCGCGATCTGAAAGCCGATCCCGATGTGCAGGATATTGTCGGAGCCTTCAAGCAGCGAATCACGGAAGTCAAACTTCGATCGGCCACGAAGGCCGACCGTGCGGTGGCCATCTGTTGGATGTCGCATTTGATTGGCGATGTGCATCAGCCGTTGCATTGCGGCACGTTGTTCTCGTCGATCTTTCCCGATGGCGACCTGGGAGGAAACCGATTCGGCGTCACGGTCGAAGGCAAAGGGGTGAAGTTGCATGCGTTTTGGGACGACGCACTCGGCAAGGCCGAGGGCTGGGAAAGCGACTCGGCCTCTCGGCAAGCCAAGTTGTACGAGCGGCTCAAAGAGATTGACGAAACTCTTCGCGATCCCAAGTATGGCCGAGATAAGTTGCAAGAACTCGGAAAGAGCACCACGTTTCCGTCATGGGTACGGGAAAGCCACGAGTTGGCCGTTCGTGTCGGCTATCGCGAGGGCAAGCTTCGCGGTGCGGTGGTGTCCTTCAATGCCCCGGTTCCCACAGACGCCCCTTCGCTCAGCGTTGAGTACGTTGCGACTGCAAAGGAGTTGGCCAAAGTCCGAATCGTGCTCGCTGGCTACCGGCTTGCGGACAAGTTGAAAGAGGCGTTGCCGAAGGATTGAAACTACGCAGATCCAGCATTTTCTCATATTTGATGAGTGCATGGATAACGCACGAATTAGTCCGATAATAAAGTTGTCGTCATAAGTTATTTGATTGCAGGCAGTTAATACGTTTCATTTCATTTCATCTCAACAGCGTGCAACGAAAAGTGAGTGTGTGGAATGCAATGAAATGAAACAATGTAGTTCAAGCTATAGCCAGTCGGCCATCACGCCGCCGGCGCGGAGTTTGGCACGCAGCCGGCTCATCTTCACTCGCAAGACATCCGGGTTGAGGTCCAATTCGCGGGCCACATCGACGGTGCGAAAGCCTTGTAGATGCAATTCCAGCAGGCGCCTCTCGCCTGAATCGAGGTCGCGGCACAGCCTTGAAACTGTGTCGCGGTAAGTGGCCGTGGCGGCTGGATCTTCGGTCTCGCTGGTCAGCCCGACGACCATGTCCGTAACGGTATCGTCATCGTCCTGATTATTGCGAACCTGCCGCCGCATTTTTTGCCAGGCTCGGGCAGCTTTGCGGCGCACCATCGTGACGGCCAGGCCAATCAGATTATCGAGCGAATTCAGCTCGAATTTGTTGTTTCGTAACCCCACCAGGAGGCTGCGATGGACGGATTGAACGAGATCCACGGAGTCCAAATACGGACGAAGTGCCGGCCCCAAGCGTACACGAGCCACTGCACGAACGTCCGGCTCATAACGACGGGCCAACTCGCTCAGAGCCGACTCGTCGCCGGCACGGGCCTTGGCCAGCAGTTCGTTAAAAGGAAGTTCGTTCATGGAGAGCCCTATATCGCGAAGAATAGTATACAAAATGAACTTCCCAAGTTGTTTCGGTTTAGGCCTCTCGACGTATAGGACATAGAGGGCGTATCAGCCCCACGACTCGCGGCGTTTTGGATCTGCGCAAATGTCCGATAGTGCGACCCTACGAATCGATGTTGATGTGGACCGCTCGTTTCGAGAGGCCTGCGCGGAAATCGACGTTCGCGTTCGCAAAGGTGAAACTCGCATCGCGGAGCGTTGGGCGGACACGGAAGGCCCGCTTGCCGACGACACGGATCGACTGGTCGAACTCATCTTCACCGAGTTCGCCACGCGGGAAGCTCACGGACAGACCCCCACACCCGACGAATATTATGCTCGTTTTCCACAATTGGCCGAGCGGCTGCGCCGGCTATTCGATGTCGATGACCTTCTAAAAACCGAGGAGGCATTCGCGGGCGGGCCGCAATCGGGTCGTCACGTGGGTGCCTACGAAATACGCGAAAAGCTCGGCTCCGGTGGAATGGGCGTGGTTTACCGTGGTTGGCATCCGGTACTTCGTCGCGAGGTCGCCATCAAGCTACTCGGGCCCCTGGCAGGTGAGGGGAGCGACAAACGATTTCTTCGTGAAGGCCGGGCAATTGCGTCGCTGAATCATCCGAACATCGTCCATCTCTACGAAGTCGGCGAGCAAGCCGGCCAACCGTTCCTGGCAATGGAGTATGTCTCGGGTGGCTCACTCCGCGATCGCCTTGCCGGCCACTTGCTTCCGCCAGTTGAGGCGGCAACTCTCATCGCGACCCTCGCGGATGCCATTCACTACGCTCACTCACAAGGAATTATTCACCGGGATCTGAAGCCCGGTAATGTTCTGCTGAGCAGAGATGATGGCGTCCCCAAGGTCGCCGACTTCGGGCTGGCAACTCGGCTCGATCAAACGTCCGTCAGCATGGCGGGAAATGCCGTCGGCACACCGAGCTACATGGCACCGGAACAGGCTGAGGGAAAGGCACCGTACACTGCGGCCGTTGATGTCTATGCTCTTGGTGCAATCCTGTACGAGGCACTGATTGGCCGGCCGCCCTTTCTCGGCGATTCGACCGCCGAGACGTTACTGAAGGTCATTCACGACGAGCCAGTCCCGTTGAGGCAGGTTCGACCCGAGATCCCTCGCGATCTGGAAACCATCTGCCTGAAGTGTTTGAACAAGCCTCAGGGCCGCCGGTATGCAAGTGCCGAAGCGCTGGCTCAGGATCTGCGTCGTTTCCTGAACCACGATCCCATTCTGGCTCGCGCCATTGGCCCAGTGGAACGTTCGATTCGGTTCGCCAAAAAACGGCCGGTGCTTTCAGTTGCACTCTCGATTGTCGCCCTCGCTCTAGTCGTTATGGTGATCGGCTGGGCGGAGTTCACGCGTCAACTTCGGCACGAAGCAACTGAAACAGCCGATCAACGCGACCGGGCGAACGAACATCGCGATCGGGCAGATGCGCTTCGCGATGCTTCTGATATTCTGCGCGACAAAGCCGTGGCCGAGCGACAAATTGCCGATACCGAGCGTGAAAAGGCCGTCGCATTGCTGGCGGCCAATCGAGAATATCAGTTCGTAACGCGAATCATGCAGGCATCAAGTGTGTACAGAAGCAATCCGTTTCGAGGACGGGAACTGCTGGCTTCACCCGACTGGTGTCCGCCCGAACGTCGCGATTTTATTTGGCACTATCTCAACGACACGACCAAGGTCGAACGATTTGAGGTGAATGCGAAAACAACCGGCCTGAATGTAATGGCAGTATCCTCCGATGGCAAGCAGATGTTCATTGGGGGAGCGGATGGCACCGTCGCTGGCTATGCGACCGATTTAGGGAAACAGCTTTTTCGCCATGAAAAGGCACATGCTGCGCCGGTCTCGGCCGTGGCTTTTTCGTTCGATTGCAAGATGGCCATCTCGGCCAGCATCGATGGCGTCGTTCACTCTTGGGAGATTGGCAAGGAGAAACCGGGCCGCAAACTTGGCGAGATGAATGTGCCGATTTACGCGATTGCCGTCTCGCCGGATGGAATCGTCTTCGCGGGCGGCGGGCGGAAAGGTGTCGGCGGGACAATACAGGCCTGGGAGCTGGCCAACGGGCAAGTGAAGCTAGCGCCGCCAAAAGAAACCGCAGTCGTTCGTTCCCTCTGCATGGCACCGGACGGCGATTCCCTGGTGATCGGAACAGATCGCGGAGAAGTGGCTCGCTGGTCGATCTCAAAGTCGCTGATTGGGCCTCGGTTTCGAACGCAGGCCTTTCGAGTGCAAAACTTGGCTGTGCGTGCGGATGGTATGATTGCCGTCGCGGGACTTGGCCGTAACGAAGTCACCTTGTGGGAAGGCTCGACCGGAAGGAAGCTGCAGACAATTGAAGTTGGCCGGGGGATTTGGTCCGTTCAATTCAGCCCCGAAGGCCGTACATTGGCCATCGGGGAACAAGCGAGCAGATTATCGATCTATCGTGTCGCGGATGGACAGTTCGTAACTTCGGTTATCGCCTCGAAGCATCGTCGCGAGAACGTTAAGGCTCCGATCCTGTTCGAAACGTCATTGGCGGGTGAAAACCCGAATTTGATTGCTGGGGTCGCCTTTTCAGCGGAAGACCGCGTAGTAACGGCCTGTGCAGACAATTCGATCATGGGTTGGTCCCTCGACACGGCACCGCGTGCGACCGTGAGTGCCGTGCATCCGCTCACCTCAATGTACCACGTAGCGATCGATGAGGGTCGCGCTGCAATTGCCATGGGAAGTGATCGACGGCTACATCGTTACAACCTGGAAACAGGCGAATCGACGCCATTAACCGAAGTCTTTCCGTCCACTGGCAGCATGTTGACGCTGGCTCGCGATGGTCGGTCGATGTTCATGATTTCAAGCTCAACGCCAGTTGAAGGAAAAACAGCCGAGTGGATCATCCACGCTGGACAAGCACCCGATTTCAGCCGACGCGATCAGATCAACGTCGCCTGGCCTATTGAAGTGCTGATTCCGGGTGCCGACAACAGCGTCTACATCGTTGGTCGCGACGGCCGAATCTTGTTGTGGAAAGCACACTCATCGGAACCTCCGAAGGAAATCGGAACACATCCAGGCAAGATTATCCAGGGTGTGTATTTGCCGACACTCGACAAACTAGTAACGCTCTCTGCCGGCGTTTCGGTTGTGTGGCCCGAAAACCGGCGACTGCAAACTGTATTCGCGGGAATTGTGCGTGGTGCTGAGCTATCGCCAGATGGCAAGACAGTTGCCGTCTACACGATGGGGGGAGCCGATCCAAAGGCGCAGTTGTATCTGTGGGACGCGGCCAACGATCAACCGCCCAGAGTGCTGGATGCGGGGCGAAACAACGTCGTGGGAGTTTGCTTCTCCCCGGACGGCCATACCTTGGCCGTGGCGGGTGCCGATCGAAGAATCCACCTCGCCAACGTGGCGAGCGGAGACGAATTATTGACCCTAAGCGACGAGAAGGAACTACTTCGCAACCTGATATTCAGCAAGGATGGCAAGCAGATTAGAACGTTTCGCGTTCGTGCGAACCCAGCCGAAACGCGAATAGTTACCTGGAAAGTCGGTGGGTTGTACCCATGAAATGCAAAATCACCAATTCGCTTCTGGAGGCTGCTCCCAGGCACCTAGCATAATGGATGCTGGATTTCAGATTGATACCTTGGATGGATCAAACGTCTTGAAGACTCGCTTGCCACTGATCCAATAGTTTTCCAATATCCCGGAAGCCGAAGTCGATGTTGGCCAGGTCGTGTCCGAGGTCGATTGCTTTTTGCAACTCGCCCGCCTCGGCCGACCCAATCGCAAGCTGATAGAGAATTTCCTTGCGGCCCTCTTCCTCATTCGCAGGAAGAGCAGCAAGGGCTTCCTCGAAGTTCCGCTGGGCCAATCGCCAGTTACTTCGCTTGGTGAAACAAAGTCCCAAATGCATGGCCGCCTTCCAGAGCAGCCGGGGTTCTTTACGAACTTGCTGCAACTCGACGATCGCCTCATCGAGCATCTCAGCTTCGGCGAGTCGGATGCCCAGTTCGAGCCGATAAGCCAGGTCGTGGGGAAAGCGGTCGGCCCGCATCCTGCATAGTTCAATTTCACGGGAATTAATTTCGCGAGCAAGCTTACTCCGGATTCGCCGCAAATCTTCAACAGAATGCTTGCCGTCCTCTTCACCAGAATCCGCCTTGGCAATTTTCTTGTCCGCCAAAGTCAGGTTCTTGCGAAACGTATCCAGGTCTATGCTCATCAGTTCGAGTTGCAGTCGAAAATCGTTGCTGGTTGGGCCCAAGCCCTGTTCCAGTGCTGCACGGGCACGATCCGGTTGATTCCCGCGCTGATAGACAGTTGCGAGTTGGATGTACAGATGCGCATCCGTGGGGTTCGAATCCAGCCGAGCCAAGATCGGAGCCGCCTCTCGTGAAACGCGGTCGGGTGGTTCTGCCGTCGCATTTGGTCCCGCGTGAGCGCCCGATCTCGGGCCAAGCCGACTTGAATCGTTCGGGCCTGACTTTTCGTCCGAGTTATCCCTGTATCCGCCCCGAGCGATTGTCTCGCTGGCCGCCAAGTCCTTTGCTTTGTGCTGGGCCTCCACGTCGCTAGGAGCCACTTCTCGAACCATCTGCCACAAGGCAATCGCGTGCGCGAAGTTGCCGCGTTTCTCGAACAATCGGGCCAGCGCTCGATTGAGGGTGGCATCCTTGGGGCTTTTTTGCCGGGCCTGATCGAGAAAGAAAATGGCGTGATCGAGTAGCCCGAGCGCGTCGGCAGCCTCGGCCATGTCCATCTGGGCACCGATGTCCCACGGGTTGCGGGACAGGATTTTTTCCCCGTATTCCAGAACCCGTTGGTAATCGCGCGACCGCTTGGCGGCCTTCAATCGAGCCCAATGGCGAAACGTGGTGAGAAACGCGAGCCGGCTCCCCCGCAAATTATTGTTGAACTTGGCTTTTTGAGTCCGGCGGAGTGTCTGTCGAAACAGAAAATTGCCGGGATCCAATTTGCAGCACGTCAACAAAAGTTGAATGGCGTAATCGAAGTTGCCACTCGAGGAAACCTGATTGGCTCGCTCGAACCGTTCTGCGGCAATTTGGCGAGATTCGGGGGAGATTGGCGGCAATGAGCCGGGAGAGAGCATTATGGACGAACCTGATGAGCGCCAAAGCAGGCGGGCGGAACCACCTGTGGACGGTAGCGTTCGTTTTAGCACAAAACCCCTTCCAAGAACAACCATTCCGGGGGAATCTCGCAACTGGTAGAGTGAATGGCTGTGAGATTCCCGTGAGGAACAGTCTTCCGTGAGCGGCCAGCGTACTCTCATTTTACCGATTGACCCAAATACTCCCGAACCCGGTGTCGTTCGACAGGCAGCGGCCGTGCTTCGGGCGGGCCAACTCGTCGCCTTCCCCACCGAGACCGTATATGGCCTGGGTACCAACGCGCTCGACCCGGATTCCGTCCGCAGAATATTTGAGGCCAAGGGCCGGCCGACTACAAATCCCTTGATCGTTCATGTCTGCGACGAATCGATGCTTCGACAGGTCGTGGCCGATTGGCCGGCACTTGCTGCCAAGCTCGCCAAGCGTTTCTGGCCAGGCCCGCTGACACTTGTACTGCCGAAGAATCCGGCCATTCCCGATATTGTGACCGGAGGCGGCCCAACCGTCGCCGTGCGGATACCTGCTCATCCTGTCGCACTCGCTCTCATTCGCGAGACTCGGATGCCGTTGGCCGCACCTTCGGCGAATCGCTCAAGCGAGCTGTCCCCCACAACTGCTGAGCACGTCTGGAAAGGGCTCGAAGGTCGGGTCGACTTGATCCTGGATGCCGGTCCGACCCAGAGCGGCATCGAATCTACCGTACTGGATTTGACAACCGATCCGCCGACATTGCTGCGGCCGGGGCCTATTGGCGTCGCCGATATTGAATCACTCATTGGCCCGATTCAAAGATCACGAAGCATGCCACGCTTGGGGCCATTGCCCTCTCCAGGAATGTTGGAGCGGCACTATGCTCCCCAAACACCACTGGAATTATTCAACACGCGAACGGCCCTGGAACTCCGGGCCAGCGAACTGCTTGCTTCCGCCAAAAGGGTCAGGAAAGTTCTACTCGGCGGAGTCGATCAAACGGCCACTGTGATGCCGACGAATCACGATCAATATGCGGCCCGATTGTTCGCGGAACTCCACTACCTAGATTCGCTTTGGCTGAATCACATCTTGATCGAGATGCCTCCGGATATTGATGAATGGCTGGCCGTCCGCGATCGATTGACACGAGCGGCAGCGAAATATTCGTGAACCTACGGCTGTGCCAAAAATCCCCGGCTTCGCCATAGATACCACGTGGCCACGCTGCGGTATGGCCGCCACGGTTCCGCGAGTTCTTCTAACGCCGTCACATGTGGATAATCCTCGTACCCGTAGATGTCGCGAACGCCTGCTTTGAAACCGAGGTCCCCGGTCGGCAGCACGTCCGGTCGGCCGAGGCAAAACATCAAAAACATCTGGGCGGTCCACACACCTACACCACGAATCGGCAATAGTGACTCAATGACTTCTTCATCAGGCATCCGGTTCAGCCCGCGAACGAGAGTTGAATTTTCGAGAAAGAAACTCGACAGCGAGCGAAGCGAAAGCAATTTCGAACCGGACAACCCGGCAGCCCGCAACTCCTCGTCTCCCAACTCGGCCAAGCGCTTTGCCTTTAAGCCACCGGGACCGCAGAGCGTTGAAACTCGCTTGTTAATTGATTCGGCCGCTTTTCCGGAAATCTGTTGTGAGATGATTGACGAAGCCAGCACGCGAAATTTATCCGGATGCGGTTGCAAAATGCAAGGGCCAACATGAGCGATCAGAGGCTTGAGCTTGGGATCGCGTTTCGCAAGCAAGGGGCCGAATTTCAAGAACGGCGTTGGTTCGGCTTTTGGCATGTCAGGCCCTCGAGAAGGAACGACGGACACGTCGGATCACTTCGCGGCCCTGGTAGTACCCGAGCAAAACCACTAGCGCGATGCCGATTACCAGAATCCAATTGCGACGCTTTTGATTGTCGCGCTCGATGGTTTGTTGCTCTTCTTCCTTCAGCTTTTGATCGGCTTTCTCGGCCTGTCGAATTTCTGCTTGTTGAGTGGCAATCTCCTCGGTCCCTTTCAACAGAATTTGTCGGTGCCGAATCAGGTTTGGATTCGAGTAGCCCATGTTGAACGAACAGGCATCCAGCAATCGTGCGGCAATGCCGATTTCACCCTGAGCGTTGTACAACTCGCCGAGTAGCCAGTAGAGCCGGGCGTCCTTCGGGTGCCACAGAATCATCTGCTGCACAATAGCCAATGCGTCCGCCGGTAATTTGCTCTTCTCGGCTGCGGCCAGTTGGCCGGGTGCATACTCGCCGTTCTCGCCGACAAAGCGAATCGGCGCTTCGGTGCGCTTGCGACCGGCTGAAACGGGAAATAAGGCATCGACATCTTCACGCAACTCGTTCGGCCGGCCACCGCGTGCTTCCTCGGCCCGACGAAGGAGAAATGGTCGATAGTAATCTCGTTCGATCCGCTTCAGCCAGGCAAGCTGCTCTTTCGAGAGCTTGGCGAATTTCGTGGGGAATTCGCTGTACTGATTAGCGACTTGTTGTTGATCGGCCGCCTCTTGCCATTCGCCGCGAGCAGCATGTGCTCGAGCCAAATGCGCATAGACCAGAAACCCGCCGCGACGAGGGTCGCGAGCCAAGGGCTGAAGAAGATTCAGAACTTCGTCCGAGCGGCTCAGTCGAATCAGATCGGCCGAGTAACCGGCCAACTCTTCCAAACCGAGAGTGGAGGGTCCCTTTGCCTTGCGATCGCGGACTCGGGATTCCAGTCGCGGCGTCCAGTTGCTTTTTGGCGCGCCAATGTCGCGGAACTCGGCCGCGATACCTTCGAACCCGCCGACATACTGGATGGGCTTCGCGATTCCATCGGAGTCGATTTCAAACAAGAATGGCTCGTCCGGGCTGTAGATTCCTGCAAGGCTTTGCCCCGCGATCAACAACATCAGCCCGACGATCGAGTAGCCTTTCATGGCACGTCCTCCGTCAGGCCTTCGCGGCTTCATAGGTACAGGTCACATTTGTAGTGATGCCGCCACGCGGTGTGAACGCACCGACTATCTTGCAACGACGAGGCGAACATGCTCGCACAAAATCATCGAGCAGCCGATTCGTGACCGCCTCGTAAAAAATTCCCTGGTTGCGAAACCCTTGCAGATACAGCTTGAGAGATTTCAATTCCACACACAGGTGGTCCGGTGTGTATGTGTACGTGATCGTTCCGAAGTCCGGCTGGCCCGTTTTCGGACAAACGCTGGTGAATTCCGGGCAGATAATTTCGATTATGTACTCGCGGCCCGGCGAAGGGTTCAGGAAGGTTTCGAGTTCTCCCGTCGGGACAGTCAAGTCGGCCATGCGTTCCTCTTCACACCCCTTGGGCATATTCCAACAGTGTAGGGTGGGCGTAGGCTTTGCGGAACCCACCATGTTCCACGCGGCGTCTGGTGGGTTCCGAAAAGCCTACACCCACCCTACAAGACTACAGAGAGCAACTTGATCAAAGCAGTCCTTCTTCTCAGCGGCGGTCTCGATAGTGCCACGACTTTTGTGATCGCGAAAGCTCAAGGATATTCCGTCTACGCACTGAGCATCGATTACGGGCAGCGGCATCGCGTTGAACTTGAACGAGCCGAACACATCGCTCGCGCACTCGGTGCCATCGAACATCGTACCGTGAAGATCGACTTGCGCTGCCTTGGCGGCTCGGCTCTTACGGATGAAATCGCAGTTCCCAAAGGTCGTACTTCGGATGAAATGGATCACGGCATTCCCGTAACCTACGTGCCTGCCCGAAACACTTTGCTGCTTGGCCTCGCGCTTGGCTATGCGGAAACAATCGGGGCGTTCGAGATCTTCTTCGGCGCGAACGTTCTCGACTACTCGGGCTATCCGGATTGTCGGCCCGAGTTTCTGGAAGCCTTTGAACGCCTCGCCAACCTTGCAACTAAGGCCGGCGTGGAAGGGACAGGACGATTTCGCGTTCATGCTCCACTCCTGAAAATGACCAAGGCTGAGATCATTCGCGAAGGCACCCGGCTTGGCGTCGATTATTCCATGACTCTCAGTTGCTACGATCCCGACAAGCAAGGCCGACCCTGCGGCCAATGCGATTCCTGCCAGTTGCGAAAGAAGGGCTTCGCTGAAGCAGGCCTCGCGGATCCCTCATAGTAGTCCGCACACTCCGTGTGCGGACTTTCGGTACTCGGAGTGTGCCGACTACTATTCCTTCTTCGGCGTCGACTTGGGTGGGTTTAACAGCAAGTCGAAAAACTCGTTCTTGGAAGACAGCAACAGCACATCTCGCGATTCGGACAGCATGGCCTTGTAGGCCGCAAGCTTTTGCAGGAACGTGTAAAACTCACGATCCTTGGAATGGGCCTCATTGCGAATGCCGTCAGACTCGGCATCGGCTTCACCCTCGACGCGTTGCCGTTTCGCCTTGGCTTCCGCAACCGTCTTGGCCGCGTCTCGGCGAGCCTCGCTGACGATCCGAGTGTACTCGCGGTTGCCTTCACTCTGATAGTCAGTCACTTTTCGCTGGCGCTCGCTGCGAATTCGCTCGGCAATTCCCGCTCGCACGGCCTCGGGAAACGTGAATCGCCGCAAGCGCACTTCCACGAGTTCGATGCCGTATTCCTTCAAGACCGTCGCTTGCAAATCTTCCGCTGTCGGATCATCGTCGCCGACTTTCTCCAGTCCCATAATCTGCCGACGCAGTTTCTCGGAACGGGCATCCACGGTCCCGGCGTCGGCCACTCGGATGAGTTCTTCCATCGGCAGGTTGCTAATGACCGCAGCCAATCGTCCGGTGATTCGCGGCGTCAGCAATCGCCGGGCTTGCTCGGGTGTGCCGACCGTGCGGATGAAGCGGTCGGCAGACTTCGCGTCGGGAATTTTCCAGCACACAAACGCATCAACAGCAATGGTTTTATCGACCGTGCGTCCCAGTTTGTCCCGCGTAAGCGTCTCCGTCGGCGGCAGGTCGAACACTTGCAAACGACGATCCACGCGTTGAACCCCATCGATCGGCCACGGCAGCTTCACATGAAGGCCCGCATCATCTTTGCCGTCGTGCGTGACGGTGGGATCGCCAAAGCGCGTGACGTAGCCGAACTCCGCTTGATCGACCGTGTATAAGGCCGACTGGCCCCAGACGAGAAGGAGAACAACGGTGATAATCAGCCCAAGCGGTTTCATGATTTACTCGCTCTCAGTCCCATAGTAGTCCGCACACTCCGTGTGCGGACCTTATTTGTTCCTGAACATTGCTTCCGTGCGTTTTTTGATGTCGGCACACGGAGTGTGCCGACTACTATCAAGGCCCTTCATGGGCTCCACTCTTTGGCACCGTCATCAAAGGCCGCAGGAATTCCGGTTCCACCAGATACAGATGCCGACGGCCCTTGGGTGCGTCGCCGTCGAGAATCACCTTGTCCCTTCCACGCATCACTTCCACCAACACTTCCCATGCCAGCCGCGATTCCGTGAGACGCTTTCGGCGGGCGACTGCCTCACGTCGAGAAGCCTCGTCGGGATACAAAGCGAGTTCGGCAGCCGAGAGTTCGCTGCGCAACTTGTACCAGAACAAGAACGCATCGCGGCCCGCCTTGGCGTTTTCCACCTTCTCCGTGCGTGTGACATCCCCTTCGGCCAACTCGCGGAATGCTTCTTCTTCCGCCTGTTTTCGCAGCAAGGTCGCCTGCGATTCGGCCCGGTTGATCTGTTGATCGCGTGCTTGAATTGCGCGAGCCACGTCGTGGTAGGCACTCACGACTTCCGTGGGCGGATGCAGATCGTGAACGGTCAGCCCTTCAATCGAGACGCCGACACCATCCGGTGCGAGATCGTGCAGTCGAATCAACAGACGATCGGAGACTTCTTTCTGGAATGATGTTCGCCGAGTGGTCAACAGTTCGAGGAACGTCTCGGCCGCGACCTGTTCGCGCAGGGCGGATTCGGTGGCAGATCGGACAAGGGCGGCCGGATCCTGCACGGCAAACAAAAACGCTTGCGGATCGGAAACACGATAACGCAGCGTGGCCGACACTTCGACGAGATTGCCATCGCCCGTCACCATGAGCGATTCATCCGACACGCGTTGCACGCCGCCATGACTGCTGGACCAGGTGAGCCCTTCGCCCGCTGAACTGCGAAAGCCGATCTCGATGGTTCGTACTTCGTTGGGCCGCACACGCACGACCGATTCAATTGGACCCGGCCACCGCACGTGAATACCCGGCGCAAGCAGACCGCCCGCCCGTCCAAATCGTTTGAGCACCCCCACTTCCTCGACCGAGATCTGCGTAATGCCGCTTGCGGCATAGCCCGCCCCCGCAAGCAAAAAAAACACAATGGTAACGGGCTTCCAACGATGCGTCAGCCAGTGCAACAAATCGTCGAATCGCAATGCCCCAAGCCATTGGTCGAAATCTTTCAGCCGGCCACGAGCACGCTTCAGTGTTGGATTTGTCGACGTTCGTTCAAAGCCCAGCAATCGCATCGAATTCAGCAAGACCAAAAGGGAACCCACTTGATGGTACAGCACGGCCACGAGCGGGGCACGTTCGTACCAGTCCGCACTCGGCGCGAACAGTGGCCATAACCAGCCCGTGAGAATCACGCCGACGATGTTCACACCGAACGCAAACCAAACGATGTTCTGGTGAATGACCTTCGTCGTCTCGCGTGACAGGCGATACAGAAGCGGCAGGTGCCGCAACGGTTCGCCCATCAGCACCACGTCACCCGCCTCGGCCGCGATGTCGGTACCCGCGACGGCGATGCCTACGGTCGCTTTGGCGAGAGCCGGGGCATCGTTGATGCCATCACCCACAAAGCAAGTGAGGAGTGAGCAGTGAGGAGTGAGGAGTTTTTCAGCTTTCTCTGCGGGGAGGAGTCCAGCGTGGACTTCTGTAATTTGCAGAGCTTCTGCGACGGATTTCGCCGCGGCAAGGCGATCGCCCGTCAGCATCGTGATCTGTTCGATGCCCGAAATCCGCAGTTCGGCCAGCACGTCTGCCGCATCAATGCGGATGCGGTCTTTCGCGCCGATCAGGCCTAGGAGTTTTCCATCTCGCGCAACTAGCAACGCAGTTTGGCCGTTGGCGTCCAATCGCGCGAAGGCCGCGTCCGCCTCGGCGGGTATCGCGACGCCTTGCTCTTCTAGAAATCGCCGGGTGCCGATGACGACTGCCGAATTGGCGACTCGCGAAGAAACTCCTCCACCCGGATGAGCCTGGAAAGCCTCGGCCGTCGCAATCGACAAGTTGCGAGCTTGTGCCGCGGTCACAACCAACCGGCCAAGCGGATGCTCGCTTCCCTGTTCCGCCGAGGCCGCGATTCGCAACAGTTCGTTCTCGTTGGTCGCGAACGGAATCACCTCTCCTAGTTCGAGACGCCCCTCGGTCAACGTGCCGGTCTTGTCGAACGCGAACGACTTCACGCTGGCCAGCCGTTCGAGCACGGCACCGCCTTTAACTAGCACGCCTGTTCCCGCGAGTCGGCCCAGTGCGGCAATCACGGCCGCGGGTGTGGCAAGCAC
>Ga0105046_10004618_pt1 | contig 21885 bp, 24 predicted proteins | sample MAT03_FD_78385 | JGI IMG/M metagenome (GOLD analysis project Ga0105046, IMG submission 78385) | Freshwater microbial communities from Lake Fryxell liftoff mats and glacier meltwater in Antarctica - MAT-03 (megahit assembly) | ecosystem: Environmental > Aquatic > Freshwater > Ice > Liftoff...
GGATTCGCCGTGTCGCAGGGGCCGCGCGGAGCATCGAAGTGCTCGTCGATCCCGGCCTGCTACCTGTCCTCCGCTGACCGCAACTCAACCGATCAAGATCACTGTGCGGAGCTACTAGTAATCATGCGGGCCATCGGACCCTCGCGACCGGAACTGGGAGGATCTGCACCCTAATCGAAGTTGAGGGGTATGGCCCTTGCTGCCAGGGCGGCGAATGACTCACGTTTGCGATTGCCCGGGAGGGTGGCGGTCACATTGATGCAGGCGGAGGCGTCAGGCCATCTCGGCTCGTCCTGCCAGGTCCAGAAGTCGTCCCACCAACCGGAGTGGCGGATCGTCAGCAGCGCAGTGAGGAAAACGAGGTTGGCCTCGCGCCAATCACCGGTATGTCGAGCCGCCGACGCACGATGCGTCGAACGCGCCCTCAACTTTGCCAGCCACGCTCGTCGTGACCAGGCCGGACGATGACGACCCGTCAGCCCCGGCAGACATCGACCGTCAGCTTCGGGCGCAACCGAGGTCCAGCCAAGAGCCTTGCCGATGCGCACTGGGCTGTCGCGCTCGACGGGTCATGTCGATCGCGGCTCAATCCAGCCGGAGCTCGACTGCGCGACCGGCCAGCCGCTCCAGGGAAGGCCGGCGCAGGAGGGCCTGAGCCGCGCGCCTGGCCTGCCGCATGAGCCGAACGAGCGGCCGCGGGCGGGTCCAGTCGGCGGTAGCGATTTTCGGGGCGTCGCCGGGCGGCGCGTGCAGGGCTGGAAAGCGCCCGCGCCAGACGCCGTCGCGCTCCCGCGCGAGCTCACAGACGAAGAAGTCGCGGCCGCACAGCGCCAATGTCGTCCCGGCCGGCCCCTTCAGCGGGTACCAGAAGGCGACGTCTGCGCTCCAGCCGCCGATGGTGAAGTCCTCGCGCAGCTCGATGCATTGTCCCGGCTCGCCCACAGGACCGAAGCACGCGTTTATCGCGCGGAGCTCGGCCGCGACGTCGGAATCGATGGCACGCGGAGCCTGGTCGGGCAGCGGCAGCGCGCCCGACAGGAAGGCCATCGTCGACTCCTTGTCAGAGCTGCGTACGCGGCGCCGGATGCAGTGCGCGGCGAAGGCCGAGACCTCGCGCGCGACCTCGCTGTCGAGCGCCCAGCCGATGAAGTTGTAGCGGCGGTCGAGCAATGCAGCGGCAGCCCGTGCTCGTGGAAGACGAGGTTGAGCAGGCCCTGATCGAACAGGCCGTAGCCACGCTCATAGCACTCGGCGAAGCGTCGGTAGGACTCCGCCAGGATGCCAGCGTGCGCCTCGCGAGAGGCGATGAAGAACCCTGCGTTGAAATAGCGCTCGCAGGGCACGCCGAGCCTGGCCGCTTCGGCCTGGATGAAGTCGAGGTACCACGAGTCGCGCACGCACACGAAGCGCTCGGTGCCCGCGAACGCGCGCGGGTCCCAGGGCGCGAGGAACACCAGGTCGGCGTCGAAATAGAGGATGTCGTCGTAGTCGGGGCAGAGCTCGAACAGCCTCGTCTTGAGGGCCGTGCTCGCCATCGGTCCGATGGCGGCGATGTGGCGCGCGTCGACATGAGAGCGGTACGCCTCGTCGCCGAGGATCAGCGTCGGCAGGCCCGTGAAGGTCCGCACGCGCTCGGCTGCGAGGCGCGCCATCTCGCCGTAGAAGGGCCCGACCCCGATGGTGACGGCGATCATCGAACGTGACTGGCTTGCCCGCGACATCTCGCGCGATATACCACGTCACGATGAAGTTCAGCCTTTACTTCGAGGATGGCTCTGTTGCCCGGACCGTCTTCTATCAGCGCCTGCGTGAGGAGGTCCTGGCGAACCGCCGCTTCGAGCCCGACGCGGCGCGCGCCGACGTGCTCATCCCCGCCGAGGATACGGCCATGGAGACCAACTGGCCGAGGTTCGGTAGCATGGGCAGCGCCACCATCCGTGGCAGCCCCTCCAAGTCCGTGGTCGCCGCCTACGTCGAGCGGGTCGTCGGCCTCGGCCGGCGCGTCTGCGTCGTCAACTCGCACCCCTTCGTGCGGGTCCCGCTGACGCTGGCGCCGCATCCCCACGTCATCGTCGCGGACATCAACCTGCAGTCTGGTGAGCGGGCCGTCAATCCGCGCACGATCAGCCTGCCGGCGCTGCCGGTCACAGTCGGCACGCCGCACGCACGGCCCCGCAGCATCCTGGCCTCGTTCCGGGGCGCGGCCTCGCATCCGAGCCGCCTCGCGCTGCAGCGTCTCCACGATGGACGGGACATCATCTGCGAGATCGTCTCGCGGCGCAATCACGCCGGCCGCGTCGACGCGACGAGCGGCCGCGTCGACACGGGCTACACCGAGCTGATGGCCGATAGCGTGTTCGCCTTTGTACCCCGTGGCGACGCGCACTTCTCCTACCGGCTCCTCGAGGCGATGTCGTTTGGCTGCATCCCCATCATCCTCTCTGATGACCTGGTGCCGCCGTTCGATCGCACGATCGACTGGAGCGCGCTGTCGGTGACCGTCTCCGAGGGCGCGATCGGCGAGCTGCCCGCGCTGCTCGCGCACCTGTCCGCGTCCCGGGTGGCGGGGATGCAGCGGCAGGTCGCGTCCGTCTACCAGGCCAAGCTCGCGTCCATCGGACATATCGTGGAGAGCCTCTTCGACGAGATCGAGCTCGTCGTCGCCGAGCAGCTCGCGTTCGAGGAGGCGGCGCTGGGGGCGCGCACCGCTTCCGTGGGGGGCCTTCGGCAGGATGGCGAAGCCTGGACCGAGGGCCTGCTGGCGACCTATCGCGCGCGACGCGGCCCGGCGCGGCGTGGCCCGGCGGAGGTGATCCAGGTACCGCTGCGCCGCCTGCACGGCTGGCTCGGACGTTGGGTCCGATGAGCGTGCCGACCTGGTGAGGCGTACTTGCGTGCGGGCTGAGCCCCTCAGTCGAAGGCGGCGGGCGCCGGGCCAAGCAAAATCATGACAGCGCGCGCGCAGGCGAGCAGGCGGGCGTCGTCGCCGGCGTGAGCGACGAGCTGCACGCCGAGCGGCAGGGCGTGCCCGGGCACGCGTACCGGCACGCTCACGGCGGGCTGGCCGCTGGCATTGAAGGCCGCGGTGAAGACGCCGAGATGCGCGGCGGCCTCCATGGTTCTTGCGCCGTCGAGCCCGCGCCAGGCGCCGACAAGCGGCGGGCCGCAGGCGACCGTCGGGGTGACGCACAGGTCGAAGCCGCGGAGCCAGTCGCGGGCGCGTTGCGCGAACAGCTCGCGGCGCGACAACGCGAAATCAAAGGTGACGGCGCGGCCGCGTTCGCGGAGCCAGCGGGTGGCGGGCTGCAGCAGGCATTCGGCCGGGATCGTCGCGTTCTTGGCGAGGAAGGCGAAGATCGGCAGGAACTCGTCGAAGCTGCCCGAGAGGGGCGGCGCGGGCGCGACGCGATGGCCGAGCGTCGCGAGCGCCGCGACGACGCGCGCGATGGCGGCAACGGCGGCCGGGTCGACGTGGCCGAACGGCGCATCGCAGGTGTACCCGACGCACAGCGGCGGCGGCGGCACCTGGGCGCGCGCGAGGAAGCTGGAGGCACGGCGCTCGGGTCGGTCGCGGTCGGTAAGCAGGTCGAGGAGCGCTGCCGCGTCGTCGACGTCGCGCGCGAGAGGGCCGACCACAGAGAGCAGCAGCGGCTCGACGCGGGCGAACGGATTGGGCACCAGGCCGCGCGTCGGCTTGTGCCCCACGAGGCCGCAGAAGGCGGCCGGGATACGGATCGAGCCGGCCCCGTCCGAGGCTGCGGCGAGCGGCAGGAGACCAGCAGCCACGGCGGCGCCGGAGCCACCCGAGGAGCCGCCCGCGCTGTGCGCGCGGTCCCACGGATTGCGTGTCGGCGGGTGGAGGTCGGTCTCGACGACCGGCATGATGGCGAGCTCCGAAGTGGCGAGCTTGCCGAGGATCACCAGGCCGGCACGGCGCACGGCGCGGCTCGTGACATCGTCGAACGGCGACCACAGCCAGCGGAAGGCGCGCGAGCCGGCGCGCGTGTAGAAGCCGCGCGTGAAGTGGAGATCCTTTAACGCGGTCGGCAGGCCGAAGAGGCGGCCGCGCTCGGCCGACGGGTCGCGCGCGAGGTCGCGGTCGAGGCGCCGTGCACAGGTCACGGCGCGCTCGGGGCGGAGCTCGACAAAGGCGCCGAGCGGGCCGTCGGGCCCGGCGTCGGCGGCGGCGATGCGCTGCAGATAGTGGCGCGTGACCTCTTCGACCGAGACCTCGCGCCGGCGGATGAGTGCCGCCAGGGCAAGCGCCGAGCGTCGATGGAGATCACGCACGGGTCACCTCGCGTGGTTCTCGCTGCATCCGACTCCTGAAACGATAAAGGCAATGGTCAACCATCTATCGAACCTGTTTCTCACGGTGGGTTGGGTCGTTTCAATCGCGGTCACGCGCCGATTGGCGATCGACTGATAATCGCCGAGCGGCTGCGCGCTGGACCTTGGCGGCGCCTCCGGCGCATGTGCGATGGCGCGTCGGCTGCGGCGACGCCACTATCAATCATGCATGTCGTCGCGCAAGACGGGATCGAGGGTGATGCCATGCCGCGGTCAGTCCTGACTCTCGCAGGTCTGCCCCGGATAGGCGGCCGCATAGGCCTCCGGGAAGTCAACCTTGGCCGAGCGTGGCGTCGTCTTCGCCGTCGTCGCGGAACGAGCCGCACGCGGCGAGCACGCCCGTGAGCGATGATAGCAGGACCAGGCAGCGCAGGCTTGGCAGATCAATTATGAGCGCGTGTGGGGACCGCCTTTTCGGATCCGTCTGGTCATTGGGTCAGCAGGCCACATCGAACGTCATGTGCGTGCCGTCCCGTCCGGCTCGGGTCTCGATCTGGCGCGCCGAGGTGAACGCGATGCTCGTGGCTGCGCTGGGAGCGCAATCAACGTACGCTCGCTCTCCGACTCGCGGTGGCGCGCTTCTGTCTGGCTACGACTGCGATCCTGCGTCCCGACTGACGCCTGTCATAGCGCGGCCTTCCTCCACAGATCGAGGCGCCCGCGCTTGAGCGAACCGATGGCTTTCACGCAAAGCAGATGGTGCGGGCGTCGGCTTGCCTGCCGATGGTCAGTTGGCTTTGGGAGGAGCCGCGCCGAGGTTGATGAGGGCAGTCACGCGCTGTCCGATGACGAGGCCCGCGAAGTCATCGAGGGCGACGACGACCTCTAGGATCTTGGTGTCGTTTCTTTCGGTCGGGTCGTCGGTGCGCTGGTTCTTCCGGCCCATGCGGCGCCCGAGGCTGCGCACAGAGCCCTTGAAGACCTTGTCGCCGAACGCTTTGGCCAACACCTTGACGGGCGCGCCGACCAACACCTTTGCGAAGTCGCGTTCGTCGACGTCGACCCGCACGGTGAAACGGCGGGTGTCGCCGATGACGACCGAGGCCTCGCCAGCCGGCTCGAGGTGTTCGCCGGCGCGCACCTTGACCTGCAGGATTTCCCCGGCGATGGGCGCGCGCACCTGCCGCTGGTCGAGACGGGCCTGGGCTTGGGCGAGGTGCGCTTCGGAGATACGCACGTCCGCCTCGGCGACCGCGACGTCCTCGGCACGACTACCATTGACGCTGGCCGCCTTCTTCGCGTCGGCGGCATTGGCCGAGAATGCGTCGGCCTCGGACTGGCGCTTGGCGCGATCGAGCTCGTCGGGGGTAGCGGCGCCACCTTCGGACAGGCGTAGCGTCCGGTCATAGATCCCGCGCGAGAGCCCGGCGCGCGTCTGGGCGGCGCGTGCTTCGGCGATGGCGGCGCGCACGTCTTCGACGCGATTGCCCTTCAGGACCTTGTCGCGGCGGGCGCGCGCGGCCTCGACATCGGCCTGGGCCGAGGCGACCGCGGCGCGTTCGCTGGCGTCTTCGAGCGCGATGAGCGGCGCGCCGGCGGTGACCTTGTCGCCCTCGGCGACGAGCACCTTGGCGATGCGACCCGGGACTTCGCTCGCGACCTTCGTCTCTTCGCTGTCCGGCTCGACGACGCCGTTGCCGCCGATGACGCTTGTGAGATCGCTGCCGCCTGCACTCGCGCCGGCCGCAATGGCGGCGACCATGGGATCCTTGAAGTCCTCGCCGGCCTCGGGGCTGCCGGCCGGGGCGACCAGGACGCGGCCCGCAACCTTGCGATCGGGCGGGCGCGGGATCGTCGGCGAGTCGCGCGTGACGAGGCCGAAGATCGAGTAGCCCATGCCCGCGAGCAGGAGCAGCGACAACGTGGACCAGAGGATACGCTTCATCGGGAGGCTCCGGGGGTGGACTGGGGTGGGACTGCTGCGGCGGTCATGGCGCCTGCGACGCCGTGGATGGCGCCCTGCACGATGCGGCCGTCCTCGATGCCGACGATGCGGTCGGCGAGATGGAAGATGCGGTTGTCGTGCGTGACGACGACGACGGTCGTGCCGTGCTGGCGGCCGAGGTCGACCAGCAGCTCGGTCACCTCGTGGCCGGCCTTGGCGTCGAGGGCGGCCGTCGGCTCGTCGGCGAAGATGAGCGGCGGTTCGCCGGCGAGCGCGCGCGCGATGGCGACGCGTTGACGTTGCCCGCCCGAGAGTTCGTTTGGACGCCGCTTGCGTTTGTCGGCGAGGCCGACCTGGACGAGGAGCTGGTCGGCCTCTTCGTTTGCGTCTTTCAGGCCCCGGCCGCGCAGGCGCGAGACCATTGCGATGTTGTCGCGCGCGGACAGCGACGCGATGAGGTTGTGGCCCTGAAAGACGAAGCCGATTACCGACGAGCGGAAGGCCGGCAGCTGCCGGTCCTTCAGGCGCGTGATGTCCTCGCCGAAGAGGCGGACCTCACCGGAAGTGGGCCGCAAGACGCAGCCGAGGATCGAGAGCAACGTCGTCTTGCCCGAGCCCGACGGCCCGACCAACATCACGAGCTCGCCCTTCTTTACCTCGAAGTCAACATCGGCCAACGCGCGGAACGCGAGCGCGCCGGTGCCAAAGACCTTGTTGACGCCGCGGGCCCAAATCGCGAGGTCGTTCGAGCGGTTGGGCACAGGAGTCGGGGTGAGGCCAGTGGACGTCATCGGAACACCATACCCGGCTCGAGCTTGCGCACCCGTCGGAGCGCCAGGAACGAAGCGACCACGCACAACCCGATCATCACGAGCGGGGTCATGACGATGAGCTGGAGCGGAACGATCATGGCGAGATTCGCCGAGCGGATCCCCTCGGACGCGAAGCCGACCATGCCCAGGCCGATGAACGAACCGAGCACGGCGTACATCACCGCCTGCACCACGAGGAGCCGCGAGAGATCGCCGTTGGTCGCGCCAATCGCTTTGAGGGTACCGAATTCCTTTATGTTATCCAGGACCGACGAGAACATCGAGAGCGCCACGATGATGAAGCCGATGATCAGACCGAACGCGGTCGAGGTGCCGAATGTGATGCCGAGCTGCTCGCCAAGCAGCGTCTTGACGATCGTGTCGTGGAACTCCTCACGCGTCATCACGCGCGTTTCGGGCAGCCGGGCCTGGAGGCGCTCGGCGACGGCGGCGGCGGTCTCACCGGGTGTGATCGTGACCAGCACGAAGTTCTGCTCCTCCGGGCCAAAGCCGAGGAGGCTGCGTGCGAACTTCGCCTCGAAGAACGAGTACGGTGGCCCGAACGGATTGAGGCCCCACGTGAAGCCGACCGCAGTGACCTCGAAGCCGTTCACTTCGCGGACACTGCCCAGGTTGACGTTGCCCATCTTCTCGCGCCGCGCGTCCTCGAAGAAGCCGGCGTTGGGCAACGCCAGGGCGCGGCGATCCCCCGCGACGATGTTCCAGGGACCGCCGAGCCAAGGATCATTTGGTCCAATCGGGAGATCGAGGCCGATGATCGCGACCGGTTCGGAACCGCCCCACGGTCGCTGGATCGAACCCGTACCATAGACCAGTGGGTGCGCGGCGGCGACGCCTTCGGTCGTGCGAGCCTGGACGACGATCGCTTCGGACAGCCGCTTGCCGGGCTGGAGCTGGTTGGTGCCTGGCGGGGTGATCCAGACCTCGGCACCGGCGTTGTCGACGAACATCGTGTTCTTCTGGAGGAGGCCGAACAGGATGCCGAGCTGCTGGGACGAGAGCACGACCGCGAAGACGACGCCGAGGGTGGTGCCGACGAGCTTCGGCTTGTCGTAGAACATCATGCGGAGGGCGAGCGCGACGGTGGCCCGGGTGCGCGCGAGGGTCCCGCTGCGAGCCTTCTTCAGGCGCTGGCGTACGTCCGAGGTGGTGGTGCGGGCGGAGGATGTCCGGGGTGGGCTCAAGGCGTGCCTCCGGGGGCTGTGAGATCGATCCCGGCGGCGGTGGCGAGCAGCACCCGGGCGAGCGCGAGCTCGGCCTCGGATCGCGCGAGCTCGATGCGGGCGGCCAGCAGATCGCGGCGGGCGCTGTCGAGGTCGAGCGCGGTGGAGGTGCCCTCGCGATTGCGCACATCGACGTCGGCCAACGCGCGTTGCTGAGCTGCGACCTCGGAGCGGGCCGCGGCGATGCGCGCCTTGCGATTGGTGAGCTGGCCCCACACGTCTTCGATGCGCGCGCGGGCCGCGCGCCGGGCGACCTCGACACGGCGATCGGCGGCGCGGGCGCGGGCGGCGATCTCGTCGTCGCGAGCGAGCGTCGGGAGATCGATGCGGAAGGTCGCGGTGACGCCGGCCTGGAGATTGTCGGGCTCGCCAAAGCCGTTGGCATTGGTGATGCGCTCGGCGATGAAGGCGTCGATGGTCGGCACCAGATCGAGGCCGGCAGCGTGCGCTTCGAGGCGCAGGGCGCCCGCCTCGCGTTCGACCGATACGACGGCGGGCAGCGTGTCGGCTTTGTTGAGCCAGTCGTCGAGGCGGCCGTCGCGTGGGTCGTCGACGTCGATCATTAGAGCGGCAGCGAAGTCGACGACCTGTCCGGTGAGCTGGGTGAGGCGGCGGCGCGCGCTGTCCTCGTCCATGCGCGCATCGGCCAGGGCGCGACGGCTGCGCTCGATCTCGGCCTCGGCGCGAGCAACATCGAGCGGCCCGGCGAAGCCCGCCGCGAGGCGCGTGCGGATACGGGTCAGGCGTTCGCCAGCGGTCGCGAGCTCGGTCTCGGCGATGGTCGCGCGGGCGCGGGCAAAGACACCTTCGTAGTAGGCGCTGGCGACCGCCTCGTCGGTGCGGGAGACGCGGTCGGCGTAGGCTGCCTCCTGCCCTTCGAGACGGCGTTCGCTTGCGTCGATGCGCGCGCGGCGACCGAGATCGAGCAGCGGCACCGTGAGCGTAAAGCTCGCCTCGAACTGCTCGTGCGGGGTGATCACGATCTCGCGCGTGCCGTCGCCGTCGGGCAGCTGCACGCGCGCATCACGCTGGTTCTGGGTGTAGCCCAGGCGTGCTTCGAAGCGAGGCCAGAGGCCGCCGTCCGCGACATCGAGGGCGGCGCGCTGGGCCGCGAGATCGGCGTCGCCCGCGCGCAAGTTGGCCTCGTAGCCACGCGCGGCGCGCATGAGCTCGGGCAGCGACGGAGACGCTGGCGGCGCGGCGAAGACCGCGACGAGGCAGCTCACGAGGGACAAGGTCATGGTGGGGACTCCGTTGCGGTGGTTCGCGGCAATAGTCCGGCGAGGGCGGCCGCGAGGGTGCCCCGCACGCGCGCGGGTCCTTCGCTCGTGTCGCGGCCTACACCGTTGTCGAGGTTTGCGTGGAAGTGTGCGATCGCCATCACCAGATCGGCCAGCGCAGTGGGCGTGACCGCAGGATTGAGGCGTCCAAGCCGCTGCTCGGCGGCGCAGTAGCGACCAAGCAGCGCCATCGCATGGTGCGGCCCCAGATCGCGCGCGCGAAGGAGTGCCAGATAGCTCCGGTGCAGCGCCGGGTCGGCGTGGAGCGACCCCCAGATCGGGCCGGCCGCGAGCACGAAGTGGTAGTTCGCGACCGCCACGTCGCCGAGTTGCTCACTGACATCGCCCAGGCCTACCTTCGCCGGCAGCTCGCTCGCGACCGCGGCGTAAGGCGCCACCAGGGCGTCGACCGCCGCGAGCAGGAGATCTTCCTTGGTCGTGAAGTGCTTGTAGAGCGCGCCTTCCGACACGCCCGTCTCGCGCGCCACCGAGCGTGTGCTCAGCCGAGCAAGCCCGTCCCGCCGCAAGATACGGCTGGTCGCTGCCAGGAGGTCGTCGCGCATCGCCATGATCGGGGTCCGCCGGGTCGCGTCCCAGTTGGAAGCGACTGCTCACCAGTAGTGAGCGTTCGCTTCCCAGACAAGTACAATCGTCCAAAACAGTTGGCGGCGAATTCGCGAACAGTGCTTGGCGCCGTGAGAGCGATGGCCTAAGTCCCCCGGGTTGGCGCCAAACAGCCAGCGACGGAAAAAGAGGTCAAGTGTCGGTCAGGCTATTCGTCGGGAACCTTTCGTATGACGTGACGGAAGCGGACTTGAAAACGCTGTTCGGTGAGGTCGGTGCGGTCAAGATGGTGCGCGTGCCCGTCGACCGCGAGACCGGCCGCCCACGCGGCTTCGCGTTCGTCGACTTCGCGGAGCGCGCCGAGGGGGACGAGGCGATCAACCGCTTCCACCAGCAGATGTTCATGGGTCGCCAGCTCGCGGTGAGCGAAGCGGTCGCCCGTGAAGACGCCCCGCGGCCGCCGCAGCGCCCGATGGGCAACCCGCTCGGCGGGCCGCCGCCGCGCATGGGTGGACCTGGCGGTCCCGGCGGTGGACCGGCACCGGCGCGCACCTTCGGGCCCGACGCGTTGCCGCGCAACAAGCGCAAGCCTGTCGGCGGCAAAGGTGCTGGCGGCGAGAACAAGCCGAAGGGTCCCATCAAAGAAAGCGGCGCCCGGGTCTTCGGGCGCGGGGTCGAAGACGACGACGGTGACGGCGACGAAGTGCCGTTCTGGGCGGTCGACGACGGCAAGGCCGGCGACAAGGACGAGGATTGAGAGCACATCGCTGAGGCGCGTCGGCCTCTTCGGATGAGCGCGGCCTCCCGCGCATGCTGATGAGGGCTTCGCGGCAAGTGTCGCGGCCCGTGCTCACGACGAGACTCGAGTCCAGGGGCAACACTTTGGCGAAATCAGGCACATCAATTCAGAAGCGCGAGAAGGAAAAGGCTCGCACGCAGAACCGCATGGACAAGGACGTGCGCAAGGCCGACGCGAAGGAGCGGCGGTCCAAGGGACGCGACTCCGTCGACGGCGTCGACCCCGACATTGCCGGCATCGTGCCGGGCCCGCAGCCGCTGCCGCCCGAGTTCGGTGGCGGTCCACGCGTCGAGGACCAGTAGACGTGTTTCTGGTGTCCTGCCAGTGACGGAATCCGGGTGGCGACCCAACCCGCGGTGACCTCGTGACAACGGGCATCACCATCTCCGGACGCCTTCCCCGATTCCCCTGGCGCGCCAGCTACGGCTGGCTTGCTTTTATGACCGAGCGCGACCGATGATCGGCGCGCTCGTGTCGCTGCTTTTGTGCGCGGCCCCTCCGCCACGACGGCGACGTTGACGATCGTCGGGACGGCCGGAACCGATAAGTGTGCCGCGACCTTCGACGAGGCCGCGCTGCGAGCGCTCGTGGCGCAGCGGCTCGGGGGACGTGACCCGTTCACGGCGACGCATCGCACACTGCGCGGCTCGGGGGCCGTCCCGCGGACCTCGAAGACCTGGCCCACGACGTCTTCGTCGCGGCCTACCGCGCGCTCGGGCGTTTCGATACGAGCCGTCCGGTGCGGCCGTGGCTCTTCGGGATCTCTTTCGCGTGGTGTCCGACTATCGCTCGCGCGCACGCTTTTTTCGCGAGACGGCGACGAGCGAGATCGAGCTTTTCGGCGCTAGCCACGCCGACCCCGAGGCCGCGCTCGCTGAAACGCAATCGAGGGCGTTGGTCTTGCGCGCACTCGATCGGCTGCCGCTCGATCAACGCGCGGTGTTCGTCGCGAGCGAGTTCGACGAGACATCGGTCAGCGACCTCGCCGAGCACCTGGGTCTGTCCGTCAATACATTGTACTCGCGCCTACGGCTCGCCCGCGCGCGCTTCGCCGCGGCCATCAAGGCGCTCACCGAGGAAGGGGGCCGCCGATGAGCGGGCCGAGCTCCGATACGGTGCGCAAGCACCTCGCCGCCGAGCGCCAGCTCCCCGAGCTGCCACCTGGCACCCACGCACGGATCCTGAGTCGCGTGCGCGCGACGGCTGCCACGCCACCCGCCTCTTTGGTCGCGTCGGCGTCGGGCCTCGGGACGAAGCTCGTGCTGCTGGTCGGCGGGGTGGTGAGCGCGGTCGCGGTCGCCATCATGATCGGCAACGCAGGCGGGGAAATTGTGTCCGTGCCCGCACCCACGCCCACGCCCGCACCCACGCCCGCACCCGCACCCACGTCCACGTCCACGTCCGCTCTGCCCGAGCGCGTCCTGCTCGATCGTGCCCAATCCGCGCTCGCGGCCAACGATCCCGCGAGCGCACTCGCCGCGACCCGCGAGCACAGCAGGCACTACCCACACGGCACGCTCAGCGAGGAACGCGACGTACTCCGCATCCGCGCGCTGCTCGCGGCAGGCGACGAACGCGCCGCAAGCATGGCCGCGGACACCTTCTGGAGGCGCTTCCCGCGCTCGATCCACGGTCCGGGCGTCGACGCCTTGTCGCCGCCACGCTGAGCTCAGGGAAGCGCCAGCACCGACGTGCTCGAGAACACGTTGTACCCTTCGCCGTACGCCGCACCTGGGTTCCACTGGATCACCAGCGCCAGCAGCTCGAGCCCGGGCCCCGAGAACACCGCCACCGGCGTGGGCTGGTGAGGGGGCGCCTGCTTTTTGGCGAAGTCGCCGAGCTTGGTCGTCGTGCCGTCGCGCGTGAGCGACAACACCTTCTTGGCCCACGTGAGCTTGCCGACACCGACCAGCTCGAGGTCGGGCAAAGGCTTGCTCTCGAAGTCCTTCTCGACGGTCGGCCAGGCGGTCGCCGTCAGCATCACGTAGCCCTGGTCCTGCAGCTTCTCGAGGATCTTCGGCAGCGCCTTCTTCTTGCCCGCGTCCTGGTCTTCCTCGGGCTCGTAGACGTCGATGCGTTCGGGCTTGGCATCGCCCGGGCCCGCGAAGACGACCGCCATGCCCGCACCCGAACCTTCAGCGTGCCAGACCTCGGTGAAGACGACGCGGTTGGCGAGCGGCGACCAGGCCGCTACCGATTCTTCGCCAAGGAGCCCCTTGGCAAGAAGCTCGATGTCGACCACAGCGGGCTTGCCGACAACGGCAGCCGCAGCCGCTACAGCGGACTTTCCAAACGGCGGTGGCGCACTCGCCTCCGCAGCTTCAGCATCGGCAGCCAGGACCGCAACATCGGCCGCCGCCGCGACATCGGCCGCAGCCGCCGCGACAACGGCAGGAACCACCGCGACATCTGGCACCGGCTGCGCGTCTGCCGGCACAGGCGCGACCGTCGCAGGTGGCGCCTCGACCGCCTTCTTACCGCACGCGGCCACCAGCAGCGACGCACATACCGGAACGAGCCAGCTCGGAACGCGTTCGCACAACGAAGTCATGTCGGCCTTCCTGGCTCGGGAGCTGACGTGGACCAGGGCTTCAGGGGTTGAGGAGCTTGTCGACGGCGGGTTGCTCGACGCAGCTCACCGCGTTGTCCTGTAGGATGCGGCAGAGCTTCACGCGCGAGACGATCTGGTTCTCGGTGTACGCGAGATAGAAGTAGTCGCCCTTGTCGTTGGACCAGCCCGAGATGTGGGTCACGGCGCGCATCGGCGCGGCACAGGCGGACACCCCGACGGCACAGGCCGCGGCCAACGCGAGCTTGGTGATGATTGTCGTGGTTTTCACGGGGACCTCAGTAGACCGAGCCGGGGGTGACGTTCGAGAGCACCAGCGTGTCGGCGCAATCGCGCTCCTGACCGGTCTCGATCAGCGTGCACACACGCACGTATGTGTCGAAGGTCCCGTCCGAGGTCTTCTGGATGATGAGCTTGGTGGTCCTGTTGTTGCCCGTGAAGTCCTGGTCCACCAGGACCTTGGGGCTCATGCAGGCACCCAGCAGGGCGAGCGAGAAGAGAGCGATGAGTCGCATCGGTGTCTCCGTCAGCGGGTGTTGGTGGTCATGGCGTTGCTGTCGTAGGTCGACATCGGACACTGGAGGTCCTGTCCGCCACCGCAAGAACGCTCACAGAGGAGGTCGTCGCCCGCGTCCTGGCACATCCAGAACTGATGCTCGACGGTCGCCCAGAAGACCAGGTACGTCGTCTGGAAGGTCTCGAGCTTCAACAACGGCATCGTCGCATGGCTCTCGGCGGAGCGGATCTGATACGTCGTGCAGGCGGTCCCCGCGAGCACGAGCGACGACAATGAAACGAGGATCAGGTGTCGCATGCTCACCTCAGTCCTTCAGGACGACGCGCATGCGTCGGCAGTTGCTGAGCTCGCCGTCGTCGTTGCGGGCGCACTTGATGACGCCCTGCTCGCCGTATTGATCGACGTAGAGAAATTTGATGTCGGTCGGCCCGCCCGTCGACGTCGCGATGTACTTCGCGTTCGTGCAGCCGAGTGCGCCGCCCCCGATGAGGACGGCCAGAATGGGCACGCGCAGGCGTCCTGCCCAGGTTCGTGAGTACATGTCGACTCCGATAGTGCGCGGCGACAGGCTCCGCACCCGCCGGAGGATGTGCGGGCTCGCCTGAGGCGTCAAGGGCAGCCGCTCAGATCGAGAGGAGCTGTCTGACGCTGTCATGAAAGCCGGGGCGGAACGCCTTGAGACGAGCCTGGGCAGCGGCTCCGAGCGCCACACGATTGGTGAGCAGCACGATAACGAGGCGCGTCGCGCGGTCGATCCAGATGCTCGTCCCAGTGAACCCGAGGTGGCCCACCGCAAGCTCTGAGACACGTGTGCCGGCCGAGCTGCCAGCAGGGCTCGGCGTATCCCAGCCAACCACCCAGGTGCCGCTTCCGGTCCGCTGACCGGGGTCCCAGAACGCGCGCAAGACGCCCACGTCGATGGCTTCGAATGGATGGTCCTCGGCCGCGAGCCGCTCGAGCCCCAACGCCCAACGACCGACCTCGCCAGCCGTCGCGAACAGGCCCGCATGACCCGCGACACCGCCCATCACCCAGGCATTGGGGTCGTGTACCTCGCCCACGAGCTCGCGCTCGCGCCACGGACACGCTCCCGTGCTCGCGAAGTCACCGCCGCGCGCCGGCCGCGTGCCCCGATAGCTGCCGACCGTGACATGTCGATCGAGCGATATTCCTGTGAGCTCCTCAATGCGCTGCCCGAGCAGGATGAAGCCGAGGTCGGAGTACTCGACCCCGCGGCTCGGATCCGCCTCGCGCGCGGCCTGGCGCACGAGTGCCCGCACGGCGTAGCGCGCCTCCGCGCTGCCCGGATGACGCGGTGCCGGCAGGGCCGCCACGAGATCGCGCCAGGCCGGCAGACCCGCGCGATGACCAAGCAACGTATAGGGCGTGAGGGTCGATGGCAGGTCCGCGGCGATTGGCGTCTCGAGATCGAGCCAACCCTGGCTGACCCCGCGCATCGCGAGCGTGACGACCGCCATGGGCTTCGTCAGCGATGCGACGTCGAAGCGTGTGCGCTCGCTGGCGCCGCCAATCGACGCCTGCCCGACGAAGTGCCCATCGTGCGCCACCCAGGCGCTCGCCTGCGGGTAGGCCTTGTGGCTGCGTCCAGTCTCGAGGAGTCGGGTCAGCCCACGCTCGAAGCCCTTTATCGGATCTCGCGCTGCCCGCGTCATCTCGCCCCGTTCGTCAGCTTGAGACTCGGCTGTGGGCCTTCAGTCCAACCTTCGCCATCCTGCCGAAGGCCTCCTTGCAATCGCGCCGACCACCCATCCGCAGGCCCCATCGGCAGCGGCGCATTGCGCGTCGCGTGCCCAACGGGCAGCCCCTTGGCACAGGGCAGCGCGAGCTGTCCGAAGAAATCGTCGAGGCAACGCGTGGTCGCCTCCGATTCCGCCTCGGACACGCCACTGAAGTCGCCGAGCACGACGCCCGCGACCCCGTCGAAGGCACCCGCGAAGCGCAGCTGGTGCAGCGAGCGATCGACCCGATAGGCGGCCTCGCCGACGTCCTCGATGAGCACGATCGACCCCGCCAAGGACGGCATCTGCGGCGTCCCGACGAGCGACGCGAGCACGGTCAGGTTGCCACCCGCGAGTGGCCCCTCGGCCTGCCCGGAGACGATCGTCGTCAGCCCCTCGAACGCCGGCACCCGCCCCGCGAGGCCGAGCCTAACCCGCGCGAGCGACGGCGCATCGAGGCGCGAAAGCTGGGTCAGCGGCGGCGCGCTCCATCCCGGCCAGCCCCACTTCGCCCAGGCCGCAAGCAGCGTCGTGCCGTCCGAGAACCCCCAGAGCCACGGCCTGTTCGGGCCACACGCCGGCCGCGCCTCCGCGAACGCCGCCAGGGTGCGCGCCGCGCCGTAGCCGCCCCGCCCCATCCAGACGACGTCGACCCCGCCATCGTCGATCGCGTGCCGGAGTCGCGCCGCCCGTTCGCCGTCACTGCCAGCGAGCCAGGGCAGCCCACCGACAGCGACCTCGCGCACGGATGGCGAACCCAGGACTGAAGGCCCACGCACGTCATGGCCCTCGTCAACCAGCCAGCGAAAGCCGGCCTCGAAAGCCTGGCGCTCGGCACCGTCGCGAAGCGGGCTCGACGGTAGGATCACTTGAATGCGTTTTCGCGAATCCGACGGAACCGCGATGCCTTCGACGGCCGTCATCGACCGCCGGACACGAGCCGCAGGAAAGGCCGCTTCTTCTTGTCGCCGGCCCCGTCGTCGGCTTCGCCACGCTCGGCCTTTGCGCGCGCCGCGCGCTCGACACGACTCTCGCGCCGTGCGGGTGCGCCCTCTTCGGGTACACGAAGGTGATTTCCGATCGCGTCGGCGTCGACCTGAATCCCATAGGCGCCAAGGATCGAGCGCAGCCCATCGTAGTGCCGCAGGAGCGACTGCTTGACCGACTGGAACCCATGCTCGGCTGCAGCCTCGCGCTCCCAGAACGCGATCGGGTTCATCGAGAAGAAGCGCGCGTCGGTCTCGGTCGGCTCGATCAACACCACGTCGCCACGGAAGCTCTCATCGAGCTTGAGCTTCTCGATCCCGAGCCGCAGCCGTGAGTGCAACAACGTCCGGAACGCCTGGTTGATGATGACCGCCATGCCGAGGTCCGCAATCGAGCTGCGGTCGTTGGCGACCAGGCGATGGCGGTAGTTCACGAACGGGCGGAACGGGTTGTAGCACACGATGAGCTGGGCCCCGTGACGCACCGCGGTCGAGATGTTGGCGGTCTTGCGCACCGCCGCGTCGACATAGTCCTGCTCACGCCCCGGCTGCCCGACGCGGGCGGGTTTGAAAAACCCGGGGATCGCGGTCGACGCCTGCACGGCCGCGCTGATCGTGACCGAGTTGTCCTCGTCGTGACCAAACACGACGCCCTGGGCTGTGTTGATGTTGGTCGCGCCGATGTAGAGCGACTTGCCGCGGCGCAGCTTCAGATCCCGGAAGTTATTGGGGATCTCGTTGCGCGCGAGGTTCTCGCGGATGTAGCGCTCGATCGTCGAGTTGTCGAACAGCCCCGACGGCAACCACGACAGGCGATTGGGCCCGGCCTCGACGACGACGCGCAACACCGGCTCGACGAGGTATTCCGCGGTCTCGGCGCTCGGGTCGGCCATGAAGTCGCGCGCCCGCTGTACGAGGTCGCCCCACTGCCGCGGCAACGTGCGCAGAAGCGCCAGCGTCATGCGCGGCCCGACCATCGCGAGGTCACGCACGGCGTTGGCCGGCCGCTCCCAGAGTTCGCGCCAGTTCGGATTGTAGAAGTCGCGGCTACGGAACGGGGTCACCCGGGTCGGACGGCCGATGAACGCCTCGACCAGCTCGGCCGGGGTGATGCCACCGGCGATGGGCGCGGCGATGAAGGCACCGGCCGAGACCCCCATGTAGATGTCGAAGTCGGTGACCTTCTTGTTGACGAGGAAGCGATCGAGCGCTGCCAGCCCGCCGAGCTTGAAGGCTCCACCGCTGATGGCCCCGCCCGCCAGCACCAGCGCGCGGCGCGCCTCAGTCTGCGGCTTCGAGAGATCCGACTTCTGCACGATGGTGATGCCCATAGCGGACACCTATCACGGCTTACCCAGGAGTGGCACGCCCAAAGCCGCTAGCGCTTCGCCGACGCCGGACACCCGGCGGCACCCGCACGGCTCAGATCCCGAGCAGAACCCGAGCAGTCTTGAGCAGGACCTCGACGATGCGGTCGCGTGCCTCCGCATCGGTCGCGACGAGGAACGCGCGCCGATTGTCCTCGGGGCTGTTCGTCACGAAGCGCGTGATGAGGTGGGTCACGGCGATCGTCGCATTGCGGGCGGCAGGCTCGGCCACGCCGTAGCGGTGCACGGCGAGGCGCGTCACAAGGTCGAATGCGGGGCCCATGCGCACTTCGCGCACCTGGCGGTCGAGCGCACCCGTCTCGACCACATTGCGGATGATGACCCGGATCCCGTTACGGTGCTCGACCGACCAGTCATAGAAACGTGGGAGAACGTCTTCAATGTTCTCGTTCGCAGTGAGCGTCCCTGCGAACCCAAAGAGCTCCTTATAGAAAGCCTCGATGACCGCATCCCAGAGACCTTGCTTGTCGCTGAAATGGTAAGGCAACGTGGCCGCGGTGACGCCTGCCTTCTGCGCGATAACGGACAAGGTGGCATTGTCGAAACCATATTCTGCGAACGCCCAGATGGCCGCTTCGAGGACGGCGTCACGGGTCGTTTCGGGCTTGCGGCCCTTGATTCGAGGCATGTTTCTAAAGCTCCCGTCGGCGTTATATGCGCATGATCTCCGGCTTTGTCACTAGCTGCGGGTTCGCTATCACGAATCCCTGAACAGGCGCTCACCCGCATCGGGAGCGGGGGCAAAGGCTGATTGACACCCTCGGGTGGTGGGTCTATAGGCCCGCTTCCAGCTCTCGCCCCTCTGGCATCTGTCCTATCGGAGTCCTGGCATGTCGCGACGTTCGCCCCTCCTCCTCACGTTGGCCGCACTGGCCACGACCCTCGCGATGACCTCGCGCGAAGCCAATGCGCGCCCCTTCTTCCAGAAGGGTTCGGTCGAGTTCGGGCTCCAGCTCGGCGGGCTGTTCTTCCTCAACGACGAGGCCGTGCCGTTCGACCCGGCGGGCTCGGGCTTCCCGTCGCTGCTCTCGGACACGTTCACCTACACGGCTCACGGCTCGTACAACTTCAGCCGCCAGCTCGGGCTCGAGCTCGCGCTGCAGCTGTCGCCGGCCGAGGTGAACCGCCTCTCGATCTTCTCGCTGCACATCGACGCGATCTACCACCCGCTGACGCACGACTGGTTCGTGCCGTTCGTCGGCCTCGGCGCCTCGTTCTCGATGCTCTTCCCGCAGAAGGACTACGCCAACGACACCGACCCCGGGCTCAACGTGCTCGCGGGCGTGAAGCTCTTGCCGTGGGACAACATCGGCTTTCGCGCCGACCTGCGCTACGTGCTGCGGATCGCCACCGGCGGCAGCGCCGCGGACGGGCGCGAGGACGTGACCGGGCATGACCTCATCGCGTCGGTCGGCCTCTTCGGGACGTTCGGCAACGAGGTCAAGAAGAAGGAGATGCCGGTCATCCTCGACACCGATGGCGACGGCATCCTCGACCAGGCCGACGCCTGCCCCAATGTGCCCGGCAAGGCCTCGGCCCAAGGCTGCCCCGACAAGGACGAGGACACCCTCGCCGACGACAAAGACCGCTGCCCCGACGTGGCCGGCAAGGTCGAGAACAAGGGCTGCCCCGACAGCGACGACGACACGCTCGTCGACATCGACGATCGCTGCCCGGACAAGGCTGGCCCGGTCGAGCACAAGGGTTGCCCCGACGTCGATGGCGACGGCATCGCCAACATCGATGACCGCTGCCCGACCATCAAGGGTCTCGCCGAGCATGGTGGCTGCCCGCCGCCGCCGCCGATCGAGCTCGTCCAGAAGTTCACGGGCGCCATCAAGGGCATCACCTTCGAGCAGGACAAAGACGTCATCCGCAAGACCAGCTTCGCGACCTTGGATGAGGCCGTGAAGGTGATGATCGACTACCCGCAGATCCGCCTCCTCATCGAGGGCCACACCTCGTCCGAGGGCACGCGCGAGTACAACCTCGACCTGTCGGACCGCCGCGCCAAGTCGGTCAAGCAGTACATGATCGACAAGGGCGTCGCCGCCGACCGCATCGACACGAAGGGCTTCGGGCCGGACGTGCCGGTCGCGAAGAACACGAACGCCGGCGGTCGCGCCAAGAACCGCCGCATCGAGTTCAAGATCTTCCAGCCCGAATGAGTTCGATCGAGGAGTCCCCGATGGCGTCACGCTTCCTGCCCGCGATACTCGGTGAGCGCCTTCGGGAGATTGCCGGGCGCCTGCCGGGCGACCCGATGCAGGCGCTCGCGCTGCGCGCCATCGGCCGGGCCGAGAAGGTCTTCGAGCAGCTCGAGGCCACGGCGCGCGTGCTCGACAAGGTAGCGCACAGTGAGCTCAAGCTGCTCGAGAAGCTCGAGCCGATCGTCGACGACCTCGGGCGCCTGGTGCGCCTGCAGCTCGAGGACGCGCGTCGTCGCATCGGCGGTGCGCGGCCCGAGCCGGCGCCCGAGCCGCCGATCATCGAGGTCGACGTCGAGCGCTGAAGGGCCGCTCAGAGAAGCAGCGCCAACTGCTCCTGCAGCGCGCCGGCCGAAAACGGCTTGGCGAGGATGGGCGTGTTCTGCTGCGAGGCCCACTCGATGAGGCGCGGGTCGCGTGCGTCGCGGGTCGCGATGACAAGGCGGCTCGCGAGCTCGGGATGGACTTGCGAGGCCATCGCCCAGAGCTCCGACAGGAGCCCGTCCTTCAACTGGAACTCGGCGACGATCGCATCGAATCGCTGGGCCCGGAGCGCTTCGCGCGCCGCGAAGATCGAGCGACAAGCCGTCACCGCGTGGCCGGCGACCTGCAGCATCTCCTGATAGAGCTCGCCCAGCATCGGGTCGTCGTCGACGACCAGGATCTCGAGCGGCACCGGCGTGCGCAGCTTGTCGGCCTGGCGCGGGGCGGTTGCGCTCGGGAGCGTCAAAGTGAGCCGCACCTCCTCGCGCTCGGCGTCCTGGCCCAAAGTGAAGTGCCCGCCCTGGCGCCGCAGCCCCTGTAGCCCGACTCTGAGTTCACTCTCGCTCATCGAGAGGCTTGCGCCGGGCTCGTCGGTCCCGAAGCGCTCGCGCATCAGCACATGCGGCTGGTCGGCACCCGTCATCACGATCTCGATGAGGGCCAGGCCGCCCTGACCTGGGCCCCGCCGCACGGTGAGCACGACCTCATTGGCCTGGTAGTCGCGCCGCTGTTGCAGGGTTGCACGCTGGATGAGCGCGGTCACAAGATCGCCGACCTGCCGGATGCCGCAATGGGCCCACAGCGGCTCGGAAGGGAGCTCGATATCGAAGCTCACCCCACCCCGTTCGAGCGAGGCACGCAGGCCCGAGAGCGCGCGCGTGAGCTCGACCCCGAGATCGGCTGGGCGAACGGGCGAGGCCGAACCCGATTCGCCGCCGCGCCCGTCTCCGCGGCCACCCGGTTCAAAAGCTTGTACCAGGCGGCGCACGCGCTCGGCCTGTGAGACGACCTGATCGACGTAGAACTTGCGGCGATGCGGCGTCGGCGCGACCGGCACCAGGCCGGCGAAGCCGATGATCCCGGTCAATGCGTCCTGGAGCTCGCGGCCGACCTCGAGCGCGCGCTGGTCGGACTCCGGAGGCCGCTCGCTGCGCGCCCGGGGGGCTCTTGGCAAGGCAGCCAAAGGCGATACTGCGGCTCCTGGCAAGGCAGCCAAAGGCGATACTGCGGCCCCTGGCAAGGCAGCCAAAGGCGATACTGCGGCTCCTGGCAAGGCAACCA
>Ga0105046_10004620_pt1 | contig 21882 bp, 14 predicted proteins | sample MAT03_FD_78385 | JGI IMG/M metagenome (GOLD analysis project Ga0105046, IMG submission 78385) | Freshwater microbial communities from Lake Fryxell liftoff mats and glacier meltwater in Antarctica - MAT-03 (megahit assembly) | ecosystem: Environmental > Aquatic > Freshwater > Ice > Liftoff...
GATTGCCCAAGGCATCGGTAGCACGCACCACCAGCGGCGCCACAAAGGCCTGACCGACCGGCGCGGTCTGACCGCTACCAGAGACCAAACTCAGCGTGGTCGCAACGCCGGCCGTATTGCTCAGGCTCACCACGTCATTGGCATCCGGCGTCACGCCCGAGCTCACCGCCCGGATGGTGAAGCCGCCCGCCACCGTGTTGGAACCGAAGCTGGCGGTCGCCACACCGGCTGCATTGGTGAGCGCTACCATGCTGCTCGGCATCGCACCTGCACCGTTGCCGGCCGGTTCCACCACGAAGGTCACGCTGACCGAAGGCACCGGCTGACCCGCCCCGGTCACTGTCGCACTTAGGTTGTAGGCGCCCGCCGTGCTGACTACTGCCGTGCTTGCGCCCGTCACACTCAGGGCCAGCGCATCCGGCGCATTGGCCGTATTGCTCAGGCCAAACACCGCGCTGCCATACACGGTGCTCGCGCTTACCTGGTAACTACCGGGCAGCCCATTGGCCGTCGCGCTGACCTGGGTCACACCATTGACGTCGGTCACCGCGGCAGCGCTCAGACCCGCGCTGGCTCCGCTAAGCGGTGCAACGAAGCTCACCACTTCTCCGGCGACCGGGTTGCCGAAGCTGTCCGTCGTGCGCACCACTAGCGGCAATGTGAAGGCGGTGTTCAGCGGCGCACTCTGCAGACTGCCACTGACCAGCTGCAGGTTGACTGCAGCGGCCGCGGTGTTGCTCAGCCCCACCTGATTGGAGGCGATGGGGCCACCACTGCCAGCGGTATATGCAGCGGCGTTGTAACTGCCTGCCACGGTATTGGCGGTGGCAGTGCTGCAGGCCTGCCCGGCTGCGTCGGTCAATACTGATCCCGGCGCAAAGTTGGCACTGGCACCACTGCCCGGACCGGCAAAGGCGACGGACACGCCAGCAACTGGGTTGCTATTCGCGTCACGCGCAATCGCGCAGAACGCAGCTGGGAATGACGTGGTCACTGCGGCGCTGGTCGCTCCAGCGTAGCTCAGCGTCACGGTGGTGACCGTACCGGCGTTATTGACCAGACTGAAGCTCGCGCTGCATTGCGGACCAGTGCACACCGGGCCGGCCACGCTGGTCGTGACGGCAAATCCGCCGGCGCTGTTGTTGGCCGTGACGGTCGCGCTGGTTCTGCCGTCCAGATCCGAAATCGCTGGACTGCCCACCAGAACCGCGGACGCACCCGCGCCCGGTGCGCTGTAGCTCACGGTCACGCCGGAGATGGCATTGCCACCGCCATCCTGCACGCGCGCCACCAAAGGCAGCACATATGCCGCGTTGACCGGCGCGGTCTGCGGTGACCCGGAGAGCACCACGACCTGCACAGTAGCTGGATCGACCACGTTGATCATGCCGCCATCATCGGCATAAGCAATGCCGCTGGTGTTGCCGCGCAGCGTAGCGTTGACGGAATGCGCGCCAGCATTGGCGAAGGTCACCCGAGCATCCACGCTGAAGTTGCTGAGCGCGGCCAGCACACCGACCGGCATGCTGCCCTGCAAGGTGTTGCCGGGACCCGCACTGAGGCTGACTGGGCACCAGACCATACCGCACTGATATTCCAATGTGACGCCAGAGGCGGTGGGCGTGGCGGCAATCACGAACTGCACGGTCAGCGGCTCGCCTAGGGCAGCACCTTGGTTGCTGATCAGCACTCCGAATGGCGCACTGGTGACGTTTTGCGCGACCGCCAGCGGTAGATCGGCAGCCAGCAGCACCTGCTCGACGACGACCGTGGCAGTGACACTCTCGCCATCGAGCGCGGCCGACACGCTCTGCGTGGCAGCCAATGTGTTCAGCGCATTGCTGGCCCGACCGAACCCTGGCGCTTGACCACCATTTCCGGTCTGCGCGGTTGCACTAGCCAATATCGCATTGCTGCCACCGACCAGCGCGAAGTTGATCGTGGTGTTGACCGGGAAGTGTGAGCTGCCGGTCAGGTCATCACCCAGGTTGTTGCGGTTCAGCGACGCGCTCAGCGCGACGTTGGAACCCAGCGGAGCCACCGGCGTGGCCGGGGTCAGACTCAATACCAGCCAACTGTCCAGAGTTACCGCGGGCGCACCCGCGCCTGTCATGATGATGGCCGGATCGCAGTCACCGGCGACCAGTGGGCCTTCGTTGCAGCCGAACCAGTTGTTACGGGCGTTGACCACCGAGGGCAGCTCCGGCCCACCATACGATGGGTCGCCTGGCGGGAAGGTCAGGGTGGTGTCTTCGATCACCAGGGCCTGCTGATTGCCGGCCAGACGATTGAAGTGAATTTCTGCCTGCGCCGGATTGCCGGCGGCGACCAAGCCCGCGGTGATGCGGATGCCGTCACCGTTGGCCAGCAGGGTATTGCCCTCAATGCGCAACGGATCTGGCGCCGCAGTGAAGTAGCCGAAGCGGTTCTGCGTGGTGATACCGATGGCCGCCCCACTGATGTGATTGCGCCGGGTGATCGCCAGTTTGCCACTGGCCAGATTGGACTGCGTGCTGAGCACCAAGCCGGTCTGCACATTGCCCGCCACACCGCTGCCCAGATTGCCCGATCCGCTGAAGGTGTTGTCTTCAATAGTGACGGATGAAATTCCATCACCGGCGTTTTCCCAGATGCCGAGCAAACGCGGCGGTGTTGCGGGTGTCGCCGGTGTGCCGCTGACCGTGACGCTATTGCCGGCCACCACCAGACCATCGAAGCAGGCGTTGTTGCATAGATCGCCAATCTGCACACCAACATAGCGACCAGCCGCATTGTCTCCCGAGATATTGATGTTGATAGTGTTGTTGCGGATCTGTTGACTGTCGCCAAAACCGGCGTAGATGCCGTAGTTGGCGAAGTCATCGTTGATGTCAGCGGGTACATTCAGGATGTTGCCAGCCAGGACCGTGCGGTCGAAATCATCCGGATTGTTGGCAAACAGGCCAATGGCAATGTCAAAGCCGCTAATCTCAAGATTGCGCACGGTCCAACCACGGCTGGGCGTATCGAAACCAACCAGGAAGGCGGTGAAGTCGGACGCTACTGTGCCCTGATCGCCGCTGATACTGGCCGACCCCGGCGTGCCTGCCTGGATCGTGGCGTCATTCACAGCCGCCGGCAGCTTGATCGAATAGTCATCGTCGTTGCCGGGGATGCCGTCGGATCCGCGGCTCCAGCTCAAACGCGCATTGGGCTCAGTGGTCCAGTTGAAATTACCCAGCAGGGTCAAAACGTCACCGCCCTGCAGGATGCGCACCACGTTGTTGATGCGGGTGTAATCGTTGTCCTGCGCGTTGGGCGCGACAACCGGCTCCACCGTGTAGGTGCAGGGGGGAGCGCCGCACGCCGGCGGTGCGACTAGATGAGCGCGGGTGGCGAAACTGTCGGCGGCCACGCCGTCGCTAAACTCAGCTCGCACGGTGCGCGGTCCACTGCTTGCGAAACTCAATTGGCAGGAATTCGCCGCTGGGAAATTGATTGCACAGTTGACCAACGGTTCCGCAAGGTCGAACACCGTGACCGTACCCGTGGGCTGTCCACCCAGACTGGTCACCACGTTGACTGTCACTGTCACCGGCGCACCCACCGCACTCGGATTGGGTGCGGTGCTCGTGATGGTGGTGACGGTGGGAATGGTGCCTGCCGCCAGGCCGTACTCGACCCGACCCAATGTGGCGGGTGCCGGCGGAGCTTCTAGCACCAGCGGGTCGTTGTGGTAGGTGCGCGCCTGCAGGTCTGCAACCTGCGCAGCATCCATCGCATTGGGCAAAATTCCGCCAAAGGAATTGTCGCGGGCCAGCACATTGCCAGCGAAGGGCGCGATCTGCGTGGCTGGCGTGCTGCCATAGCCGTAGCTGCTCAGATACGGCTGGGGCGCGCACGTATTAGACGTGGCGCAAGTTGTCGGATCGAGCCGGAAATAGAAGTCGAAGTCGCCTACGAATACATTGCTGGCGACGCCGGCCGTGGTATCGCCGAACTGCAGATTGCCGTACACGGCGGCATTGGCGTCGTGATTGAGCAATTCCACTGCGACGGCATCGTGGCTGGCTGATCCAGCGAAGGTATTGCCGCGTGCATCCAACTGCAGCGGCACCGAAGGCACCGTGGCGCTGGACGAGGACATCACTTTGTTGCTGAGCATCAGATGGCGCAGCACGCTGCCATGTGCAGGCGCCTGGAAGTTATTGCCAGACAGCTGCAGATTTGCGAAGTTTTGTGCAAATACGCTGTTGGTGTGACCAGCAAAGTTATTGGTGCTGAGTATCACGGTAGCGCTGATGTTGACCAGCCGTGCTGCGGTGAAACCCTGATCGCCCCAGCGCAATGCGTTGAATGGCAGCGCGAAATCAGCAAACGGCAGCAGGGAGCGATCCGCGCTGAAGTTGTTATTGCTGACGGTAACGGTGGCAATGCCATCGCCAACATACAGGCCTCCGCCCAGGATTTGGTTGGCGGCGATGCTCAGGCCCGCGCCATTGGTAAAGCGCACGAATAGATCGTAGTCACGACCGCGCAGGGTGTTGTTGGAAACGGTCCCCGCACCTTGATCAATGGCGATGGCAGAGCGGAAGTACGCAGGGCGATCAATTGGCCCACCGTCCCAATCCTGGGTGCCGGTAATGACGTTGTTTGCGACATTGACGCTCAGATTGCTGAGCTGCTCACCAGCGGGTGCATAACCACTGGAATTAGACATGTTTAAGCTGATGGCATTGCGCCGGCCATAACTGACCAGAGTGGGTGAGCTGCTGGTCGAGACGATCACATTGTGATGGATCGAAATGCCCTGCGGATCACCACTGGGTTGATTGCCGACACTACGAATGGCCTCGCCCACCCGTGCTAGATCAACCAGGAATCCCAGATTGTCGATCTCCACGCCGGGTGCGGCCACCCGGATGATCGCCAGATCGCCGTTGGTCGGACTAGGCGCCTGCAGCACCGGTGCCAGCAAGCCGTTGTTTGCACGGGTCAAGCGGATCTGTTTATTGAGCAACAATTGTTCGCTCAAAATCTGATCATCGTAGATATGAATCGCATGGCCGACCAGAGTCAGTGGATCATTGATCCCCGCCTGCACCGTGCAATAGCGTCGGCCATTGTTGTTGTTGAGCGCGACTGGATCTGCGCTGACACCCCCTGGCAGCACGTCGCGCTGGTTGATGCCATTGGCCGACAGATTGCCGAAGACATTGCTGCCCAAGTCCACGCAGGCTAGCGGCGCGTTGCCGCGACTGAAATAGTCGTTGCTGGCGGCCTGAGGGCTGTCGCCAGGCAGTGAAGCAGGCGCGTTGCCGGCCTGGCGCTGAACGCCGATATCACTGTTGTTGACCGTGTTGCCGAAGACCTGCATCTGGTCGCCTTCCACCACGATGCCATAACCCTCGTTGGCACTGGGCTGCCGCCATCCGCTGACGCTGTTGTTGCGGATTACCACCCCGCTGGTGGTATCCCATTGCCCGTATTGATTAATGAATGAGCGGCGGGTTACGCCAATCGCTGCGATATCTTCAGTGCGCGCCGGCGTTCCGCTATGGGTGAAGCTGTTGTTGCGCACCACAATGGCGCCGATGGCGTTGTCATCGTCCACGCCGGTGCCGTTGGGAATCTTCAGCTCCAGTCCAAATCGTCCAGAGAAATTGCTGACAGTGTTGTTGGCAATTAGGTTGCGCCCCACCGAGCCATCCAGCTGGATGAAGCTCATCGCCGAATCGCCAACATTGCTGATGCTGTTGCCGGTCACGGTCACGCCGGATGCCCGGCCATCCTGCAGCTCAATGCCGCAACAACCGACCATATCGTGCACATTGTTGTTGGTGATGGTGATATTGGTCTTCAGTCCATCCCAGATCACGATGCCACGCCCGTCGGTCATCGACACATCGTTGCCGGTGATGGTGATGCCATCGATACCAGCAACCGCAGCGAAATAGATACCACCGCGACCGGTCAGGCAGTTGCTGACCCTGATGTTGCTGATGGTGGTGTTGTTGTTGCCCGCCGAGCCGTAGACGCAGGCACCAGATGACGTACCGATGGCGGTATAGCCAGTCACGGTGAGGTCGCGCAGCGTGCTGTCGGCCACGCCTTCGTTGAAAGTGACGCCGCTGCCGCTGCGGCCGCGACCATCAATCACCGTCAGCATGCGATCTGTTTCACCGCGCAGCATCACCGCCTTGGTGATCGCCACGTTTTCGTTGTACAGACCCGCCGGTGCAAAGATCGTATGACCGGCCAGCGTATCGGCATCGGCAATCGCTGCATTGATGGTGCGGAAGGTTTCCAGCGTGGTTTCGTTGCGCACGAAACCGCTGTTGATTTCCTCCGCTGGCGGACTCAGCATGCCGCCGGTGATGTTGACCACTGGCTGCGTATTGCGCGCACCACGCTGCTCACGGCCGCTGACGCTGTATAGCAGGCCAGTAAACGCATTGCTGGCACAGACCTCCACCGGCTGATAACCCTGATTGCTGGCCAGCGTATCGTCGAACACGTAGATACCGGCTTCTTGCGTACCACCTGCAGGGGTCTCGATAAAGGTGTTGTCGCAGATCACCACACCCGACAGAGTGGTATTCGGGCGCGCCCGGATATTGATGCCGTTGGCATTGATCTTGCGGTTGACCAATCCGCCGATCGTCTGTGCGCTGCCGTTGTCGGCAAAGGTGGAGGTTTCCACCAGAATGTTGGTGATCGAACTACCCGCACCAGAGGTCTTCAGCCACAACCCACCGCCGCCATTGCCTGCATCGACTGGATTGTTGGAGCTGAATTGGCTGGCGGAGATATGGACATTGTTGACAGTCGCCGTGCTGGATGGAGCGCCTATGTCGTTGAAACTGAGCCCTGCACCGTCGTTGCCGTTGAACGAGGAATTGATGATGCGCAGGCCATTGATGCTGGCGTTTTCGTCAAACACCAAACCGCCTTCCAGGGACGCCACACCGTTGTTACTGCCATTGCCATCAAAACTGGAGTTCTGGATGAGCAGATCGGTGGTGGTGCTCGGCGCAGCTCCGTTGTTGGCAAAGACCTGCATGCCATAAGTGCTGTTGCCGACCGCGCGGACGCCGTCCAGCGCGATAAAGCTGCGGCTACCGAGCAGACGGATGCCATCGCCGGACGTGCTGGTCACGGTCAGGTTACGCAGGCTCAGTCGCTGAGCGCTGCTGCCGCTGGCATCGATATTGAGCGTGGCAGCAAACAGGCTGTCACCGCCAACGCCGCCGTTGTCTCCGATCACCGTGACTTCGCGGCTGATCATGGCACCAGCAGCATAGGTGCCGGCCGCCACATAGACCGTGCCGGCGGTACTTACCGCATCCAGCGCAGCTTGCAGCGAGGCGAAGGCGTCCACGCCAAAGAAGACCTGTACACCGCTGGCCGCCGGATTGCCGTGCTGGAAGGTGTTGGCTTGGCCATAGCTTTGACCGACGAAACCATCATCAACATAGACCACCGGCCGCTGGCCGAAACCCAGGTTGACGTTACCCAACGCGGCCAAGTTGCGGGTATCGAAAATGCGCGAGATGACGGCTGACTGCTGCGAAAGTGTGGTGGCGCCCGTGGTGTCGACAGCGCCGAATAGATTGCCAATGGCCGTGACGTTGCCGTCGAACGGCGCCATTTGGGTGGCCGGAATAACCGTGGGTGCCGAGTAGTAATAGGGATTGGTCGGAGTCAGGCCCGTATCGGGGCTGAGCCGGATGTACAGATCCAGATCGTTGCTGAAGCTATTGGCTTCACCTACTCCCACACCACCGATGGTCAGGTTGTTACCAAAGCTGGCCGCGCCGCCAGCATCGTTGTGATTGAGGAATTCGATCGCATAGCCGGCCGTTGATGCCGCATCACCCGTAAAGATGTTGTTGCGGATGGTGATGTCGTCCAGCGCAAGCGGTACATCCGGCGGATCATTGCTGTAGATGGTCTTGTTGCTAACGATGATATGGCTGAAGGCAGCGGCACCGGCCAGTGGCCGGAAGGTATTGCCGCTGATGGTGGCATTCGGATAGTTCTGCAGGAAAGCGCCGATGCGCAGGCCTAATCCGGGGCCGACGGCACCGAAATTATTGGCGCTGACCGTGGTTGGCACATACGCCGAGCCGCTGTTGACCTGCGTATTGCCGATCAAACGCAATCCGGGAAACGCCGGAGTTTGACCTGGATAGAAGTTGTTGGTACTGATTGCGACACTGGAGTTGACTCCGGCGCTGTTGTTAAAACTGCCGATTTCCACGCCACCGAAGCGGAAGGTATTGCCGCTGATCGAATTGACGCCACTGATTCCGGTCAACTTCAGATCGTGATTAATGGTGGCGATGTCGTTACCGCTGACGGTGACTGCGGCATTGCGGGCGTCGACTCCGGCCCTGAAAAACGTCGCCGGTGCGGTCCCGTCGATGCTGCTGTTCTGCACCGTTACGGCAAAATGCGGGCCGGCATCCGGATTGACAAAGATCGCGTTGCGCAATGCGTAAGTCGAGACGACCGGGCCCGTGGCTTCGGCGCGGATCAGCACGTTGCTGACCATCAGGCCGTTCGAATTGAAGGCCGGCGCCACCGAGGATTCGGCGCGGATCGCCTGATTGGTGGTGGTCTGATCGACCGTCATTAGCAGATCACGGATGACCACGTTGCTGGCACGAATGGTCAGGATCACCCGATTCGATCCGCCGGCAGGTGATGCCAATGCGGTGAAAATTGGGGCCAGCGGGTTGCGGCCGGTCCCCACCAACTCGATTGACTTGGTGATAACCACGTTCTCCGCGTAGGTCTGCGGCGTGTTGTCCTGAATCACAATCCGGTCGCCACTCGCCGCGGCCTGGCTGTGGGCGTAGCCGATGGTCAGACAGGGGGTGGTGATGCAAACTCCGGTGTCTACACCGGTCTTGATCACCCGTCGATCCACCGCATGCGCAGTGCTACAAACCAGCAGCGCCAGTGCCAGCGCTGCCCACCACGGCCGCGCCCTGGAACCTGATGCATGGAGTAAAGCGGACTCCATCCGCAGACTTGCAGCATGTACTGCATGTTGCTGGTTGCTCATAACGTCTCCAGAAATCATGGTTCACAGATCGACAATGGCCAAAATTTATTTGCCCATTGCGTATCCAAGTCTCGTTCGGGCGCAAAATCTCGCAGTGCCTGGGACTATGCGTTACAATTTCTTGCATATCTCTCTACTTGCTGAACCAGCGCGCCCGCTGAGTCGGAACTTTTCTACTGCTTTTGGTGAGGTCTGCAGCCTCATTCCCCGTCAGCCGCAGGTGAAACCGAGAACGGAGCAATCCGCGCGGTGCCACTGCCTCGCGCAGTTCCCGCAGGCGGACGTTCTCGACTAGCGGTCCAAGCGACCTCACTTGCACGAGAATGTGAGTTCAAGACCAAGCCGAGGGGGGCCATGCCGTATCGATCCATTTTTGTAGTCTTCACCGGCGTATGGAGCGCCGCCGCACTCGCTGCGCCGCCGGTGAACGACAACTGGGGCGACCGCATCGCCATGCCGCCGGCCACGGTGTTGTCGCCGCGCGGGTTCAGTGATTCGCAGACCAGCATCGCGGATGCCACCACTGAAGCCAGCGACCCGCTCTTGGTGTGCAAGACGGCGACCCGGCGCAGCGCGGCAACAGCGTCTGGTACAGCTTACGACTGCAGGGCGCGGGGCAATTCTTCCACGTCAACCTGGCCGCGCTGGGCTACGACAAGGTGATTGGGATCTACGTCGGGGCACCAGGAGCATTCGCACCCGTGGTGGGCGGCTGCAACGACGATGGCGCCGTAGGCTTCGCCGCCGCGCTGAACGGCATGCGCCTGGAGGGTGAGGTCGATTATTCGATCATGGTCGCGCGGCCGGCGCAGAACACCAATGTTGCGACGCTGAGTTTCAGTGCGCGTCCGGCGCCGCTCTATACGGTGACCAAAACGGTTGACACCCTCGACGGCAGTTGCAATCTGGATTGTTCCTTGCGCGAGGCCATCGCGGCCGCAAACGCCGCGCCTGGGGCGGTAATCGTGCCGGCCGGTGACTACGCGCTGACGCGAACCGGCAGCGACAACACCAACAGCAACGGCGATCTTGACCTGACAGCGGGTATGGCCATCTACGGCAACGGGATCGGGAGCACTCGCGTGCTCGCGCAGAACGCCGATCGCGTCTTCGACCTGGATCCGGGTAACACGCTTGGCCATACCTTCAATTTCGCCGACCTCGGCATTAGCAACGGCCAGGTGTTCAGTTTCGGTGGCGGCATCAATGCGAGCTCGGGCAGCACGCCGGGCAACGATCATCTGGCGCTGCAGCGCGTCGCCTTGCGCAACAACGGCACGCAGCTTTCCGGCGGTGGACTGCGTAGCAATGGCCCAACGGCGATCATCGATTGCATTGTTGCCGGCAACAGCGCCGCGAGCGATGGGGGCGGGCTTTCCTTCGGCGGCGATGCGAACACACGCGTCGATGTCGCTTACACCAGCGTGAGCGGCAACACGTCAACGTCAACCTTCTCTGGCGGCGGCGGTGGTTTGCATTCAACGTCGAATACCGCGATCTACAGCAGCACGATCTCCGCAAACAGCGCGCGCAACAACGGCGGCGGCGTGCTGTCGACCACCGCTAGCGGGCGCATGAATCTGATCCAGGTGACGCTGTTCGGCAATCGCGCCGACAGCGACGGCGCCAACGGCGGCAACGGCGGTGGCTTGCGCATCGAGGGCAATTTCGCTGACGTGCGCGGTAGCGCATTTGCCGCAAATGTCGCCGGAACTGGAACCATCGCGAGCGACTGCGACAAGCCACCCGGGCTCACCAACGTGACGCTCGCTTCCAACCATCTAGAAGCGCCGTCCAGCAGCTGCGGATTTGCACCGGCGAATGGCGATGTGCTCGGGCAGCCGGCCTTGCTGAGGGAACTGGGTAACCTTGGGGGTGGTGTCAGCGAGTACCAGGTACCGGACAATGGCAGTCCGTTGATCGACAGCGCTGCCCCCGAGGCCTGCTTTTTCATTGATCAGCGCAGGATTAGCCGACCTCAGGATGGCGACAATGATGGCAACGCGCTGTGCGACAAGGGTGCAGTAGAGCGCATCCAAATCGAGGTCGACGCACTTTTGGCCGACGGTTTCGAGTGATCCAAGCAGCGCCGTGTGCCTGGCGCTGTAGCCTGAGGCAAGCCGACACTGCTTCGCGGCGCGGCTCGATAAAAACTCTATTCCGTCTGTTGATGGTTCAACCTAGAAACCTCAGTTGGACGGGGTAGAGTGTGCGGTTCTCACCCGCCAGAACCGTTCGATCTGCCCCGTAGCGGACTCACCCAATGGGTGAACTGATCAAAGTTCTGAAAAGTCAAAAGAATCATGGCGTTATGGGTGATAGGAAGCGGTCAACTGAGGTTTCTAGGCGCGTAGGGAACCTAGGAACCTCAGCAGAGCGGCAAATCTGAGGCTCTGATCGCGGCATTGACGACCGCGCAATTTTTTCAACAAACCTCCACGCCTGATCCACATTTGGCGGGCAGACTGGGTGGCAACCAGTCAAACAGGAGCCCGGATATGGGTGCAGAAACACGGCACATCGCGCAGCGCAGCAGTCTTACCTTGGCCTTCGTGGTCGGAGTGCTGTTGGCCGGCAGTCTCGGGTCGGACAGCACTGGACAGTCAAGATCTGCAGAGAAGTAGGAACCCAGGAACCCAAGCACCCAAGCGTCAAAAGGTTCGATCTCGCGGGAGGATAGAAGTCAATAGCGGACACTCGACATTGCCGCGTTCCCCGCCCACACACGATCGTTGCGTTTCGTCCCTCAACGCAGTCTGCGGGAACTTGGGATCGGGTTTCGAAGCTCATAGCATCGCTTCCAGTCCCTTGCGTTCGAGGATATCGAGCAATTTCTGCGAGGGGCCGCTGGGTCGCTTGTCTCCGACTTCCCACTTGCGCACGGTCGACACGCTGGTGTTTAGCACTGCAGCCAGTACGGCTTGACTCAGGTGCAAGCGTTTGCGCAAGGCTTTTACCTTCGTTGCGTCGTAGTCGTTTACCGGCGCAATACACAGCGCGTCGAATTTAAGCATCTGGCGCTTATCAATAAAATCGAGACGCTGCAGATCGCTGGCCGTCTCGTGGACGGCTTCCAAAATGCGGCTCTTCGGTTGGGTCATGGGCGTCATGAGAAAATCTCCTGCAAGGTCCCGTCAGTGACAGCGGCGTCTAGTTGTGAAGCGGCAAGGGCCAGCAGGGTGGACGCCAAATCTTGCAGAGCTTCTAGTTCCTCGTCGCTGATGTTGTCCCGCTCGCTCTTCTCGAACCCGAAAACGAAGATCCAACGGTCACCCTTGTTAGTCGCCACCAGCGTGCGAGCGCCGCCACGCCTTCCGCGTCCTGCGATGCCGATGCGCTTCTTCACTACAGCACCGCCAAGATCCGCGTCGATCAGACCAGCGGCCATCTCTGTGACCGCCTCGTACAAGACTGAGTCGGTCAACTCGGTCTTGCGCATCCAGCGTTGGAAATGGCGGGTCTTGAACGCTCGGATCAGGTTTTAAGTATGCCACTTAGTGGCATAAACACGCGAGAAGTTCCCAGCCCGCTGCTCAGACGCTGCGCCACGCGTGTTCTGGTGGGAACTTCCTTGCTACGGTAGCGGGGATGGCCTCAGGTGCTCGGCGGGCATTCTGAAATCTCGCGCTTTGATGACTGTCCTAGGCTTTGCGGTCACAAGAAGCATCGCGCTACGGGTGTCGAGAAGCGGTCAACTTGTAGTCGGCTCTTTTGACTCTAGCAGCCTGTCGGACTTTGCGTGTGAGATGCGTTGTGTGGCTTAAGCGGATGCACGGCGCGGCGCGCAGCCAATGGCTCTTCCATTGGCAAGGGTCGCAGCGCAGACGCAGTTGCGACGCGCAACCCGCAGGGCCGGACGGCCTTTTTGGCATAGCGCAGACTCGAAAGTAGAGCCATGGCCTTCAAAATCAATTCGAGAATGGGTAATGATCGCCAAAAGGACTTCCGGCGCACTCGCGAGGAAAGTCCGACAGGCTGCGAGGTTGAATCCACCATCCGCCGCGCCAACATGGCCCTGTGCTTGGCAAAGCACTCGCGCGATGCGCATCAATGGGCGACACGTGAGCTGTCAACCTGACGCTGCTGCGTGCGTTTATAGGCCTTGCGCGCGAGCGCACGTCGTCCTACTTTTTCAGGAGCTCCAGATGAACTCAGCAAAAGCCTTAGCGTGCGCACTCGTGGTCGCGATCCTGGCCGGTTGCGGTGGCAGTGAGCCGGAATCGACCGCTAGCGCGCCCGCGGGCGCTGCCACAGGTTTCGGTGATGTCGCGTTTTCAACTTATGAAGTCGACCGCACGCGAGTGATCTTCAATAGCGACACCAAGGCCAGCAAGACTTGGGCAAATATGTCGGGCAGCGCGGTCACCGGCACCTATACCAAGAACGGCAACGAGATCGAGGTCCAGTGGGATCCGAATGCCGACAACCATGGCAGTCTCTCCGAAAAATTTCGCCAGATCGGCCCGTGCTCGCTGGCTCGCTATGTGCGCGTCGACAAGGAAGGCGGCGTCCACGATGACCCGCAGATCTTCCAGCGCACCAAACCGCTGTGTGACACCGTTCGGCTCAGTCAATAGCGGTCAGTGGCGTGCGCCGACGCCGGGCAAGTTTGTCCGGCGCGCCGCATCCACAACGTTGGATTGCGCTCGGCCTCAGCGGCGCTATGGCCCGCAGGCGCAGCGAATTGGCTGAGGCACTGAAGCTGCATGAGCGCGCCCGAGTCCGAGCACCCAGCGCGCCAAGATCCACGAACCCAGCCTGCGCGTGCCGATCCGCGCGAACCACCCCGTGCCCGGGGCGCCGATCCTGAACCAAGCAGCGAACGCCAGCGATAGAAGCCCGACCGCGTTACCCCTTCAAGCCGGCAAACGCGTCCACCGATAAACCGCTGCTGCGCCAGCGCTCAACCATCACTCCCTCGAACAGATCGCTTGCTTGAGTCCATTGATAGCTCCAGTAGGTCGCAAACCGAAGCCCCATTTTCCTCCTCGACCGGAATAAAGATAGAACGCTGCGTGCTTACCGCTTGCGAGCGTCTGCACGTACAAAGCGTCGCGCGCGGCCCCCAGGTCTTCGATGACTTCCTGACTTGCCGGAAACACGACTTGCGCGTTCGACAGGTCAGGTTGCGCGGTGCTGGTGTGCACGATCTTGGACCGCGGCGTGTTCTTGCACGTCAGCAGGTACAGATCGTCGCCGGCCCTACTGCTCAAGCCGCTGGCAGGCGGCTAGGTGCACCTCACGCCGTATCGATAACACCCCAACCATCGGTTCGTGCCGACGCAACCACGAACTGACGCACCTTGACTTGATGCGCTCGGAGGAAGTCGTAGCGACGCAGGCGGCGCTGCAACTGACCGACTACCAAGCCAGGGTGAACCTTGATCCGTTGGGCGAAAAGTACAACGCGTTCTTCCGCAAAGAATGGGCCAACGCGGGCTATGAACCCGGTCAGCTCGCTTTGGGACACACAGAATTCGAGCGCTTCACGGTTGGCGGCATCTTCTTCGTCGTTGACTTGCTCGGTGGGATCCAGATCCTGATCGATCAAATATCCGCGACCCTTCCCGTGCTTACACAGCACATGTTCCAGCTCGTGCCGCAGCACGAACCAGAAGTTGTCGATTCGATCCAAACGTAGCGACATGGCTACAACGGGCTGCGTATCGGAGAGCCAGAAGCAGGCGCCATCAATCTTCGACCCAGGAATCGGCTCAACCACGACAAAGCCTACCCCGCACTCCGCTAGCAGTCGAGGCACATGACGTGCTTCCGCCGGCGCTGGTAGCAGGCTGGCCAGTTTCGTCAATGCCTGACGAAGACGCTCTGCCGTGTAGGGGGCTACGATCTGTTCAGACGCAAGCTGTCGAGCACGATACAACCACGCTAACTGAAGGTCGGAAGCATTTTCCAAGACTTCAACTTTCTTGGCTGCATGGGAGAAATTGAGCGGTTCATCGAGCCTATTTAAGCCGAAAAAGGCGAGGCAGGCGTGCTCTAGCTCGGCAACCGCCTTGGTCTTCGGCAGCCAACCGCGCTTGATCATCTCGCGCACAGGAAAGCGCCCGTACAGCCTCGCACGACGCGCAACCTGACCATCCGAGGCGCAAACCTTGGACAGCTGGTACTGGCTCTCCAGATTCATCCAAAGCTCTGGGCCCGTACCCAAGGAATCACCCAGCTGAATGGCCGTTTCCGGCGTGATCGCCTTCTTGCCAGCGATGATCTCGTTGATCAGCCGAAACGGCCTACCCATGATTTCGGCCAACTGGGTCTGCGACCAGCCGCGCGCCTCCAGCTCATCCCGGAGGAACTCGCCCGGCGGGAATGTCTCTGCAATCTTCATCTCTCGTCTCCCCCGAGTTAGTGGTAGTCGGTGATCGACACGATCACGACTCGTCTGCCGTCTTCGGTCTGGCTGATGCGCAGGATGAGTCGCCACTGATCGTTCAAGCGCATCGAGCTCTGACCTTCTCGATCTCCCTTTAGCCGTTCGTAATGCAGCGACTTCATCGCATAGAACGCGCGTTCATCCACCGCTGCCCGGATCAGCTGCAAGCGCTTCCGGAAAGCTTTCACGATCGCTACATCGAAGCCACCAGTGAACTTGTTGTCTGCTTCGATCTGGGGAAGCCGGGCGTCTTCGAAGTCCACTTCTATGCGGTACGCGTCGACGTCTAAGCCGAATATACAACTATCTGTAATAGTGTTCGTTCGTAATAGTTGATCGCGTCGACAACCTAATACAGCTTAAGGATCGATAGACATGTCCAAGAACGAGCAGTCCGGTACCAAAATAACCAAGACGGCCGCCACGGTCCTCAGCAGCACCAAGTCCAGCCCGATGGCTAGTTCCTGGCCGGCAGCGCGCTAGCGCCCGCCAACACGACCAAGCAAAGCTCTTCTACCGCCGCGACCTAGGCAGCCAAGGCGCTGACAGATGGGGGCGTACCGTGGCGAATAGTTGTTCGCGGGAAGAAGAGTGGTCTCGACAGAACTTTCGAATCCCAGATCCGCTCCGATTTTGCAAATGGCATTTTGTAGGCTCGTCGTGGTGGCTTTAGGCATCACCTACTCCTCTTCCTCGCGATACACCTGCTCCCCAAAGCTCAGCAAAAACGCATCGAGCCTGACATTTGGCACCACGGTGGCGGTCACCCGATGGAACCCGTCTTTATTGGGTTTTGGATTGATCTTTTGGTCTTCGCTGATCGGCATTTCTTCGAACTCGATGACGCGATCCTGGTGGACCCAGAACTCGATTTGTTCGGGTTGGCCGTAGGGCCAGTTGAAGTCTTTGCCGACGTGTTGTTTGAAGTTGAAAGCGTCGAGTTTGCGGCTGTCGCCGGGCAGCATTTGCGCCTTGCTCATGCGCATTAGGTTGAAGTTGTAGGGCTCGACGTAGTTGTTGGCTACGGCGATCAGCGTGAGCACTTCATCGGCGAGCACCAGGCCTTGCGGGTGCAGGACCATCGACTTGGCCACGCCGGCGCCGCGGCGGCGGTAGTCCACCTGTAGTTGACGGCGATTCCAAAGTGCTTTGCTGACTTCCTGCACGAGGTTTTCGTCGAGTGCTTTGGGAAAGCGCGGCGGGCCGGCGGGCAGGTGGATCACGTGCTCCAACCACCAGGACACCTGTGATTCGGGGTGCGCGGCCAGTCCGCCAACAATCCACTTGCGGTCTTGTTCCAGCTGGTTGGCGATGGCCGGGGGCATCAACTTGCGGGCCATCTGATAGAGCAGCGTTTGCTGCAGCAGTTCGGCGTCCTGGAAGGCTAGCGAACGCAGCGGGTGTTCTTCTTTCCACTGCCATTGGGTGGCAGTACCCGAGCCGACATGGTGTTCATTCAGCGGCGAACCGGGGGCGCTGGCGATGGCGTGCAGGCCTTTGGCTACACCTCTATTTGTCAGTGTTTTGCCGCCGTCTTTTTTCATGAGCGCGCGGACCGCTGAAGCCGGGTACAGGCCCTTGCGAGGCAAGGCGTTCAAAAGGCGAATCATGGTCTGGTAGCTCATTGCACCTCCTCTGCAGCGATGTTCAATACTGCGCGCTGGACCGCAGCCATCGCGGTGCACAGTCGGGCCGCTTAGCTTCACTCTCCGGCGGCGGCGGGCACCTGTTCTGCATCAAGGGCATCGACCAGACCGATGACATTCACAAACGGCGCGAATTCGTGTCGGCGCGAGACGGTTTCGAACGCGCCTGGGGTGAGTCGATCAAGGCGACTCAGCCGCGCGCGGGTCGCTTCCCATTGCATTGGGCTGCCGGGTAGTTGCAGTGATTGCGCCAGCTCATCGAACAGCCTGCCGCGCTGCGCCGCGTTGAGCCAGCCAAAGCGAATCTTCAGATCGAAGCGCCGCAGCGCTGCCGAGTCGATCATGGAATAGCGGTTGGTGCACATCGCCAGCACGCCCTCGAAGCGTTCCATCTGGGTCAGCAACTCGTTGACGCCGGTGACCTCCCAATTGCGCTCGGCGCGCTCGCGGTCTTGCAGGAAACTGTCGACCTCGTCGATCAACAGCAGCGCGCCGTCGCGTTTGGCACTGTCAAAGGCTTCCGCCAGTTGCCGCTCGGTCTGCCCGACATACGAGCCGAGCAAATCGGAGGCGCGCTTGACGTGCAGCGGCCGCGCCAAGCGCTGGGCAAGATGCTGCACATAGGCGGTTTTGCCGCTGCCCGGCGGGCCATACAGACACAGCCGCGCTCGACCGGTGCGCTGAATCTGGCTGGCGACCGCGTTCAGATCGGCGTCGGCGTTCACGGTATCCAGCGAATAGCGCGAAGGCAGCAGCACTTCGCCGGCATGCACCGACTGGCCAGCGGCCTTGCGCGCTTCCTCAAATACGCTGCGCAGGAAGGATTCCACGGGCTGACCCTTGGGCGCGAAGGCGTGCGCCTTCGATAACCTTTCGAGTTCGGCGGGCGACAAGTCCTCCAGCGCCAGCAGTTGCTCGCGCCAGCGTGCGCTCACCAACGCCGCCGGCAAGGCGCTATCGAGCAAGCGCCCGCGGGTGGCGCGCGGTGGCGCCGGCACTTCGAGGATCAGGTCGAAGCGGCGCAGAATGGCCGGATCGATGTGACCGACTTCGTTGGCGATCCAGATGGTCGGCACCTGGGTATCTTCGAGCAGGCTGTTGATCCAGCCCTTCTGCGGGCGCGACCGGGCGTCGAACAGCCAGCTCAGCGACGGCACCGGGAACAAGTCTTCGGCCTCGTCGAACAACAACAGCGGCCGTTCCAATTCGGCGAGCGCGTGCTGACACAGCACGGCCGAGCGGGCGCGGGACTGGCCCGGTCGTGGGTCACCGTCCTCATCCTCGACTGGCACTTCGAAGGCCGCGGCCGCCAGATTGCCGGCCAGCAGGCGGGCAATCTGCGTTTTGCCGTGTCCCGGCGCGCCGTGCAGCAGCAGGTTGCAGCCGCGCTGACGCGGGGCCCACGCCAACTCGATCGCCGCCTGCAGCGCTTCGATGGGGATACGCAAATGGCTGAAGTCAGCATCCACGCGCTCGCTGGCTGGCACCGGTTCCATGATTCCGGCGAGCGGATCGCGGCCGTCGCGGCTCTCATCGCGCAGACCATCGAGCAGCGACGCCAGCGGGTTGCTGTCGACCTCGGTCACATCGGGCGTAGTGCGATCCAGCAGGCCAAAACGTGACAGGACGGAGCGCGAGCGGGTCGCGTTGAGGAACTCGGCCAGCGGCGCCCCGACCGTCGCAGCAATGGCGACCGCCCGCGCACTAGGGCGCATGCTCTGGAAGTTGCTGGCCACCTCGCGCACATCCGGATCATGCCGCACCAGCGCGCAAAAACGCAGGATCGCGACATCGGTGGCGCTCAGATGCAGGCGCCGCTGCATGCCGAGCAGACGCGCTTGGAAGGGTCGCTCGTCGAGGCGCAACAATGCTTGCTCGCGATCACGAATCACCGCGCGCAAAAAGCGCTGCAGTCGTGCGGCCGACCGCTCGCCGGTCACCAGATCGCGCAGGCAGCGGGCGCCGGGCCAGAAGACTTCGGAGACGTTGTCGTCAAAATCGATCTCATCAAAGTTGTCTTCGCCGGCCTCGCTCTCCCGAGTTCCAAGGTGCACCCACAGCGTGGGCGCGGCACCGCGCTCTGCACGCGGTCGCAGACCCGGCGCCAAGCGCACAAACTCCCAATGGTTGCCGACCGCATCGGGCCGCATTGCAACCGGCTTCCAGCGCGCCGGAAAGGCCAGCAACATACGCGCAATGGTTAGGTCAGCATGCAAGCCAAGCTCGTTCTCTGGCCGTTCCCAATGCAGCTCACAGCGGGCTCGTTTCAGGGACATTTTGGGCGACTCCTGTTCCGTGGTGGTGACTGCGAGGATGCGCGCACACCTGGAACTTTCAGTGCAAGCTTGTGAGCCCTCGAAGGGCCATCAAGCTGGAACTGTTTGTACGCCCCCGGAGCGCACCATGGCGACACGGTATTTCGCCGTCGGAGGAGCGCAAGGAGGAACGCATGATTGAGCTTCCCACAGACAACACCATCCACTTCAGTGCCGACGCGCTGACCGCCATCATCCCGTTGATGAACAGCGAAGGCGGCCGCAAAGTCGTTGCGCAGTGGTACCGATTGGCCATGAATCTCCGCCCAAAGGCGAGGGGCGCGCAGTACGTCGCAGCAACGACAAGCAACGCGAAAGCGCTGATCGCCGCCGGCTTGCTCAAGCGAGCGAAGACCCGCTACTACGTGCCTCGCGCGATAGCTTTTGCATCAACACTACCGCGCCCGCAACCGGTCCTGTGCCCGATCAGCCTGTCGATGAAAGCGCTGCTTGGGTGCCAAAAGGCCGGGCTCGGTCACTGATTCCTGTCAGGGACAATTAATGAGCACCAAGGTTCGACTCTCTAAGTCCAAGTACATGGCCGGTCGTCAATGCGAAAAGCGACTCTGGCTGGAGATCCATCGCCCCGACCTCATCGAGTGGGACGACGCCCAGATGGCTTGGCTGTCGCAGGGCACGGCCGTTCGGCGAACTGGCGCGAGAACTGCTCGGACCGGGCGTCCTGATCGACTGTGGCCCTGACATGCCGGCGGCGGTCGCGCAGACCTCCAAGTTGATCCAGAAATCGAAGCCGCCGCGGCATGTGTTCGAGGCCACACTCAGTCATCAGAACGTGCGGGTTCGCGTCGATGCGCTGCGTCGCAAAGGTGCTTCATTCGAGATCATCTAGGTGAAATCAGCCGGCAGCGAGAACCCGCCTTACGCGGGTTATTTATTTAGGGGCAATCGATTCATTAAATAGCACTAAAAGCTGTTCCGCGGTCACTAAGCCTTGGGTCCGTTTTAGCAAACTGCCGTCGGCCGCAAACAACAAGGTCTGCGCCCGCTCCGCTTGATACTGTTGCATAAAAAGTTGCCCTTCCGGCCGGCCGATATCCGCAACCAAAAAATGCAGCTCCTCCGCCAGGATTTCCCGCGCCTTGGCCATTTCCCCGGTCTGCTGATTACTGATGACCAAATTCGAATCGTAGACAAATACTAGGGCCGGTTTGCCTGCGCCAATTTTGCTTAGATTTGTATCAAAACCCCTTGGAAGATTCAGTACCACCAGCGCCAACATCGCGGCGATGAATAGAGCAATAGCGCCTCGCGTGCGCCACCGATTAGGTGCGGCGGCGGGGTTAGTGTGTTCCTGCATCGGCAATTCCTCTGAAGTCTGTAATAAAAATGATTATGTGGGGCCTCATTAAGGTATCCATCCGACCTGCCTTGCCTCTGACGATCAAGCCGTCAGAGGTCTTCGGCCAAACGGAAACCCATGGCGTAGTAACGGTCCATCGGCGCGAACCCGCTGCGGTCAGCCACGCGCAAGGTGGCGGGCAAGCCGTCCCACCCCGCGCCGCGCAAGACACGGTAATTGCAGTTGGTTGCATCTACTGCTCTGCTGTTTCGCGCGCCTCCCTTGTATGTCCCATAGCAGTCCGCGCCCCATTCCGACGCATTACCGATCGTGTCGTGCAGTCCGAACGCGTTCGCCTTGTAGCGGCCCACCGCCGTTGTGAATAGCGCTCCGTCGTCACAGCTCACTGCAGTCCACCCGCTCATTCGAGACTTCGCGCTCGAATCGCTCACGTTGGCATAGGCGCAGGCCTGATTGGCGTCTGTGCCCCAGGCATAGGTGCCCAGGCTTCCGGCGCGGTTCGCGTACTCCTGCTCCGCTTCGCTGGGCAATCGATAGCGTTTCCCCGTCTGACGGTTCAGCCATTCGATAAACGCCTGCGCATCGCGCCAGCTCACGCATACCGCCGGATGGTCATCGCTTTGCGGGAAGCCTGCATCCTTCCAGCTCGTGCCAGCCTTCCACCCGAGGTCCGTTGCGCCCTTGTAAGCGAAACAGCCCACAGCGCCATCCTGGCCCGGCACTGGCGTGTTCTGCTCCGCATCCGTCCGGTAGCCCGTCGCATCGACGAACCGACGAAACTCACCCACCGTCACTTCATATTTCGCCAGCTTGAACGAACGCACTCTCACCATCCGTGTCGGGCCTTCATTTGATTCCCGGCCGGCCTCGTCACCCGGGCTGCCCATCTTCATGGTTCCCGCGGCGATCACCACCATTTGCGGCTCAATCGCGCCGCGCGCGCTTGCCGGCTGGGCGGGTGCATCGCTCACCTTCCCGATTTCCGCGGGCTTGGCTGGCACATCCGCGTTCGGTCCAACCGCCCAAACAAATTGGACGATCGACTGACGACCGGTCTCGATGGCGACAATTCGTTCGTCAGTGCGCTTGTTGTATGTGCAGGAGGCCAGGGCCTCCCCGGCGAGGACTACTTCGCGCCGCGCGGAACCGGCGTTCAA